>OLQJ01000009.1_pt1 | contig 196963 bp, 145 predicted proteins | sample 1673231 | NCBI WGS metagenome assembly OLQJ01 (sample SAMEA3136769, study PRJEB25190) | human gut metagenome | biome: human gut; feature: human-associated habitat; material: faeces | place: Austria | collected 2013
GCGCCGAATGCTCGCCATCGAAATTTATCGGTGGCCCACTTCAGACTGTAATGGGACAGAATAAAACGGATCATTTTGCCTTGCGTCGCTCCGGCGTGGGCTGGTCCGAACAAAACTATGCCGGTTTACGGGGCTGGAGTGCCGAACCTCGAGCATACCGAAATTCGCGCTTTTAAAACCGCAGGTAGATGAGTCGTTGGTTTTCGAAAATGGCAGATATGGTTGCGAAGTGCTGAATCAGCCCCGTAATCCGGCAATGTTTTGAAACGAGCTGTTCTTGCAAGGTCCGACGACAGCTCTTCCTATTGCAAATCATGGCTTTTACCTTGGGCTTCGCCTGTGTGCGGGGCCCTTTTGCGTGCTACCATACTGACAGTAATAATCGATGGCCTAGATGGTGGTGCGGAGACGCACGAATGCGCGGTTTTCCTGCGCGTTTGGGAGAATCGGGGTGCAAATCCCCGGCTGTACCAGTAACCGTAATTCCTCTTGGCTCGGGATGTTCGCGTCGCAGATCGGACGGCGCGCCCGGGTCGGTAAGGTTAAGTCGGATCGCCTCCCATCTTGCACGCGACCGCGGCGCATGCCGCCGGTACGTGTTGGGCTCTGGAGGGAAGGGGGACCCCGATGGGGGTACTCGAGTGCAATGTGCGCGATGACGTGGGGCAGCCGCTGGGCAATGCTCCAAGTGCAGACAGTAGGAGACAAATGGATATGTTTGAGGACGAGTGCCAGCGCGCCTCGTGGCGTCGTCATGGAGCGATTGCCCGTGGCGTAGCCAAGCGCGGTCTGGTGGCGTTCCTGGCTTTTGCCATGGCTTTTGGCACCACGCCGGCGCAACTTTGGGCCGAGGGCGCCGAGGGCATTGCCGAGGCCGTGACCCAGGCTGCGACGGGCGGCGAGGGCGCGGCGGCCGACGATGGCACCGCTGCCGACACCGGCGCGAACAGTGCGGCGGCGAGCGCAGCTGCCGATGACGCCAGCGCAGATCAGGGCACAAATGCGAGTGCCACGAATGGCGATGACACCGCCGCAGACAACGCGACTGAGTCCGAGAACTCTTCTGCGACGCCTGCTGCTTCGGAGCAGAAGAACGCCGTTGCCGCCGCATCCGCCACAACGCTTTCCGGTGAGGCAAAGGTCTTCATTCAGGATTCCAAGGATAAGGACAACTCGTATTTGACGAAGTCCGGCGCGCTCAATGCGGGTGATACGCTCTGGGCAAATATGTACGATGAGGTCGAGGACGACTGGTACGGCACTTCGACTGAGTCCGTTGCCAATCCCGGCACCTGGACTTACACCTGGCTCGCTGGCACGACCAGGGCCAGCAGCAATGTCGCCGACTACACCGAGGTCGTAGGCCACGAGCAGTCGCTCACCGTCACCGCCGCGATGGAAGGCAAATACTTCATCTGCAAGGTAACGGTTGATGGCAAGGACTACTATGGTCCGTCCGTTTCTTCTGGCTCGGGCATCAATGCCAACTACATTCCGGGCCCCGTGCTGGGCGCCGGTCAGATGGAGCTTAACAGCGTCAAGCTGAATAGCGACACGCCGAGCATAGGCGATACCCTGACGGCGACTCCGTACATAAGCTATTATCAGCAAGCCCCCGCCGATGCCAAGGTCACCTACACGTGGTCCGCATCCACCTCGCAGTACTCGGGCTTTACCAAGATCGAGGGCGAGACGGGCGCTACGCTCGTGGTGGGCGACGACCTTGAGGGCAAGTACATCAGGGTCGAGGCCAACGCTGGCGTCAACACGGTGAACAAGACCACTTCCAGCAAGGTCAAACAGGCCGGTGCGGTCGAACTTTCGGCCGTGTCTATCGTTAACACCAAGGACAACACGAGCGTCTTTGCGGTGGGGGATACCGCTAAGGCCCGCGCCAAGGAGAAGGGCGGCGCGTACGGCGCGTTCGTCGACGCGAGCAAGCTCAACTATCAGTGGCAGAGCTCTAACACCAAGAGTGGCACGTATACCGACATTGCGGGTGCCACGGGGGAGACCCTCGAGCTAACCGACGCTTTGGGCGGCAAGTACCTTAAGTGCAAGGTGTCCTCGAAGATCGGCTCTTCGAGCTTGACCAACTCGACGGGCGCTCTCGTTGCTGCCGCCGGTTCAATTAATGTCACGAGCGTGACTATGAGCCCGACTTCGGGCAAAGTCGAGGTTGGTTCCACGATTACGGCGACCGCCAAGGCGGGTTCCACCGACGTTACCACCGATTCGCATGTCACGTGGCAGTGGTACAAGGGCACCTCGAACACCGCAACCTCGTGCAACACGCCTATCGAGGGTGAGACCGGTAACACCCTGACGGTGACCGCCGCCCTTAAGGGCTGCTACGTCGTGGCTAAGGCCAACGGCGGCTATGGCGAGCAGAAGCCGTACTATGCGGCGGGTCCTGTCTCCGTCGCTGGCCAAGTTGAGCTGTACGACGTACAGTTTGAGGGCTCTCCCGCCACCAATGGCGTGCACGTAGGCGATACGCTCAAGACTAAGGTGCGCAAAAAGGACGGTTCGCGCTACAGCTATATCGACCGCACCGATAATGTGACCTACCAGTGGCAGTATGCAAACAGCAGCTCGAGCTACGACTCCGCTTACACCGATATCCCCGGTGCTACCGAGGCGACCTATACCGTTGACGCCGCCTATGCTGGCAAGTACCTGCGCGTGAAGGTTACGAGCGAAAATACCGTTTCCAGCACGCAGAAGAAGAGCTCCTACGGCGGCACGCAGTCCGTTGCCCCGCTCGGCCCCGTGACGCTCAAGGGCCAGTACAAGCTGGCGGGCATTGAGCTTGCCGATAAGAACGTTACGCTCAGCGTGGGTTCAAAGATCACGCCGAGCGTGCAGGTTCCGGGCAGCTGGTCGGGCTCGACCAAGGACGTGCCCGACGATGCCGAGCTCACTATGGCGTGGTATGCCAAGGGCGAGGGCGATGCCGACTGGACCGAGCTCACCGACGGCATCGATACGACCGATGGCAGCCTGACTATTTCGGACGCGCTTGTTGGCAAGCGCATCAAAGTTACGGCGAACGCTCTCGACAATACGGTTGAATGGGTTTCGTCCGACAGCGTTACCGCGGCGGGGGAGTATAACCTGCTGCGCGTGATTGCCAACCCGCAGATTAATAGCGATTCGACCCATCTCGTCTCGGGCGATAGCGTTAAGGCGACGGCGCAGGCCAAGCGCGCCGACGGTTCGACCACCAACGGTATCGATGTCACCGACCAGGCGACTGTTGCCTGGTATGCGGCGGACGATGCGAAGGCTCCCGCGGCCGACTGGACGCTTCTGTCCGATATGTCGGGCGCCACGGCAACGGTTTCGGCTTCTGCCGCGGGCAAGTATCTGAAGGCTGTCGCCACGAGCGGTAGCTCGACGGTCGAGCTCGTCTCCGCCAACAAGGTTATCGCCGCGGGCTCGCTTGAGGCTGCAGTCCAAAAGCTCAACGATTCCAATAAGCAGATCGTCGTTGATTACAGCGCTAAGGGCGGCAACGTCAATGACGCGCTGAAGGCGCAGCTTGCCGATTTGGGCTTTACCGATATTGACGTCAAGGTCTCCGAGGGCGGCGTTGCCTTTAAGGCCGAGGACGCCAAGGCTACGGTCGGTATCTCCGACGCCCAGGATAAGACCAACGGCGATGTGACGTTCTTCTTCATTGACCCCAACGACTACACCGGTTACAACATTGACGGTCTGCGTAACGCCGATGTGGCGTTTGAACTGTCGCGCGATGGCAAGACCGAGTATTACCTGCCCAACAAGTCCGTGCAGGTTGCTTGGGACGAGGCTAAACTGCAAGACCTTCTTGACAGTGCCGCCGAATCCCTGCAGATTGGCTACGCGGCGGGCGAGTCCGCCGATGGCGTGACCCAAAATGTCACGCTTCCGTACAAGGCGGGTTCTGCAAAGAAATTCTCTGTTGAATGGACAAGCTCCGACACCGAGCGCCTATTTGTTTCTGGTTATAGCTGGGAAGATAAGACGGGTAAGGTTTCGCGCGCATCGAGCGATCGAGACGTGACGCTGACCGCTAAGGTTACGGTTACGAGCGGCGATATCAAGCTTGCCGGCTCGCACGACTTCAAGCTCACCGTCAAGGGCGATCCCGAGAAGGTCGCCGCCGACAAGAAGGCACTGCAGGAAAAGGTCGATGCGGCCTTTACCTACGACAACATTAAATACTCCGGCACCGAAACGGTTGCCAACAAGGATGGCCTGACCGCCGACCTGCAGATGCCGCGCACGAGCACGCTCAATATCGACGGCAAGTATTACGAGGTCAAGTACTCTGCCAGCACCGATGACATTACGTTCAACGGCTACAAGGGCACGGTCTACCAGCCGCTGCCTGGCACCGAGGCAGCGAAGACCAAGGTCACCCTTACGGTGACCGATAAGTCCAACGCCGAGGTCACGGCAAGCAAGACCCTCGACTTTGCGATTGCCCCGCAGGACCAGGACGAGCTCGATGCCGAGCTGTCCCTTATGGAAAAGGCGAAGGCCGGCTATGCTGCCGCCATTCTGAATGGCCAGGAAGCCAATGCCGTTTCGGCCGACATGCACGCGTTCCAGAAGGCTTATCTTGATGCCGACGGCAACCTTGCCTGGAGCTACAACAAGGCAACGACCGATTCGACGTCCCTCGGCATTGTTCCTGTTGACCTGCCTGGCTATGATGCGATGTCCGGGCAGGATTGGCGTCTGTTTAAGTCGAGCAACAGCTCTATTGTCTCCGCAGAGAACCTGAAGGTCACGCAGCCGCAGTACAACACGAAGGTTGTCGTTTCCTCGCGCCTGACGAGCGAGAAGTACGCTCGCTATGCCGAGCGCTATCCCGACAATGCCACGTATGCCAAGCTTGCCAACCAAGATGTTTCGGCAACACTGACGGTTTTAGGCACAACTGGCGTCGAAGATCCTAATGCCGGAAAGACGATTATCGTTAAAGCGGGCGTGACGGGGCTCACGGGTTACGCTGGCGACTCCGAGCGTTCGCCCGAGTCCATTGTGCCTTTGACTCAGGTCCCCGTTCAGTATGATGACCATAAGACTGCAGAGGATGTTCTCGAGCAAGTGCTCGAGAACGACGGCTGCACCGATTTTGAGACCAACTCACTTGGCCTGATTTCGCTGAAGACCAAGGATGGCCGCGTTCTTGCTTCTGATTGGAATGCTCCCTATCGCTATTGGTCGTTCTACGTCAACGGCACCATGGCGGATGTCGGTGCGAAGCAATATGCTGTCCAGCCGGGTGACGTTGTCGAATACCGTTATGTTGACGGCTTTGCGGTGATTACCCACACCGTGACGTTCGACGCGGGCGAGGGCTCCGCGGTCGCCGCGCAGAAGGTCGAGGACGGCAAGGCGGCCGCCAGGCCGGAAGACCCCGCGCGCGAGGGCTACACGTTCGCCGGCTGGTACTCCGATGCGGGGTGCACGCGGGCCTACGACTTCTCGACGCCCGTCTCCGGCGACGTTACCCTGTACGCCAAGTGGACCAAGGATGAGTCCGCCACGGTCTCGATCGTGGGCGTCAAAAACCCGGATGCCGCGACGCCGGTGCAGGATGCCTGGCTCAACAGCGTCGCCGTGACATATGCCGCCGACTCTGGCGCTACTGCTTGGGACCTCATCAAGCAGGCGCTCGATGCCGCCGGTCTGGCATACGATGCCCCCACCGAGTCCTGGGGCGTGTTCGTCAAGTCGATTACGTCTGCCGGCGGAGTGGAGCTGGGCACCACGGCAGATTACTCTCGCAGCTGGGGCTTCTACGTCAACGGCGAATCTGCCTCCGAGGGCGTTTCGAGCTACAAGGTTAAGCCGGGCGACTCCCTGTCCCTGGTCTATCTCTATAACTTTAAACAGCCGGCAACCGAGGTCGACGGCGTTGTCGTCGACCCGAGTGCTAAGGGCCCCGACTGGAGCAGCTCGTGGCCCGCGGCCGGAACGGGCACTACTGAGGCTCCGACCCCCACGGGCGCTGCCGAGGAAAAATGGGTCGCCAAGCTCAAGGAGTCGTCCGACTGGTCCACGTATGTCTCCGAACCGATTACCGCCGGCGACTACCTCTTTATCGCGGCGGGCAATTCGCTCTACCAGCGTGATGCTAAGACCGGTGATGTCGTTAAGAGTGCCAAGCTCGTAAGTGCCATCTCGTCTGTGTCCCGCATGGCATATGCAGACGGCCTGGTGCTTGTCCCATTAGGTGACGGGCGCGTGCAGGCGCTGACGGCAGATACCCTCACGACCGTTTGGGTGAGCGAGAAGCTCCCCGATGGCGAGGGCGGCGCGCAGCAGTGCCAGGGCAACCTTACGGTGTCTGCCGGCAAGGTCTATTTCCAGACGAGCGCCGGCTGGTCCGGCCCGGGCGGCTACTCCGTCTGCCTTGGCCTGGCGACCGGCAGGACTATCTGGAAGCAGCAGGCTGTCGGCGCCAAGGCCAACTACTACTGGACCGGCATGGGAGTGTCGGGAGACTACGGCTTTGTCGGCAACATGGACGGTACGGTCGAGACCGTCGATCTCGCCACGGGCAAGTCGGTCTCGAGCCTGAGCCTTGGCGCCTCCGTGAGGTCCGGGGTCACGGTCGCGCCCGGTGGCAAGGTTGTCTACGTCGTCAGCTACGACGGCTACCTGCACAAGCTCGGTGTCGGTACCGCTGGCGTCCTGACGGAGCTCGGCAAGGTTGCGATTTCCAATAGCGGCAAAGATGGCAAGGGCGCCGAGTCGTTCGGTCCCACCTCGACGCCGGTTCTCGCCGGTAACAGGATCTACGTCGGCGGCGTGAGCGCTGATCGAGCGGGTAAGTACGGCAGCTATTACGGTCAGCTGACGGTCATCGATACCGACGACATGTCCGTTATCGCGTCTGTCTCCAAGACGACGACCGGCTACATTTCGGGCGAGGTCAAGTCCACCCCGGTCGTCTCCCAGCAGGGCGACGCCACCTACGTGTACTTCACGGGCAACAACAAACCCGGAGCGCTCTACCGCTACAAGGTCGGGGATGCGGCCGCCGAGGAGATCTATACCCCCGCTTCGGCCAGCCGGGACTATGGCATGTGCACGCCCGCGGTCGGTGCCGACGGCACGCTCTACTACATAAACGACTCGGGCAGCTTGTTTGCTATCGCCGGCAAGGAGGCTCCTGCCGTCAAGACCTTCACCGTTCGCTTTGACACGGGCGAGGGATCGGCCGTTGCGGACCAGGCGGTCGACGAGGGGGGCAAGGCCGTGAAGCCTGCCGACCCCGAGCGCGAAGGCTATACCTTCGATGGCTGGTTTGCCGATGCGGACGGGACGCAGCCGTTCGACTTTGATTCGGCCATTTCGTCCGACGTCACGGTCTACGCCAAGTGGAGCAAGAAGGAAGTTCCCGCAACCATTTCGGTTACCGGCTCGGTGGCTGGCGTCGATGCCGAGAACAAGAGCCAGGTTTGGGCGGACAAGACTACGCTCGAGCTCCCCGAGGGCGCGACGGCGGCCGACCTTTCCGAAGCTCTGTTTGAGCAGGCGGGTCTCGTGTACGACGCCACGCCGGACACCCAGTACGGCTGGAGGCTCAATAGCATTACGTCGCCCGACGGCCGCGTGCTCGGCACCGTCGACATGGGTAACAACCGGTGGGCATACTGGTCGCTTGTGGTTAACGGTGAGTATGCGCAGCTCGGCGCGAGCAGCATTGTGCTCAAGGGCGGCGACGACGTCTCTTGGGTATACGAGGTGCCCGAGGCCCCTGCCATCCACACCGTGACGTTCGACGCGGGCGAGGGCTCCGCGGTCGCCGCGCAGAAGGTCGAGGACGGCAAGGCGGCCGCCAGGCCGGAAGACCCCGCGCGCGAGGGCTACACGTTCGCCGGCTGGTACTCCGATGCGGGGTGCACGCGGGCCTACGACTTCTCGACGCCCGTCTCCGGCGACGTTACCCTGTACGCCAAGTGGACCAAGAATGCCGCCAAGCAGATTACGGTTTCCGCGACGCTTTATGGCGTAGATGACGGCAAGATGTCCCAGATGTGGGCAGGGGAAGCATCCCTTGCTGTCGATGAAGGCTCGACGGTGCAGGAAGTTACCAAGCGCTATTTTGAGGGCCTCGGTATTGACTTCCAGCTCATCAATCTGCGTCCGTATGGTTTGGGTGGCGTCGAGCTTTATAGTGTGACGTCGACTGTTGACGGTACGGTTTTGGCCAATAAGTCGACTAGCCATTGGCAGGCATACGTCAACGGTGCCCGCATCGACGATAGCCTGGATGAGGCCAAACTTAACTCTGGAGACAAGCTCGTCTGGCGTTATCTGGTCGACGGCAAGCGACCTGCCGAGCTTGTGGACGGCATTGTTGTTGAGCCAGACGCCGATAGGCCCGTCGATTCCAAATCTGATGCCAATGGCTTTGGAAATGCGGTAACGGGTGCGGACACCCCCACGGGTACCACGGCAGAAGCTTGGACGTTTAACTACAAGCGGTATGCTGACGGAAGCTATGCAAACGCGAGCGAGCCAGTGATCGTTGACGGCTATATCTATTTGGCGGTCAATGACCAGCTTCTTAAGATTGATTGCCAGACGGGCGAAGTGGCCTCATCTGCGAAGCTCAAGGCTAGCGTGAGCTACACTGCTCGTCCCGTGTACGCAAAGGGTCTGGTCATGGTACCGCTCAGCGGTGGCTCGGTACAGGCTCTGACGGTCGACAAGCTCAAGACGGTTTGGATGACATCGGCGGTAAGCGCTGAGGCTCAGGCGAGCTCGTCGCTGACGGTCGACGGCGACTATCTGTATATTGGGACGGCTGATGGGACTAGCGACATAACCAAGTTCGTCAACGGCTTTGTGGTCTGCATTGACATCCAATCGGGCAAGGTAGTCTGGAAGCACAATAACGCGGACGAGGGTTATTACTGGACCGGCGGTGTTGTCGTGGATGGTAAGTTCGTGGTTCCCACGTCTTCCGGAACGGTAGAGGTGCTTGATCAAAAGACCGGTGAGGTATTGGGTGAGCTCGCCCTCGGCGTAACGACAAACTCGAGCATCGTGGTGTCGCAGGACGGCAAAACCATGTATTTGGTCACGCGCGACGGCAGACTGCATGTGATTTCGTTCGATGATTCGCTGCGGAGCGAGCTGTCGCTGTCCGAAAAGAGCGTCGATCTTGGTTTGACGGGCTGCGCTTCGATCCCGACGCTTCTTGATGAAAACACATTGCTGATTGGTGGCGAAAAGGGCGATGCGTCTGCGCTGGCAATCGTTGACCTTAAGACGATGGGCGTCAAGCTTGTCTCTGGTTCTGACGGTGCCGCACTGCCTGCGGGTGGCATTAAGGCTTCGCCGCTGGTCTCAAAGCAGGCCGAGGGAACCTATGTGTACTTTACGGTCAACGGTGCTCAGCTCGATAACAAGGGAAACCGCATCTCCGGTGGCGGTGTCTACCGTTACAAGATGGGCGATGCCGAAGCGACCTTGGCATATGACGCATCAGGGCACAACGAGTACTGCGATTCGCCTGTTGTTTCCGACCGTTACGGCAACCTCTACTACATCAACGATTCCGGCACGCTGTTCCGTCTGAGTGACGGCATTAACGTTGTTTTGGCATATGGTGATGGGTCGTCTTCGAGTTCTGCCGTGTTTAAGGGAAACAAGCTGGTAAAGCCTGCCGACCCCACACGCGAGGGTTATACCTTCGCCGGTTGGTACAAGGATGAGGCCTGCACGGAGGCGTATGACTTTAGCGCTGCTGTCGTGGCTGATATGACACTGTATGCCAAGTGGACCAAGAATGCCGTTAACCCTGGCGGTAACGGCGGCTCCAATGGTAATGCGGGCGGCTCTGGCAATGATGGTAACTCCGGTAGCGGCACAAACGGCCAGCAGCCTGGCGGCGCCGTTTCGCCTGGCCAGAAGCCGGTGTCGTCTACCACGACTGCGACCGAGACCAAGGACGGCGAGGATTCCAAGAAGGATTCCGGCAAGTCCGATAAGAAGGACGACAAGTCTGGCAAGTCTGACGCGGGCTCTTCTGCTGCAACCACCGCCAGGAAGTCCGCTGCGGCTCCGGTACAGGAGTTTGGCTTCAACCCGCTCGCCATTGTCGGCGTAGCGGCTGGCGTGATCGGCCTCGCCATCGTCGGCGTGTTCGTGTTTACCAAGCGTCGGTAGGTGAGGGCTGTGTCCAATAAACCTCAGGACGCCGACTCCAAGCAACCTGACTCGTCGTTCATCCAGCTTGACGATACTAAGCGAAAGGGCGCCGCTTCGGCGGCGTCCGCCCCTCGGCGCAAGGCGCTCGTCGGTGCGTTGACGGCTGCCTGCATCGTTCTGATCGTGGTGTCGCTAGGCTTTGTCCGGCCTTCTTCCAGCGGCGCATGGTCCATCGACTGGATCGTGCAGACCGTCGCGGGGGAGAGCGTTGCCGACTCTGACTCTACCGCCTCTCGCAAGACGGAGGCAGTGGGCTCCTCGTCTTCTGACGCTGTGGGCTCCGAGTCCAAGGACTCGAATGAATCGGATTCCAAGGACGCTTCCGAATCCTCGGACAAGGACTCAAAAAAGGATTCGAAGGAGAAGAAGTCCGAAGGCAAGGACGGCAAGAAGTCCAGCAACGCGTCTGCCGGACATGGCTCCGAATCCGCCGGTGGATCGAGTTCTTCTGACGGCTCTTCTTCGAGCGCTGGCTCGGCGACCGGCGGTGGCTCTGCGTCCAACGGCGGCAGCGCCTCTACGGGCAACCAGAGCGGCTCGCAGCAGCCTGGTTACGTTACGGTGACGGTGTCGGTCACATCGAGCGCCGTGGGCAATCCTGTGTCTTCTGGCGGCACCTTTACCTTTAACGAAGGCGCCACCGTTTACGATGCCCTGTGCGCGCTGGGCCTTTCTGTCAACGCGCATGGCTCGTCGTACGGCACGTATGTCGCCGCTATCGGCGGTTTGGCCGAGAAGGAGCATGGTGGCACGAGCGGCTGGATGTACTCCGTTAACGGTGTGGCGCCCAACACGGCGTGCAGCAACTACGTCCTATCTAACGGCGACAGCGTAGTCTGGTATTACGTAACGGGCTAGATACCTCGACATAACGCGCCAAACGGGCGGTTCGGACAAACATCCGGGCCGCCCGTTTTTCATGCGTAGAGGACTGGGTCGCCGGGTCTCTCGGCAAACAAAAAACCGGTTGGAACGAGAATTCCAACCGGTTATACATTCAAGCAAATGTCGCACAAACTACGACTGTGCGCCCTCGAGGAAGAAGCGACGGCTAAAGTAGTTGTACCAGGTGACCAGGAACGTGGCGATGGCCTTCATGGCCTGGTAGCCGATGCTCAAAAACGTGACGCCCACAAACATGTATAGGTCGTTGAGGCCCAATCCAATCACCGACAGGATGGTGAAGATCGTGAACTCGCGCTTGCGGCTCATGCCCTCGCGGTGGTCGAACACGTACTTCATGCTGAGCCAGTAGTTAACCACGACGGACGTGATAAACGAGATCGTGGTGCTCATCAAAAAGTCGAGGTGGAACAGCTCGACGAGTGCAATGAGCATGCCCCAGTCGATGCCAAAGGAGATAAGACCCACGACAGCGAACTTGAGGAACTGCTTGGTATGAGGTTGTGCCAGTGCCTTGCGCACGTAATCACATCCAATGCGTTGACGAATCGAGCAGAGGATACTTTACGGCTTTTGCAAGGGAAACGTAAGGGCTTTGCCAAGAACTATACGAACTCGCCAAATTTGCAAGAGACAATCCGCAAACGACGCAAATCCTTCCGTAAACGAGCGGGGCCCACGAACAACGCAGCGCTCGACGCACGTCGTCCGTGGGCCCCGTGGTGCAACGAGGGGGCCGAGCTACTTGGTCTCCTCGCCCTCCAGGAAGATCTTTCGGGTCACAAAGTTGTAGACCATGACCAGCGCGGTGGCGCAAATCTTGGCGATATTGGCCTCGAGCCCCAGGCCGGCGTTGAGCGCCAGCACGATACCGTCGTTGAGAGCCAAACCGATCACGGACAGCACGACAAAGATGATGAACTCGTGGCGGCGACTCATGCCCTCCTTGTGCGCAAACACGTACTTCATGCTCGCGACGTAGTTAAAGATGAGCGAGACGATAAAGCCGCTGGTATTGGCGATCAGGATGTTAAGGCCCAGGCCGTAGTGGAGCAGATTCATGATGCCAAAGTCGATGACCGTGGCGACGACGCCGACGACGCCAAACTTCATGATCTGCGCAAGGAGCTTTTGCATGGTACCTGCCTTAGGGTGGCGCCATAGCGCCGTGGGGATGACGAACTCAGCAAGTTTAGCCAATCCCCACGGGTGGAGCTAGGCGCGCTCCTCGATAGCACCGTTTCTATATGCATCGAGCAGTTGGCGTAGGTCCTGGATCTGGCTGCGGATCTTAGCACCGGTATCGGTGTCGCTCACCATGCGGCGACGGTCGGCCTGGTCAAAACGGTTGGTCTCGCTCTCGATGTCAACGTTGCGGGTAAGTGCCTCGGCAACCGTGGTAAAGGCCCGGTGTGACTTGAGGCGGCAGCCGCGTGAGCTCGAGATAAGCGTGTAGCCGGCGATGCCCGTCTTGGGATGGTAGGCGCGGCAGAAGCCGCCATCGATGACCAGCAGCTTGCCCTCGGCGCGGATGGGCTGCTCGCCCTTGGTGGTCTTGACGGGCGTATGGCCGTTGATGATGTGTCCGGTCGGCGAGCAGGCCATGGGGGCAACGCCGAACTCGCGCATGATGTCGTCGCAGACCGAGGGCGACTTGGTAAGCGTAAAGTACGGGTCCATCGGCTCGGCCCAGGTGCTCTTATCGGCGATATAGGCGCGCTCAACGGTACGCACCAGGCGTCCGCTGGCGGGTGAGTTAAAGCCGATCCACAGGTACCACATCCAGTCGAGGGCGTCGCGGTCGCCCACGCGCCAGGCGCGGCGGGCGATGCGGTCGCAAAAATCGAGATAATCGCGGCCGGCGTGCCAGGTACCCAGACAGTTCATGCTGCTAAAGGTGCCGTCTTCGTTGAGCGGCACGCAGCCGTGGAACAGCAGATTGCCGTTGGCGACCTTATACATGGAGCCGTGGGTATAGAGGAAATCGATATGGCGATGCAGGTGATCGGCGGTGACAAACTCGGACACGAGCTTGTCGATGATGTGTTGCTCCTGGGGCGTGAGCGTGTAGGGGTCCGTCGGGTCGACGGTGGGGAAGTCGTTGGTCGTGAGCGGCCACACGCTGCCGTCGGCAAGCGTGACCGTGCCGGCATCGTGGTCGATCTTGTCGAGCAGCAGGCGGTCGGTCATGTCGAACTCGGGGTGGCGCTGGATAATCTGGCCCTCGAGTTTAAAGAGCAGTACGTTGATAGCCTTGATCAGCGGGGTGATGGGCTCACCGGCGGTGTAGGTGGCATCGGCAAAGGCGACGAGCTCGCGCAGCGAGATGCCGTAGTCGTTCTCGAGGATCTCGTAATTGTCGTAGCGCAGGTTGTTGCGCAGCACGGTGGCGATGCAGGCGGGCTCACCGGCCGCAGCGCCCATCCACAGCAGGTCGTGGTTGCCCCACTGAATGTCGAGCGAATGGTAGGTGAGCAGACGGTCCATAATCTTGGCAGCGCCGCCGCCACGGTCGAAGATATCACCCACCAGGTGCAGGTGGTCGACGGCCAGGCGCTTAATGAGCGAGGCGAGCGACTCGATAAAGTCGTCGGCGCTGGCGGTCTCTAGGATGGACTCCACGATGCGCTCGTGATAACGCACACGATAGTTGTTCTCGTCCGGATGCGTGTGCAGCAACTCGTCGATGATGTAGGCGTAATCGCGCGGGATGGCCTTACGCACCTTGGAGCGCGTATAGCGGCTCGAAAGCGAGCGGGCAACCATGATGAGCTGGTCGAGCATTGTCTTGTACCAGGTGGGGGAGTCCTCGCGCCGGCTGCGGACCAGCTCGATCTTCTCGCGCGGGTAGTAGATGAGCGTGCACAGCTCGCCCTTTTCGTCAAAGGAGAGCGTGTCGCCAAAGATCTCGTCGACATGTTCGCGCACGACACCCGAGCAGTTGTTGAGGATGTGCATAAAGGCTTCGTACTCGCCGTGCACGTCGCTCATAAAATGCTCGGTGCCTTTGGGCAGGTTGAGAATGGCCGAGAGATTGATAATCTCGGTAAACGCGGATTGCTCGGTGGGAAATTGTCTCGACAGCAGACGCAGATACTTAAAGTCTTGCGGGTTGCGATCGAATGCGACCATGAAGCACCTTCCGATATGGTTGGTAAAACTGATAAAACAGCGTCAAGCGTTTACCAGTATGCGCCGGCTTTGTTTCGATTTTGCGCCGGCGGCTGAATTGTCAGCTGAACGGTTTGCTAAATCGATTTAGTTGAGGTTGATGTGTCGGTTAAGTGGAGACGAAGGGGGTGATTTTGCCCATGTTGGCCCATGGCGGGGATGGGGATGTTCATGATAAAGATATTCAATGCAAATGGTTCGAATTGGTAAATAGTGGACGTTTGTATCGTATTTAGGCTTGCTGTGCGATAATTTGCGCAGCAATACTTAAGGAGCCTCATATGAGTGATTTTGTCCTGACCTGTGAATCCGCCGCCGACCGAACCCGTGAGTTCTTTGCGTCGCGCAATATCCCTGTCGTGTGTTTTCATTACGAGATCGACGATGTTGTCTATACGGACGATCTGTATCAGTCGATTACGCCGGACGAGTTTTTTGCCCAGATTGCCGCGGGCGCCATGCCCAAGACGTCTCAGGTGAGCGTGGGTGAGTACGAGGAGTTTTGGGAGCCGTTTGTTGCCGAGGGTAAAGACGTGCTGCACCTGACGTTGTCGTCGGGTATTTCGGGCACGTATGGATCGGCCTGCGTTGCGGCGCAGATGCTCGCGGATCGCCATCCCCAGGGCGGCAAGGTGCGCGTCATCGATTCGCTGGGGGCGTCTTCGGGCTTTGGCCTGTTGGTGGAGTATGCCGCCGACGTGCGCGATAGCGGCGTTTCGCTCGACGAGACGGCCGCGTGGATTGAGGAGCATAAGCTCAACCTTCACCACTGGTTCTTCTCGACCGATCTGTCGAGCTACCTGCGCGGCGGTCGCATTTCGGCCGCGAGCGCGATTATCGGCACAGCGCTTAAGATTTGCCCACTTATGACGGTCGATTGCGAAGGTGGGCTGTCGCCACGTGAGAAGATTCGCACTAAGAAACGCGCGATATCCGAGATGGCCAAGACCATGATGGCACACGTGCAGGATGGTGTGGATTATTCGGGTAAGTGCATCTTGTCCCATTCGGCGTGCCGCGAGGATGCCGAGGCCGTTGCGGCGCTGATTGAGGAACAGGTTCCGCAGCTCAAAGGCAAGATTGAAATCAATAGCATCGGTGCTCTGATCGGTTCGCACACCGGACCTGGTACGGTGGCGCTCTTCTTTATGGGCGACAAGCGCGTGGATTAACTTGGCCCATCACGTCGCTGCATGATTGCTCAAGCGAAAAAGGCCCGTCCCGTTGTTTGCGGGACGGGCCTTGCTGTTGCAGCTAGCGTTTCTTTCCGCGGAAGAAGAAACCGTGCAGCGAGGGCTTGAGTCCGCGGTTGGCGCGACGCTCCTCGATATGATCGTGGATCGAAGCGACGCGTTCGATGACTTCGTCGGGAATCGGCACGTCGGGATTCATGTTCTCGACCTGGCTGACCTCGGCGGCGGCAACCTGGTCGATAATGGGCACATCGTCGCGCGAGATGACGGGCGTGGCGTCTTCTTTCATCTTGCGGTAGCGCTGCATCATGTCGGTCTGCAGCTGCTGGGCCGAAGGCGGTGTCCAAATGATGGCGTTGGCGCCGGCGGCGATGGTCTCGCGGATGCTCTCGGGTGTTTTGCCGCCCGGTGCGATGAGCGGCAGGTTGGGATAGTGCTCGCGCAGTTCACGCAGAACCTGCGGCGTGTTCTTGCCGGCCGCGATGTTGAGGATCTTGGCTCCGGCGCGCACTTTGGCATGCGCATCATCGTCGCAACGTACGACTGTGGCGATGACGGGGATGTCGGCGATGTTGGTGATGTGCTCGACCATCTCGGCAGTGGCGGGGGAGTTGACCACACAGCCCGCCGCGCCCTGCATCTCGGAGACGGCTGCCATCTGTACGGAGCGCTTGCCGGTCGTAGTTCCGCCGCCCACGCCTACAAAGACCGGGCACTCGGCGACAGTCAACAGCGCCTGCGTAATGGCCGGCTGTGGCGTGAAGGGGTATACGGCAAAGACGGCATCGGCGTTGGAGTTGCGGATGACCGCCACGTCGGTGGTGTAAATAAGCGACTTGATGCGACGACCGAAGAGCGTAAAGCCGCTGGCCTCCTCGATCTCGTCGGGCATGCGGAGGGCCGCCTTGCGCAGGCGCCCGTCGATGGGCAGCGGCTCCATGGGGAGCAGTTCGTTGGGGGTCACGGCTACCTGGGGCTCGGTGAACTCGTCTGCAAGCTCGACCTCGGAAAAATCGACCGAGGCGACGATGTCCTCGTGAACCTCGGCGGGAACATCGATGGGGGCCTGGTCGTTCGTCGCGGCAGGCGCGTCGAAGGAACTGGTGCCGACAAAGGCGTCGACGCGCTCGTTCAAATCGCTGAGAGTATCCATGGGGGCTCGATTCTATGCGATGGTGGCTGGCAGGGTGCCGGCAGCGTTGTGCTTGCTAAATCGTTTGACGAGTTGATTTTTCCCCGCCGCGCCATCCGTTAGACCGAAGGGCCGGCGAACGTGAAGGAGCTGTGGTGGCGGGTATTGAGGTGCTATCTTGAATGTCCCGTTTAAAAGAGAGGTGACGCGGTATGGAATTCACAACAATGTTGGGCTCGATTGGCCTGTGTGTAGGCGCAATCGTTGCCGCCGCAGTCATCTACTTGGTGGTCACGGCCATTAAGGGCAAAAGGGCCGAGCGCAAAGAACGCGAGGCACTTAAGCAGCACCGTGACCAGCAGGACAAGCGCGCACGGAGATAGTTTGTTGAGTTTTGAATCCGTGCGCTAGCCGCGTTTTCGGATCAGGGCGATGTAGAAGCCCTCAAAGTCGCGGCTGGGCGGAATGGTCAGCGTGCCGGGCATTCCGTTGGCGACGGACGAGACGTGGCCGGCGGCGATGGCCTCGGTGAGGGCGTTGCACTCGACACGCGGCTCTTCGCCAGCTTCCTGAGCACGGCGCGTTTCACTTTCGCTCGGCGTGCCGTCGAGGGGGATAAGCTCGCAGTCCATGTGCTTGTCGAGGGCCTCTTGCAGGGCGTCCTCGTTTTCCTGCGGCAAGATCGAACAAGTCGAATAGACGAGCGTGCCGCCCGGTTTGAGGGCTCCCATGGCGCGGTCCAGAAGTGCTCGCTGCGAGCGGGCACACTTGTCAAGCAGCTGCTCGGTCAGGCCGCGCAGGCTCTTTTCGTTGCCGCTGATGACGGTGCCCGTGCCGGTGCAGGGGGCGTCGAGCAGGATACGGTCAAAGCGGAAGAATTCGTCGAGCTCGCGTGCATCGATGCGCATGACGGGCACGTTTTTGGCGCCCTGGCGATGGAGGTTTGATTCGAGCTTTTCGGCGCGGGGAATGCTCATCTCGCAGGCCGTGAGGTGTGCCTGGCCCTGGGTGAGGGCGGCGATCTGCGTCGTCTTGCCGCCGGGGGCCGCGCACATGTCCAGGATGTCCTCGCCGGCCTGAGCGCCTAACACCAAAGGCGGCATCATGGACGACAGGCTCTGCAGATAGATTTTGCCGTCGCGGTAGATGTCGAGATCCCACAGATCGGATACCTGGGCCTCGGGCAGGATGAAAGCGTCCGGGTACCAGGCAACGGTTTGGTGGGCGATGCCGGCCTCGTCGAGTGCAGCGGCGATGTCCTCGGCGGTCGCCTTGAGCGTGTTGGCGCGCAGTGTGACTGGGCGTGTGGCCGCGGCGCCAAAGCCTTCGATCATGAGCTCGGCATCGGTGGGGGCATAGGCGCCGGCGACCGTGTCGACCATAAAGCGCGGCAGGTCGGCGGCGGAGTGTTGGGCGGCAAGCTGGTCGGAAAGCTCGGTAGCAGCAAACTGCCTGAGCTTGAGCTCGGCCTTGACCTGCTTTTTCTGCTTACGACGACGCGGCTTGGACATCCGTCTTTCCTTCCCATTCCAGTGAAAGTAGTCAATTTGGGACGGGGCTATTTTAGCTACCCGTCCGTTTCGGCAGGCGTTGCAGTTAAATTTGGGACGGGGTAGCTAAAATAGCCCCGTCCCAAATTGACTACTCTGCCTTGGCGTTGGCCTAGTACTGGCTCTCGTGCTTGCTGAAGAAGTCGAAGCGCGGGGGCAGCGGCTTCACGCGGTGCTCGCCGGGCTTCTCGCCCAGGCTCTCCACAAACTCGTCCGTGGAGGCAAAGATGTTATCCCAGCTAAAGAATGCGATCGGATCGACGTCGAAGTACTCGCAGATGAGCTCGCAGCCGGCTGGCACAATACCGTGCATGAGCACGGTCGCCACGCGCAGCTCGGTAAAGGCGTCGACCAAGGCCTGCGTCATGGCGGCGTTGGCCGGCTCACCCTCGAGCTTGTTGGCGGCCTTGGAGGCGTCGCTCCAGCGCTTGTTGGCGGCACGCAGGTAGTCGTCGCACACGGCGAGCGCGCGGTGCGTCTCGAACTTGTACATGGCCTGCTCAAAGGCGAGAGCTGCCTGCTCGGCGGCTTCGACCACGGTGGCGGAGGCGGCACCGGCGGGGATGCAACCGTTGCGATAGGGGCTCTCGTCGCCCTCCTTGATGGCGACGCCGTAGAAGCAGCTGCGGGCCAGGCGGTTGAAGACGCCGGTCAAAAGGGCGCTCTCCTTAAGGGCCGGGTCGATAACGCGCTTGTCGTCGCAGGCACGCACCTCGTTGCCGTCCTTGTCCTTGCCGGTCACGCGCGTGTCGTATGCCTTGGGGCTAAAGCTCACCGGCTTCTCGGATAGGCCGAGCGACAGCCAATGCGCACGCATCTGCTCGCAGGTGTAGTGGTTGAGCAGGTCGTCTGCCGGCGGGGGAGGTGTCTGCGAGGACGAGCTCGCCTTTTTGCCCATGTAGAGCAGGTGATAGCAGGCGCTGACAGTGCTCTGCGTGAGGTCCCAGCCCAGGGCCTCCCACATGGCGGTCTGCGCGATGCAGTAGAAATAGATGTTGTCCTGACCGATGAACTGGTAGATCTGAGCGTCGTCAGAGCACCACCAGTCGCGCCAGTCGAGCGAGCTGTGCTGGTAGGTGGGCGCGGGGACCTGCGTGGAATCGGCGGCGGGCTCGCCCATAAGGGCGGCATCCTGGGCGGCGACGCCCTCGGTCACGCCGGCAGCCTTGGCATCGCGTGCGAGCACGGTGCGGGTGTAGCTGATGGGCGCCCACAGGCTCTCGGGCCAGCACCAGCAGGTGACGTCGGAAACGCCGTCGACCTCGGGCACCGGAACGCCCCAGTCGATGTTGCCGGTGATGCGGAAGGGCACGAGCGCCTTGCCGCTGCGGAAGCGCACGCCGCCGTTGGCGAGCACCGCGTGGGCATCGTCGCGTTCCTTCCAGCTGGGGAAGGTGACGGTAAAGCTGCTCTTGTTGCCCTCAGGCTCCAGCACGGTGTGCTCGGGGAGCTGGTCCTCGACGGCGTCGAAGGCCTCGCGGAACTTGTTCTGGATGTAGAGCTGTGCCGGCAGCAGCCACTCCTCCATGGTCTTGGAGACCACGGACCGAACCTGCGGGTTCTGGGCGAGCTTGGCGGTGTAGGTCTTCATAAAGTCGAGATAGGCGGGCAGGTCGAAGTAGAGGTTGTCGACCGGGCGCAGCTCGGGCACCTCGCCGGTGAGCTGGCTCTTGGGCGCGATGAGCTCCTCGGGCTCAAACTGGTGACCCAGGTCGCACTCGTCGGCATAGGCCTTCTCGGACTTGCAGCCCTGGATGGGGCAACGGCCGATTACCTGGCGGCCGTTGAGGAACGTGCCGGCCTTGGCGTCGTAGAACTGCAGCGTGGAGCGCTTGGAGATGGTGCCCTGCTCGTGCAGACGCTTGATAATCTCGGCGGTCACCTCGTTGTGAATCTGCGCAGCCGGCTCAAGGCCCGAGCCGCCGTAGATATCGCAGCTGATGTTGTAGTTGTTGAGGGTCGCGGCCTGGCGGGAGTGGTTGGACTCGACGTACTCGCTAATGGACTTGTCGTAGCCCTCGTTCTCCTTGAGCTTGCGGTAGCTCTCCATGATGGGCGATCCGTAGCAGTCGGTTCCCGAGGTGAAGATGACATTCTCGCGGCCCAGGCGGTCGCGCAGGAAGCGGGCGAAGAAGTCGGCCGGGACAAAGACGCCGCCAACGTGGCCAAAGTGAAGGCCCTTGTTGCCGTAGGGCTCGCCGGCGGTAACGATGGCGCGGCGAGGCCAGCTGGGACGGTCGTTCATGGAGTATTTGGATGCCATGGGACTCCTTCGCATATAGTAAGGGCGCGGCCGGGCGCAAGGTCTGGCGACGCGGTGGTCAATTCGTGCATATCGTTCGACATTATCGCACATGCGGACGGGTACGTGGCAGGGGCGCTATCCTAAGATGCTATGAATGAGATTTCCAACATACATGCGTTTGAGGACGAGGATTTTCTGCACGCCTGCTTTGTGTGGGGGATGGTCGTGCTCGGCGCATTTGCCGTGTGCCTGGTGCCGGTGTTTATGCTGCTGGGTGGGCCCGCGGACCTGGATGCGGCTGACGCGGGCGGTTGGACGGCCGTTTTGGGCTGGATAGTCGGTTTGACTGCGGTTTCGGCGGCGTCATTTGCCGTGCACGAGCTGGTGCATGCGGTGTTCTTTAAGCTGTTTGCGCCCGCCGGTGCTCGGGTGACCTTTGGGGCAAATCTCGAAACCTGCATGATTTACGCCTGCGCCGAGGGCGTGGTGTATTCGCGCCGGCGGTACATGGTCATTTGCCTGGCGCCGACGGTTGTTGTGACGGCGGCGTTTGCCCTAGGGTTTGCGCTCTCGGGCTATCCGCTGCTGTGCTACTTGGCGGCCGGCTTGCATTTGTCGGGTTGCGTGGGCGACTGGTATTACGTGCGGACCATCCTGCGCGACCGCCGCATTGTCGCCTGCGAGGACACGTCCTTTGGCGTGCGCTTTTTTGGTCAGTAGTCTTTTTGGGACGGGGCTATTTTGACTACTTTTTGGAGATGGGTATTTTTGACTGCTTTACGTCAAAAGTAGTCAAAATAGCCCCGTCCCAAAAAGACTACTTATTGTGGGGGAGGAGATGTTGATGAAGCCGTTGTTGTTGCACGCTTGCTGCGCGCCGTGCTCGCTTGAGCCGGTTCGCCTGCTGCGCGAGGAGGGGTTTGAGCCCACGATTTGCTGGACCAACCCCAATATTCAGCCGCGCGATGAATGGCAGCGCCGCCTGGACGAGCTGCGCCGGTGGTGTGCTGATGGCGACATCGAGCTCATTGAAGCAGGCGAGGACCGCGAGCGCTGGGAGGCCGGCGTGGCCCCGCTGGGCGCCGATCGACCCCGTCGCTGTCGCGCGTGCTATGCCTTGCGCTTGGCCGAGGCGTGCCGCGTGGCCCAGGAGCGCGGGTTTGTATATGTGGGTACGACGCTCGCCGTCTCGCCGTATCAGCTGTTCGACACCTGCAATGACGTGCTGGAGCGTTTGGCTGCCGCCCGCGGGCTCACTCCGGTGATTCGCGATTTTCGCCCGTATTACCCCGAGGCCACGCGTCGTTCGCGCGAGCTGGGCATGTATCGGCAGAACTACTGTGGTTGCCGCTTCTCGGCTGTCGAGGCGGCCATGGACCGCGCCCGCATTCGCGACGAGCGCAAGGCTGCCAAAAAGTAGTTCATTTGGGACGTCAGCCTGCTAGGATGTAGAGCGGACTTTAGCTATATAAGGAGTATCCGACGTGTCTATGCGTACCGATGATTTTGACTACAACCTTCCCGAGGAACTGATTGCCCAGGCTCCTGCCGAGCCGCGCGACTCCTGCCGCCTGCTGGTGGTGGATCGCAAGGGCTCCCAGGCGGGAACGCCGCTGGAGCACGGCGGCACCGTTGAGCACCGCATCTTCCGCGACATCATCGACTATATCGAGCCGGGCGATGTGCTCGTCATCAACAAGACGCGCGTGATGCCGGCCCGCCTGATTGGTCGCAAAGCCGGCTCGGGTGGCGTGGTCGAGACGCTGCTGCTCAAGCGCCGCGAGGATGTTGACCCGCTGGGCCATGTTTGGGAGTGTCTGGTCAAGCCGGGCAAGCGTCTGAAGCCCGGTGCTCAGATTGAGTATCGCGCCGGTGGCGCCCATGCGCCCGAGGGCGCGCCCGTGGTGCTGACGGCCGAGGTCATCGACTTTGTCACCGATAGCCGCGGCGGCCGTCTGGTGCGCTTTGAGCCGGCCGGTTGCAATGCTGCCGGCGAGCCGCGCACGCTCGACGAGGCCATCCACACCGCCGGTCACGTGCCGCTGCCGCCCTACATTACCGATTACGAAGGCGATCCCGAGAAGTACCAGACCGTCTACGCCATGAAGGAGGAGCATTCGGCCGCTGCTCCCACGGCGGGCCTGCACTTTACGCCCGAGCTCATGGCGGCTATCGAGGCCAAGGGCGCGAAGTTTGCCGCTGTCGAGCTCGAGGTCGGTATCGATACCTTCCGTCTGGTGGAGGAGGACGACCCTACGCAGCACGTCATGCACACCGAGCGCTACCACGTATCGCAGGAGGTGGTCGATGCCGTTCATAAGGCTAAGGCCGAGGGGCATCGCGTGATCGCCGTCGGTACCACGGCGGTGCGCTCGCTCGAGAGCGCGTTTGACGCGGACGCGCCGGTGTCCGATCCGGCTGTGACGGCGCGCTATTTTGAGGGCCGCGAGGATGGCGCCGACACGCTCGGCCGCGGCGACATCGTGGTGCGCGAGAACGCCACGACGCAGCTCTATCTCATGCCTGGCTCGACCTATCACGTGGTCGACGCGCTGATCACGAACTTCCACGTGCCGCGCTCTACGCTCATGATGCTCGTGAGCGCGCTTGCCACCCGCGACCAGATCATGGATGCCTACGCCGCCGCCATCGAGGAGCGCTACCGTTTCTTCAGCTTTGGCGACGCAATGCTCATTCAGTAGGTTACGGCGTTTTCCAAACGCCGTAACCGGCCGACGCTGCAAACGCCCCTAAGCGGCAATCTGACGTTCAATCGTCGGGCATGACCAGAAGGTCAATGCCCTCCTCTTTCACGTCACCTTGCTCGCTTAGGGGCGTTTTCGCTGACTTCGCCAAAACATTGGCGTTGCCGTGGTTGTTGCTGTAGTCGTTGGGGACGTTCTTGAATGACTAGTCGTTTAAGAACGTCCCCAATGACTACCTTGCATCAATCTAATAAGTTGCGGTGAGATAGTTCTTGAATTGGCCTTTTTGAGGGCTCAACAGGAACTATCTCACCGCAACTGCGTTGGGGCGTTTTTGGCAACCGGCTTACTTGCTCGCGAACAGCCAGATTGCGATGATCGCCAGGATTGTGGCGATGATGCAGGCGATGGCTCCGGTGAATTTGACGCGTGAGTCGCGGGTTCGCTTGCGCACGTCGTCTTCGGCGGCCTCGAGTTGGGCAACTTCGCGCTCGGTCTCGGTATGCTCGGCTTTGTCGCGTGCCAAGGACCCGGCGAGCGATTCGGTGATCTCGGGATGGTCGTGCACCTCGGTCGCCTGTTCGATAATCGACTGCGCATGCGCGGCATCTGCCCGGGCGTTTGCGATGCTCTGCTCTTGCTCGCGGCGTGCCTTGTCCTGTGTGGCGATCTTTTCGCGCAGCTCGCGCTGGCGCGTCGCGGCGGCAGTTTTTGCGGACTGCAACTCGTCGCGCGCGGCATCTGCCTCAGCCGTTACGGCCTGGTGCGCTCGTTTAGCGTCGGCGATGGGGGCCTGTGCCTGCTCGACGGCCTGCTCGGCGGCGGCGAGTGAATGCTCAAGATCGGCGGTCACGCGCGGAATATCTTCCTCGGCCTTGCGGAGAGCGTCGGCAGCGTCGGAGATTTGCATAGACAACTCGCTGGTGCGCACGGTGTAATTGGCGGGATTTGCCGAAGGGTTGCGCTGCAGCTCGGCATACTCGCGACGCAAGGTTTCGAGCTGTGCGCGCGTAGCATCGGCGGTTTGCCGTGCGGCGGCGACACCGGTATCGCGCTCAGCCTTCACTTTGTCGCGGATGCGCTTGGAATCTTCGAGTCGACGAACCAGGCGGTTGCCGGTCTCGCGCGAGCTCGCCTCGCGGGCTTCCACGGCGTCGAGTGCAGCCTTCAGGCGGAGCTCGGTCGCATCGTCCTCTGCCTTCATTTGCTCGAGCTGGCCCTTGAGCTCCGTCGCTTTGGCGGCATGGGCATCACGGTTACTTTCAGCTGCCTCAGCGGTCTTTTGTGCCGCGGCAATCGCCTGGCGTTGATCGGCGACAATCTGGTCGAAGCGTCCCGCGATATCCTGCCGCGTCTCGAGTTCCTCTGCCTGGTCGGCGATGCGCTGCTCAAGCTCGGCTAAATGGGCGCGGGCATCGGCGAGTGCCTTCTTGGCGGCGTTCATCTCGCGCATGGCCGACGCGCCCTGGGCGATAAAAGTGCCCACGGCGTTAGCGGTGTTTGAGACGGCGCTCCCCAGGTCGCGACTCGTGGCGGAAGCATGCGAGGTGGTCGGGTGCGCGGCCTCGGCGGCATTCGTATCGGCAGTCTGCGGCACGGCGATATTGCCGGTGCCTCCTTCGATCACGGAAAAGCCCGCTGCGTGCGGGTCGACCGCGTCGGCGCCGATCGTGGGGTGCTCGAGTTGCAGAAACGATGGCATGGTGCTGCCCTGGTCGGCAACCGGGGTCTCGCCGGGCACAAACGTCGAGGCGGCCTCGGCGGCTTCCTCTTCCTCGGCGTCGACATCGGCATCGGCGACAGCGTTCTTCATCGCTTTGACGGCATCCATCATGGAGTCCATGACGGCGTCGAGCTCTTCTTCCGATGACACCTCGATGGGGCCCGCTACATTCGGAGCGTCCTCAGTCTTGGGCTCAGTATCGCTCGGGTCCGGCTGCTCCAGCTGCTCTTCTTTGTCTTGCTCTGCGGCGACATTTGCGTCTGCGGCCTCGTCTGCGGCGGCAGGAGCCTCCCCGACAGCGGCATCAATGCCGCCATCGTTGCTGGTAGAAGTATCGCAGTCGTCAATGGTGTCTGCGGAATCATCAATATGCTGTTGAGTCTGGGGGTCCAGCTCGTCTGTCATAGGCATGTGCTCCTCATCGTTGTTTGTCACCCTATGATAAAGTCTCGCGCCGACATCCCGCGCCCCGCAGCAAAGTTTCAAAACGTGTTCGATGGCTCGCGTCGATAGCAAAAACTCGGCCACTTTATCCAGTTTGTACTTGACAATCCCTTCGCCGAAAGACGTTATGCCGTTCGCCTGCCGAGGCCTTTTCTTTTCACTTGAAGAAGCTAAAGTTGCATTTCAGCTTTTGGCGCGTTTATTTTGGGTGCGCGCAGTCGGCGGGCGTGCCCGTCGCGATTTTGAAAGGACTTCGTATGGGACTTTTCACTGGTAAGACCGTGATCGTCACCGGCGGCGGCAAGGCCACGCTTAAGGACGGCTCTGCTGGCTCCATCGGCTACGGCATCGATATCGCTTTTGCCAAGGAGGGCGCGAACCTCGTCATCACCGGCCGCAACGTCGCCAAGCTCGAGGCCGCCAAGGAGTCTCTTGAGGCCGAGTACGGCGTCAAGGTTCTGCCTGTTCAGGCCGATGTCTCGGCTGGTCAGGACAACGAGGCCGTCGTGCAGAACGTTATCGACAAGGCGATTGAGGAGTTCGGTCGCATCGACGCCGTCGTCAACAACGCTCAGGCCAGCGCCTCGGGTGTGACCATCGCCGACCACACTATGGACCAGTTTAACCTGGCCATTTACTCTGGCCTGTATGCCACCTACCTGTACATGCAGAAGGCCTATCCGCACCTGAAGGAGACCAAGGGTTCCGTGGTCAACTTTGCCTCGGGCGCCGGCCTGTTTGGCAACTACGGCCAGTGCAGCTACGCCGCCGCCAAGGAAGGCATCCGCGGCTTGACCCGCGTTGCCGCCAACGAGTGGGGCAAGGACGGTATCAACGTCAACATTGTGTGCCCGCTTGCCTGGACTGCTGCGCTCGAGAACTTCCAGGATGCCTATCCCGAGGCGTTTAAGGCCAACGTCCACATGCCGCCGGCAGGCCACTACGGCGATGTCGAGAAGGAGATCGGCCGCGTGGTCGTTCAGCTCTGCGGCCCCGACTTTAAGTATATGAACGGCGAGACCGTCACCCTCGAGGGTGGCATGGGCCAGCGGCCTTAGGGGTTACGGCGTTTTACCAAACGCCGTAACGGGCCGACGCTGCGCGGGCCGCATTTGGACAATCTGACGTTCAACTTCAAGGGCGCGACCAGAAGGTCAGCGCCCTTTCGTTTCACGTCACCTTGTCTCAAATGCGGCCCGCTCGCTGACTTATGTTCAACCTGCGGCGCCATTTTGCTTGAAGGCACCTTGCTCGCCCTGGCGGGTTTTCGCTGTCGGTGCCATAACATCGGCGTTGCCTTTGTTGATGTAGTCGTTGGGGACGTTCTTAAATGACTAGTCGAAGGGGACACTCTTGCCGGCACTTGGGGACAGTCCCTGAGTGCCGGCAGATTGGGACACTCCTTTGCAAGATGGCGCTGAAGACTGTCCCCGACGACTAGTCGTTTAAGAACGTCCCTAATGACTATGACCCCTTTGCGCCAGTTTCTGTCGAGTCGGTGCTTCTTGCGGGTTGCCCGTATAATGGTCTGCGTATGAACCGCAACCAAGGAGTTCCAGTTTATGGACCAGAATCTCTTTAAATTCGACCTGATCGCCGAAGACCCGACGACGCACGCGCGCGCCGGCGTGCTGCACACCCCGCACGGAGACATCGAGACACCGATCTTTATGCCCGTGGGCACCAAGGCAAACGTCAAGGGCATCCCCACCGAGACCGTTAAGCAGCTCGGTGCGCAGATTGTGCTCGCCAACACCTACCACCTGTCCATGCGTCCCGGCGAGGATACCATCGCCGAGCTGGGCGGACTGCACAAGTTTATGAACTGGCACGGCCCCATCCTCACCGATTCGGGCGGTTTCCAGGTGTTTAGCCACAACGACGCCGTCAAGCTCACCGACGAGGGCGTGCGCTTTATCGTCAACGATTACGACGGCCGCCACGTGTTCTGGACGCCCGAGGACAACATGGAAATCGCCATGAAGCTCGGCTCCGACATCTGCATGCAGCTCGACCAGTGCCCGGGCTATCCCGCCACGCGCGCCTACGTTGAGCGCGCCGTGGAGCTGTCGAGCATGTGGGCCGAGCGCTGCTACAAGGCTCACACCCGTGATGACCAGGCACTCTTTGGCATCGTCCAGGGTGGCATGCATCTGGACCTGCGCCTGCGCTCGCTGCGCCACCTGGAGGAGTGCGGCGACTTCCCCGGCTATGGCATCGGTGGCTACTCGGTGGGCGAGGACCACGAGACCATGTTCGAGACGCTGGCGCCGCTGGTTTCCGAGTACATGCCTAAGCACAAGCCGCGCTACCTCATGGGCGTCGGCAACCCTACCACGCTCGTGCGCGGCGTTGGCGTGGGCATCGACATGTTCGACTGCGTGCTGCCGACGCGCACCGGCCGCATGGGTACGGCGTTCTCCAGTGAGGGTCGCCTTAACTTCCGCAACGCGCGCTTTGCGCACGACGACGGCCCCATCGACCCCACCTGCACCTGCCCGGTGTGCACGGGCGGCTACAGCCGCGCGCTCATCCGCCACATGGTCACGCAGAAGGAGATGCTCGGCGGTATTCTGCTGTCGATGCACAACATCTACTACCTGCTCAACCTTATGCAGCGTGCCCGCCAGGCCATTATCGAGGGCCGCTACGGTGCGTTCGTGAGCGACTGGATGAACAGTCCTGCGGCGGTGGACTACTAAGGACGGTGCGGACGCTTGCGAGGCGAGAGCAACGGCAAAGGCCAAGCGGCGATCGGTCGTCACGTTCGCTAACACGGTCTGCGCGACCGCTGGCCGATAGCTTGCAAGCACTTGATGCATCGTGGGTACCATACCGAATAGTTGATGTTCGGACGGGTGTTTGGCGCATGGCGTCGACCCCGCCCGTTTTCTTTTTCTCGATAGGAGTACCCATGATTAAGAACGAGAATGTTGAGGGCGATCCGGCCTACGACGAGACGTACCGCCGCGGCCCCGTGGTCATGCGCGGCCCTATGATTCCTAAGGACAATACGTACGCCAACCTGCTGGCGCCCGAGGAGTCGACCGACTGGCTGCATGCTGATCCGTGGCGTGTGCTGCGCATTCAGGCAGAGTTTGTCGATGGCTTTGGCGCGCTTGCCGAGCTTGGCCCTGCGGTGACCATCTTCGGCAGCGCCCGCACGCCCAAGACCGATCCGCTCTACAAGGCGGCGCGCACGGTCGGTCGCAAAATCGCCCAGCGCGGCGTGGCGGTTATCACCGGTGGCGGCCCTGGCATCATGGAGGCGGCCAACAGGGGAGCGGCGAGCGTCAACGGCAAGTCAGTTGGTTTGGGCATTGAGCTGCCGCACGAGCAGGGGCTCAACAAATATGTGAACCTCGGTATGGACTTCCGTTACTTCTTTGTGCGCAAGACCATGTTCGTCAAATACAGCTCGGGTGCCATCGTGTTTCCCGGTGGTTTTGGCACGCTCGACGAGATGTTCGAGGTGCTCACGCTGGTGCAGACGCACAAGGTTAAGCGCATGCCGCTTGTGCTGGTGGGCACCGAGTACTGGCAGGGCCTATTCGACTGGCTTAACGGTCCGGTGATGGACACCGGTATGATCAGCCCGCTCGATCCGGAGCTCGTACACATCACCGACGACCTCAACGAAGCCGTCGACATCGCCCTGAGCGGGCTGATGTAGGGCGAGCGTGCCTGTTGTTGTAGTAATGAGAACGGCAGATTGATGCTATTTAACATCAGTCTGCCATCTATACTGGGTATACTGATGCAAAAGACGAGGGCGAGGAGGTCGCGTATGTCTACTGCAACGGTTAAGCCTACGACGGTTCGCATCGAAGAAGAGCTCAAGGAACAGGCGACTGAGTTCTTGGATACGGTTGGCCTGAGTCTCAATTCGTATCTCAATCTTGCTGTTCGACAGCTGGTAAATCAACGAAAGATTCCTTTTGAGATCGTAGGAAGGGCGGAGGTGCCCAACGAAGCGACGAGACGCGCCATGGTGATTGCCGAGGCTCATGAGTTGGGGATTCTGCCAGACGACAGCCCGTCATTCAATAACGCTGATGAGCTCATATCATTCCTCGATGAGGACTAGCGATGTTCGAGATTAAAGTCGAGGCTCAGTTTAAGGCGGATTACAAACGGACGATGCGCATCCATCCGCAACTAAAAACCGAGTTTAAGGCGGCAGTCGCAGAGCTTGCAGCTCACGGCTCGCTTCCCGCGGAATATGGCGCCCATGAGCTTTCAAACCCGGGCGGAAACTATAACGGCCACATCGATTTCCACCTATCCGATGGCTTGGTCGATGTGGTCGTTCTCTACTTGCCGCATAAGACTAATCCTGTGATCCGGCTGGTCAGAATGGGCTCGCATGAGGAGCTGTTCCAGGGTCCGCTGGGCTGATCGCCGATTTCTAAGCTGCGGTGAAATAGGGACTGATTTGCGGCTGATAAGCCAAAAACAGTCCCTATTTCACCGCAACTGACGTGGGCGTTCCTAGCGAGTTGGCTGGTAGCGGGGGCAGTAGCTGATGGCGATGGCGTCGACGCCTACGTGGGTGGCGATGGTGCAGCCGATGGGGCCGGTGCCGGCGTCTACATAGTCTTGGCCTGCGAGCGCTTGGCTGACGAGCTCCTGTTCTTCGGCAGCACCGGTCGTGAGCACGCGCACGCTGGAACCCGGGTGTTCAGCCAAAAACGCGAGGCAGTCGGCCATGGTGTTGGCGACGATGCGCTTGGCGCCGCGGCTCTTTTTGATGGCCTTGATCTCGCCCGATTTCCACTCCGGCGAAACGGCCAGGCGAATGTTGAGCATCTGCGTCAGCTGGCCAGCGAGCTTGGGTGCGCGGCCGTTCTTGACCAGGTTCTCGAGCGTGCGCGGAATCAGCAGCAGGTGGGCGTCGGGCAGCGTCGCGCGGATCTGAGCCTCGGTCTCGTCCAGGCTGCGGCCGTCCTCGCGCATGGCGAGCGCGTACTCCACCAGCAGGCCCTCGGCGCCCGAGCCGGTGCGCGAATCGATGCAGCGCACGTCGAGCTCGTGTGTTTCGGCCGTCAAGCTGGCGTTGGCATAGCAGGCAGACCACTCACTGCACAGCGAGATAAAGATGGCGCTGTCGTGGCCGTCGGCGAGCACACGGTCAAAGAGTGCCTTGAACTCGCCGGCGCTCGGCTGCGAGGTGTGCGGCAGCTGCTTGGAGCCGGCCATGCGGGCGACGTATTCCTCGGCGGTGATCTGCACCTGGTCGAGCAGGTCCTCGCCCTCGATAATCACATGCAGCGGAATGACGTAAATGCCGAGCTCTTGAGCACGGGCGGGGGAGATGTCCGACGTGGAGTCGGTTATGATGGCAAAAGACATAATTGCACCTTTCGTTGGGGCGCTTGCGCGCCGCCTTCTGAGAGCAAAGTGCGACAAGTATAGTAGAGTCGTTCCACATTACCAGGTTCAATTGTTGAATAGTCAACAGTTTGAAGTGTCGGTGTGGAAATCATCAACTGGGGAAGAGGGATGCCGATGGAGGCACTGGAGATATGCAAGCGGCCGGTCGTGCTGTTTGATTTTGATGGCACGGTGGCCGATACGGGTCGGGCGGTGATGACCTCGACGCGCAAGACGCTTGCCGCGCGCGGATTTTCGGAGGCGCAGATGGGTGATCTGCGCCGCATGATCGGGCCGCCCCTGTGGAAGAGCTTTCACGACTTTTACGGCTTTTCCCGCGAGGAGTCGCTGGTGGTGGCCGACGAGTACCGCGCCTTTTTTGATGAGCTGGGACCGGAGGAGTACCCTGTGTTCGATGGGATCCCCGAGCTGCTGGATGGGTTGGTCGCCCAAGGCAAGCGTATGGCCGTGGCGACGTCGCGCATGGAGGCCAAGTGCATCGACATGGTGCGTGAGCTCGGGCTTTCTCAGTTTGAGGCGGTGGTTGGCATGAATCCGCCGCAGGGGCGCGAGACCAAGGCGGATTCGGTCCGCGATGCGCTGGCGGCCCTGGGCGCGACGGCCGACGATGCCGTGATGATCGGCGATCGCTTCAACGATGTGGAGGGCGCGCACGCGATGGGCGTGCCGTGCATTGGCATCTATTCGGGTGCGGCGGCGCCGGGCGAGCACGAGACGGCGGGTGCCGATGCGGTGGTGCACTCGGTGGCCGAGCTTGCTAAACTTTTCGCAATATAAGTATGTGATGTGAGGGGTGGGCACGCTCGCCGCTCATTGGTAAGGAGGTCGTCCATGAATCAGGTGGAGCAGAGCGTTACCGAGTATGTCGACGAGGTCTGGGAGGATGTCGTCGCCGATATCGAGCGGCTGGTGAGTTATCCGTCTGTTGCCGTTGCTGCCGATGCGGAGCCCGGTGCGCCGTTTGGCCGCCCGGTCCGTGATGCGCTCGATTGCGCGCTCGGTATCGCGCAAAAGCTCGGCTACCAGACGAGCGATGACGAGGGCTTTGTGGGAATCGCCGATATTCCGGGCCGCGGCGACAAGCAGCTCGCGACCATCTGCCACGTGGACGTGGTTCCCGCCGGCCCCGGTTGGAATACCGACCCGTTTGCGATGGAGCGTCGCGAGGGCTGGCTGCTCGGTCGCGGCGTTATCGACGACAAGGGTCCGGCGGTACTGTCGCTCTACGCCGGCGCCTATCTGCTCAAGCACGGCATCACCCCGCGCTATACCTTCCGCGCGCTGCTGGGCTGCGATGAGGAAGTGGGCATGTCCGACGTTCACCATTATCTGGAGAACTATGCAGACCCCGACTTTCTGTTTACACCCGATGCCGAGTTCCCGGTCTGCAATGCCGAGAAGGGCCAGTTTGGGGCGACGTTTGTGAGCTCCAAGATCGACGGCGGACGCATTGTGTCCTGGAGCGGTGCCGAGGCGAGCAACGCCATTCCGTCGCAGTCTATCTGCGAGCTCGCGATTGCCGCCGATGAGCTGCCGGCGCCGGTCGAGAACGCCGACCGCCTAGAGATTACGGCGCTCGATAACGGACATGCGCAGATTTTCGCTCACGGCATTGGCGGTCATGCCTCGATGCCCGAGGGAACGATCAATGCCGTTGGCCTCATCGTGGCGTATCTGCGCGAGGCCGAGGACGCGTTTGGCGCACGCGATGAGCGCCTGCTGACGCCTGCCGAGCACGAGTTTGTCAAGTTTCTGGCCTTTGTGCATGCGGATGCCTATGGCCGCGGCCTGGGTATCGACGCGACGAGCCCCGCGTTTGGCCCGCTCACCTGCAACCCCGGCGTCATCCGCGTGGCGGATGGTCACATTGAGCAGGTAATCGACGTGCGCTTCCCCGATAGCACGAGCGCCGATACCATCCGCGAGCAGCTCGAGCCGCTCGTGGGCCGCTTTGGTGTGACGTGCCAGCTGGGTCGCGCGAAGGTGCCGTTCTCGGTCTCTGCCGATGATCCGGCCGTGAAAGCGCTGATTGATACCTATAACGAGTTTACGGGCAAGCATGCCGAGCCCTTCGCCATGGGCGGTGGCACGTACGCGCGCAACTTTGCTCGCGCTGTGTCGTTTGGCCCCGAGGAGACCGGCCTTGAGCTTCCTGCATGGGGTGGCCAGATGCACGGCCCCAACGAGTGCGCCAACGAGGAACAGCTCAAGCAAGCTCTCAAGATCTATATCGTGGCGATCCTTCGTTTGAATGAATTAGAGCTTTAAGGTTACGCGGTTTCCCAATCTAAGTTGCGGTGGAATAGTTCCTAGAATGGGCCATTTGATGGCCAAACAGGAACTATTTCACCGCAACTTCGTTTTTATTGGTGTAAAAGACTGGCCATGTTTGGCGGCGGGTTTGTTATTCGTTTGTAAAGGCTGGGTCGCGCTTGCGGTAAGGGTCTATCAAAAGCCCGTAAGAAACTGCAGATAAGGCGGTCTTCGCCCGATCGGGGTCGTATCTTTCCAAACAGCAAAGCGGGCAGGGTGCCCGCGAGTCGCATGTACGAAAGGAAGATCATGCTCGATCAGGCTTATTCTCGTCGTCAGTTCCTCGGCCTCGCTGGTGGTCTTGCCAGCATCGTCGGTCTCGGTCTCGTTGGTTGCGGCGGCTCCGGCGCATCCGACGCCGCCGACAAGGGTAGCGCCGCTGCTGCCGAGTCCGTCTCCGGCGAGGTGACCTACGACGGTGCCTCCTCGTTCCAGGCTCTCGTCGAGGCTGCTGCCGAGAAGTTCATGGATGCCAACCCCGACGTCTCCATCTCCGGTTCGGGCAACGGTTCGGGCAAGGGCCTTACCGCTGTTGCCGCCGGCACCGTCACCATCGGTAACTCCGACGTCTTCGCCGAGTCCAAGCTCGAGGCCGATCAGGTCAAGAACCTCGTCGACCACGAGGTCGCCGTCGTGGGCATGGGCCCCGTCGTCTCCAAGAACGTGACGGTCGACGATCTGTCCTTCGAGCAGCTCAAGGGCATCTTCTCCGGCCAGATCACCAACTGGAAGGAGGTCGGCGGCGACGACGCCACCATCGTCGTCCTCAACCGCAAGGCCGGCTCCGGTACCCGCGCTACCTTTGAGGCCGCCGTCTTTGGCGACGAGGCCGTCGACTTTAAGGGCGACGCCGAGCTCGACAAGTCCGGCGATGTCCAGACTCAGATGGCCAGCACCGACAACGCCATCTCCTACCTGGACTTCTCGCACTTCGATGACTCCAAGTTCAACGCCATCAAGGTCGAGGGCGTCGAGCCCAAGAGCAAGAATGTCACCGACGACTCCTTCAAGATCTGGGCGACCGAGCACATGTACTGCTCCAAGGACGCCGACGAGGCTACCAAGGCCTTCCTGGAGTTCATGCTTTCCGACGACGTCCAGGGCAAGCTCGTCGAGGAGCAGGGCTTTATTCCCGTCTCTGCCATGAAGGTCGTCAAGGACGCCAGCGGCAAGGTCTCCGCTAAATAAGTAATCGCCCCCGGAAAGGTTTGCAATGGCAAAACAGCTGCCAAAGCGCGACCTTGAGAACGTGGGCCTGGGCGTCACGGGCGCGTGCGTTGCGCTCGTGACGCTTGTCGTTGCCGCGCTCATCTTTATGGTCGCCCAAAAGGGCCTCTCGGCTTTTGTCAAGGACGGCGTCTCGGTCGTCGAGTTTTTCACCGGTACCATGTGGGACCTGGCTAACACGGCCGAAAACGGCCTGCCTTATACCGGCGCTCTGCCCCTGATCGTCACCTCGTTTGCAGTCATGGTGCTCTCCACGCTCATCGCGCTGCCCATCGCCATCGGCTCTGCCATCTTTGCGGTCGAGATCCAGCCTAAGTTTGGTTCCAGGATCTTTCAGCCGCTTATTGAGCTTTTGACCGGCATTCCCTCGGTCGCCTTTGGCTTGATCGGCTTTCACGTGGTTGTCGGCCTTATGAAGAGTGTTTTCCATGTGAGCACGGGCCTGGGCATCCTGCCCGGCGCTATCGTGCTGGCCGTCATGATCCTGCCGACCATGACCACGCTTTCGGTCGATGGCCTGCGCGCCGTGCCCGACAGCTACCGTCAGGGCTCGCTTGCGCTGGGCTACACCCGCTGGCAGACCATCTGGCACGTGGTGCTCAAGTCCGCCATGCCGTCGCTCATGACCGCAGTCATCCTTGGCATGACCCGTGCCTTTGGCGAGACGCTCGCCGTGCGCATGGTCATCGGCGGCATCGAGGCCATGCCGACGTCGCTGCTGTCGCCGGCGTCTACCATCACCACCACGCTCACCACGTCTATGGCGGTCTATGCCGAGGGCTCGGCCCAGGACGATGTTCTGTGGGCGCTCGGTCTGCTGCTGATGGGCATGAGCCTCATCTTCATCTTGATCATCCACCTTATCGGCCGCAAGGGGGCGAAGGCTCGTGGCTAGCACGCGCATCCACATCGACGAGGCGAGACTCGGGCGCGTCCAAAAGCAGGACCGCATCGCCACGGGCGTGCTGACGGCGATCGCCGCCATCGTCATGCTCATCGTCGTCTCCATGGTGGCCTACATCCTGTTCGAGGGCATCTCGACGCTGTTCCAGCCGGGATTTCTCACGCAGCCCGCGCGCGCCAACGGAACCCAGGGCGGCGTACTCTACCAGCTGTTCGACTCGTTCTATCTGCTGCTGATCACTCTGGTCATCTCGGTGCCCATCAGCCTGGGCGGAGCGGTCTTCCTGGTTGAGTACGCACCGAACGGCCCTATCCGTGACATCGCCTCCACCGCCATCGAGACGCTGTCCTCGCTGCCTTCCATCGTCGTCGGCATGTTCGGCTTTCTGGTGTTCTCGGTGCAGCTGGGCTGGAAGTACTCCATCATCTCCGGCGCCGTCGCACTCACCATGTTTAACATTCCCATCCTGGTGCGCGTGATTCAGCAGGCGCTCGAGGACGTGCCACAGGCCCAGCGCGATGCGTGCCTGGCCATGGGCCTTACCCGCTGGGAGGCCACGCTGCACATCCTGATCCCCGAGGCCATGCCCGCCATCGTGACCGGCATCGTGCTTTCGGCCGGCCGCGTGTTTGGCGAGGCCGCGGCGCTGCTCTTTACCTCGGGCATGAGCTCGCCGGTGCGTTTGAACTTCTTGAGCTTTAACCTGTCGAGCCCCACCTGCGCTTGGAACGTGTTCCGCCCCGGTGAGTCGCTCGCCGTGCACATCTACAAGATTTACGGCGAGGGCAGCCCCGAGGCCCAGCAGATCGTTTGGGGCACCGCTGCACTGCTGATGATCTGCGTGCTGCTGTTTAACATAGTTGCCCGTATCGTGGGCAAGCAACTGGCAAGGAAGATGACGGCCGAATGAGCGAGATGAATGCAACGCCCGCAACCGAGGCGGCCACGTCCGAGACTCAGGATTTTCTGTCGAGCGTGGGGGAGAGCGAGAAGCGCGTGCGCGTAAGCGGCAAGGCCGTGAGCGACGAGGTCGTGCTCTCCACCAAGGACGTCAACGTGTACTATGGCGACCACCATGCGCTGCACGATACGTCGCTCGACTTTCACAAGGGCGAGATCACGGCGCTCATCGGGCCTTCGGGCTGCGGCAAGTCGACCTTCTTGCGTAGCCTCAACCTGATGAATCGCGAGATTCGCGGCTGCCGCGTGGAGGGCGAGATCAACTACCGCGGGCGCAACGTGAACACCAAGGCCGAGAACACCTATGAGCTGCGTCGCTCCATTGGCATGGTGTTCCAGCAGCCCAACCCTTTCCGCAAGTCCATTCGCGACAACATCACGTTTGCGCCTAAGCGCCACGGCATCACCGACCGTGACGAGCTCGACCGCATGGTCGAGGAGAGCCTGCGCGGCGCGGCACTGTGGGACGAGGTCAAGGACAAGCTCGATAAGAGCGCCTATGCGCTTTCGGGCGGACAGCAACAGCGCCTGTGCATCGCACGCACGCTGGCGCTCAACCCCGACGTGATTCTGTTCGATGAGCCCTGCTCGGCACTCGACCCCATCTCGACGCTGGCGATCGAGGACCTCATGTCTTCGATTGTGGCCGACCGCGCTATCGTCATCGTGACGCACAACATGGAGCAGGCGTCGCGTGTGTCCAACCGCACGGCGTTCTTCTACATGGGCGATATGGTCGAGTACGACGAGACCGACGAGATTTTCCAGCGGCCCAAGGATAAGCGGCTGAATGATTACCTCACCGGCATGTTCTCCTAGTCCGGGACATGCTTGAGGCCCGCGGTGGCCACGGTCGCCACGGGACTGATTGGAGGGGCGGGTCATCTCTTGCGGGAGATGGCCCGCCTTTTTGCTCTGCGACCGAAACGACCACCACAAAGGGGACAGGCACCTTCGTGGTGGTTTGGGGTGGGGCTCGCTGCTATCATGGACAACGTTGAATTTCTACGAAGGAGCAGGGCATATGGCGATTCTTTTGGGATGCGATTCCGTCAGCCTAGAGTTTCCCACCAAGCATATTTTCGATAGCGTAACGCTCGGCGTGGGCGAGGGCGACCGTATTGGCATCGTCGGTAAAAACGGCGACGGCAAGTCGACGCTGCTGAGCGTGCTCGCCGGCACGCTGGAGCCCGACGATGGCCGCGTGACGCATCGCCGCGGCACCACGATCGGTCTGCTCGGCCAAAAGGACCAGCTTGTCGACACCGACACCGTGCACCATGCCGTCGTCGGCGACACGCCCGAGTACGAGTGGGCGTCGAGCCCCCGCACGCGCCAGATCCTCGCCGGCCTCATTAGCGATGTGCCCTGGGAGGGCACGGTGGGCGAGCTTTCGGGCGGTCAGCGCCGCCGCGTGGACCTCGCGCGCCTGCTGATCGGCGACTACGACGTGCTCATGCTCGACGAGCCCACCAACCACCTGGACATGCGCACCATCAACTGGCTCGCGCGTCACTTAAAGGCCCGCTGGCAGCGCGGTCAGGGCGCCATGCTCGTGGTCACGCACGACCGCTGGTTCTTGGACGAGGTCTGCACCAGCATGTGGAAGGTCCACGACGGCCAGGTCGACCCCTTCGAGGGCGGCTACTCGGCATATATCCTTCAGCGCGTAGAGCGCGACCGCATGGCCGCCGTCACCGAGGAGCGCCGCCGCAACATGGCGCGCAAGGAGCTCGCGTGGCTGAGCCGCGGCGCCCAAGCTCGTTCCACCAAGCCCAAGTTTCGCGTTGAGGCCGCCCGCGAGCTGATCGCCGACGTGCCGCCCGTGCGCGACGAGCTGGAGCTCAAGCGCCTCGCCGTGAGCCGCCTAGGCAAGCAGGTCATCGACGTGATCGACGTTGATGCCGGCTATGCGGATACCGACGGCGCGCCCAAGCAGGTGCTCTCCGACGTGACCTGGCTTATCGGCGCGGGCGACCGCTATGGTCTTTTGGGCGAGAACGGCGCCGGCAAGTCGACCTTGCTCGATGTGATTCAGGGCAAGATTGCGCCCACGCGCGGCCGCGTGAAGATCGGCCAGACGGTGCGCTTTGGCGTGCTGTCGCAGCAGCTCGAGGAGCTCGAACCCTACATGGGTGACACGATCCGCGAGGTGCTCGGCAACTATAAGAAGTACTACGTCATCGACGGCAAGGAGACCTCTCCCGAGAAGCTCTGCGAGCGCCTGGGCTTTACGACCCAGCAGCTCTGGAGTCGCATCGGCGATCTTTCGGGCGGCCAGCGCCGTCGCCTGTCGCTGTTGCTGACGATCCTGGACGAGCCCAACGTGCTCATCCTGGACGAGCCCGGTAACGACCTGGATACCGATATGCTCGCGATTGTCGAGGATCTGCTGGACGGCTGGCCCGGCACGCTGATCCTGGTGACGCACGACCGTTTCCTCATGGAGCGCGTGACCGACCAACAGTGGGCACTGCTCGACGGCCACCTGACGCATATGCCCGGCGGCGTCGATCAGTACCTGCGCCTGTGCAACGCCACCGCCGAGGGCGAGCCCGTGGGCGCGCCGAGTGCCAAGACTGGCACGTTCGACACCGGTGCCGCAGCGGTTGCGGCCGAAAAGCCCAAGGCGAGCGGGCAGCCCAACGGTCTTTCCAACGCCGAGCGCCAGAAGCTTCGCCGCGAGGTGAGCTCGCTCGAGCGCAAGATGGAGACGCAGCGCGCCCGCGTGGAGGAGGCCGAGGCCGCGATGGCTCAGGTCGATCCCACCAACTACACGGCGCTGGGCGAGCAGCAGGCAAAGATCGACGAGGCCCATGCCGCCATGGACGAGCTGGAGATGGCGTGGCTCGAGGCGAGCGAAAAGCTCGAGGGCGAGGAGTAGACGAGGATGATCAAGGCCGCATTTTTCGATATCGACGGCACGCTGCTGAGCTTTAAGACGCACCGGATTCCGGCATCGGCGCAGCAGGTGCTCGACAGCTTTCACGAGCAGGGGATTGCATGCGTGATTGCTACGGGTCGTCCGACCTACCAGATGCCCGATTGGCTGTTCAACTTGGGTTGGGATGCGTACATTACGCTTTCGGGCCAGCACTGCTTTGATGCCGAGGGCGTCTACCGTAGCTGCCCGATTGACCCGGGCGACGTTGCGGTGATTGTGGACCAGGTGGCGCAGGGGCGCTACGACTCGCTGTGCATGCAGGGCGAGAACTCGTTTGTGAACCGCCTCTCCGAGCGCGTGGTGACGGCCGGCAGCAACGCGGGAATCGTCTACCACGAGGAGCCGTTTGAGCACGCCTTCGATGCGCCGGTTTACCAGTTCTGCGCCTTTGTGGACCCGGCCGACGAACATATCGTGACCGATGCGGTGTCGCATTCGCTCACTACGCGCTGGTGCGACCTGTTCTGCGATATTATTCCTGCCAACGGCGGCAAGGACCTGGGCGTGGCGGCGACGCTGGAGCGCCTGGGCATCGACGCGAGCGAAGCGATTGCCTTTGGCGACGGAGAGAACGACCTGTCGATGTTCTCGGCCGTGGGCACAAGTGTGGCAATGGGCAACGCGCAGGATACCGTGAAGGCCGCGGCGACCTACGTGACGACCGCCGTGGACGACGACGGAATTTACAACGCCGCCAAGCACTTTGGGCTGCTATAGCTGCGGCTTGGCACTTAGGGACGTTCCTTTTCTGCCGGCAGTTGGGGACATTCCTTGTACGTTGCGTGCCGTGTCGCTCTGCTTGCCCCGCACATTTTGTGAAACACGGTTAACTTTTTAAACAACGTAGTAAGACATGGGCAACTTTTGCGGTAAAGTAAGCCAAGGAAAGTATCCAAAGGCTAACTAACAATCATCGCGAAAGGCGGCCCATGGCCCTACGTGAATCCGGAGAAGACTATCTCGAATCTATTTATGTGCTCTCGGAGCGCCAAGGCACGGTGCGCTCAATCGACGTCGCCGAATACCTGGGCGTGACCAAGGCGAGCGTCTCTAAAGCCATGGCGACGCTGGAGAGCAGCGGTTATGTCGAAATGGGCAAGCGCGACGTTCATCTGACGGAGCGTGGTCTGGAGGTCGCTCGCCAAATGTGGGAGCGCCACTGCTTTTTCGTGCGGTTGCTCGAGGAAGCCGGTGTTTCGGCGGATGTCGCGTCGCAAGAGGGTTGCCACATGGAGCACTGCCTGAGTGAGGAGAGCTTCGAGAAGCTGAGGGCGATGTTGGGACGGGAAGATGCGGCCGGCGCAACAACGGAAGCCTAATTGACCCCCAGGAGCGCGGAGTTCGCGCAAAGCGCGAACCAGCGAAAGGGGGATAGGGGATTCGAACAACAACGAGTCCGACGCAGTCCAAAGTGGAGCATTCGGTGCGTGACGCCATCACAGCTGAGCTATCTCTTCGTTCCCAAAGAGGCGCGCCTCCTGCGCCGGAACGGCACGGGACAGCGATCGGGACGAGTGGCCCCACCAACTAAGTCCAACTCAGACAAGGAACCCCGCCAGCAAGCGATGCCCAAGAACCATCAGCGACGTCGCCGCAGGCCGGGACCGGGCTTGGTTTTGAAAACATTCCGCAGCGCGAGGCCCGCCTTTCCGTTGCTCCGCAGGAGCAGGAAAGACGGGCCTCATGCGCGAGGACGTTTTCAAAACCAAGCCCGGTCCCGGCCGGAGGGATCACGAGTGCTACAGGTTCTTGACCCCCATCGCGCGCATGGCGTTCAGAATGGCGATGATCGCCACGCCTACGTCGCCGAACACGGCAAGCCACATATTGGCGATGCCCAGCGCTGCCAGTACCAGAATCAGCAGCTTAACGCCCAGCGCAAAGATGATATTCTGCCAAACAATCGACATGGTCTTGCGCGCCACGCGAATCGCGCGGGAGATGTTGGACGGCTTGTCATCCATCAGCACGACATCCGCCGCCTCAATCGCGGCGTCGGACCCCATGGCACCCATGGCAATGCCAACATCGGCGCGCGTAAGCACTGGCGCATCGTTGATGCCGTCGCCGACAAAGGCGAGCTTGCCCTTGCCGCTTTCGGCCGCGAGCAGCGCTTCAACACGCTCGACCTTATCGCCCGGCAGCAGTTGCGCATGGAACTCGTCGAGGCCGAGCTGCTTGGCCACCGCAGCAGCCACTTCCTCGCGGTCGCCCGTGAGCATAACGGTGCGCTTGACGCCGGCGGCGTGCAGGTCGCGGACCGTCTGCTCGGCATCGGCCTTAACAGTGTCTGCAATCACGATGTGGCCGGCGTAAACGCCGTCAACGAGCACATGCAGAATCGTTCCGACGACCTCGCAATCGGGCGCTTCGACTCCGGCCGCGGCGAGCATCTTTGCGTTGCCGACGACGACGTGCTTGCCGTCGATGATTGCCGTCACGCCGTGGCCCGCGTCGTTGGCGGAGTCGCTCACTCGCTTGGGGTCGACCTCGCCCTGGTAGGCGACGCGCACGGACTGCGCGATGGGGTGATCCGAGAACGACTCCGCAAGGGCTGCGACCTCGAGCAACGACTGCTCGGTATAGCCAGCCTCGGGGTGCACCGCGACCACCGAGAACGTGCCGTTGGTGAGGGTGCCCGTCTTGTCAAAGACGACGGTGTCCACGTCGGCGAGCGTCTCGAGGTAGTTAGAACCCTTGATGAGAACGCCCAGCTTGGAGGCGCCGCCGATGCCGCCAAAGAAGCTCAGCGGCACGCTGATCACGAGCGCGCACGGGCAGCTGACGACCAGGAAAGTCAGGCCGCGCAGAATCCAGTCGGACCAGGCACCGGTGACCAGGCCGCCGCCAAGGGCGAGCACCGCGGCCGCGCCGGTGACGGCGGGGGTGTAGACGCGGGCGAAGCGTGTGATGAAGTTCTCGGTGCGTGCCTTCTTTTCGCTGGCATTCTCCACGAGCTCCAGGACGCGCGCGACGGTGGACTCGCCAAAGGGCTTGGTGGTGCGCACGTGGATGAGGCCCGTCATGTTGATGCAGCCGCTGATAATATCGTCGCCGGACTTGGCGGGGCGGGGGACTGACTCGCCCGTGAGCGCGGCGGTGTCGAGCTGGGTTTCGCCCTCGACGATGACGCCGTCGATGGGCACGCGCTCGCCGGGCTTGACCACGATCACGGTGCCGACGGCGATGTCATCGGGAAAGACCTGTTCGAGTGTGCCGTCGGCTTGCTCGACGTTAGCGTAGTCGGGCGCGATGTCCATCATGGCGCTGATCGACTTGCGGCTCTTGCCCACGGCGTATGCCTGGAACAACTCGCCGACTTGGTAGAACAGCATGACGGCGGCGCCTTCGGCCATGTGCGGGTCGGTATCGGGGAAGAGCACCATGGCAAACGCACCGATGGTCGCGACTGCCATAAGGAAACTCTCGTCGAAGGCCTTGCCACGGCGGATGTTATTGAATGCCTTTTGCAGTACGTCGTAGCCGGCAATCAAAAACGGCACGAGGAACAGCACAAAGCTGGCGTAGATGTCGCCCGGGGTGCCGAATGCGGCGGCGAGGATGCCAAGCTCATCGAGGGCGTACACCACGGCAAAAATGCCCAGCGCTACCAGGATGCGGTTGCGCTTATGCTCGAGCGACTCTTTTTTCTTGCGCTTCTTTTTCTTCTTGGGGTCGGCGGTGGCCATGACTCGTATCCTCCCATTTGAATGTATGAACACTCGCTCATATAATTTTGCGGGCAAAGGCCGCGGCAAGCGCGGCCTTGCAGGTTGGCGTAAGCCTGGGCTAGAGAATAATCTCGCAGTCCGGCTCGGCGTCGGCGGTAAACTCTACAACGCGGTTGAGCACTTCGTCGAACTCGGCGTCATCGGCCTCGAGCGTCAATTTCTGGGTCATAAAGTTGACGGACACGGATTTGACGCCCTCGAGTTTGGCCAGCTCGTCCTGAAGCTCGCGCGCACAGTTGGCGCAGTCGATCTCGTCGAGCTTAAACTGCTTTTTCATGGTGGGTTCCTTTCCCTGTGTTTGCGACCTGGGTGCTGGCCGCGTTGGTACCGTGGCTGGTTGCTATTCGCAGATATGGCTCATGCCCTGGTTGAGCATGGTGTAGACATGATCGTCGGCAAGCGAGTAGAGGATGTTGCGGCCGTCGCGGCGGAACTTGACCAGGTGCGATTGCTTAAGTGTGCGCAGCTGGTGCGATACTGCCGACTGCGAGGTTGCGGTCGCCTCGGCGATGTCGGCCACGCAGAGCTCGCGTCCCATGAGGGCATAGAGAATCTTGATGCGTGTGGTGTCGCTGAAGACCTTGAACAGATCAGCCAAGTCGTACAGCAACTCCTCGTCGGGAAGGTCCTCGGGCGAGCAGGTGGTGGGGATTACGGGCTCGGTGGCCTCGATGTCAGTCTTTGTTTCATCAGCGTGGTCGCTCATTGCAACATCCTTTCATATGAACATGCGCTCATATAACTTACTTCCGATTATATGAGTGCATGTTCATATGTCAATACAATTTGCGATAATTTCGATGACTGTTTGCCGCCTCTGCGATTTTCTGTGGGTTGGGATGCATCGACGCAATGCTCGCCAACATATTTCGAGATGTTCGGCCAGCATGCTAAGAAAGCCGTCTCGAGAAGCATTAGAGCTGTTCATATTTGTACTTTATCTTGTTAAATAACGTGAGAATCAGTTCTTACTCTACGGGAGTTCCTGCAGAATCAGTTTTATCTAAAGTTATATTGAGCATTGCTGCAGTCAATCAGGCACATCGGTGGCCGAATAAGTCGAAAAATGTAGGTGGAAATCCGCAGAGACCGCCTTTAGAAGAGCGAATTCTCAATTAGATCAATAATCATGTCGTCTTCCGTGCGGTTTTCATCGATTTTTGCGGATGCGTCGCATTCCCAAGGCCCATTGATTTCCTCAGCAAGGGCCCCGACGTGTTGCATGTCGTCGGGTTCGGGCACATCATTGATGCTCGGGTCATCAGCTTGCGGATATTGGCTTGCAATTTCGCGCTTGGCGGCCTCTTCTTCTTTGAGTGCCTCCAGGACGCGGCGACCGTATTCGAAGTAGCGCCGCAAGACAAATTGACGAAGAGTTTCTTGCAGGATGGCGAAGTTATCCGGGAGTCGACCGGGCCAGATCTTCTCGCGAATGCGAATCGCTTCCATGACCCGTCTAAAAGCGGACTGCTTGAAAAACGAATGACGACTAACTGTGATAACGGCATATCCCATGTTTCGCAGCGTGTTTCGGCGTTCCTCGTCAATTGATTGCTGTTCGGGCTCGTCGTGGTAAAAGCCGTTGTATTCGATATCGGTCATCGAATTTTCGAGCAGCGCGTCGAGGTAGAAAACCGTCCGTCGTGTTAGGGCGGCGTATCTTTTGGGGACTGGGATCGGATAATCCGTTTTGATAGCGCGTATGGCTAAGCCACCCATTGACTTGGGCATTGTCAGCATCATGACAAACGCCGTTTCGAGTGGGGAGCGACAGCCTTCGCGTACATAAGAAAGTGCCTTAAGGGCTTTATTGGATCCACGATACCCCGATGCCTCTGAAAAGAAGGCTCTGAGCTCTTCAACGCTGGTTAGGGCTGGGCGCTCGCGATATTGAGTTTCGTCGGACGTTTCAAGCGCGTAGGAGCCGCAGATTTCAAAGTAATACTCAACGAGCTCCCAAAGGTTGAGATCGGCTGTTGCTTCTAACGCGCACAGCTTGATATCGACGATGTAGACGTTCGGCTCGAGTTCTAGGTAGCTTTCTGCATCAAACGTATAGCGCGTGCAGTGGCAGATGCAACCCTTGCGGTGCCTATTTGCATTATTGGAAAACGTCAGCACATGGATGCTTTCAGAATCGACATTCTTTCTGTTGAGCCATGCTCGTGCCGCTTCCAGGTCGGACGTGGTCGGCGCAGACCCCCTGATCTTTTCCATAGGTATGGGATCGATCGCGTAGCTTGCGAGCGAGTTGGCTGTTTGGTATACAGCGCGTGCCGTGGTATGTGACAGAACGATTCCCATACGCGTATGATGGCATAGCGGACGCCACATGCGCCCGAAACTTCGGGCAACGGTATTGGGGTGCGGCTTATCTTCTGCGAACGGTGGGGGGCTTTTGAGCTGTCGTATCGAGGGAGCAGCTTCGGCTGGGGAGGTTTCTGCCGGCTGCGCCTTTTTTGGTGAACTTTAGTTGCGAATTCGTAGCTTCTAAGCGTTTTTGCCGACCGCCCAGATGCCTCACCAACATAATTTGAGTTATTCGGCCTTATCCTATACGAATGGTGCGAACGCATGCGTCCTATTCGAATTGATTCAGGTAGATTAATGGGGCCTGGATACGAAATTAAGGCGACTACAGCGCTCGATTGCGGTTCAAGGGGCCTTGACTAGTGGTTCAGCTGGCCGAACAACTCGAAAAATGTAGGTGGGCAGCCTGTCGACTGTGTGAAGCACGCGCATTTGCTCGTTTTGATGAAAACTAGGGCGCAGCCATAAGGCTGCGCCCTAGTTTACTGCGCGCCGGTGCGCCCAGACGGATTGTGCTGTGCCTGGCAGGCGCTCCCGCAGATTGATCGGTTATTTCGCAAACAGGTTCTTGAGGTTGAACTCGGCCTGGACGGTACGGAGCATGAGATCGGTGTCGTCGAGGCCCAGGTGCTGCTCGTTGGCGTCGGCGGCGAGGGTGCCACGGCGGCGCGCCCAGTTCTCGAGCGCAGCGGGCGCGGACTCGCGGGGGAGCGAACGCACGTCGGCGTCCAGGCTGCGGCAGATCTGGCGCGAGTCGATGACGATGATCTTGCCTGCGCGGCGTGCCTCGGCGTAACCGTCCAGATGAATTTTGAACCAGCTGTCCTCGAAGGCGGCATTATGCGCCATATAGGGATACTTCTTCATGAGCTTGAGCAGCTGCTTCTGCAGCTCCTTGTTCTCGCGGAACGGCTTTTTGCCGTCGATGTCGTCCCAGGTGATGTGATGGATGTTCGATAGCGGCACATCCTCGCCGCGGTAGATGTCGGGCAGGCCGCAGTAGTGTGCCTCGGCGTCATGCGGCACGGCGTCGCTGGTGAGATCCATGATCTCCCAGCCCACGTTGATGATGTAGCCGCGCTCGGGCGCGCGACCGGTGGTCTCGATGTCGATGCCCAGCACCGTGCCTTGGATGGGCTTGCGGGCATAGGCTACGCCGAGTGCGTCGCGGTCACCGCGGATCTCGCGCATAACGGACGCGGCGGTGCGCTTTTGCATCTTGCCGATGGCGGCGCAGGTGTCGGCGTCGGACAGGCCGCGCGAGAGCGTCGCGGGCGTCACGTTGCGCAGGCGCGCCTCGCCAATCTGGTCGCACAGGTCGCGGTTGCGGTCGGCCAGGTCGCGCACAGTGGCAAAGTCAAAGCCGGGGTCGCCCTCGGCGGTAAAGTACTCGGTCTCGAGCACCTTGAGGGCCTCCTCGCCCTTCTGGCGCTCGGACTCCATGGCGCCGTGGTCGCCGTAGATAAACATGGGGATAAACGGCTGTCGCTCGTATTCGAGTGCTTGCGATACGTTCATATGCTGCTCCTTGGACGGGCCGCGTCGCGCGGCTCGGGGTTACTGAGTTGTGGCGAGATGATAGTTTACCATGGGCAACTATTGGCACCGCGCCCGGGACAACTACAATACCCTAGTTGACCGCTAGGACTTTTACAATGCTGCCGAAAGACACGAAAGGTTCCATCCGTCATGGATTTGCTGATTGATATTCTGCTCGACGCCGGCAAGGACACGCTGTCGTTGGTGCCGTTTTTGTTGGTGACATATCTGACCCTCGAGACGCTTGAGCACGTTGCTGGCGACCGCGTCAACGGCGCTATCAAGCGTGCCGGCGCCGCGGGTCCCGTGGTTGGCTCGCTGCTGGGCATAGTGCCGCAGTGCGGATTTTCGGCCATGGCAGCAACGCTGTACGCCGGCCGTGTCGTGACGCTGGGCACGCTGGTCGCCGTGTTCCTCTCGACCTCAGACGAGATGTTGCCGCTGTTGCTCGCCGAGCAAGTACCCGTGCAGACCATGGCGATGCTGCTCGCCTCGAAGGCGCTGATCGCTCTGGTCACGGGCTTTATCGTGGATGCGGCTATCCGTGGCCTTCGTCGTAATGCCCGCGCGCATGCGGCGATTCGCCGTACCGTGCTGGGGACCGCTGCCAATCCGGCTCATGTGAACTGTGCGCACGACGACCATACCGGGGGCGACATCATTGACGAAGTGGCCGAGGCGGGCGTAAGTGCCGATCACATCCACGAGCTGTGCGAGCGCGATCATTGCGGCTGTGATGAAGACGAGGACGAACACGAACACGGACATGGCCACGACCATGGTCACGCGGACGAGCACGAGCACCACCACGACCACAGCCACTCCCACGAGGGCGCGCCCGTTCTGTCGATCATCCGCAGCGCCATCTCACACACCGTGCAGGTATCGGTATTCATTTTCCTGGTGACGCTGATTCTGGTCGCCGTCCTCGAGACCTTTGGCGAGTCCGCAATCGAGCAGTTCCTGCGCGGCAATGAGACGCTCGCCGTCCTGGGCTCGGCGCTTGTCGGTCTGATTCCCAACTGCTCTGCCAGCGTCGTCATCACGCAGCTGTACCTGGAGGGCGTACTGCAGCTGGCGCCGATGCTCGCCGGCACGCTCATTTCCGCCGGCGTGGGCTACCTAGTCCTGTTCCGCACCAACCGCAGCGCTCGCGAAAATGCCGTGTTCCTGGTCATGATGTACGTCATCGGCGCCGGCTGGGGACTCATCCTCTCCGCCTTCGGCCTCTAAGCAGGCCTAGCAAAACGGGTTTCAAAATAGCCATGCTCGGCGCCGGCGCAATGCGGCGACGCATGGCATTTTGAAGCCCGTTTTTTGTTGAGCCATGGATCCTGAGCGTTCACGCCGCTCAAAACAAAAAGGCAGATTTCCGGGCATATCCCAAAAATCTGCCTTGGTTAGTGTAGCAGCTCGGTGAGGTTGCGTTTAAAGCGGGATCGGTCCTCGCTGGTGAAGGCTGCCGGACCGCGGGTGCGTCCCCCGGCGCGGCGCACCTTCTTTTCCTCGTGGCGAATAAATAGTTGCATGTCGATGGTCGCCTTATCGTAGACGCGCCCGCGCACGCCAATGGCGGCGGCATCGCGTCCGAGCACCATGCTCGCCAGGCCTATGTCTTGTGTCACGACCACGTCGCCAGCCTGCAAGCGCTCGACAATGGCAAAGTCGGCACTATCGGCTCCCACACTCACATCGAGCGTCGTGACCCAAAAGCCCCGACGCGCGTGCTCGGCATCGCGCGGGTCGTCGCGGCGAATGTGGCGCTCCAGGTTTTGCGTGCTGTTGCCGGCGATAACGACGGCGACGCCCGCCCTCCGCGCGCAGTCAATCGACTCGCGTGTGACCGGGCAGGCGTCGGCATCAATAAAAAGCGTCTTTGGCATCTAACGCACCAGTTTGCCAAATTGAATGGCGCGAATAATCAGCGCCACGCCAAACACCAGCAGCGCGGCACCGCTAAAGATGACGAGCATCTTGGCCGACCACAGCGGATAGATAAACACGAACATGCCGGCGATGATGGAGAGCGCGCCGCTCAGGATGGCGAGGGCGCGGTTGGCGGAAAGCTCGGACTCCAGAATGGACATGACGCCCTCGACGATCCAGCCAAAGCCGGCGACGACCACAACAAGCGTGGTGAGCGTCGCGGTCGAGAAGGCCTGGTTGCGCAGGATTATGACGCCGCCCAGAATGATGAGCAGGTTGGAGATGATGCTCGTCACGCGCCAGCCGGTGGGCAGCAGCGGCTCGAAAACAGCGGTAAACAGCCTGATCGCGGCCGTGATCACAAAGTAGAAGCCCAGGACGGTCGTCAGGAAGACGAGGGACTTGGCGGGCGCAAACAGCAGTGCGATGCCGGCGACGAGCGCCAAGACGCCCGTGATGGCGTAAATCCAGCGCACGGCCTTGACGGCCTTGCCTGCCATGCTTTTCTCGTCAAATCCAAACGCGCTCGATTGCTTGTCATCGTTCTTAAAGATGCCCATGATGTCTCCTTTCGTGCGGCGTAAGCCGTAGCTCTTGCAACCAGTATCGCCCAAGGGCGCTGTCGCGTGGGGCGGAAAGGGCGAATGGGAGCCTCACCTTCGCGAATTGTCACCTTTGTTCCCGTTTGGATGTGGGATATTCAACAGATGTAGAACATTACAGCTCTGTTCGTTATTGCCTACGTTTTAGGTTAGATTTTCTTAAGAACAATTGGCTTTTATTGAGGGGTCCCTATGAACGAAACAGTTCCCGCGGCGCCGGTAAGCGCCGAGTCGATGGCAAAACAGGGTTGCGAAAAGCTTGGCCTGGACACGTTTGACGCGCTGGTCCGCCGCGCCCGCACGTGCCGCCGCTTTGATGAGTCCATGCGCGTGCCGCGCGAGTTTTTGCTCGAGCTGGCGGAGCTGGCACACCTGGCCCCTTGCGGCGCCAACGCTCAGCTCCTGCGCTTTCATGTGGTGAGCGGTGCAAAGGACTGCGCGCGCGTATTTGATGAGCTCGCCTGGGCCGGTGCGCTCAAGGATTGGCCGGGTCCCGATGAGGGCGAGCGCCCGACCGGCTACATCGCGATTCTTGCCGAGCGCGCTGTTCCGGGTAAGCCCGCCGCGCCCATCACCGAGGTCGACACGGGCATTGCCGCCCAGACGATGATGCTCGCCGCTCGCAGCGCCACGCCCGAGGTGGCGGCCTGCATGTTCAAGGCCTTTACGCCCCGTGCAATTGACGCCATGGGGCTCGATAACGACAAATACGAGCTCAAGCTGATCATGGCTTTTGGCGTGCCAGCCGAGACGCAGGTGATCGACGCGATCGACTCCAACCCGGATGGCTCTATCAATTACTGGCGCGATGAGACGCAGGTGCATCACGTGCCCAAGCGTCCGCTTGCCGACGTACTGCTGTAGCTGCACGTCGTTGCGGCGCGATCCGGCGGCAAAACCACCACAAAGGTGCCTGTCCCCTTTGTGGTGGTTCGCCTTTGTGGTGGTGCGAGGGGAGGGCGTGTGGCCGATCTGTATTTGGTGCGGCATGGGCAGACCGAGCTCAATGTGAAGAACATTTTGCAGGGCTGGCACGATTCGCCGTTGACGGCGCGCGGGCGCGAGCAAGCGCTGGCGACGCGTGCGGCGTTCGAGGACCGCGGCGTGACCTTTGACCATGTGTATTCGTCTCCGTTGGGGCGGGCGCGGTGTACGGCCGAGCTGATCGTTGGCGAGGGTCGTTCCATAGGGCTGGTCGATGAACTGCGTGAGTGGCATTTGGGTTCGTTGGAGGGCACATCAAACCGCGAGATGCCGGCGCAACCCTGGGGCGATTATCCGGTTGCCTTTGGTGGCGAGTCGGAAAGCGAGCTTCGCGCACGTATGGTCGCGGCGCTTTCCCGCATCATGGCCCGGCCCCGGCACGACTGCGTGCTGGCCGTCTCCCACGGCTCAGCCTGCCAGGAGTTTCTTAGATGCGTGACTGGCGGGGGAGAGCAGCCCGACAACGGCGCCGTGCTTCATTTTGGCTATTGCGACGGGGCGTTTTCGCTCTTGGGTTTGTAACAAACGAAAGGACCCCCTATGAATAAAGACCTGTATCTGGTCCGTCATGGACAGACGATATTTAACCTCAAGCGCATTATTCAGGGTTGGAGCGACTCGCCGCTCACGCAGCTGGGTTGCGACCAGGCGGCGCGCGCCGGCATGTTTTTGCGTGCGCGCGGCATTGAACCCGATCATTCCTACACCTCCACGCTTCATCGCACCGAGCAGACTATCGCCAACTTGTGGCCGGGCTTGGCGTACGAGCGCCTGGACGGCCTGCGCGAGTGGTTCTTTGGCGATTTTGAGGCCGAGCGCGTGATGCTCATGCCCGAACGCCCGTGGCGCGACTTCTATCGCCAGTTTGGCGGCGAGGGCCAGATGCAGGTGCGCGAGCGCATGGTCGCGACGTTGACCGAGCTTATGCAGTGTCCGGACCATACGTGCGTGCTCGCGGTGAGCCACGGATCGGCTATCAAGGAGTTTATGGATCACGTGAAGGGCGCGGCGGCGGACGAGCGCGACCGTGTGCCGGGCAATTGCTCGGTGTTGCACTTTGTGTTTGATGATGAGACGGATACGTTTGAACTGGTTGAGATCTTTACGCAGGAAGACTACGCGCGCGAGCTGGGGCTTGAGCCGCTCGTGGCGGCAGCAGGCCCACAGCGCGGGTAGCGCAGGCGTGGCGATGCGGATCGCCGTCATCATTGCTCGATGTGAAAGGGGCGGGGATACATGCGCATGTATCCCCGCCCCTTGTTTGTTGGGCTACGAGTCTTTGTTCTGGGCGTTTAGACTCTGCTAGAACCGTGCGATTTGGTGGGTGAGCAAGCCCGTCGGGACCTGCGGCGCGGCGCCGCTGACCTGCGCGGCGGGGAAGAGTGCGGCCACGGTAAAGTTGAACGGCTCCTTGCCGGTGTACGTTCCGGCAGCGCGGGCCTCGTCGGCCAGCAGCCGCGACGCCCCGGTCAGAGCGGCGGCGTAGGTGGGGTCGTCGGCCAGTGCCGGCTCCGGTGCCTGATCGAGCATGGCGCGGATGGCGGCAACAGCATCCTCGCGCTTGACCTCCCACACACGGTGCGTAATGCCGGCGGGGTCGGTGACGGCATAGAGCGAAGCGCCCTCTTTGGCGGCGCCGAGGATGATATCCATGACGGGCGAGGCTTCGTAGGCGAGCGACACGGGGCGCGGCTGAACTTTGAGTTCGGCGATCGCGTGCGCAGCGGCGAGTGCGTCGACGTTCTCGACGACAGCCTCGCCGCTGCCCGTCGGCACGCTAACCGGGCAAATCGCCACGACACCCGTCACGCGACCCGGCTCTCCCGAGCATTCGTACACGTAATACGCCGCACCCGGATCTTTGAGCATCAGGCCATCGGCAATGGCACCGCGCAGGGCATCGTTGCCGCTCAGGATACCGCCCATCGCAGGCAGCGCCTCGAGCACGCGGTCCTGAGCCGGTCGGATGCAGGGAAACGGAAGTGCTTTCATGGACGGTCCTAACGTGTGAGTCGGTTTGTTCGCGGCTTATTATGCCCCAACTTGGCCGCCTGCGTCCCAGAGCGCGTTGTCAGCGAGCGCGATGAGTACGTTCTGGCAGCGAACGATATCGACATGGGGCACATACTCGTTGGGCTTGTGCGCGAGCGCTAACGAGCCGGGGCCGTAACTCATGCAGTTTCGGTTGCCTGTCTTGCCGGCAATGACGGCAGTGTCGGTGTAGCCGGTAAAGAAGCCGACGGTCGTGTCCGCGCCCGTCACGTCATCGGCGGCACGCTTGAGCGCGGCTAGAAGGGGAGAGCTCGGGTCGCGCTCGATGGCGGGGCGGTCGCCCGTCACGGTATAGCTTCCATGGCAGCCGGGAACCGCGGTCTCAGCGCCGGCGATGGCCTTCTCGACCATGCGCGTCGCGGCGGCCGTTTCGGTCGGCGGGGTCAGGCGCATGTCGACCCAGACCTTGGCGTAGTCGGGCACGACATAGGGGCGATAGCCGCCCTCAATCTGACCAAATGTGATGGTCGAAGGCCCCAGCTCATCGTGTACGGGCAGCGCCGCGAACGCATGGCGAAGCGAGCAGACGGCCTCGGCCATGGCAGCGACGGCGTCGGCGCCCTTCCAAGGCTGGCTCGCGTGTGCCGTCACGCCTGTCATCTCAATCTCGAACCATGTGCGTCCCTTGTGCGCCACCTGAATCTGTCCATCGGTGGGCTCGGTGTCCAGTACCCATTCGCGCGAGCCGACCCAGCCGGCGTCGATGGCCGCCTCGGAGCCGCGCATAAAGTCCTCTTCGTCGACCGAGCAAATGAGCGAAAAGCCGCGGCGGGGCAGCGCGCCATTCGCCGCCACGCGCTCGAGCGTATGGACCAGTGCGGCAATGGCGCAGGCCAGGCCACCCTTCATATCGCAGGCACCGCGGCCATAGAGTTTATCGTCACGCACGATTGCTCCGAGCGGGGGAATGCCTGCGTCCCAACCGTCTCCCAAGGTGACGGTATCCATGTGGCAGATGTAGACGAGCCGTGGCTCGTCGCTCAAACCGGGCACGGTGACCATAAGGTTGCGGCGTCCGGGGAGTACTTCGAGCTCCTCAATCTGCACGGCATCGAGCGCAGAACTATCAAGCTGCGCCAGCTGCTGTTCAATGAGCCTTTTAATGAAGTGCTCAATCTCGCCCTCATACGCGCCCGGGTCTGAGCTGTCGATCCGTACAAGCTCCTGCGTAAGCCGCCAGGAAAAGTCCTCATCAACCATATGCAACCTCACAATCAGTCTGCTTTCCAAACCGATTGTAAGCCTCTCAAGAGATCCGTGACGTGCACGCGGCAGCATTTACCGTTCGCAGGCCGAGCCAGCGCGTTTGCCGTCCGTGCGGGTTCACAAACGGCGCAGTGGGTACGTAGCCTTTATGGACGACATACTGTGCGACATATCTGCCTTTCGGTATCACCGGATACCTCCACAGGTTTTGGCGATAATGCCGGACCTGCCCGATTCTGCGGACGATCCGCGCAGGGAGCGCCTTTGCGAGCATCCACTCGTCACGCATTTCCTGGGCGCTCCGTTGCATGTTTTGGCGCAGGGCATCTGCGGACGTAAGGGCGGTCGCATTGTCAGGCATGTTTGGAACGGGGAGAGGCCGTTTGGCTCCGTGCAGCAGACAGAGTTTGGCCTCGATGTCGCGTCCCCGCTCTTTACCCTGCTGACCCTGGCCTCCTCGGTCTCAAACGAGCGCCTGATCATGTGCATGTATGAGATGTGCGGCACCTTTGCCGTGTGCAAGATTGCACCTCAGGTAAGGTCGGCACTTGTGCAGGCATATGGGGACCGGTGGGGTGACGCGCGGTCGGGCTGGGAAAACGTAAAGGATGCCTCGGGGAATCCAACTGACTTGTGGAAACGACCGCCCTTGATCGAGCTCTCTGAGCTTGCAGAGTTCGTCGATAAGATCCGGGGGCTCCGCGGCGCTAAATCGTTCATACGAGCCGCGAAATGCATTACGGGGGTGGCAGCATCGCCGCTCGAGGTCCAGGCATCGATGCTGTTTGGCCTTACGAGGTTGCGCGGCGGCGAAGGGCTGCGCCTTACCAATAACGTTGAGATTCGTATGACGCGCAGCGCCCGCCTGATTTCGGGGCTCGATAGGCGCTATGCCGATATCCTGCTGGCAAATAAGGACGGCGGTCGAGAGTGTCTGGTTGAATGCCAAGGTAAAGCCATTCATGGATCCATAGAATCCAAAATTTCGGACTCCGATCGAACGACGGCCTTGCAAGCGATGGGATATCCTGTCGTTCTGATGACCTATAGCCAGCTGGCCGACCCCGATGCCTCCCGCGTGGTGATGGAACTCATCATGTCCTATCTCGATGCGCCGTTGAAAGACAAGACGCCGCGGCAGCAGGAGCTTGAACGTCGGCTTCGCGAGGAGATTTTTATCGATTGGGCGGGAATGTAGTCGTGCGGGTGGAAAACGGTCGCGCGAGCTAGAGTCTTTGGCGCAAAAAAGGCTTCAGTTTCGCCTTGGAAGGGCGTTAAAAATGCTATCCAGAACAAGTTGTTTCGGAAAATGGACAGTCAGCTTGGATCTGGTATATAGAGATTGATCTTTACCTACTAAAGCCCCTGATAAAGCTGTTTATCAGAGCAGGTGCGCTCAGTGATTTGTGTATGACTATCGATTATTCGAAAAAACTTGTTCTGGATAGCATTTTAAAACCAGCCGGAGCAACGAAATCGGCCCCCGTTTCGTGAAAACGGGGGCCGAATGGACTTCGTGGCCTGTCTGGCAGACTTGGCGCCGACGCTACTTGATCACGCGTACGCGATACATCGACGGAATCTGCTTGAGCGCCTCGATGGTGCTGCTGTCCAGGTGCTCGTCGGTGTCGAACATGGTGTAGGCGTTCTCGCCGGCGGACTCGTTGGTCATACGCTGCACGTTGGCATTGTCCTTGGCCAGGATTGCCGTGATCTGGCCGATCATGTTGGGCACGTTGGCGTGCAGGCAGGCGATGCGGCTTGCGGCGCGCGCCTTGCCCATGCTGCAAGCGGGGTAGTTGACGCTGTGTGCGATGTTACCGTTCTCCAGGTAATCCTTGAGCTCGCTGATGGCCATGTCGGCACAGTTGGCCTCGGCCTCGCCGGTGCCGGCGCCCGAGTGTGTGGTGATAAACGTATTGGGCATCTTGACGGTCTTGGGCGTGGCAAAGTCGCAGCTAAACCAGCTGAGCTTTCCCTCGCGCAGGGCGGCGTCAACGGCGTCCTCGTCAATGATGGTCTCGCGTGCGTAGTTGATGAGCACGGCGTCGGGTGCCAGCAGGTTGATCTGCTCGGTGCTGATCATGCCGATGGTGTCTGCCTTGCTGGGCACGTGCACGGTGAGGTAGTCGCAGCCGCGGCACAGATCCTCGAGCGTGCCCACGCGCTGCACCTCGCGGCTCAGCACCCACGCGTGCTCAACGGAAATGAACGGATCGTAGCCGTAGACGTCCATGCCCAGATCGACGCAGGCGTTGGCGACCTTGGAGCCCACGTTGCCCAGGCCGATAACGCCGATGCGCTTGCCCTTGAGCTCGCGGCCCACAAAGGCCTTCTTGGCCTTCTCGGCATCGACCTGGATCTCGGGGTCGTCGGCGTTGTCGCGCACCCAGTTCATCGACTGCACTACGCCGCGGCTCGAAAGCACCAGCATGCCCAGGACGAGCTCCTTGACGGCGTTGCTGTTGGCTCCGGGGGAGTTAAAGACGACGACGCCTTTCTTGGCGTACTCCTCGATGGGGATGTTGTTGACGCCGGCGCCGCAGCGTGCGATGGCGCGGATGCCCTCGGGCAGCTCGTAGCCGTGCAGGTCGGTCGAGCGCATCAGGATCGCGTCGGCCTCCTCGGCGGTGCCCACAAACTCGTAGCCCTCGCCAAACTCGACCTTGCCGTCCTTGGTGATGTCGTCGATGGTTTTGATCTTGCGCATGGAAAACTCCTTAGCAGGTTTGTCTAAAACAAGTGGTTTGAAGTGGCTGGTCGGCCCGCGTGTTGCGGGCTAGTTAGATCGCGGACTCAAACTATGCTGCGCTTCGAAGTCCTTCATGTACGTGGCCAGCGCCTGTACGTCCTCCATAGTGACGGCGTTGTACACGCTGGCGCGCATGCCGCCGACGAGGCGATGGCCCTTGACGTTTTGAATCTGGTGCTCTGCCGCGCCCGCAACAAAGGCGGCGTCGAGGTCGGCATCGCCGGTGCGGAAGGTGACGTTGGCGATGGAGCGGCTGTCCTCCTGCGCGGTGCCATGGAACAGTTCGCTGTGCTCGAGCAGGTCGTAGAGCAGGTTGGCCTTGGCCCAGTTGCGCTCGGCCATGGCTGCAAGTCCGCCGGTCTGCTCAACCCAACGGAACACCTTGCTGCACACATAGATGCCAAAGGTGTTGGGCGTGTTGAGCATGGAGCCCTTGGCGGCCTGGGTCTTAAGGTCCATGTACTGCGGCGTCTGCACAAAGGCCGGACCGTCGGCGATTAGGTCGTCGCGCACGATAACCACGGTGACGCCCGCGGCGCCGGCGTTCTTCTGCGCGCCGGCGTAAATGAGCCCGTAGCGCTCAACGTCGAGCGGCTGCGATAGAAAGCAGCTCGAGACATCGGCGACCAGCGGCACGTCGCCGCAATCGGGCAGCTCGTGGAACATGGTGCCAAAGATGGTGTTGTTCTGGCAGATGTAGACGTAGTCGAGCCCGTCGCCCGCGGCCTCGGCGGCAATGCGCGCGTTGATGTCGGCCATGTCGGGGATGCGGTCGAAGTTGGTGTCCTCGGAGCTCGCGAGCAGCACGGCCTCGCCGTACTTGGCGGCCTCTTTGTACGCCTTGTTGGCAAAGTTGCCGGTCACGACGTAGCCGGCGCGGCCGCGGCGCATGAGGTTCATGGGGATGCCCGCAAACTGCAACGTGGCGCCGCCCTGCAAAAACAGGACACGGTAGTTGTCGGGGATGCTCAGCAGCCGGCGCAGGGTCGCCTCGGCGTCGTCGATGATCTGCTGGTACATGCTAGATCGATGGCTCATCTCGAGCACGGACATGCCGCAACCGCGGTAGTCCATCATCTCGTCGGCGATCTCGGCGAGCACGCTTGTAGGCAGCGCGGCCGGGCCAGCTGAGAAGTTGTGCACACGTGCCATCTTCTAGTTCCCCCTCGTAGTCGTTTGAACGTTCGGGATACTTTAGCACAGTGGAGCGCCAGGCGCGACCGCATCACGGTAAAACTCGACTGCGCCGCTATGATTTACAGGATGGTTACATGGGGGGAGGCGACCTTACCTGATGGCTCGCATCCGATCTGCCTCTGCCTTTGCTTGTTTCCAGGGTCGAATGCGGCCGTTCACCAGGTCATCGTAGCCGCGGGCGATGGTACGTTGAATGTGATCTTCGCGTTCCTGAATGGTAGTTAGCGCACGCGTCTGATCAGAAATAGGCTTTACGACAGGCATATGAAACTCCTTGCATAGAATCATATGTATAACTCTATGTTGAGTGTAGCGGAGGGTGGCGTTGGGCGTATGCGTGTCTGCATTCGTAAGCGCGGTTGTCTGGCAAGTGTGATTTGGGGCGACCTCGTCAAAGCTTCTGAGCTGCGAAAATGACCGTTAACCGGATTTAATTTTGTTGCTCAACATTTGACACTCTGGGCGTGGTAACTTTTTTACCAACAGGTATGATTATTGTCATGTGCGCCGCGCCTGCCTGCCGGGTTGCGGCGCACTTGTGACAGCCTTTGACACCCTTGGAGCGTGCACTGTGGATGTAACCACAAAAAGCGTTCGGGGGGGGGGTGCTCACCCGCGAGCAATTCCTCCCGCATGAGATGCGCATCGTCGCTGCCCTGCGTATGCAGGGCGCAAGCGACGAGCAGGTCATTGTACGCGTAAAGAGCGAGAACCTCTTTCAATATCCCACGGAGCGCATGGTCGCCAACCGCGCAACCGTGTGCCTTCGCCGCCTTGACGCCATGGTGCCCGCGGACGCCGTATGCGCCGCGCGCGGCATCGACCCCAAAACTGCAGTCGAGGCTGCGTCATCCCTTACCGGGCTCATGGCATCCGGCACTCCCACGCAGGCGGACCAGGCCATCTTCTACAGCATGATCTGCCGCTACGATATCGTGCGCGAGCTCGTGCTCGTCGAGGTAGGGGAGCACCTACAAAACTTCGATTATGCCTTTACGGCGGTTGACCTCAACGCCTTTATGACACGCTTTACCACGGAGTATCCGGACGCGGCCCGCTGGACTGAGGCTACGGTCAAGCGCATTAAGGGCTCGCTCCGCCAGACGCTCCGCCATGCCGCCCTTATCGGCGAGGGTCAGGGGCCGGAGTCCGAGCGCCTGTCACCACTCTTCCTCGATTCCGATGTCGAGCGAGCCTTGGTCCAGCTGGGCGAGCAGTCGCTTATCGCGGCCCTTACCGGCAGGTCGGTGATGTAGCGTGGCTCCCGTCAGCAGCGCCGTCGACCCTGCTATTACCCCGGCGACCGATCTCACCACCAATATCGGCATCTATTCCCGTAAGAGCGTCGTGGCGGCGCATGTCCGCTCCGAGCACGCCCGTCAGGAATTTGAGCGCCGCGCGCAGCTTCTGCGCGAATGCCTGTGCAGCGAGGACTTTTTGGCTAACAAGGGCATAGGCAATGAGATCGGCTTCCACACCTTTTGCTATGACCCCGCGCTGGAGTTTGAGGCGCGTGCATTATTTGACACCCTTTTACGCGATGCCGAGGCCGACAAGCTTCCGTGCACGCTCAAGGTCGTGAACCTTTACGACGCCGTGCTGGCAATTCTCGAAAAGCGCCGTGTCCTCAAGGCTATCCCGCAACAAGAGGAGCGCCGCGGTACCCAGCGCGTGCTCGAGGACGTGGCCAAGTTCGCCTCGCCCGAGAAAGTCGCCGCGTACATCCTTGAGCAGACCGAGCCGCACGCGCCTGGAGACGTCGTTCTCCTCACCGGCGCGGGCGAGGTTTTCCCGTTCTTTCGCATACACACGCTTCTCCACTGCATGCTTGCGGATTTTGATGAGGTGCCTGTGGTCGCCGCCTATCCGGGCAGTTTCAACGGCTCTTCTTTCCAGCTCTTTAACCGTCTGCCGGCCGACAACTACTACCGCGCCATCGATATCTCGTAAGCACGGCTCCCCACAGGCAAGTCCCTGCCGCCGGTAACAACCCTTTGCCATAACGTTCCCAAACCCAAAGGAGCACCCATGGACAACACGATCATTCGCGACCTCTTTGCAAAAGACATCAACCGCTCCATCAACGGCGTGGTCAAGGTCCAGGATTCAAAAGATGGGTCCATCCGCCAGGAGCTTGACGAGTACGTGGTGACGCGCGAGTTGCAGAGGCATTTTGCCACGTTCTTCAAGGCCTACGGCGATGCCATCGATGTACGCACCGACAAGATCGGCGTGTGGATCAGTGGTTTCTTCGGTTCCGGTAAATCGCACTTCCTCAAGATGCTGAGCTACCTGCTCGAGAATCGCCAGATCGGCGGCAAGAGCGCCATCCGCTACTTTGACGGCAAGATCGTTGACCCCATGGTCGAGGCTGCCATGGAGCGCGCCTGCTCGGTGTCCACGCAGGCCATCCTCTTTAACATCGATAGCAAGGCGGGCCAGTGGAAGCAGGGCGATACGGCTCCCACGGCGCTGCTTCGCGGCTTTGAGCGCATGTTCTACGAGGCGCGCGGCTTCTACGGCGAGGACCTAAAGCTTGCAAAGCTCGAGGACCACATCGATTCCCTGGGCAAGACCCAGGAGTTCCGCGAGGCCTTTGAGCGCGTCAACGGCGAGTCCTGGCTCCAGACCCGCGACACCTACAGCTACTTTGAGGACGACGTCGTCGAGGTGCTGCAGAGCGTGCTCGGCATGAGCGAAAAGGCCGCATGGAACTGGCTTGAGGGTTCTGAGGACGAGGTTTTGGCCCCCGATGTCTTTGCCAAAAAGGTCAAGGACTACGTAGACGCTCAGGCAGCGGCCCACGGCGGCAACTACCGTTTGCTCTTTATGGTCGACGAGGTGGGTCAGTTTATTACAAACGACCGGGATCCAAGCCTTATGTTGAGTCTTCAGACCATCGTCGAGGAGCTGGGTGCCGCCTGCGGTGGCCGCGTGTGGGTGATGGTCACGAGCCAGGAGGCCATCGACAACCTGAGCCTGCCCGTGGGCAACGACTTTTCAAAGATTCAAGGCCGCTTCAATACCCGCCTTTCGCTCTCCAGCTCCAGCGTGGACGAGGTCATCCAGCGCCGTGTGCTCGAGAAGACCGCGCCGGCGGCCGATATGCTTGCGCAGGTCTACGAGCAAGACGCCGCCGTCCTCAAAAATAACTTTACCTTTGAGGGTGGCTCGCGCTCCGACCTTGCCGGCTTCGCCAACTCCAAGGACTTTGTGGCCAGCTACCCGTTTGTGGGCTACCAGTTTAAGCTTCTGCCCGACGTGATGACCGAGGTGCGCAAGCACGGTGTTAAGGCCAAGCACATGTCCACGGGCGAGCGCTCCATGCTGAGCGCGTTTCAGGAGAGTGCTCAGGCTATCCAGCATGAGCAGACCGGCGCTCTCGTGCCGTTCTGGCGCTTCTTCGACACAATCTCTAAAGACCTGGAGCATGGCGTCAATCAGGTCGTCGACCGCGCGGAGCGCGCAGCTGAAAACGCAGAAGGTCTTGAGAGCTACGATGTTCGGGTGCTTAAGCTCCTGTACTTGATCCGCTACATCGGCTACGTTAAGGCCTCGGTCGAGAACATCTCCATCCTTATGATCGATAGCCTGGACGTGGACAAGCGCGCCCTTAAGGACCGCGTCAAGGAATCTCTCGCCCGCTTGGAGCGCGAGAGCTACGTGGCACGCCAGGGCGATACCTATAGCTTCCTCACCGACGAGGAGCAGGAGATAGCACAGGAGATCGCACGCACTCCGATCGACAACGCGAAGGTGATTGAGTACATCAAGAAGCGCCTGTTCGAAAGCATCTACACTGCGCGCAAACTCAACCGCGGGGCCAACGACTTTCCGTTTGACCGCTATGTGGACGGCTCAATCCACGGTACCAGCATGGGCGGCATGGAACTTTCCGTGGTGACCATGGCCAGCGAGCTGGGCCGTTCGGACGATGCCGAGCTGGCATTGAAATCCGTGGATAAGGCCATCGTGGCCTTGAGCGACGAGGTGGATTATTGGGCCCCACTCGTCAACGCCGCTAAGATTCGCATGTACGCCCAGACGCGCAATCTGCAGGAGCTACCGCCGAGTACCCGCCAGATTGTCGAGGCCAAAATGCGCGAGAAGGACTTTAAGGAGAAAGAGGCTGACGCCCTTTTGGCTGAGGCGGTGCTCCATGCACGATGCGCCGTCAACGGGCGCATGATTGAGATCCGTGCTGCCAAACCCGCTCAGGTCTTTGAGCAGGTGCTGGCGCAGCTGTGCGATGTGGTCTTTGAAAAGGCCGACTATATCGGCGCGCCGGTCACGAGCGATTCCGATATTCGCTCTACTCTGGTGGGCAACGTTCAAGTGGGGCTCGCTGGCATGGATGCAGGTAACGCGCGTGCGCTCAAAGAGGTCGAGGACTACCTCAAAGTGCAGCACCAGCGCCACCTGGATACCGCTATGGGCGATATCCAGCGCCAGTACCAGCAAAGGCCCTTTGGCTGGCGCGAGGTCGACATCGCAAGTGTGGTGGCGCAGCTTGTGGTGGAGCAGCGCGCGCAGGTGCTGTTTGGCGGTCAGACGGTTCAAGCTAACGACAGCCGCATGGTGGCGCTCCTGCGCAAGGATGCCGATAAGGCTCAGGTGCGCTTGCGCATGCGCATGAGCGACCGGTTGCTGCGCGCCACGGGCGAACTCATGTGTGACCTGTTTGATCTCAAGACCGTGCCCTCCAACGAGGATAGGCTCGTGGTCGAGCTCAAGGAGCGCCTTGAGGACTTGAGCGGGTCGTGCCTCGCCATAGCACGCGACTACTATACGGGCATCAAACCGCTCTATCCGTATCCTGGCGAGAGCGAGTGCGAGAAGATGCGCTCGGAGGTGGCCGACGTCCTTAAGGACCAGAACGAGTCCGAGGCGTTCTTGACCACGTTCACCAAGCATGAGGAGCGCTTGCTCGATGCCAAGGAAGACTTTGACAAGGTGGTTGAGTTCTTCGAGTCCAACCAACGAACAGCGTTTGACCGCGCCAAGGATTTCTTGAGCCGCACCGAGGGTATCGAGTATGCCTCCGATGACATTCCCAACGCGGTTGAGAATGTGGCAAAGGTGCGTGAGGTTCTCAAAGATCCCAAGCCCTATGGCCGCATTAAAGACCTGCAGCCGCTTATGGATCCCGTCGAGGACGACATGAAAAAGCTGCTGGGCATCCGCCGCAATGAGTTTTTGTGCCGAATCGAGAGCGATCTGCAAGACCTGCAGGCACAGGCTGAGAGTCAAAAGGGCTTTGTCAATCAAGCCAAGGATGCCATAGCAGACGCCGGCGCCAAATACGAGTCGTTCAAAAACCGTGCCCACAGTGCTCAAAGTCTCAACGAGCTGAGTGTTGCCGCGACTAACTGGGCCAACTGGCTCAGCGCAGCAACCAACGGGATGTACGACGCTGTGGATGCGGCCCGCATGCGTATGGACAACGAGCGCCGCACCACCGAGGTCATGAGTACGGGCGAGGTGGTCAAGAAGGTCTCCAACAAGGGCGCCGCATCGTCTGCTCCCGTGCCCGCGCCCAAGCCCCAGCGCAAGATCAAGACTGTGCGCCGCGCCGATCTGGCCAAGCCGAGTCGTCTCTTGTCCGCAGAGGACGTGGAGCGCTACGTGGACGACCTGCGCTCCCGCCTTATGCAGGCGCTCGCTGCAAACGACGAGATCCGTATCAACTAACCCGCGGAGCCACCGGTGCCAAAGCGCGCACCGGTGGCTTATGGCGTTTAGAAAGGCTCATCAACCATGAACGATTCTGCTCTTAAGAGCTTCTGCACCTGGGCCCGTACGGAGCTCATCAAAGGCGTGGAGGCGCAGATGGTGCGCTACGGTATCACCGAACCTGCACCCGCGCCCGTTGGGTCCGAGACCGTCAACGGCCTGCCCCTAAGTCCGGCTGAGATTGAGCAACGCGACGAACTGCTGCGCATGCAGGCAGAGGTGGGTCACGAGGCGCTGCGCGACCGTGCGGCCTACACCTGGTTCAACCGCATCGTGGCCATTCGCTTCATGGATGCATGTGGTTGGCTTCCCAGCCGTATGCGCATGCTAAGTCGTGCGGACGGCAGCCATGGCAGCGAGGCCGTGGAGAACGCACTGGACGTGGAAATAACGACGGCCGATACCGATCGCATAGCCGAGCTCAAGATGGCGGGCTTGGATGAACCGTTGTGGCGCTACCTGTTTGTTGCTCAGTGCGAGGAGCTTGCCGATTGCCTGCCGGGCGTCTTTGAACGCGTGGGCGGAGCCATGGAGCTGCTGTTGCCCCAGGGCCTCATGAAGGCTGACAGTGTGGTGGGCAAACTCAATGCCGTCCTCACTGACGAGGACTGGCGCGAGGGCGTGACCGTTCTGGGCTGGATGTATCAGTACTACAATGCCGACGTTAAAGACGAGTTCTTCAAGTCCAAGCGCAAGGCAGCGGCGGCGGACATCGCGCCCGCCACGCAGCTCTTCACCCCCGAGTGGATCGTGCGCTATATGGTCCAGAACTCGCTCGGCCGTCTGTGGATGCTCAACAATCCGGGGAGTTCGCTACGCGAGCGAATGGAGTATTACATCGAGCCCGATGCTGAGCACGAGGACTTCATTCGCATTTCGAGTCCCGAGGAGATAACCCTCTGCGACCCCGCATGCGGCTCGGGCCATATCTTGGTCTATGCGTTTGAGCTGCTCTTCCATATGTACGAGGAGCGTGGCTATCGTGAGCGCGAGATTCCCGAGCTCATTCTTACTAAAAACCTTGCAGGTATGGAAATCGATTCCCGCGCGGCACAGATCGCGGAGCTGGCGCTTGCCATGTGCGCCCGCGAGCACGATCGTCGCTTCTTTAGGCGTGGCGTTCGCGCCGACGTTACCGTGCTCTCGAGCATCCCGCTAGGGGAGGATGAGCTCCCGGGCAACAAGAAGCTCGCCGAGGAGCTGAGTCATTTGGGCGAGATCGGTTCGCTGCTCAATCCCTCAGAGGACGAGATCGACGAGCTCAAGGCTGCCGCCGCGAGTTGTTCCGATGGCCTTTTTGCCGCTACGGCCAAAACTAAGCTCGAAAGCGCTGCCGCCATCTGCGAGAAGCTGTCCCGTCGTTTCACCTGCACCGTTGCGAATCCTCCGTATATGGGCAGCAGCAGCTTTAACCCCTTCATGAGCAAGTGGGTCAAGAAGAACTACCCCGACGTGAAGAGTGACCTCTTCTCCAGCTTTGTCGTTCGCATGTTCAGTCTCGCCAAGGACCACGGCGAGTGCGGAGTCATGTCGCCTTTCGTCTGGATGTTCATCGGAAGCTATGAGAAGCTCCGCAACGAGATTATCGACAACAGAACGCTGACCTCTCTCATCCAGCTTGAGTACTCGGGCTTCGCTGGCGCGACCGTGCCCATCTGTACCTATACGTTCCACAATTCGTTCGTCAAGGGCTACAAGGGCGGCTATGTGCGCCTTTCGGACTTCGTTGGTGCTGCTGTCCAGGCCCCCAAGGCCCTCGAGGCAATCCAAAACCCCGACTGCGGCTGGTTCTACCGCCGCGATGCCGAGGCCTTCAAGCAGATCCCCGGCACCCCCATAGCCTGCTGGCTTGGGAAAGGGGCAAACGGCTCCTTCGAGGTTGGGCGGCCTTTGGCAAAAATTGCGAAAACACGTAAAGGGATGTTTACGGGAAATAACGACTTGTTTCTTCGACAGTGGTACGAAGTCTCTGCTTCACTGATTGACATTGATTATAAGTTCTACTCCAAAGGCGGTCCCTATCGTCGTTGATATGGTAATCGCGATTATGTCGTGCGTTGGAAGGACGATGGCAAGGAGATCAAAGCGTTTCCAGGTTCAGGTAATATTAACGAGTCTGATTACTTCAGATCATGTCTGTGCTGGTCGCTAATTACCTCGGGTGACATTAGTTTCAGGGCTTTAAATACAGATGAGTATGTCATGGGCGATGCCGGCCCAGCTTGTTATCCCAATCCAGAGATGTATTGGTATCTCCTCGGCCTGTTAAATTCGTCTGCAATTCAGCTACTTTCTAAAGCGATAAATCCGACATTGAACTGGAGCGCTGGAGTCGTTGGCTCTTTTCCAGTTGTATCATTGCGGGAATCGTCTGATGGCGTTAAATCCCTTGTTGTCAAGCAAGTCGTTGAATCTGAAGCGGATTGGGATTCGTTTGAAACCTCTTGGGATTTTAAGCGTCATCCGCTGTTGTAGGTGAGCATTGTGGCTAAATCCTACAAACTTGTCGAAGAGACGAAACGAACTACAGCGGAGTGTGCTGAAAAGTGGAACGCCGATAAACGAGATGTTTCCGCCTGGTGTAGAGCTGATTTGATTTCTGGTGCGGTAAAAGAAACCTCCTTCCCGTTCAGGTGGATCATCCCCTGTGATGCGAAGCGTCCCATAGATGCATGCATCATAAGGGAGCTGCTGTGGCAGATAATCGAGCTTGAAAACGAGCGTATTTCCGAAATCGACGTTTCTGCTTGGGGTATTCCGGCAGTCGATATCGCTGGGTGCATTCAATCGTTGAAAGACGCCGATTATTTGGCGTTTTCACAAGAAGGTGTTGGCTTACAAATAACGAAAAAGGGCCTTGCTTTGATTGGCCGCGGTCAGAATGACAAGGCTATAAATGAGACGCCTACGGCACTGAAGTGGACTGCCGATGCCGTGGGTATTATTGCCGGAAGTGCAATAAATCAAATTATCCAAAGATAAGCTGCTTCCGCAAGGACGCTGTAGTTTCGAAAGGTAATAACCATGTCTGATTGTTGTATTTATGAACCTCAAAATTACGACCTACAGGCGGTCGATCGTTTTCTCCGTGGTGAGACCAGAGAAATATGCATTGAGCTGAAGTGCGTTGAGCAGGAAAAGTCAGAGGACTTTGCGATAACGGATGCGGTTTTGCAGCTCGATTTAATAATGTGTGGGGAGCCGCACATGTGCAACGTTTCCGCTCATGGTACCCCTTATTTTGATCCGTCTGGTTTAGCAACGCTTTCATTTTTGATTACCGAGAAGACAGTCGGTTCGCAAGATTACCATGCGATTTGTCGCTGTGGGAACGCTCGCGATCTATTGGGGGGATCTCGATTGCTCCTTGTAATTTCGGAAAGGAGCGAATCTCGAGAATGCGCATTTGAGTTTAGTCCAGCATTGGGAGTGTTTGGCAGATACGTGTGGCATGAAGTCGATTTGAAAGCTTCCATTGGATAGGAGAGCGATTTCATATCGCGCAATTAAGACGAATCAGCTGCTTTCGAGCAAGAGATACGCGGGTGTCGCGCAGCGCATAGGGCTGAGCTCCGAGCCTGATTCCTTTACGGTGACCGATTAATTGCAAGACCATGGAAACGGAAGGCAGCACAATGGCAACGCTTTTGGCCGATAAATACGAGGCTCGCAAGGCCGAGGTCAATGCTCGCTTTGAGCAGCTTCGCGCTAACGAGGAGGAGCTCAACCGAATCTTTGCCAAGATCTACAACATGGAGGGCGAGGTGCCCATCGAGGTCGAGGATAAGTACGTCTCGGTGGCGCGCATCTTCGACACCGCCGACGAGATTCCCGAGAGCTATAAGGGCAACAAATACGTGCGTACCAAGCGCGACGAGATTACCTCGCTCATAAGCTATGCCGCGGGCTGCATGTTCGGCCGCTATTCGCTGGATGTGGACGGTCTGGTCCTGGCCGATCAGGGCGCCACGATCGACGACTATCTGGCCAAGATGCCCGATCCCGCGCATGTGACCTTTATGCCCGATAGCGACAACGTGCTGCCTATTACCGACGACGAGTACTTTGACGACGACATCGTGCGCTACTTTATCGACTTTGTGTGCACCGTGTACGGCGAGGAGACGCTCGAGCAAAACCTGGCCTTTATTGCCGAGACACTCGGCGGTAAGGGTACCCCGCGCGAGGTAATCCGCACCTACTTTTTGAAGGACTTCTTTAAGGATCACTGCCAGACCTACAAGAAGCGTCCCATCTACTGGCTGTTCGACAGTGGCAAAAAGAACGGCTTTAAGTGCCTTGTTTACATGCATCGCTATCAGCCCGACCTGCTGGCTCGCATCCGCACCGACTATGTGCATGGGCAGCAAGAACGCTACCGCGCCCAGATCGGCTATGCCAACGATGCCCTTGCCGATGCCGAGCGCGGCGAGCGCGTGCGTCTGGACAAGCGCGTCAAAAAGCTCAACGACCAGCTCAAAGAGACTATTGCCTTCGAGGAGAAGCTGCACCACTTGGCAGACCAGATGATTAAGATCGACCTGGATGACGGCGTCAAGGTCAACTACGCCAAGTTTCAGGATGTGCTGGCGAAGATTAAGTAACTGCAGATACGGTAAGGATATACATGCCCAAGATCGATGTAGAAGAACAGCTCAAGCTGCGATTTTTGCAGCCGTTGTCCTCATGCGCGCCGCGCCGTGTGGTGGTTTGGCACGATGCAGACGGCGAGTTTGCTCCTGAGTTTGAGCGATTGGCTGCCGAGGGTTTCGACGGCGTGGGGGCCGATGCCGGCGTAATGCCTGTTCACGGTGACTTTGAGCGCCCGGTGCGCTTTGTTGAGGCCTGCGAGGGCCGTATGTTTGCCGTCAAGAAGCTCATCAACCGCGATGACCTTGCGAGCGATATCTTGCTGTATCGCCGTTGCCCGCGCGGCAGGCTTGAGGGTGATTGGCTTGCCGATGTTGAGCTGTATGCCGATCAGTTCCAGGCTGACTATCTTTCGCTTTTGGCCGATCAGCTGGGCATCGAGAATATCGACGCCGTGCGCGAGAGCCTGCGCGAGCACAAGACGTTCTTTGATGCCAAGACCCGCTGTGCTAAGTTTGCCGCGTGTGTTCCGCATGTCTCGGGCGCATCCGATATCGAGCTTGGAATCCTTACGGTTATCTTTGGCGGCAAGGAGCCGGGCGACGCGCGGCCTGCGTTTGTGCTGCGCGGCTGCATGACCACACTGCTTCACGAGGGCCCCGAGGCGCTGGCCGCGCTGGTGGATAAGTACAGCGTGCGCGATGTTCTCTCTGCCTTTATGCTGCGCTGCTATGGGTTTGATGGACCGCTGTACGAGCGTGACTCGCTGCTTATGCTTGCATCCCATGTGCTCCTTACGGCGGCATCCACCGCGCTTCCCGAGGGAGCGCTCAAGGGGCTTGAGGGCCATGTGGCTCCCGCCTACGGGCCCTATTGCCTTGAGGCGGTGCGTACGTGGGACCAGACCGCCGATACCCAGGCATCGAGCGAGGACCTATTTGAGATTTGCCGTTTGGTTGAGGACGCCTGCGGACTCTTTGCACGGTTCGAGACCTTGCCGATCGATGTGCTGACCTCGCTTGATGTGTTTCCGTGCGTCAATGAGGCCGTGCTCTCGCAGCTGTTCTGCTCGTTTGCCCAGGGCGCGGACCGTGTTGAGGATGCGCGCGCCTTTGCGGCGCGTCGCTGCGACCTAAGCTGGTACCGTCGTGTCGAGAGCTACTTTGACCTGCTTGCCGCTGTGGCCGATATGTGCGCGTTTAGGCAGGCGCACGCGGGCGGGTTCCATCTGGCGCAGCCCCAGCAGGTGTGGGATGCCTACACGACCGATTGGTATTCCATGGATGCTGCCTATCGCCATATATGCACCGCGTATCTGCGGGCGCGCTCCGTCGAGTGCGATGCGCTCGAGGAGCCTGCCCGCGCTGTGGCGGACTGGGCGGAGAATCTCTACAGTAACTGGTTCTTGGCCGATGCCAATGCCTGCTGGACATCCGCTGCGCAAGGGGAGTGGGCCGATTGCGGCTACATCGAGGGTCCCGAACGGCAGGATGAGTTCTACTGGCATGTGCTGCCCACCTTTGTGGGCTCTGCTAAAACGACGGTTGTTATCGTGAGCGACGCGCTGCGCTATGAGGTGGCCTGCGACGTCGCGGCGCTGCTCGAGCGCGAGCGCGGCGGCAACGTCAAGGTTTCTAGCATGCAGGCGGTCTTTCCCTCCATTACAGAGGTGGGCATGCCCGCGCTGCTGCCGCATCAGGCGCTTGGGCTTGCAGCGGATGGTTCGTTTGTGCTGGCTGACGGCAAGCCCACCGCAACGACTCCGCAACGCGAGGCCGTGCTTACCCATGTTGAGCCTACGGCCCGCGCTTTACGCTCGAGCGCATACCTCAACATGGCGGGAACCGAGCGTAAGGCGCTGCTCAAGGACTCAAGACTTGTTTACCTCTACCACAACAAGATCGATGCCACGGGCGAGAAGGCCGCTACGCAGGATGACGTCTTCGGTGCCTGTGCGGACACCGTGGAGGAACTTGCTGCGTTGGCGCGTCGCGTGTGCACCGACGCCCCGGGCGCGCGTGTTGTTATAACGGCGGACCACGGCTTTATCTACACGCGTCGGGAGCTCAGCGAGTGCCAGATGCTCGGCAAACCGGACCTTCCCGTCCTTGACGCTCCCGTCATGTACGGCAAGCGTCATCTGGTGGTGCCCAACGAGGCCGTGGGCGAGCTTTCGGACGAGGTGCGTGGGGTGTTTGTTAATGTTAACATGGGACGTTTGGGCGCCGGTTTTGAGGGGTTTGCCCCGCGCGAGAACGTGCACTTCAAGCGTCCCGGCGGCACTAACAACTACGTCCACGGCGGCATGAGCCTGCAGGAGCTCTGCGTGCCCGTTATCGGTTTTTGGCGTGCGCGCTCGGGTTCCAAGGACTTTGTCGACACGCGCGCGGCGACGCTGCGCGTACTAAGTGAGGGACGCCGAGTGACCAACTCACTCTTCTCGGTCAACTTGATCCAAGAAGAACCTGCCCAAGGTAAGGTCTTGCCGTGCGAGTACGAGCTGGTGTTTACCGATGCGAGTGGCAACGAGGTGAGCGATACGGTCAAGGCGCATGCCAACAAGACTTCTGTTAACTCGCAGGAGCGTGTGGTGCATGCCAAGTTTGCGTTGCATGCAGTGGATGGATTCTCGGCCAAGGGTCCGTACTATCTGGTCTGCCGCGAGCGCGAGACGGGCAAGATCGTTTGGCGCGAGACGTATACCATCGCTGTTTCGTTTGCCCCTGTTGCTGACTTTGGTTTTTAGGAGTGTGCCCTATGTTTGATAGCAATGACGACAATCTGTGGGAAGTTCCCTCGATTGATGTGAATGCGCCGGCGCAGGCTGCGATGTCTGCAGAGGAGGCCGTGCCCGCCCCGGAGGCTGAGACTGTCGCAGAGGCCGTGGCTGCCGCGCCTGCCCCGGAGCCGACGGTGGCCGCGGTACCCGATGAGGTTGCGGCGCCCGCCGAGGACGAATCCTCGACCGATGGCTATGACCAGGCCGTGGACGAGGCCCCCGAGGACGACGGCTACGACATGGATGGGCTGGACGGCAAGCTGCTCGAGCACTTTGCTGGCAAGATCGTGCGCAAAGACCTGACGGCCCTTATGAAGCGCGGCGCCAACGTGCCCACCTTTGTACTGGAGTATCTGCTGGGCATGTACTGCTCGACCGACGACGAGGATGCCGTGGCAGAGGGTTTGGAGCGCATCCGCAGGATCCTCACCGATAACTACGTGCGCCCCGATGAGTCCGAGCGCATTAAGTCCAAGATTCGCGAGCTGGGTCGTTTTACCATCATCGACAAGGTGACGGCCAAGCTCGACGAGTACAAAGATATCTACGTGGCGTCGTTTGCCAATCTGACTATTGAGCCGTTTGTAATGCCGGCCGAGTACGTGCGCGACTATTCCAAGATTCTGCAGGGTGGCATTTGGTGCATTATGAGCATCGAGTACCGTCATCCCGTGGATGAGGAAGACGAGTTTGGCATGGAGGTCTTTGGCGACGATGCGCCGCGCCGCTCCAAGGCCAAGCGCAAAAAGCGCGGCCCCGAGGACTCTCCGTTTAGCGTGGCGTCGCTCACGCCCATCCAGATGCCCAATCTGGATCTGGATGCCATGATCGACGAGCGCCAGTATTTCTCGCGTGACGAATGGCTCAACATGCTGCTGCGCTCGGCTGGCTACGAACCCAGCGAGCTTTCCGAGAAAGAGCGCCTGCACTTTATCGAGCGTATGGTGCCGCTCATCGAGCGCAACTACAATCTGTGCGAGCTGGGTCCGCGCGGCACCGGCAAGAGCCATATCTACAAAGAGGTCTCGCCCTACGCCATCTTGCTCTCTGGCGGTCAGACCACCACGGCCAACCTGTTTGGCCGTATGAACTCCATGCGCGCCGACCGCGTGGGTCTGGTAGGTCACTGGGACTGCGTGACGTTCGACGAGGTCGCCGGCATGCGTTTTAAGGACACCAACGCCGTGCAGATCATGAAGGACTACATGGCGAGCGGCAGCTATGCGCGCGGCCGCGACCAGATCAACGCCGATGCCTCCATGGTCTTTGAGGGCAACATCAACGACACCGTGCAAAATGTCCTTAAGACCACGCACCTGTTTGATCCGTTCCCGCCGGAGTTTAACAACGATTCGGCCTTCTTCGACCGCATCCATTACTACCTGCCGGGCTGGGAGATTCCCAAGATGCGCTCGAGCCTGCTGACCGGGCATTACGGCCTGATCACCGACTGCCTGTCGGAGTTTTGCAAGGAGATGCGCCGCAAGGACTTTACGCACCATATCGACCGTTATTTCCGCTTTAACAGCGACTTTAACAAGCGTGACGAGATCGCCGTGCGCAAGACCTTTAGCGGCCTTGCCAAGCTGCTGTTCCCCGACGAGGCCATGGACAAGGACGACGTGCGCTGGCTGCTGGACTACGCCATCGAGGGTCGTCGCCGTGTAAAGGAACAGCTCAAGATTATGGCGGGTGTTGAGTTTATCGACGTCAACCTGGGCTATATGGATGCCGACAACCCGCAGGACGTGCACGTGGTGCGCGTGCCCGAGCAGAGCGAGGACACGCTGATTCCCGACGGGCCGCTGCTGTCCGGTCACGTGTTTGGTGTGGGCAGGTCGCAGGGCGGCGAGGTCGCCGTGTACAAGTTGGAGAACAAGGCCGTTGCCGGCGAGTGCAAGTTTAAGCACGAGGGCGTGGCCTTTAACAAGCCGGTGCGCGATACCCTGGAGGCCGCGTTCGACAACTTTGTGAACCTGGCGAACCGCGTGGCGCCGGGCATGCACATTGGCTCCAAGGATTACCTGCTGTTCTACAACGACCTGCAGAGCAAGGGCCTGTCCGAAGAAGTTTCGCTCGCCGAGTTTGTGGGCCTGTGCTCCGCGGCGTGCAACCGCCCGGTGATGCCCGCGCTGGCGATTCCGGGAATCTTGCGCATGTCGGGCTCCATGGATGAAATCCGCGGGCTCGAGGACATTATGCGCGTGGCCAAAAACGCCGGCGCCAAGCGCGTGATTTTGCCGCTGAGCGCTATCGCGGGCCTGCAGAGTGTTTCGTCCGAGATTATTTCGGGGTTGAGCCCGGTGTTCTACATGGATGGCGACCCGGTCGACGCCGCGAAGAAGGCACTGGATTTGTAAGAGTGCGGGCGAGCGGGTTTGCGTACGCGTGGGCCCGCGAGCGTATTGGCGTGTTCGGGTAAGGAGGCCTTGCCATGGCGGGCGAGCGTTCTGTTGGTGAGCTGCTCGACGAGCTGTTTGGCTTTGAATCGGTGGCCAAACGCCAGGCTGCGCTTGAGCAGTATGATCGCGGGGAGTTGGCGCGCAAGGCGCGCTCCCGCGAGCTGCTGGGCGTGCTTAGGGGTGTCGAGGCTGCCGAGCACGCTGCGCGCGAGTCTGCCGTGCGGGCTGTTGACGGGTATGTTCGCCGTGTCGAGGGCGCGGCCCTTGCGCGCGCTCGCAAGCAGGCGGGTGTTGTGGGCTCGCTGCAGATGGAGCGCCGCTATGCTGCCTTTTTGCGCATGGAGGACAAGGCCGAGTTGCTGACGCGACTGGAGCAGACGCTTGCGTTTATCGAGGTAAAGCTGCGCGCCAATACTGCGGCCAGGGTTCGCGCGGCGTATGATGCCGCGGGGGCTTTGGTGTTGCAGGGCGCGGCGCGTTTGAGCGACGTGCGCGTTGCCGAGGCCGTGCCTCTGGATGCCGATCTGCTGTGTACGCAGCTGGAGCAGATGCGCTGTGCCGCCGACGCGACGGACCTTGCGGGTATGATCACAGCGACGTTTGAGTCCGAGCTGAGTGCGACGGGGTCGCAGGGCGCCGACGGGTTTACGGGCGATTTGGCTGGCGATGTTGCTGGTGACGTGGCGTTGGAGCGTGAACTTACCAACGTGCGCGGCGCTGCGCAGCGAGCGCGCTTGGCGGCGCAGGCGTATCGGGCCGAGCGCGCCGCCCGCGTTGCGGGGAGTGCGGTGGAACCTTCGGGGCTGCCGAAGCCTGCGTGCGTTGCGTGCGAGATGGCGTGTGATACCGGAGAACTTTCCGAGTTGCTCGCTCAGGTTAAGAAGTCGTTTGAGACCTACCGTCGCGTTGTTGCCGACGGCGGGTTGTTCTGCGCGTTTGGCACGGGCTCGCCGCACGGCATTTGTTGTGGCACGAGCTATTTGGACTACGATTCTCGGCTTGATGAGGACGTGCTGGTGGGCGAGTACGATGGTGCAACCAGGCATGCTGTTCGGCGTGAGGTTGCGATTCCCGAGCTGGTGGATGAGGCTTCTGCCGAGGGCGGCGATTCGCTCAAGGTTGCCGTGGCGCGCATGCAGGAGTTTAACGGACGCCGTTACGATGGCGTGCTGGATGAGGATCCTACGCGCCATGTAAATGCGTTTTGGTATGGACTCAAAAAGCTCAGCCAGTATTGCGAGGCCGCTGTGCGTGTGGACGAGCGTGCTTGGGATTGCTTTATCGATAAGGTGCAGTTCGCCTACGATGAGCCCGTGGGGCGCCTGGCCACTCAGATGGACGAAAAGCAAGCGGCGGCTTTTGTTGCTGCCGTGGATGAGCTCGGCACTGACGAGTAAGGGCCTGGTTTGGCGGGAGGTTTCACCATGAAAATTGAAGTTGATGTAGACCAGCTGCGCGAGAGTCTGCTCGATCGTGCGGGGAGTGCGGCCGGCGTGGGCTTTCCCGCTGCCATGCTCGACGTAGTGGATATCGAGGACGAGTCGCCCCAAGAGCTCCTAGCCCAAGCCGAACGCGAAGGCCTCGACCTCCGCGACTTTGCCGTCGACGATGACTAGGGTAGCTAATTTGGGACGGGACGTCTGCACCCGCAGCTGCGCGAAAATGCACGATGGGCAGCCGCAATGGAGTCTAATGAGCTCGCGACCATTCTATTTTGACCGCACGCTGGCTAAGTGAGTAGACTTTTTCGGAAATCCTGAGCACCCGATAAATTTGCCTCAACAAACCCGCAGGTCACAGACTTGTGTTTTGGAGACGTGGTCGGCAATTCGGCAAAAGTCTACTCAATTAGTTTTGAGAGACGCTAATTGTCCGCAATGAGACCCCAGTCGGGGCGATTGATGCTCAAATGTAGCCAATTCGGGACGGCTACCCCCTGGCCGCTACGACGCCAGCGTGGCAATGACGGCTTCGTCGCCGGCGTATATGAGGGTGTTGCCGTCGGGGATGATCGTTTGGCCGTCGCGCTTGAGCATCACGACGATAAACGGGTGCTTGCCCTGCGGCACGTCGCGCAGGCGCTGCCCTGCCAGGCGACCGTGGGGTGTCACGGTGACCTCGCGCAGCGTAACCTCGGCACGCTCTTCAAACGTCGGCGCGGCCATAACCAGCAGGTCGCCTTCTTCAATTACGGTATCGCCGTTGGGCAGCACCGGGTGCGCTCCGTCGTGCAGCACCAGGACCACGAGCATGTCCGTTGCACTGCCAATATCCGCGAGCGAGCGTCCGGCAAACGGATGTCCAGCTCCCACCTTGAGTTTGACGAACGACATGCCGTCCTCGTCGCGGTAATCGTTAAACGTGCGGCGCACGTCGCCTTCTGTATCGATCATATCGAGTTTCTTCGCCACTGCTGGCAGCAGCGAGCCCTGCACCACAATGCTCGACACGGCAATTACAAACACCAGGTCAAACAGGTCGTGACCGCCGGGTACACCGGTCACCACGGCAAAGAGACTAAAGACGACCGATGCTGCTCCGCGCAGGCCCGCCCAGCTTACGAGCGCTACCTGGCGAGGGTTTGTCTTAAAGGGCGCCAGCAGCAGACCGACGGCGATGGGGCGGCTCACGAAGAGCATAAACGCCATGAGTGCCAGGCCCGGCAGCAGCATTTGCGGCAGGCGGGCGGGCGTCACGAGCAGACCGAGCAAAAAGAAGATTGTCATCTCGGCCATCTCGGTGAGGGTGTCGAAGAAGTGCGCCAGCTCGACCTTACCGGTGATGTCGCTTGCGCCCAGCACAATGCCTGCCAGGTACACGGCCAAAAAGCCGTTGCCGCCCAGGTAGCTCGGCAGCGCATAGGCGACGATGGCCACGGCGAACAAGAAGATGGTCTGCGCACCCTCGGCTGTTGCATGCGCGCGCTCGATCAGGCGGCTGGATGTCCAGCCGATGGCAAGGCCCAGTCCCACGCCCAGGATGATCTGCTTGGACAGCAGCACGGGGATGTTAATGTCGCCGCCGGCCGCGAGTGTGGCGAGCACGGCGGTGAGCATGTAGGCGACGGGATCGTTGGAGCCCGATTCGACCTCGAGCAGCGAGTCGGTGCCACCTCTCAGCGACAGGTTGTGCTCGCGCAGCACGCTAAAGACGCTCGCCGCATCGGTCGACGCCACGACCGAGCCCAGCAGCAGGCCGCCGATCCAGTCGAAGCCCAGTACAAAGTGCGCAAATGCACCCGTAATGCCGGCAGTGATGACGACGCCGAGGGTGCTCAGCAACACCGCGGGCACGGCGACAGGTTTGGCGCGGTCGATGTTGGTGTTAAAGCCGCCGTAGAACATGATGAACAGCAGCGCCGTGCTGCAGACGGTTTCGGTGAGCGCGTAGTCGCTAAAGTCGATGTGCGCCGGACCGTTGACGCCCAGCAGCATGCCCAGCGCGATGAAGATGAGCAGGGTGGGGAAGGGGAGTTTTTTGCCGACGGGTTTGATGGTCAGGCACAGAATAATAACGAGGCCGATAAAGAGAAGTATCTGGTTCATGGATGGTGTCCGCTCCTGGGTGGTTGGCGTGGCACGGTCAGTTGTCTGCGGTTATTTGTACCCAAAGATGGTGGGTTTATGGGGGCGGATTGCGGGCGTGCGCATTTTCGACACGAGGCTGCGGCGTGTGCGACGCTGGTCGGGACGCTGGGCCAGACGGCGTGGCGTGAGCGGTGCGGGTTGGCAGGTGTGCCTGGCGACCGTTGACGGTATGCAACCCTTTCCAGCTTTATTGCAACGGAGTACAATGGGTAACGTTTAAGTTCAACTTGAAGTTTTAGTTGCGGCTCCGGGCTTCGGCCGCAATGCAAAGAGAGGCGTTCCATGGCGATCTATGTGACATCCGATGCTCACGGGCACGTGCGTGCGCTTGACGAGGCCCTGTCCAAGATTTCACTGGCGTCCGACGATACGCTGTACGTGCTGGGCGACATGATCGATCGCGGGCCCGATCCGGTTGGCGTTATTAAGCTCGTGCGCTCGCTGCCCAACGCTCGCGTGCTCAAGGGCAATCACGAGCAGATCATGCTCGATGCCATCATTGGCCAAGATCCGCTCGATGCCGAGACCTGGGATATCAACGGCGGTTGGACTACTCGTCAGCAGCTCAACGATATGGAATTTGAGGCGTACGAGGAGCTCGTGCGTTGGATGGCGACGCTGCCGCTCTACGCGGTGGCCGAGACTGACGAGCGTCCGTATCTGCTGGTGCACGCCGGTATCCAGACCGAGGCGGCGCGGGCGTTTTTGCTTGAACATGGGGTTGATTGTGCCGATGGTGCGGGGGCGGTGGATGCCGATCGCGAGCTACTGCAGCAGATGCTTGCGGTGCAGTCGTCCGATGACTTGCTGTGGATTCGTCACGGCTACTGGGATGCGCCGACGGGGCTGCTCTCTGCCGAGGGCAAGGGCCCGGTCGTGGTGAGCGGCCACACGCCCACGGTGTCGCTTGGGCGCTATTGCGAGGTCGGCGGCCTGGCGGGACTCGATGAGGAGTCGGGCCGCGGGCAGATTGTGCGCTTGGGCGGTGAGGACACCGCCGGCGTGCCCGATCGCATCGACATCGACTGCGCCGCCGCCACGGGCTCCGAGTTCGGCCGCGTGGGCATCCTTCGCCTAGACGACGGGGCCGAGTTCTATGCAAACATTCTGCCCGGTGAATAATCGGCGCACAGGGTAGCTAATTTGGGACGGGGCTTTTTTGACTACTTTTGCCCTTCTGGCCACCAAATGATTTTTCTAGGACGGGGATTTAATAATCATTTGGCCGCCCGCTGGCTAAGTGAGTAGACTTTTTTGGTAATGCAGAGCACCCAACATATTTGCCTCAATAAAACCGCAGGTCACAGACTTGTGCTTTGTCGGTGTGGTCGGGGATTCGGAAAAAGACTACTCACTTAGTTTTGCGTGATGCATATTGTGCGCAACGAGACCCCGGTCGGGGTGATTCCATCGCAAATTCCGGTGACCGGGGGCAGCTAATTAGGCGCCGTATGGGTTGCGGTCGCGTTCGATGCGTTGGCGGATGTGGGCGTACTCGATAATCAGTAGCACCAGGAGTAGGGCCATGATGGCTAGGTAGCTCACCACAGCGCCCATCAGACCCAGCAGCTTAATCAAGATCACCGGCAGCACCACGCTTACGGCGAAGCAGATCAGGTAGATCTTGGTGACGTCGCCGGCGTGGCGCAACACCGTGATGATGGCGTAGATAAAGTCGATGGCAGCGGTGACGCCGCCGGCGACAACCATTAGCAGTGCAAGCGTTCGATAGCGCTCAAAGTTGAGGCCGTACATAAAGCTCATGAGGGGAATGCCGGGGCCTGCCATAAATGCGGCGCACGCTCCGGTAATGACCACGATCAGTGCCATAACGGCAACAATAATCAGGTCAAAGCGGCGACGCTTGCGCGGATTCGCCCAAATGCTCGACAGACGCAGGAGCTGCGGTTTATAGATAAATCCAATGCTCAACAAAATGGCCTGCGCCGGAAAGAACAGGGCATTAAAGTACAGCTGATACTTGTAGGCCAGCGTGCCTTCCATCACGAACTTGGGCATGCTCTCGATGAGGTTGAACAGGAACAGCGCACCAAAGAGCGGGGCGCACTGGATAAACAGGTGGCCAGCCTCGCGCAGGCTCATGCGGCGTGATTTTTCGGTCTCGAGCAGGGCGAGCGGGGCGGTGACCAGCACGAGCGAGGCAATCGCGGCGATGCCCATGGCCATGGCCGCGATGGGCATGCTGCGCGTGAGGAACAACGCCACGCTAAAGACCGCGATGACGCCGGCGGAACGCAGCGTTTGGCTCATGCCGGCCAAATAGAGCTTGTCGGCCTGTTGCAGGCGGCCCTCGTACACGTCGGCGATACCGTCGATCACCTTATAGAGGTAGACGCCCAGGCCGATCGTGGCCATCTGCGCATCGTAGCCGCGGACACTGCTGTATACCAGGCCGCATGCCAGCGCGAGCGCTCCGCAAAGCCAGCGGTTGAGCTGGTAGGAGGCAAAGGACGTCTTTTCGTCGATGTCCGAGACCTGAAAGTTGCGCACGCCGTAGTTGCACGCGATCATGATGAGCGTGCCGGTGACAAAGGCGATGGAGAACTTGCCGGCCTCCTCGGCGCCTACGAGCTGCGTCGACACAATGGTGAGCAGCGGAAACGCCATGCCCCATACGGCGGTGCCCAGGGTATTCCAAAGGTAGTCGCGACGGGTGGCGTGATCTTCGTACTCGGCTTCTTGCGTGGAGAAGCCGCCGCCGTAGACGGCTCCGAGCAGGCGGTTCCACCAGGCATTGACCATGCGGTGGATGGGGCCGGGTTGGCGATCGCGCTCGCGGCGACGGCGTGTGGCCTGGCTGCTGTCGGGACCGCCGGCGTTACGCTGGCTTAGCTCTTGGATTCGTGCAAGCTCCTCAGCGGTGTGCGATGCGGGGAACAGGCCGTTCTCGATGCGTCCGCCCTGTCCGTGCGCCTCGCCCGATACGGCGGGGTCGGCGACGCCATTGCGGCGGGCGATGGCGCGGCGGATGCTATCGAGGGGCGTGATACTCAAGGCGGTTCCTTTCTCTTACTGCGCTCTAGTATAGTCGCGGTGGTGTCCATTCGTGTTTTTGAACAGGTTGTTCAATAATTTCGGCGGGCGGCTGTAATTTGTCGGTAAACGTGCGGTAGTCGGCACTTGGGGACGTTCCTTATGTGCCGGCATCTGGGGACACTCCTTGGCTGTTGGCTGTTCAAGAGTGTCCCCAACGACTAGTCGTTTAAGAACGTCCCCAATGACTACCAATGACTAGGCCGCTTGCGTGCGATTTTTGACCGTTGAGCGGGCGCTTCGCCGTTGCCGCAAAAACGTTTTTGCATATCGGGTACAACGGGCTTTACGTGAGTAAAGTGCGCGCCGCGTCCGCGTGTCGCGCTTTTAAAGGAGGCCCCATGCCTGGTGTTACCCCTGCAGAAGTTCTGTCCAACTTTGGCATTACGCTGGTCGAAGACCCCGCCGAGAACCAGCCTCGCCTGCTGGTCGACCTGCCGGCAGCCGAGCTCGTCGAGCATGCGATTCGCCGCGAAGAGGGCCGTATGGCCTCCAACGGCGCACTGGTGATCGAGACGGGGGAGCGTACCGGACGTTCACCCAACGACCGCTTTATCGTCGACACGCCCGATGTGCACGACAAGATTGCCTGGGGCGCTGTCAACCGCCCGCTGTCTGTCGAGAGCTACGAGGCCATCAAATCCGGCATCGTCGACTATCTCAACGAGCGCGACGTGTTCGTCACGCGCGGCATGGCCGGTGCCGACCGCAACCATACGCGTCGCCTGCTTGTCGCCTGCGAGCGTGCCAGCCAGGCGCTCTTTATTAAGCAGATGCTCGCCCGCCCGCTTGCCCGCGAAATCGCGCGCACCGGCGAGCCGGACTTCTGCGTGCTCGCCGCGCCGGGCTACCAGTGTGACCCCGCCATCAAGGGCCTCAACTCCAGCGCCGCCGTGGTCATCAATTTCCAGGAGCGCGTGATTCTGGTCGCTGGCACCGGCTACTCTGGCGAGATTAAAAAGTCCATCTTCAGCGTTATGAATTACCTGCTGCCCGTCGAGGACGACGTTCTGCCCATGCATTGCTCGGCCAGTATGGACCCCGTCACGCATGAGACCGCCGTGTTCTTTGGCCTGTCCGGCACGGGCAAGACCACGCTTTCGGCCAATCCCACGCGCCTGCTGATCGGCGACGACGAGCACGGCTGGTCCGATATGGGCATCTTTAACGTCGAGGGCGGCTGCTACGCCAAGTGCGAGGGCCTGGACGCGTTCCACGAGCCCGAGATCTTCAATGCCGTTCGCTTTGGCGCCATCTGCGAAAACGTGGTGCTCGATGAGAATCGCAAGCCCAACTACGACGACGTCTCGATCACGCACAATACGCGCGTGGCCTACCCTGTGGAGCACATTCCCAACGCGTGGACCAAGGGCATGGGTACCACCCCGAGCGTCGTGCTGTTTTTGACCTGCGATGCCTTTGGCGTGCTGCCGCCCATCTCGCGCCTGACGGCCGACGCTGCCATGTATCACTTTGTGACGGGCTTTACGGCCAAGATCCCCGGCACCGAGGTCGGCGTCACCGAGCCCACGCCCACGTTCTCCTCGCTGTTCGGAGAGCCGTTTATGCCGCTCGACCCCATGGTCTACGCTAAGATGCTCGGCGAGCGCATCGCCGACGGCCGCACGCGCGTCTACCTGGTCAACACCGGCTGGATTGGCGGCGGCTACGGCGTGGGTCATCGCATCGAGCTTGCCTACACGCGCTCACTGGTCGCTCGCGCCCTCGACGGTACCATCGAGGACAGCGAGTTTGTGCACGACGACATCTTTAATGTCGACATTCCCACTACGTGCCACGGTGTGCCCGACGGTATCCTGGTGCCGCGCCAGTACTGGCAGAGCACTGCGCGCTACGACGAGGCCGCGCACAACCTGGCGGTGATGTTCGAGGAGAACTTCGAGAAGAAGTACTCGCACCTGCCCGAGTCCGTCAAAGCCGCCGGCCCGCACGCCCAGGTGCCCGCCGAGGCCCGTCATCGCGGCCGCGGCTTGCTGGGACTCCGCCACTAGCGTCGCCTTGGACCCAAAACCACCACAAAGGGGGACACAGTTCACAGGCACCTTTATGGTGGTTTTGCTCGCGTGGATGACTCGGGTTACAATACGCCTGACATATCGTCCCCTTCTCCGGATGGGGACAGCGTAAGCGCTCTTGTGGCGGCACCGTAGGACTTTGAAGGTGGCCGCCGTGAGGGCGCTTTTTGTTTAGGCGCTCGCGTTGGCGCGAATCGTGAAGGGAGCACGTATGAAGAGCTTTGTTGCCGAGAATTCGTTTTGGGAGCTGTTTCCGCAGGCGGCGGTCGGCGTCGTGGTCGTAAAGGGCATGAAGCCCGCGGCTCAGATTCCCCAGGAGGACGTGGATGCAATCGCCGCGCTGCTTGATCGCGCCAACATCGATGCGGAGCGCCACCTGACCAGCGATACCATCAGCGAGAACGCGCCGGTCAAGGCTTGGCGTGACGCGTACCGGATGTTCAAGACTAAAAAGGGCGCCCGCTGTTCGATCGAGAACTTGCTCAAGCGCGTGCTCAAGGGCAAGCCGGTCGGCCATATCACACCGGCGGTGGATATTTACAACACGGTGTCGCTGACCTACGCGCTGCCCGTGGGAGGCGAGGATTTGCATGCGATCGAGGGAGACCTTCGCTTGAAGGTGACCGACGGTGGCGATGCGTTCTTGCCCCTTGGCGAGGAGGCGGACGATCCGACGCTGCCCGGCGAGCTCGCCTATATCGACGATGCAGGTGCCGTGTGCCGCTGCTGGAACTGGCGCGACGGCGTGAGAACGGCCCTGTCCGACGATTCGGCCGATGCGTTCCTGGCGATTGAGTGTGTAGAGCCCGAGCGGATGGGGGACTGCCAGGCCGCGATCGATCGCTTAGCCGAGCTGCTCGAGCGGTATCTGGGAGCGACGGTTGTCGTTAAGACGCTTGTGACCCGTGATAATCCCTGTGTGGAGCTGTAGCGGCGCCTAGAACCTATTGATGCCCCAAACCACCACAAAGGTGCCTGTCCCCTTTGTGGTGGTTTTTATGTTGATGGGTTAACAATTGGGATATTTGGGTACGGGGGTTCGGACATGCGGCTAAGATGTTTACCCGTTAGCATCATGCAAGCGAAAGGCGGTCGTCTCCCATGCAGCAGAACGACGAGACACGTTTTGAGGATTTTGTCGGACTGATTAGCGGGCTCTACAAGGAGATTCAGCGTATCAAGACGTCCGAGGGCGCAAGGCTGGGCCTCAAGGGCTCCGACGTCATGTGCCTGTACTACCTGGAGCGCAGCAAGGATGGTATGACCGGCGCCGACCTGGCTCGCGTGGCCGGCGTGACGCGCGCTGCCGTTTCGCGCACGCTGGCGCACCTGGAGGAGGGCGGCTTTGTTGAGGTTGATGACTCGGGCGATGCTGCCGTTAAGTACCGCGCTCCGGTTCGCCTGACCACGCTGGGTGGCGAGAGCATGAACGAGGCCGACCGCATCATCCACGACGTGCTCGACACCACCGGTAAGGCCATGGGCGTGGAGCAGCGCGAGCAGATGTATGCGTCGCTGCGTACGATTCTCAACACCCTGCGCGAGATCTAAGGCCGCCAAGGCATTTGCTTCCCATTAACAACTGCATAGTCCCGTTTGAGCGCGTATACCGTGCCGGGGCATTGCTGTCTAAATTCCCTGCGCGAGACCTGCGCAAGAAAGGATTTGTTATGTCCATTCGTATTATTACCGATTCCGCGAGCGATATGACGCCGGCGGAGCACCCCGCTCTGCGTGTTCTGCCGCTGTCCGTCACCTTTGGCACCAATGTGTACATGGATGGCGTCGACATCGATCACCAGCGCTTTTACGAGATGCTCGTGGAGCGCGATGAGCTGCCCAAGACCGGTCAGGTCAACCCGTACGCGTTTTCGCAGGCGATTGCCGAGACGCGTGAGGCCGGCGACGAGGCAGTGATTATTACCGTGGGCGCCAAGCTTTCGGGCACCAATCAGAGTGCCCGTACCGCACTTGCCGAGGCGCCGGGCGGCGACGTGTTCGTGGTGGACAGCAATAACGTCACCCTGGGCGAGCGTGTGCTGGTCGAGTATGCGCTGCGCTTGGTGGACGAGGGCCGTAGCGCGGCTCAGATCGCGGCTGCCGTCGAGGCCGTGCGCGACCGTGTGGTGGTTATCGGTCTGCTCGAGACGCTGGAGTACTTGGTGCGCGGCGGTCGCCTGTCTGCTGCTGCGGGCGCTGTGGGCACGCTGCTCAACGTGAAGCCCGTAGTGGCCGCCGAGGACGGCCTGATTGTGCAGCTGGGCAAGGCTCGTGGCTCCAAGAACGGCCGTAACCTGCTCAACCAGAAGGTCGAAAAGGCGGGCGGCGTCGACTTTTCTATGCCGCTGGCGCTGGGCTATACGGGCCTTTCGGACGCTGTGCTCAAGAAGTACATCGAGGACAGCGCTGCGCTGTGGGCTGGACACACCGAGAACGAGCTGCCCATCCACACCATTGGCGCCACCATCGGCACCCACGTGGGCCCCGGCGCCGTAGCCGTAGCCTTCTTCCGCCCCGCCAACTAGCTATCCGGTCAAAACCACCACAAAGAGGACAGGCACCTTTGTGGTGGTTTATGCTGGTTTCGGTTGAAAGGAGCATGCGATGGCGTCTGAGGGCTTTTTTGAGCGGGTGTACGAGGTGGTCGAGCAGATTCCCGAGGGGATGGTCGCCACGTACGGTCAGGTGGCGCTGCTCGCCGGTCGTCCGCGGAGCGCGCGGTACGTAGGGTATGCCCTGCACAGCAACCCGCACCCTGGCCAAATTCCCTGTCATCGCGTGGTGTTTGCCGACGGCCGTATCTGTGAGGGCTTTGCCTTTGGCGGCCCCGATGCTCAGCGTGAGCTCTTAATGGGGGAGGGCGTGACGTTTGCCGATCCCATGCATGTCGATCTGGACGCCTGTCGCTGGCCTGCCGGACTCTAACAGCTCTGCCGTGGCCAAAACCACCACAAGGGTGCCTGTCCCCTTTGTGGTGGTTTCCCGTTGCAGGTTTACCGGGGCTAACTTATGGAGAAGGTGTGGCGGCGTAGTTTGCCGTCAGAAAGTAAACCACGGTGAACTATATTGTATTCAGCAACGGAGCGGGCAATAGGCGATGAAAAAGCCTGCCCTGTTGAGTTTGATTCGCATTCCTCCCCTCTGTGCGATTCAACGGTGTACTTCGGGAACGGGCCCGCTGGCAACTGACTGCCGGCGGGCCCGTTCCCGTTTATCGGGGGCGTGCAATGGGTAGATCCGAGCCGGTCGGACACCAAAAAAGGCGGACGCCGTAGCGCCCGCCCTATAGCAATCGAAAGCTCAAGCCAGCAGATCGGTCTAGTACACCATGCCCATGGCGTCCCGAACCTCGGCCAGGGTCTGCTCGGCGATCTCGTTGGCGCGACGGTTGCCCTCGTGCAGCACGTCCTTCACATAGTCCAGATCGTTCTCATAGCGCTGGCGACGCTCGCGGATCGGTGCGAAGTACTCGTTGACGGCCTCGGTCACGTACTTCTTGAGCTGGCCGGAGCCGCCCATGCCAATCTCCTCGGCAATCTCGACCTCGGGGCGGCCGGTGCAGATGGCAGCCGTCGAAAGCAGGCCGGACACGCCGGGGCGGTTCTCGGGGTCGAACGTGATCATGCGCTCGGAGTCGGTCTGGCTCTTCTTGATGCGCTTGGCCGTTTCCTCGGCGGTCATCGAGATGTTGATGGCGTTGCCGTAGCTCTTGCTCATCTTGCGGCCGTCCAGGCCGGGCAACAGCGGGGTCTCGGACAGCAGCGCGTCGACCTCTGGGAACACCTTGCCGTAGCGGTTGTTAAAGCGGCGGGCGATGGTGCGGGTGAGCTCGATGTGCGGCAGCTGGTCGCGACCGACGGGCACCACGTTGCCCTTGCAGAACAGGATGTCGCAGGCCTGGTGCACCGGGTAGGTGAGCAGAAGGCCGGTAAGCTCGTGGCCCGAGGCCTCCATCTCGGCCTTAACCGTGGGGTTGCGCGCTAGCTCGGCCTCGGACACCAGCGACAGGAACGGCAGCATGAGCTGGTTGGCGGCGGGCACGGCGGAGTGCGCGTAGATCATGGTCTTGTCGGGGTCGATACCGCAGGCAAGGTAGTCCATGACCATGTTGTACACGTTGTCCTGGATGTGCTCGGTGGTGTCGCGGTCGGTGATGACCTGGTAGTCGGCGATGAGCACGTTGGTCTTGGCGCCCATGTTCTGCAGCTCAACGCGGCCCTTGAGAGTGCCAAAGTAGTGACCTAGGTGCAGACGGCCGGTGGGGCGGTCGCCGGTAAGCATGGTGAACTTTTCGGGCGTCTTGGCCAGGCCCTCGCGAATGGCGTTGCTCTTTTGCAGCGCGACTTCGTAGCTGTTCTCGTTTGGCATGATTGCTCCTAACGTATGTTCATGGGTCAAGATGATAACGCGTTTATTGGAGGGGCGGGGCGTTAGCAGGAGAGGGGCGGGAGAGAGGCGGCTTGCGCGATGGGTGCGGCGCGGCTGCGCTTGGCCAACGGTGCCATGGCACATCCTCGGCAGCTTACCCTAGAGCTTGTGGTGGCGCTCTTCCTTACGTTCCTCGGCTGCCTGCTCCTCCTGCTTAAAGGCGGGGTCGTCGGGGGTTACCAGCTCGTCCTCGTGCGTGCGCTTGTTGTAATGGTGGCGCAGCACGGGCTCAAACAGGTGCAGGTGCTTGGCAAAGGCTGCCGAGCCAATGGCGAGCACGGTAAAGATGAGCACGCGCGTGGGCACTTCAACCTGATTGATGGCGGCGGCGCCGGCCGAAAGCATAATGCACCACGCATAGATGAGCAGTACGGCCTGCTTTTGGTTGTAGCCCTCATGAATGAGGCGGTGGTGGATGTGGCCCTTGTCGGCCTGCCCAATGCTAATGTGGGCGCGCTTGCGGCGCACAATGGCGCTAAACGTATCGATGATAGGCACGCCCGCCACGATGAGCGGGATGATGAGCGAGGTGAGCGCGGCGGTGCGGCTCACGTTGAGCAGCGAGATGGAGCCGAGCGCAAAGCCCAGCAGCAGTGAACCCGAGTCGCCCAAGAAGATACTCGCGGGGTTGAAGTTGTAGCGCAAAAAGGCCAAGCAAGCGCCAAACAACGCGATGGAGAGCGCGGCGGCATCGATGCGGCCCGAGAGAACGGCCATCGAGAACATCGTGAACGATGCGATGCCACAGATACCCGTCGCCAGGCCGTCAAGGCCGTCAATGAGGTTGATGATGTTGGTGAACGCCACCAGGTAGACTACGGTGATGGGGTAGGCGAGCCAGCCGAGCATAATCTCGCCGGGGGCAAGCGGGTTGATGATGACGCCGATTTTTAGGCCGCCCACGCAGGCGATAAGCGCGGCGAGGACCTGGCCGGCCAGCTTTTGCTTGGGCTTGAGCTGGAGGACGTCGTCGATCGCACCGGTCGCAAAGATAACGGTAAAAGAAAGCGCAAGTATGGGGTAGCTGATGTGCAGACGGGGGTGGGGCACCAAAACGGGCGGCCAGCCCAGGTACCAGGTACCTAGGATCTGCACAATGCAGGCGACGACGAGGCCCAAAAAGACCGCCGTGCCACCCATGCGCGGGATGGGTTTCGTGTTGATACGGCGCTTGGAAGGATAGTCGACGGCGTCGAGCTTGATTGCCAGGCGCTTGACCAGGGGCACCGCAAGGAAGGTCGTGATAAAAGCCGCGACCGCCACGCAAAGGTACGGTATGAAGCTCGTGGAGGAAGCCATGAATCGATAAACCGCCAAGCGTCGAAGGAAAAGGTCAAAGGATGCCACGCCGCAAAGGGTATAGCTGACCCATGATACTCGACCAAGGAGGGTGTGAGGAATTGCACGGGGCGATAATCACGTGCTTACCAGATATTCGAGTGATGGTGGGGTTCCGCCTGGTGCCTTTTGGGGATCTTGGCGGGATTTGCAATGGCGATTTTCGGCAAAAGAAAACCACCCCCCACGTTACGAAAATGAACCCACCTAAAACAGGTGGGTGCCCTCATCGACTGTTCCAGCGTCCTTAACAACGAAGGATACCTGTACTAGGTACGACTGTGTGGGCTCCCTAAATAAACGCGACGGTTCACCCAGTTGCTCCGCGGGGGGCGGAATACCTACATCATAAAGCCGCACTTTGTGGATTCCAGTCTTGACATTACAAAAATCGTGTCGGACGATTACGGCGCCTTGGGCTCGAGCCGTCTGTGCGGTTGGCCCTTTTGCGTTTGAGCTGCTGAATCGTTGTTTTTGGAGCATGTGTTTATGCCGACGTCCTTGACCGAACTTTTTTCGCCCGCCTGCCATTTGTGTCCGCGACGTTGCGGTGCGGCGCGCGATGAGGGCGCGCATGGCGTGTGCGGTGCTAACGACACGCTCAAGGTGGCCCGCGCGGCGCTTCATATGTGGGAGGAGCCGCCTATCTCGGGCGAGGCCGGTTCGGGCACGATCTTCTTTAGCGGCTGCTCGCTCAAATGCGTCTATTGCCAGAACCACGAGATCTCGACGGGCAATTTTGGGCTTGAGATTTCGCCCGAGCGCCTGGTCGAGATTATGTTGGAGCTGCAGGACCAGGGTGCGAACAATATTAACCTGGTGACGGCGACACACTACGCGCACCTGCTGCCGGCTGCGATTGCCGCGGCACGGGCGCGCGGGCTGTCCATCCCAATCGTCTACAACACGAGCGGTTATGAGCGCGCGAGTGCCGTGGCGGCGCTCGGCGATCTGGTCGACGTGTGGCTTACCGACTTTAAATATGCCGATGCGGGGCTTGCGCAGTCGCTCTCCCACATTAAGGACTACCCGCGTGTGGCCGTGTCGGGCTTGGCGCAAATGGCACGCGAGATCGAACGCCGCGGGGGAGAGCTGGTGGACGAGGACGGGCTCATGAAGCGCGGCATGATCGTGCGTCACCTGGTGCTGCCGGGGCATGCGGACGATTCGTGTCGCGTACTGGACCTTGTGTGGCAGACGGTGGGCGATGTGCCGATCTCGGTCATGAACCAGTACACGCCCAATGCGCTCATGCGCGAGCAGGGCGGCGACCTGGCGCGTGCCGTGACGCGCGATGAGTACGAGCGGGTGCTCGATCATGCTGACGACCTGGGCTTTACGACGATGTTCTGGCAAGAGGGCGGCGCGGTTGACGAGAGCTTCACCCCCGCCTTCGACACCACCGGCGTTCTCACCAGCGCAAAGTAGTGCTTTTGAGTAGTCTTTTTGGGACGGGGCTGTTTTAGCTACCCCTGCCGTTAATCTTCCAAATCGTTTTCGCTATCTGCCTGGGTAGCTAAAACAGCCCCGTCCCAAAAAGACTACTCCCGGTGGGGGTCGAGCTACCATCCTAAAAGTAGCCAAAACAGCCCCGTCCCAAAAAGACTGGGTATTGGGCGTTGACAGTTGGCGAGCCGTAGGTAAAATATCAACTTGTCCTGGGGACGTAGCTCAGTTGGGAGAGCGCTGCCGTCGCATGGCAGAGGCCGAGGGTTCGACTCCCTTCGTCTCCACCCTTGGATTTGATAAGCCGCTGACATTGTGTCGGCGGCTTTTTTTAAAAAGAAAGGGCAATACCATGGCCGAGCTTGAGTCCCAACCACTGTCTGCCGAGGAGCGCGCCGAGTTGGAAGAGCTCCGCGCCGAGAAGGCTCGTCGCGAGGCCAAGGAAGAGGCGCGCCGCGAGCGTGAGGAGCTGGCCGCCCTGCGTGCCGAGCGCGAGAAGGCCGAGGAGGCCGCTGCGAAGGTTGCGCCCGCGCCCGCGCCCAAGCCCGCCGCCGCGAAGCCCGCGTCCACCGCACCCAAACCTCAGCCCAAAAAAGCCGCTCACCCCAAGCCCGTCGAGCCCAAACCGAGCCGTGACGAGATGACCTTTGCCCAGCGCATGGTCACCTCCAAGGAGCCTACGGGCGAGAACGAGATCCCCGGCATGGCTCCGGCTCAAAAAATCATCATCGTGCTCGCCCTCATCGCGTTTATCGTCTTTATGGTTTACACGATCACGGGCAGCATGGGCCTGCACTAACCTGTTCGCGCCGGGCTCCATGCCCGCACGTCCGCCTCGCCCAACCCTCAACCTCTGCACAACACATCCGAAAGGTCGCCCCATGGCTTTGACCGACATCTCGCATCCCACCGACATCGCAATGCTCACCGATCTGTACGAACTCACTATGGCCCAGGGCCTGTGGGAGAGCGGCAAGGCCAATGAGCAGGGTTGCTTTACGGCGTTTTACCGTGACCATCCCTTTGGCAGCGCGTATGCCGTCATGTGCGGCACCGCCGAGCTGCCCGAGCTTGTCGAGAACCTGCGCTTTACGCCCGAGGACATCGACTACCTCGCTTCGCTCCAGGCTCCGGCCGGCGGCGCGATGTTTAAGCCTGCATTCCTTGACTACCTGCGCAACTTCCGTGCGCACGTGAATATCGACGCCGTGCCCGAGGGCGAGCTCGTGTTTCCGCGCGAGCCCATGGTGCGCGTCACCGGCCCGTCGCTGGAGTGCCAGCTGCTCGAGACCGCGCTGCTCAACATCGTCGGCTTCCAGACGCTCGTCGCCACCAAGACGGCGCGCGTGGTGCTGGCCGCCGATGGTCGTCCTGTCGCCGAGTTTGGCCTTCGCCGTGCCCAGGGTCCCGATGGCGGCTTGGCTGTTGCGCGCGCAAGCTATGTGGCCGGCTGCTCGTCCACGTCTAACGTGCTTGCAGGGCGCCGTTACGGCATCCCCGTCTTTGGCACACACGCGCACAGCTGGGTGATGAGCTTTGACTCCGAGCTCGAAGCCTTCCGCGCCTTTGCCAAGTCGAGCCCCAAGAATTGCACGCTGCTCATTGACACCTACGACGTGCGCGAGGGCTGCGAGCATGCCATTACGGTTGCCAAGGAGATGGAGGCGGCGGGCGAGCGCCTGTCGGCCATTCGCATCGACTCTGGCGACCTGGCTAAGTTGTCCAAGTATGTCCGCGGCCGTTTTGACGCCGAGGGCCTGCCCTATGTGGGGATTTCGGTCTCCAACGACCTGGACGAGTACACGATTCAGTCGCTGCTCGACCAGGGCGCGCCCATCGATAGCTTTGGCGTGGGTACCAAGCTCGCGACCTGCTACGATCAGCCGGCGCTGGGCGGCGTGTACAAGCTTTCCGCCCGTCGTGCGAGCGATGCGGACCCGTGGACGCCGGTGGTGAAGCTCTCCGAGCAGCCCTACAAGCGCACGATCCCGGGCGTGCAGCGTGTGCGCCGCTATTACGACGGCTTTGGCGGCCCGGTCTGCGACATGATCTATGACGAGGACCATCTGGCAGGGGAGGGCGCCGCGCGTGGCAATACCCTCGTGGCCGTGAACGATGCCGCCCTTGTGACCGATGTGTCCGAGCTTGAGTATCGCGAGCTGCTGGTGCCGATCGTGCGCGATGGCAGTGCGGTAGCCCCGCGCGAGAGCATCGAGGACGCACGCGAGCGCTGCGCTTGGGCAATCGATCATCTGGACGCGGCTTTCAAGCGCTTCCTGTATCCGCAGACCTACGTGGTGGGCATGGAACAGGGCTTGGCCCAGGTGCGCGACGAGCTCGTGCGCAAGAACATGGCCGCGGCTTCGGCCTTCCCCTGGGCAAAATGATCCGAAGGGGACGGAGGAAAACAGACCATATTCCCGTTCGCCCGTTCGCCCGTTCGCCCGTTCGCCCGCCTGCTCAACACTCGATTGGTTTGACGTATGACGACTTCTTATAAAACGATGGTGGTAAAGATCGGCTCGTCCACGGTGGTGGGTGCCGACGGTAAGGTCAACCGCGCGTTTATCGGTGGCCTGGCCGATCAGGCCGCGGCCCTGCGCAAGCTCGGCTGGCGCTTGGTCGTGGTGAGCTCCGGCGCCATTGCCTGTGGCTATCCCGTTCTGGGTTTCGACCGCAAACCGGTTGGCGATCTGCCGAGCCTGCAGGCCTGCGCCTCGGCCGGCCAGTGCATCATCTCGTCGGCCTACGACGAGGAGTTCCATGCGCGCGACCTACTCACCTCGCTCGTGCTGCTCACGCGCCATGACACGGCGCGCCGTACGTCCTACCTGCACGCGCGCGACGCCCTGCTGCGTCTGGTGGAGCTGGGCGTGGTGCCGGTCGTCAACGAAAACGACACCGTCACCGTCGACGAGATTAAGTTCGGCGACAACGACACGCTGGCGGCGCTCGTGAGCTGCCTGGTTTCCGCCGACCTGTGCGTGACGCTCTCGGACATCGACGGCCTCTACACCGCCAATCCGCACGAGGATCCGACGGCCGAGTTTGTCCCGGTCGTGCATAAGATCGATGCCAAGATCATTGCCTCGGCGGGTGATTCTTCGACCTCGGTGGGTACGGGCGGCATGATCACCAAGATTCGCGCGAGCCGCATTTTGATGACGGCCGGCATTCAGAGCGTGATTTGCTCGGGCGAGGAGCCCGATGCGCTCGCGCGCCTGGCCCGTGGCGAGAGCGTGGGAACCCTGTTCGATCCGCCGGCGGAGCGCCTGGATATTGCGCCGCGCAAGCTGTGGATCGCACTGGGTGACAAAGCACATGGCTCGGTAACGGTTGACGACGGTGCCGCGAAGGCGCTGGTCAGCCGCGGTTCCTCCCTGCTTGCGGTGGGTATTCGCGAGGTCGATGGCGAGTTTGCCGAGGGCGATGTGCTCGATGTGTGCGATCCGAGCGGTATGGTCGTCGCCCGCGGTATCGCCGAGGCCGATTCGGACGTGCTGGAGCTTGCAGCCGGCCGCCGCCAGGACCAGATCGCCGGCAACCGCCTGCTCGCAAACCTAGCCGAGAAGCCCGCGATTCACAGGGACAACTTGATTGTATTTGCTTAGGCCTCGACGCCGGGCGCCTTCGACCTGCAATGCACGTGGGGCGAAATTACCAGGGTAACTTTGCCCCGCCGCGCATATGTCCGAGCTGGTCGCCACGAAAACGGCCCATCTACTACGTTTGATAGGCTATCGGTAACCATGCCGAGAATTGCAAAAAGAAAACCGCAGGTAGAACGCCTGCGGTTTTCTCTATTTATGGCATCTGGTTGGGCCATGCGGGTGAAACGTAGTAGATGGCCGCTTTCGTGGCGAAGGGCGTCATCCGGCGCTCGGGTATTCGGCACTTGGGGACGTTCCTATTGTGCCGGCAGGTGGGGACACTCCTTCGCTAGAAGATCCGGCGCAGGTCTCCGCGGTTGAGGGCTTCGTCGAAGAGGTGCTTGAATACCACGCTGCCATGCAGGCCGTCGTGCTCGAACTCGTTGGTCACCCAGGCGTGCGAGTTGCCCACGCGGCTGAGCGTGTCGAGCTGCATACCCGAATCGACGTACATGTCGTCGAAATACACCGCGGCCTGGAGTGGCACCTCGTTGCATGCTAGGCGCTGCGGGTCGTAGATCTTGTCCCAGCTCGTGTCTTCCATCAGCAGGTCCATCGCGGGCTTGAAGGGCTTGAGCTCGGGCATCTGCTCGAACATCCACGGGAACATGGCCTCGCCGGTAAACATGAGCGGGCGCGCGAGCGTGTCGAACTCGGCGCGGTGTGCCTTTTCCTCTGCCGCGGCCCAGCGAATGGGCATGGTGTCGCCATCGGCGTAGATGAACTCTTGCAGCGTCCAGTACAGCGGATTCGTGCGCGTGTTGGTGCGCTCGAAAGCGCGCATCAAAAAGCTATCGGATACTGAGGCACCGCAGCCCAGCGTGCCGTCGCCATCAACAAACGCATGGTCGATAATCCAGTGCATGCGCTCAAAGCTCGGCTTCATGCCAAAGTCGCTGCCCATAAGCTGCAGGCGCTCCACCGTCATCGGCGAGCCGTCGGGTAGCACGGGCTTTTGCTCTTCGATCGCATCGGCCAGGGCTGCCACTCGCTCAACGTCGGCGGGGTAGCGGTCATAATACTGCTGCGTCTTGGCTGCCATGCGCGGGAAGGTGTGCGCGTAGACCTCGCTGGCGCTCGCCGGCACGTGCGGAATGCCGCCGCAGGTAAAGCTCGCCGCCACGCCCTCGGGGAAGAGCGACAGGTAGCTCAGCGTCAAAAAGCCGCCGTAGCTCTGGCCGAGCGTGACCCACGGCTTGCCGCCAAAGCCCACCAGGCGCAGGTACTCAAAATCGCGCACGTTGGAGCTGGCGAGGTGGCGCTTGAGGAAGTCCGCCTGCGAGCGTGCGGCATCGGAGCCGTCCGCCGTCGCGCGATCACCCAGTGCCTTGATCGTGCGCCCGTCTACACAGCTGCTGCGTCCGGTGCCGCGCTGGTCGGGCAGCACGACGCGGAAATGCTTGACGGCCTCCTCGATCCAGCCGTCGCTTGTGGGCGACAGCGGACGCGGGCTCTCGCCGCCGGGGCCGCCCTGCAAAAACAGGAGCAGTGGCAGATCGTCGTTGATGCGGTCGGGCGCGCAAACCACGCGGTAGAAGAGCTTGATGCTCTCGGGCGCGCCGGCGATTGGTGCCGGCATAGCGCCGCGGCGTATGGTGCTGCCGACGGCCAACAGCATCGGCTCCAGGCCGCGCCAGTCAAGGGGGACGTCGATGCTGTGGTCCTCGACGTAGAGGCCGGGGACGTGGTACGAAGTGATGAGGGCCATGCGGTACTTCCGTTCGTTGCGGTGTTTCGGGTTGACCAATTCTACCGCCGCGCGCGAGGGCATGCACAAATCGGCTACCATGGTGGGCAAACATCTAAGAGAAAGGGCCGCCCATGTCGGTCGATATAGCCACGTATGTCCACGATCTCGCCGTTGCCGCCAAGGCAGCGTCGACCTCGCTTGCCACGGCGAGCGATGAGCAGCGTCAGGAGGCCGTGTGCGCCATGGCCGCAGCGCTGCGCGACGGTGTCGATTCCATCGTTGCCGCCAACGAGCTCGATATGTCCGCCGCGCGCGATGCGGGCACCTCGGCGGGGCTCCTCGATCGCCTGTTGCTGACGCCCGAGCGCGTCGAGGGCATGGCCGCCGGCCTGGAGAAGCTTGCCGAGCTGCCCGATCCTGTCGGCCGCGTGCTCGACCACCGCGTGCTTGCAAGTGGTGTGGACCTTACGCGCGTGAGTGTGCCGCTGGGCCTGGTCGCCATGGTCTACGAGGCACGTCCCAACGTGACGGCCGACGCTGCGGGCATCTGCATCCGCACCGGAAACGCCTGCATTCTGCGCGGCGGTTCGCTGGCCTATCACTCGTGCGCCATGATTTCCGAGTTGCTGGCCGATGCGCTCGAGGCCAAGGGTTTCCCGCGCGAGGCTATCTCGATGATCGAGTCCACCGACCGCGAGGCCACCGGCGAGCTCATGAAGCTCCGCGGCATCGTCGACGTGCTTATCCCGCGTGGCGGTGCGGGCCTGATTCAGCGCTGCGTGCGCGAGTCGCTTGTGCCGGTGATCGAGACGGGCACGGGCAACTGCCATATCTACGTGCATGAATCCGCCGACTTTGACAAGGCGCTCAACATTATTGTCAATGCCAAGACCCAGCGCGTGGGCGTGTGCAATGCCGCCGAGTCGCTGCTGGTCGACCGTGCCGTTGCTGATCGCTTCCTGCCCGCAGTCGTTGCCGTGCTGCATGACCACGGCGTGCTGATTCACGGCGACGAGGCCACGTGCGCCGCATGTGCCGATGCCGGTCTTGCCGAGGGCGACGACTATGTTGACGCAACTGAGGATGACTGGGGCCGTGAGTACCTGGCGCTTGAGATGAGCGTGAAGGTCGTGGCGAACGAGGACGAGGCCATCGCACACATCAACCGCTACGGCACCATGCACTCCGAAGCCATCGTTGCCGAGGACGCGGACGCCTGCGAGCGCTTCTTGGATGCAGTCGATGCCTCGGCCGTGTACGCCAACGCCAGCACGCGCTTCACTGACGGCGGCGAGTTTGGCCTGGGTGCCGAGATCGGTATCTCGACCCAAAAGCTCCACGCCCGCGGCCCCTTTGCCGCCGAGGCCCTCACCACCTACAAATACAAGCTCCGCGGCACCGGTCAGGTCCGCCCCTAAACTCCGTATAAACGAAAACCACCACAAAGGTGCCTGTCCCCTTTGTGGTGGTTTTAGGTGGCGTGAGCGGTTAGGCTTGGAAGGTGTCGCGGTCGGGGGCGAAGGACTGCATGGCTGCGATGGTGCGGTCGAAGAGCTCGGGAAGCTCCCAGCCCAGCATCTCGGCGCCCTGCGAAATCACGTCGCGCGAGCAGCCGGCGGCAAAGCGCTTGTCCTTGAATTTCTTTTTGAGCGACTTGGTCGTAAAGTCCATGACGCTCTTGCTCGGGCGCATGATGACGGCGGCGCCGATCAGGCCGGTGAGCTCATCGCAGGCAAACAGGATCTTTTCCATCTGCAGCTCGGGTTTGGGCAGCGAAGAGTTGAAATCGGACGTGTGCGTCTGGATGGCGCGGATAAGCTCGGGAGACGCACCTTCGCCCTCAAGAATCTCGGCAGCATAGATGGTGTGGTTCATGGGGTCGTCCTCATGCTCCTCCCAATCCAAGTCGTGCAGTAGGCCGACGATGCCCCAAAACTCCTCGTTCTCGGGGTCGAACTCGCGCGCAAAGTAGCGCATAGTGCCCTCGACCGTCTCGCCATGGGTGATGTGGAACGGGTCCTTGTTGTGCTCGTTGAGCAGTTCGAACGCGCGGTCGCGGGTGATTCCGGCGGTAAGCGGCTCTGCCATAAGGGACTCCTTGTGCTCGTGGGTATCGTTAAGAATGAATACTACTAGAACAAGAAAACCACCACAAAGGTACCTGTCCCCCTTGTGGTGGTTTTTGGTGCGGATGGGTTAGTTGAGGGCGGCTTGGGCTAGGCGGGCTTCGGCGTCCTCCTCGGTGACGCCCAGGGCCACGGCGAACTCCTCGATGGAGCGGCGTTTGGCCTCCTTGAGTACGCGCATGTAGTAAGAGCTGGGCTTTTTGTCTGCTTCCTCGGCCTGGCGAATACGGTGCATCATGGTTTTTGCCACGCGGACCGTCTCGGGTGCACCCAGCTTAAGCTGCTGCTTAAAGTGCGTCTCCTCGAGCGAGCTGTTGCGCTCGGTAAAGGTGTCGCACTCCAACTCGTTGTAGTGGCTCAGCAGGTGCTCGGCATCTTGCTGGGAGATGGCGGCATGCAGACGGTCGGCCTGCGCCACGGGGTACATGAGGATCGTCTGCGCATGTCCCTGCTTGGTCTCGAGCAACAGCATGGGCTGCGGCGTGTCGTCCCTAAAACCGACGACGGTGCAGACTCCCTGACCCGGATGAATGACGTGTTGACCGATTGAGAACATGCTACCTCCAACTTATACGAATTTACGTATGTCTAGAATAACACGCTGACGTGCGCAAACCCTTACTTTATGCAGGAAAAGCACACAACTCTGATAGGTAAGAGTATTCGATAAATAGAACGGCTTATTCAAGCATTTATGCATTTCCAGAACGTGTATAAATTGCAGGCAAACCGCCAACTTTGTACCACCGCGCAAGAGCGGTAGTCATTTTTGTGCATATGCAATTTCGATTGGCTTTACCCTGCGACAGTGTGCGTCGCTTGTGATAGAGTGCTACAAACTCTGGCTTTTGCCCTACGAGTGACCAAGAGCTCGGGGGCTTTAACACAAGGAGGATCTATGCCCGAGAAGATTGAAGAGCTGGTACGCGCTGCGCTTGCTGCGGCCCAAGAGGCCGGCGACCTTTCCGCATTTGAACTTGACGATTGCGCCATCGAGCGACCGGCTGACACTTCTCATGGCGAGTGGACCTCCACCATGGCCCTGAAGTCCGCCAAGCTGGCCCACTGCGCCCCTCGCAAGATCGCCGAGGCCATCGTTGCCCATATGCCCGAGGACCCCGCGATCGAGAAGGTCGAGATCGCCGGTCCTGGCTTCATCAACTTCTACCTCTCCGTCGCCGTCAAGAACGCCATCTTCGGCGAGGCCCGCGAGAAGGGCATGGACTTCGCTAAGTCCAACGTCGGCGGCGGCCTGAAGACCCAGGTCGAGTTCGTTTCCGCCAACCCCGTCGGCCCCATGCACATCGGCCACGGCCGCTGGGCCGCGCTGGGCGACTCCCTCTGCCGTGTTATGGACCACGCCGGTTACGACATCCAGCGTGAGTTCTACATCAACGACCACGGCTCGCAGATGAACACCTTCGGCAACTCCATCAGCACGCGCTATATGCAGCTTGCCGACATCATCGCCAAGCAGGGCGTGGACATCGATGAGGCTCACAAGATTCTGATCGCCGACCGCGATGCCTTTGTCGCCGACGAGAACGACGAGCACCCCGAGACCCATCCGTATCAGGATAGCTTTGCCGAGACTCTGGGCAAGGACTCCTACGGCGGCGACTACATCATCGACGAGGCCGCTGAGTTCTGGCGCACCGACGGCGACAAGTGGGTCGAGGCCGATCCGCAGGAGCGCATGGAGAGCTTCCGTGAGCGCGGTTACGTGAAGATGGTCGACAACATGCGCGACCTCTGCCACGCCGTCAACTGCGACTTCGATCGTTGGTTCTCCGAGCGCTCGCTGTATGTGAAGGACACCGAGGGCGAGACCGCCGGCACCTCCGCCGTCGACCGCGCTTTTGAGAAGCTCGACAAGATGGGCTATCTCTACACCAAGGACGGCGCCCTGTGGTTCCGCTCCACCGACCTGGGCGACGACAAGGACCGCGTCCTGATCAAGTCCGACGGCGAGTACACCTACTTTGCCTCCGATGTTGCCTATCACTGGGACAAGTTCCAGCGCGTCGACCATGTCATCGACATCTGGGGCGCCGACCACCACGGCTACATCGAGCGCGTCCGCTGCGTCTGCGACGCTCTTGGCTATCCCGGCAAGTTCGAGGTTCTGCTGGGCCAGCTCGTCAACCTGCTGCGCAACGGCAAGCCCGTCCGTATGTCCAAGCGCAAGGGCACCATGGTGACCCTGCAGGAGCTCGTCGACGAGGTCGGCTCCGACGCCGCCCGCTACACGCTCATCTCCAAGAGCTCCAACCAGATGGTCGACTTCGACATCGAGGCCGTCAAGAAGCGCGACAACTCCAACCCGGTGTACTACGTGCAGTACGCTCACGCCCGCGTGTGCTCCATCCTGCGTCGCGCCGCTGACGTTACGCCCGAGCAGGCTGACGAGATGGGCATGAAGGCCGTCGCCGCCAAGGCCATCGGTGAGAACGTCGATTACTCGCTGCTGACCGATCCGACCGAGCTCGCCCTGTCGCGCAAGCTCAACGAGCTCACCGACCTCATCGCCAGCTGCGCCCGTGACCGCGCTCCGTTCCGTCTGACGCACTTTGCCGAGGAGCTCGCCGGCGACTTCCACAGCTTCTATGCTGCCTGCCAGGTGCTGCCGAGCGAGGGCCGTCCCGTCGACCCCGAGCTCTCGCGCGCCCGTCTGGCCGCTTGCGACGCCGTCCGCGTGACGCTCGCCCTGGTGCTTACGCTCGTTGGCGTTTCCGCACCCGAGCAGATGTAATCTACGGGTCGTTTGACCGTGTAGGTTCGGCTTTGCTGAGCCCTATAAGCCCGATCTCCATGCGGAGGTCGGGCTTTTTGCGTTTGGCGGGGCTTTTTGACGTGTTGGAAAATGCTACAAAAACGCAACTATACCGGTTTACGGGGCTGAATCGCCAACTGGCGATCATGGTGCCAATAGCGAAATTAAAACCGCAGGTAGACGCTTTATAGTTTCTTGAAAATGCGGGGTATGGTTGGCTTGCGCCGTTCTTGCACCGTAATCCGCGATCGTTTTGAAAACGACCCCTTGGGGACGGAGGAAAACGGATCATTTTTGTCCGGGGGGGAGCGGTGCGAAACCGTCCGCCACGAATCGGGGTTATCTACTACGTTTAGTCGCATACCCCGAAGCATGTCGCAAGGTGCGATATTAAAACTGCAGGTAGCTGGCTTGCGATTTTAGGAAGATCGGGGGAATGGTCAGGGGTCACGGGTCAAACGTAGTAGATAGGCGCGATTCGTGGCGAGCCGATCCTGAGACCGACGATTCCGCTCTCGTGCCTCGTGGTCACCACGATCTTTGGGGGCTCGGCTGGCCTCTCCATGTAAGTTGCGGTGGAATAGTTCCTGTTTGATAGATGTTGGCCGGGATTTGTGAACTATTTCACCGCAACTTATGAGAGGGGGACATCGCCGCCCGTGGCTTTGTAAAGAGTGTCCCTTGTGGCTAGTCGTTTAAGAACGTCCCCGATGACTAAGTTGCAGGTGGTGGCGGTTGTGCTACACTAACGCTGCGTATATGACGCAATCATCTCGATACAGATCAATGATGTCCGTCGTTTTTGTACGGAGCTAGACTGTTTAGCCGCCCTGAAGGTATATGCAGGGAGCATGTGATCACAGGGCTTGAAAAGAAAGTTGAGCAAACACTGTGTCTGATCAACAGCAAGAAAACGAAATAACGACGGCGCAAACCGCTCCCGCTGCACCGGTTGCGTCGGACCAGGTCGCGATGCCCGCGCCGGTGCAGGCTTCGGTTCCTGAGGCCCCCAAGGCCGCTTCGACACCTGCGCCCGCATCGGCTGAGAAGGTCGCGCCTGCCGCTGGCGAGGGAGTTGCCCCTACCGCCGAAGAGGATGCCGTGCCCGTAAAGCCCAAGCGTACACGCCGTGCGCCTAAGTCCGCCGCTGACGGCGAGGAGGCTGCCAAGCCCAAGCGTCGCACGACGCGCACCACGCGCGCGAAGCGGCCCACTGCCACCGATGCTTCGGCCCCCATTTCCGATGAGGTCGCGCAGGCCCGTGCGCTGGCGCAGATTAGCGAGGCTCAGGTTGTGCGCGCCCGTCGCCGTGCTGCCGAGCGCGAGGCCGCAGCGCTGACCGAGCTTGCAGCGCCGGTCGTCTCCGAGGCGCCTGAGGCCATCGGGGCCCCTGTCGCGGGGCAGCCGACCGAGAAGCCGGCTCCGCGCACGCGTCGTCGTGCGGCCAAGTCTCAGCAGGATGCTGGGCAGGCGGCTCAAGAGTCCGGTGAAGCTCTGACTCGTTCTGCAGTAGGGGAGGGTGCGCAGCCCTCTGAGTCTGCAACACCTGCCGAGACCAACGAGGTTCCCGTTGTCGATCCCGCTCTTCGCCCGCACCGTCGCGGCCGCAAGCCCAAGGCCTTTGTCGAGGCCGAGAAAGCTGCCGCCGCCGCTGCAGCAGCCGCAGCTCAGGACGCCGCGATGACCGCCGCGCCCGTCGCCGACGCTTCTGCCCAGGGAGCCGCTGCCGCCGAGGCCGGCGCACCCGCCGAGGGCGAGCCCGCCGATGTTCGCCCCGGTCGCAGCCGTCGCACGGCAGCTAAGCGCTCGTCCAAGGCCAAGGGTTCGAAAAAGGACGCGTCCGAGGATTCTGGCAACGAGGTCGCCGAGGCAACCTCTGACGTCGCTCCCGAGACCGAGAACGCCGATCAGCTGGTAACCGATAAACCCAAGCGTACGCGCAAGAAGTCTGCAAAGGCCAAGGCTGCCGAGCATCAGGCCGATGCCGATGCCGGTTCCGTCATCGATGGCAAGTCTGACGGCGAGGCCTCGAACAACGCCGATGCCGCTGCCGCCGATGGCACTGCGCCTGCCGAGACCGACGAGAACGCCCGCCCCAACCGCCGTCAGCACAAGCGCAATGACGAGCGCAACGAACGCAAAGACGAGCGCAACAACGACCGCCGCAACCGTCAGCGCGATCGCAAGCAGCGCAACAAGGAGCGCAACGCCGCCCCGACCGAGCCTACGCTTTCGCGCGAGGAACTCGCGGCCATGAAGGTCGCCGAGCTGCGCGAAAAGGCCAAAGAGTTCGAGATCGAGACGACTGGCAAAAAGAAGGCCGAGCTCGTCGAGGAAATCTACACCACCGCTGCGAAGGCCGAGGGCTTCCGTGACATCAAGGGCATTCTGCAGATTCGCCCGGACAGCTCCGGCATCATCCATGCCCACGGCTACATGAAGTCCAGCGACGACGCCTTTGTCCCCGCATATCTCATCCGCTCCGCACGCCTGCGTACGGGTGATGTGATCGAGGGCTCGCTGCGCCCCTCACGCGGCGGCGACAAGCGCGCCGGTCTCGCCAAGATCACAACCGTCAACGGTCTTGATCCCGAGCAGGCCCGTAACCGCCCCAAGTTCGGCGACCTCACGCCGGTCTATCCCAATGAGCCTCTGCGTATGGAGCACGGCAAGGATTCCATCACCGGTCGTGCCATCGACATCGTGTCGCCGATCGGTAAGGGCCAACGCGGCCTGATCGTGTCGCCGCCAAAAGCCGGCAAGACCACGATCCTCAAGAAGATCTGCCAGTCTATCTCGATCAATAATCCCGAGGTGCATCTCATCTGCCTGCTCGTCGACGAGCGTCCCGAAGAGGTCACCGATATGCAGCGCTCCATCAAGGGCGAGGTCGTGGCCTCGACCTTCGATATGCCCGCCGACAACCATACTCGCGTGGCGGAGCTCGTGATCGAGCGTGCCAAACGCATCGTGGAGCTGGGTGGCGACGTAGTGGTGGTGCTCGACTCCATCACGCGCCTTGCCCGCGCCTACAACCTGGCCGCTCCCGCCTCGGGCCGTATCCTGTCGGGCGGCGTCGATTCGGCGGCCCTGTATCCGCCCAAGCGTTTCTTGGGCGCTGCCCGCAACATCGAGAACGGCGGCTCGCTCACCATCCTGGCCTCCGCCCTCATCGATACCGGCTCCAAGATGGACGAGGTCATCTTTGAGGAGTTCAAGGGTACCGGCAACATGGAGCTCAAGCTCGATCGCGACCTGGCCGACCGCCGTATCTTCCCGGCCATCGATCCCGTTGCCTCGGGCACGCGCAACGAGGACCTGCTGGTCGACGAGCAGATGCGCCCGTTCGTCTTTGGCCTGCGCCGTATCCTCGCCGGCATGAACAATACCGAGCGCGCGGCCGCGTCGTTTATCAAGGGTCTCAAGGGCACCAATACCAACCAGGAGTTCCTGGTGCGTTCGGCAAAAAAGCATAGCGATTACGAGCAGACGTTCTAGGCCGTCCGCCGAACTCGACAGCAATCATAGACATGCCAGAAGGGCCGGGGTTTAGATCCTGGCCCTTTTCGTATAGCCGCTCGCCAACAATTATTGACCTCACGACCGGCAAGCAGCGATTTTCCCGTTTCAATCCCGCTTCGTCGCTTGCAATCCCCAAGGGGGTTTCGCATAATAGCTGTTAAGCTTCGCGACGGAAAACGCAGATGAAACGAACCATATACCGTTGCTTTGGGGCATAGCCCCGCTTCATCTTCTCTCGCGCAGCCAACTGAATGATGCGATTTGGGTGCTGGAAGATGGGGAGAGCTCATGGCTTCTTCTGATGCAACACAACGAGCAGTCCTTGCTGGACTTTCCTGCGGGATCGGCCTTGCCGCTCCCGTGGTGATGTATGCTGCCACGCTGCCGTTTTCGTCGGTGAACGAGACGGTCGTCGCGGGCGCTGTTCCCTTTGCCGTGGGTGCGGTGGCGGGCGTGGGTATCTATGCCGCCTCGCTCGGCATTTCTGAATATCGCGCGCAGCATGCCGAGCGCCTGTTCCAGCCCGACGCTATGGGTGGCGCCGCGAACGTCAACCAGCATCAAGATGAGTTCCAGACCGCCTCGATGCCCGCCCAACAGCAGTGGGCTACCCCTCAGGGCGTTGCTGCTGCGGCTCCTGCCGTTCAGGCAAACGCCGCGCAGCCCTCTTCGGTTTTCTCCGGCCTGACCGGTGCCTTCCAGCGCCGCCGTGCCGACGATGGCGTCCCCACCATCGCCCGCGCCGCAGACGCCATGAGCGAGGCCGACGCCTGGTCCATGATCGATAGCATGCTCGACGACGATTCGCCGGTCAGCTGCGACCCCACGCGCTCACGCGACGTCTACCAGGTCGCTATCGACGAACTCACCTACGGCGGGCAGACCGGCTCCTATAACCGCGATGACATCGCTGCCGCTGCGCGCGCCGTCTCGGGCTCTCATGCCGCCCCTGCGGGCAGCACGGCCGCCTTTGTGGCGCTGGTGGCCAATGCCGCCAACAACGCCGCTACGGCTCAATCCGTTAAGTATGACACTGCCGTGCCCGTGACTCCGGCTGCCGCCACCGCCGTTGACCCCTACGCCGACGAGCCGCTGGCCGTCGACGAGGAGACTATTGCCGCCCGCCGTGCTGCCGAAAGCTCGCTGTGGGGCGCTCCTGCACAGCAGCAGGCCGCGGAGGCGGTGCCGTACAACGCGAACCTTGCCAACATGCCGATCATCAGCGACGCCTCTGCTGCGGCCATCGATCTCGATGACCTTGACGAGCCGGTCATCTCGAACGACATGCCGTATGTGGTCGCTGCCCCGGTCGATGTCCCGGCCTCCGCGTCCCAGTCCGTCGCTGTCGACGAGCCTGTCGATGCGGCTTCCGAGGAAGACGTCCCCATGGCCGATTATTCGGGCCACGAGGGCATGTGGGCCGCCGCTGCCGCAATTTTGGACGAGGTCGTCGAGCCTGCTCCCGTTGCCGCTCCGGTGTTTACGCCTGCTCCTCAGCCCGCTGCCCCCGCTTACGTCGGTCGCCACAGCGCTGTGTTCCCCGAGGATACCGCCCGCATCTCGCGCGAAGGTATCGAGCGTGCCGAGGCCATCGCTGCTGGCATCATGGAGAACCGTCGTCACGAGCGCGTCAATCAGATTCTCGAGGAGGAGATCGACCGCCTGCAGTCTGCAGCGGTGAGGCGCACGGGCCGTGCCTATCTGAGCGTTATCGAGGGCGGCACCGCCAGCTTTGAGCCGCTCTGTGCGGAGGCATAACTTCTGCATGCTTAAACTCGATCGAAAATGGGCGGTCGCGACCTGTCTGATGGTGCTGCTCATCTGGGGCAATTCGATGGTTTCTGGCACGGGGTCCGGTTCATTGAGCCTGTCGATTATGGAGGCCGTTCGCGGCTTTCTTCACGGTATGGGGCTTCCGTATGAGTGGGTGACCAACTTCGTCGTTCGCAAGTGCGCGCATTTTACCGAGTACATGGTGCTCGGCATTCTGGCGACGCACACTTTCGATATCGAAGGCCGTCGCACCTTTGACGTGCTGCTTCCCACGGCGGTGTTCTTGCTGCTGATTCCCTCGATTGACGAGACGATTCAGCTCTTTGTGCCCGGTCGCGCCGGCATGATCACCGACGTGATGATCGACTGTTGCGGAGCGATGACGGGCGTTGTGCTTCGGTATCTTCTACGATCGCTCATATGTGCCAAAAAGGCCGCCTAGGACACATTGCTTGGTCCTAGGCGGCCTTTCTTTGTTTGGGGGCTTATACGGGGCGTGGCGGCGTTATCCCGTAGGGTGGGATTGCTGGACGTTGCGGCGCCCCTTTGGCGCGCCTACTGCTGAAGCGCGGCGGCACCCAGGGCCAGGCAGCCCATGATGCCCTGCTTGCCCTCAAGGCTATTGTTGACGATGTAGGTGTCGATATCGTTGACCTCGGGCGTGACGATGTAGCCGTTGAGCATCTCGGCGCACTTTTTGCGGGCGAGCGGCACGATAGGGGTGTGATCGGCAACGCCACCGCCGATGATGATCTTCTGCGGGGCATAGCACAGCGTGTAGGTCATGAGCGCCTGCGCCAGATAGCCTGCGAGCAGGTCCATGGCCTCCGGGTCGTCGGCCATATCTCCGGCGCTCTTGCCGTCCCAGCGCTTTTTGACGCCGGGACCGGCGATGAGGCCCTCGAGGCAGTTGTCGTGGAAGGGGCAGGCGCTATGCTTGCCAATGGTGTCGCGCGGGTCGCGCGTGACCAGGATGTGACCGGCCTCGGGGTGCATCATGCCATGCACGAGCTGACCGCCCGAGAGCACGCCGGCACCCACACCGGTGCCGATGGTCAGGTAGACAACGTCGGTGAGGCCCTGAGCGCAACCAAAGGTGACCTCGCCCAAGCAGGCGACGTTGACGTCGGTATCGTAGCCGCAGGGGACGTTGAGCTCGTTTTGGATGGTGCCCAGTAGGTCAAAGTAACGCCATGCCGTTTTGGGCGTCTCCAAGATCTTGCCGTACTGGGGCGAGGCGGGGTTGACCGCGGTGGGGCCAAAGGCGCCGATGCCCAGGGCGGCGATGCCCTTGTCTGCAAACCATGCGTTGACGGCCTCGACGGTTTCCTGCGGGGTCGTGGTCGCGATCTGCTCGCGCTCCAGGACCGTACCGTCCGCATAGCCCGTGGCGCAGACCATCTTGGTACCGCCGGCCTCGAGCGCTCCGATAAGCTGCTGCTCTGCCATAGTATTCCTCTCTCTGGGACGAGTTGCTCCGTGACTAAAGTATAGAGCTCTAAACCATTTAAGAAAGCGCTATAAAAAGAAGCCCTGCAACGCGGCGGGCGGTGCGGGGCTTCTTTGGTTGCTTTAGTTGCCGGGCCGTCCTTACCCGCGCGGCTTGATTTTATCACGTAGCGACTTGAGGTTCTCCAGCGCCGCGTTAAGCGTCTCGTCTCGCTTGGCAAAGTGGAAGCGGATCAGATGGTTGACGGGCTCGCGGAAGAAGCTTGAACCGGGAACGGCACCCACGCCAACCTTGGAGGCGAGATCCTCACAGAAGTCGAGGTCGCTGTCGTAGCCAAACTCAGAGATGTCCATCATGACGTAGTAGGCGCCCTGCGGCACGTTGTGCTCAAGACCGATGCTGTCGAGTCCTTGACAGAACAGGTCGCGCTTGGCGGTGTAGAGGTCGAGGACCTCATCGTAATAGCTGTCGTCGAAGTTAAGGGCGGTAACGACGGCTTCCTGCAGGGGAGCGGCGGCGCCCACCGTGAGGAAGTCGTGGACCTTCTTGATGCGCTCGGTAATCTCGGCCGGGGCGATGGTGTAGCCCAGACGCCAACCGGTGATGGAGTAGGTCTTGGACAGCGAGCTGCAGCTGATGGTGCGCTCGAACATGCCGGGCAGCGTGGCCATATAGACATGCTTGTGGGGCGCATAGACGATGTGCTCGTATACCTCGTCGGTGATGCAGTAGGCGTCGTACTTTTTGCAGAGGTCGGCGATATAGGTGAGCTCCTCGCGCGTAAAGACCTTGCCGCAGGGGTTGGACGGGTTGCACAGGACGATGGCCTTGGGGTCGTTGTCGCGGAAGGCCGCCTCGAGGACCTCGTGATCGAAGTCGAACGTGGGCGGGTTGAGCGGCACATAGATGGGCTCGGCACCCGAAAGAATCGTGTCGGCGCCGTAGTTCTCGTAGAACGGCGAGAAGATGACGACCTTGTCTCCGGGGTTCGTGACCGTCATCATGGCGGCCATCATGGCCTCGGTGGAGCCGCATGTGACTACGATGTTCTCGTTGGGGTTGATCGGCATGCCCATAAAGTGCTCCTGCTTGGCCGCGAGCGCCTCGCGCATGGCCTGGGAGCCCCAAGTGATGGAGTACTGGTGATAGAGCGGCTTGGGGTCGGTCGCGATGGTGCTGAGGCTCTCGAGCAGCTGTGCCGGAGGATCGAAGTCAGGGAAGCCCTGCGAGAGGTTGACGGCACCGTACTTATTGGAGATGCGCGTCATGCGGCGGATGACCGAATCGGTAAACGTTGCCGTGCGATTGGAGAGTTCTTTCATGCTTGTCCTTTCGAGCATTTGCAGTGGGGCAAGTTTACTCCTATAAAACCGGTGGGAATTGCTCGAAACGCGCTCGAAAAACTCTTTTCAAAATTCTTGAAAATTGGGGCTTGCATCGCGTGGCGTTCCTTGCAATAATAGTCGAGCGCGAAGCGCACAGGACACGGTGGGTGTAGCTCAGTTGGCTAGAGCGACGGGTTGTGGTCCCGTAGGTCGAGGGTTCGAGTCCCTTTACCCACCCCAGTTCTTGCTTCGTGTTGATATCGGGTCGTTAGCTCAGTTGGTAGAGCAGGGGACTCTTAATCCCAAGGTCCAGGGTTCGACCCCCTGACGGCCCACCACACGATATCTCCTCTAAAGTCCGCCACAACGGGCTTTAGCTTTGGGTCGTTAGCTCAGTTGGTAGAGCAGGGGACTCTTAATCCCAAGGTCCAGGGTTCGACCCCCTGACGGCCCACCAAAGCATGTTACGACGGTCAGCGTAAGTTGGCCGTCTTTTTTTGTTGACCACGCATGGGGTCGAACCCGAAAGGGCGCGGAGCTGAGGAAATGCGTAAGCATTTACCAGCGCAGCGCGCAAGGCGCGAAGTGCCGCAGCGGCCGCCTGCGAAGCAGGCTGACCCCCTGACGGCCCACCAAAGAATGTTAAGACGGTCAACTTCGGTTGGCCGTCTTTTTTTTGTTGACCTCGCATGGGGTCGAACCCGTAAGGGCACAGACGCTTTACAAGTCGAGCCTGCCCTGGGGGTCGGTGAATCCGTCTGTGCCCTCTTTGAGCTTTTTCTCGTCTGCTTTCACGCGACGTTCGAGCTTCTTTGTATCCTCGGCAGGCGGTAGATTCTCGGGGACAATTCCACGGTCGATGAGGCTACCACGCACGCTTGTGTTGTTCTCGATGTGCTCTTGCTTGATCTGGTCCAGGCCGTACAGATCGTGTTCCTCGGCGTTGAAGGCCGTCATCGAGTTCGTAAGGTCCTTTGCTTTGATGAGAACATCGGCTAACCTGTCCGCCAATGCCGCGCTCTTGGGCACACCAAGCTGCCGCTTCATGTCCGCCGTGCTTCTGCCACCGAATAACGCCTCATCGCCCTTCGACTTGATGATTGCGAATCCTTTGGAGTCCACGCCTCGTTTGAACGCAATGCCCGAGAGCTGTTTCTCTGAATCGGATAGCGAGTGGCGCGCCTGCAAGCGCTGAATCTCTGCGAAGCGCTGCTCTATGAGCTCCTGACGGCGTGTCTGCACGGCGAAGTACGCCTGTGCGAGCGCGATTTCGGGCTTGTTTGGGTCTCCGTTTTGGGCGATTAAATAGCATGCGTAGCGTGTCAGCTTGTAGTCTTTTACGGCTCGTTTGGCGATGCCGGCATCTACCATTTTGCTGGCCTCAGCAAAATGGGCGGCAACAGGCATTTTATTGGTGTCACACGATGCCATGGATCTCTTAACCGCAGTCTCAAAATTACGCCATTGGGTGTATCCGAGGGGCTCCATTAAATCGCGTGCGAGCCAATACTCAACGCCGTCTTCTACATGGGCGTAGCTGTCAAGTTCGACACGCCATTTCTCGATATCCCTGCTGTCCATATCTCTTCCTTTCTGTTCATTTGTCTACGTGGACTATGTCGACTCTGTATTAAGAATAAGGATACGCTGCCGTGCGGACACGAATGGGCCCCGTGTCGCTTTGAGCTCACGGGGCCCATAGATATCGATTAGTTGTGTTCTGCTCTAGATGGGTGCTCAGCTTAGTCTGCTCGATAGTGCGATCCGAGACTTTCGGTTCGCTTACGCATGGCTTTGACCATTTCCTGTGCTAGTTGAATCTGCGATTGCAGGCGGGCGAGGGCAGCGATTTCGCTGTCCTGGGCTTTCTGTGTGCTCAAGGTCGTTGCCTCCGTCTTCAAGCCCTCAAGCTCGTGTAGTGCCTCGGATAGGCCGGTCTCGGTGCGGTTGATCATGCAATGGGTACTCATCGTGTGCTTAAGGCTGTGTGTCAGGCGTTCGGCATCTGTCGTGGCAATGCCGTACTGGGGGAGGGCGATATCCGCCTTTGGGTCTGCTTCAGGCTCTTTCTGCGCTGCAAGGGCTGCCGATGCGCCCGCGATGCGCCCGAATACGATGCCGTTGGCGCTCGACAGGCCTCCGATGCGATCGGCGCCGTGCATGCCGCCTGTCGCCTCGCCGCAGGCATAGAGGCCTTCGACGCCCGTGAAGGCTGTCTTGTCGATTTTGATACCGCCGTTGGCGGCGTGGGCATACATCGCCACGCGCATCTCGTCGGTCGGCGCGATGCCGTGCTCGTCTTGCAGCCAGGTGGCAAAGGTCTGCACAAACTCAGGGACGTCCTCGCGGGGGAAGTCGTAGTGGAGCGCGAGGCCTTCGGGACCTGTCTGATCGATGACGAGATCGATAGCGCGGGAGGCCAAGCGTGACGTGAAAGGGCCATATCCGGAGCGTTGCTCAAGCAGATCGTCCAGCTTGTCGTCGGCGATATCGACCGGCTGGTCTACATGTACGTAGCGCCAGGTCTTCTCGTTAAAGACAAGGTTGCGCTTGGGCTCGATGAAGCCCGGCATCATCTGCATGAACTCTATATTAGTGAGCGTTGCGCCGTGTGCCAGTGCGATGGCCTGCGAGGAGCTGAGCACGTCTGCCGAAGTGAGGCTGCGCTCGAACAGTCCGCCCGTGCCTCCGGCGGCGATGATAGTGGCCTTGGCTGCCATAGGCACGAGATGCTCGTTTGCGCGGTCGTAGAGTACGGCGCCGGCAATCTTTCCGGTTGTGCCCTCAATAAGGTCGATAAGTTCGTGGCGGGGGAGCAGGCGAATGCCGAGCGACTCGATCTGGGTCGTCAGAGCGTCCTCAAGGGGCTTGCGGGTGAGGCCGCGCCACATGCGCGTCTTGTGGTCAAAGCATGGGATAAACTGCTTCTGCTGGGCGCTCTCGGCACTTTGCGGACGCTGGAGCTCAACACCTAGATCCTTCTCGAGCCATTGGATGGCCTGAGGAATACCGTGGACAAACGTCTGGACGAGTTCGGGGTCGGCAACGCCGCCGCCGACGGTCTGGATGGTGTCGATGAGGTCCTGCTCGTCGTCTTCGTCGACGGGTCCAATAAGGCCGAGACCCCAGGTTCCCGGGAAGAAGCTCGATCCGCTCATGGTCTTGCCTGCGCTTGCCACAGCGACGGTTACACCCGTGCGTGCCGCTTCGATGGCGGCGCAAAGGCCCGCAATGCCAGATCCAATTACCAGTACATCAGTCGATTCCATCGGATTCCTTTCTCGTCCGGCGCATTGTCGCATGGGTGATCGGCAAAGGTGTCGCAAAGATTGGATAAATCGGTAAAGGGCCAAATTGGAAGGTGGGCGTCACCGATACCTTAACGCCCAATCTCGTCTTCTCAATAAGTGCGGTGAGATAGGGACTCACAAGGCTTCTGGAGCAGTTAGATGGTCTGTATTTACTCGCAACTGGTATACCGGGAGGACAGCTAAGAAGTTGCGGTGGAATAGTTCCTGTTTGGAAGGATGGGGCGGCCGTTTAGGACCTATTTCACCGCAACTGAGCGAGGGACAAAAAAGAGCCGCTACCCGGGTGGGTAGCGGCTCCAAAGCTCAACTATATGAGCATCGCGCGGGCGCGATTAGGCCTTGAGGGCCTCCTCGACGGCGACAGCGCAGGCGACGGTGGCACCGACCATGGGGTTGTTGCCCATGCCGATGAGACCCATCATGTCGACGTGCGCAGGCACGGAGGAAGAACCGGCGAACTGGGCGTCGGAGTGCATACGGCCCATGGTGTCGGTCATGCCGTAAGAGGCAGGGCCGGCGCCCATGTTGTCCGGGTGCAGAGTACGGCCAGTGCCGCCACCAGAAGCGACGGAGAAGTACTTCTTGCCAGCCTCGAGGCGCTCCTTCTTGTAGGTGCCAGCGACGGGGTGCTGGAAGCGCGTGGGGTTGGTGGAGTTGCCGGTGATCGAGATGTCGACGTTCTCGTGCCACATGATGGCAACGCCCTCGCGGACGTCGTCGGCGCCGTAGCAGTTAACGGCAGCGCGGGGACCATCGGAGTAGGGGATGGTCTCGACGACCTTGAGCTCGCCCGTGAAGTAGTCGAACTGGGTCTTCACGTAGGTGAAGCCGTTGATGCGGGCGATGATCTGAGCGGCGTCCTTGCCCAGACCGTTGAGGATAACGCGCAGCGGCTTCTTGCGAGCCTTGTTGGCGTTCAGAGCCAGGCCGATAGCGCCCTCGGCGGCAGCGAAGGACTCGTGGCCGGCCAGGAAGGCGAAGCACTCGGTGTCATCGGAGAGCAACATAGCGCCCAGGTTACCGTGGCCCAGACCGACCTTGCGGTCCTCGGCGACGGAGCCGGGAACGGTGAAGGCCTGGATGCCCTCGCCGATGATGGCAGCAGCCTCAGAAGCGGACTTGGCGCCACGCTTGACAGCGAGAGCGCAGCCGAGGGTGTAGGCCCACTCAGCGTTCTGGAAGGCGATGGACTGGGTGTTGTTGACGATCTCACGCGGGTTGAAGCCCTTGTCGGTGCAGATCTGCAGAGCTTCCTCGAGGGAGGCGATGCCGTTGTCGGCGAGGCACTTGTTGATCTTGTCAGCGCGGCGCTCGTAACCTTCGAACGTAACAGTCATAGTTATTTCCCTCCCTTTCTACTCGTGAACCGGGAACACGCTGGCGACGGAGTGAGTCTCCTCGTCGGTGCGCGGGTCGATGTACTTGGCAGCGTTCTCCCACTGACCATAGTGGCCCATAGCGCCAGCGATGGCCTCCTCGGGGGTCTTGCCGGCCTTGACGGCGTCGGTGAACTTGCCGAGGTTCAGGAACTCGAACGCGATGATCTCGTTCTTGTCGTTGAGAGCCATGCGGGTGACGTAGCCCTGAGCGAGCTCGAGGTAACGAGCGCCCTTGGCCTTGGTGCCGAACATGGTGCCGACCTGAGAGCGAAGGCCCTTGCCGAGGTCGTCGAGGGAGGCGCCCACGGGCAGGCCGCCCTCGGAGAACGCGGTCTGGCTGCGGCCGTAAACGATCTGCAGGAAGATCTCGCGCATAGCAACGTTGATGGCGTCGCAGACGAGGTCGGTGTTGAGGGCCTCGAGGATGGTCTTGCCGGGAAGGATCTCGGAAGCCATGGCGGCAGAGTGGGTCATGCCCGAGCAGCCGATGGTCTCAACGAGGGCCTCCTCGATGATGCCGTCCTTGACGTTCAGCGTGAGCTTGCAGGCGCCCTGCTGAGGTGCGCACCAACCCACACCGTGCGTAAGACCGGAGATGTCGGAAATCTCCTTAGCCTGGACCCACTTGCCCTCCTCGGGGATGGGTGCGGGGCCGTGGTATGCACCCTTGGCAACGGGGCACATGTTCTCCACTTCCTGTGAGTACTGCATGCCTCTCCTCTCTATCGTGTTGGCGTCCCGTCTGGGGGTCGTGGCTGGCGATTGCCGGGCGACCCTTCGAAAGGGACATGACATGCAGCCCCTATAATACCGCGAAATGCACGGAATATTCGGCGAACGGCTCAGTTTTCGTAGCGAGATGCGCGGAACTTTCAATTGAAACGATTTAACCAGACTATTTGCGGTCAAGCGACATTTTGTAGGGTGTCAGTTTTTATCAAGGTTTTGATTAGCTTTTGGCAAGACAGCGTTGCCTGACCTGTGGCTATATTGCCGTTCGCCATCGGATTGCCGCCTTTTACCGTCGACGGGTGCCATTTTGCGTGAATGTTTTGATGGCACGTTTCAATCGTGATGTATTGGATGGTAAGCAGATCCCGGCGAAGGGAGCGCCATGCAGCGCGTTTGGAAAACGATCACCGGTTTTTACCATGTTTGTGCCCGCGGTATGGGCGGGCAGTTGATCTTTGAGAGCGACGAGGACCGGTGGGAGTTTTTGGAACTGATGCGCGACTGCTGCCGCGATGCCCAGGTGACGATTGTGGCCTAGTGTCTCATGAGCGACTACGTGGATCTGGTGCTTTTGGATTACGAGGACGAAATGAGCGCTGCTATGCAGCGGCTGCTGTTGACGTATGCTCGTCGGTTCAATAAGCGCGCTGGGCGCGCGGGCTGCCTATTTCGTGAGCGTTTTGAGCGCCGCTCGCTCGATACCGACTGGCAGGTGATGGAGGCTATTCGCTCCGTACACGCCGATCCGCAGGAGGAGGGCATTAGCCTAATCGAGCGTTATCCCTGGAGCAGCTTTGCGGAGCATCTGCGCGCTTACGACAGCGATGCGGCCGATGTCACGAGGGGATTTTCCGATCCTTCTTGTGTACTTGAACTTTTTGGTTCTGCCGAGGGCTTTATTGCCTATTCGCTAGCGATGCCCGACGGCGGCGAACCGGTGCTGTGCGATATGAAAGAGACGGAGTGGGAACGCCACGCCTTTGCCGACAGGTTGGCGAAGAGCCTCGGGGCTCCGCTCCACGGGGTTAAAGCCGCACCGCCGGCGCGGCGCGATGCCGTTATCGTTGGATTGCGCGATGCCGGATTTACGGTGCGTCAGATTGAGCACTATACCGGGATTGGCAAAAGTACGGTTTCTCGTATTGTGCGGACCCGCACGGGGACGGCGATGCGGGCTGGCGGAAACGTGATGTAGGGCTGCCTGTGCACCGCGGCTGGGGTCGTTCATGCGCCGCAACCTGCGTTCTAAATGCTTGGTACGCTGACTGCACTTCTTGATATGCATAGAACGATTGCCGTCTTGCATAAAAATACGGCTCAGTCCGGTTTTACCCGCGCCTACCCCCGTCCACACCGTGCAAAAAGCGGAGTTTTCAGCATCGTGGTGCTGTCGGCACCGTCGTAATCTTGAAATATATGGGTCCCGAAGCCATTTATGCCTGCCGATGTGCCTCCAAAGCGCATGCTTGTGACCCCTGAGACCACGATGCTTGTTCTAAAACGATATAAAAGGGTGCCTGGAGACGTTGATTAACGCTTTCAATGCGTATACACGCAACTTGGCGTGCTGAAAACTCGCAAAAATGCACGCCGCACCCTATGGGACCCGTCTGTGGCGGGCGCGAAGCGAACCGGAGCCCAGCAGGACGGGGCATGGGGCGTTGCTTGGGGTGCCCGTGGCTCTGTCGCTAGCCGTTGGCACTGTGGAAAACGTCCGTGTTTGCGGCTGGCTGTTCGGTAAATGACAGGGCGAGCGCCGGACGCGCGAACTTTGTGTGTCCGAGGCGTTATGAAAAAGCCGAGCCGCCCGTATTGGGCGGCTCGGCAATCAAACCCTTTGATCTGGGGCATCCGCTTCTGGCTAGTTTACCCTTCGAGCATGCCGTCGAGGGTGCGCCAGGCTAACTCGGCGCATTTGACGCGGGCGGGCATGTGCGAGATGTCCTGGAGCTGGGCGGCCTCGTCCAGGTCTTCCAGGTCTTCCTCGGAGAGCTGCTCGCCACGGATCATGGCGAGGAAAAGCTCTGCCAGACGACGTGCTTCCTCGACCGTCTCGCCGGTGATGAGGTCGGCCATGATATCGGCGCTGGCCTGGCTGATGGCGCAGCCGTGACCGGTAAAGGAGGCCTCCTCGATCACGTTGTTCTCGACACGCAGCTGCAGAGTGAGCTCATCGCCGCAGCTGGGGTTGATGCCGTCGTGCTCGTGCGTGGGGGCATCCATCTCGTACTTGTAGTCGGGGTGCGAGTTGTGCTCCATAAACGTGGTAGAGGTGTACAGATTACCCATTGAACGTGCTCCAAACGTGATGCAGGCCGGCGATGAACTTGTCGATATCGGCCTTGTCGTTGTAGAAGGCCACGCTGGCGCGGCAGCAGGCAAGGTTCTCGACGCCCAGCCAGGTGAGCAGAGGCTGCGCGCAGTGGTGACCGGCGCGGATGCAAACGCCGTCCATGTCCATGATGCTCGCGACATCGTGCGGGTGGATGCCCTTGACGTTAAAGCTGACGACGCCGTGGTGGTTGTCCCAATAGATGGAGCCGATGATCTGGACAAAGTCGAGCTGCATGAGCTCGCCCATCAGGTAGTGGACGAGTGCCTGCTCGCGTGCCTGGATGTTTTCGTAGCCTACCGTGTTGACCAGGTAGTCAAGCGCCGCGCCCGTGGCGAAGATGCCGGCGGCGTCCTGCGTGCCGGCCTCGAACTTCTCGGGGACGGGCGCCCAGACGGCGTCCTGCTCGGTGACCGAGTCGATCATCTCGCCGCCGGTGAGCATGGGCGGCATGGCGTTGAGCAGGTCCATCTTGCCCCACAGCACGCCGATGCCCATGGGGCCCATGGCCTTGTGCGCGCTAAAGGCAAAGAAGTCAGCGCCCAGATCGGCCACATCGACCGGCATGTGCGGCAGCGACTGCGCGCCGTCGACGACCAGATAGCCGCCGTACTTGTGCACGAGCTTGCCGAGATTCTTGACCGGGTTCTCGACGCCCAGCACGTTAGAGACTTGACCCACGGCCAAGATCTTGGTCTTGGGACCCACCTTGGACAGAACCTCCTCGGTCGTGAGCTGACCGGTCTTGGTGGGGTAGAGGTAGACGAGCTTGGCGCCGGTCTCGCGGCAGACCTGCTGCCACGGGATCAGGTTTGAGTGGTGCTCCATGATGGTGATGACGACCTCGTCGCCCGGCTCGAGGACCGTGGGCGCAAAGCTCTTGGCGACCAGGTTGAGCGACTCGCTCGTGTTGCGGGTGAAGACGACCTCGTTGGCCTGGGGGGCGCCGATGACGTCGGCGATCTGCTGGCGCACCTTCGCGATGGCCTCGGTGGCCTCGACGGACAGCGAGTACAGGCCACGCAGGGGGTTGGCGTTCATGCGCTGGTAGAAGTCGCGCTCGGCGTCGAGTACGCAGGCGGGACGCTGCGCGGTGGCGGCGCTATCGAGGAAGGCGATCTCGGGGTGCTGCTGGAACAGCGGGAACTGCGCCTTGTAGGGGTTGGTCTCGATGTCGACGGTAGGCCAGCCGCGCGAGGCCTCGTCGCTGGCGTCGAGCTCCATAGGCTCCGGTGCGGTACAGGTGTCGCATTTAACGTGCTCGGTGTCGATCATGCGAGCTCCTCCTCAAAGTTGTCGATCAGGTTATTGCCCAAGCGGACGACGGCAGCGCGGGTGCGCTCGTCAGTGGCGGAAAGCGCGGCGTCCTCCAGCTTGGCGCGGATGAACAGGTCCTCGGCGGCGTTTTGGTCAAGGCCGCGGCAGGCGAGATAGAACAGCTGCTCGTCGCGGACGTGACCGATGGTGGCGCCGTGGTTGCCGGCGACGTCGTCCTCGTCGCAGAGGATGACGGGAACGGTCTTGTTGTCGACGCCCTTGTTGGCCAGCAGCACGGTTTCGCGCTCGGTGCCGGTTGCGCCCTTGCAGCCGTGCACGAGGTCGATGGTGCCGCGGTAGACCTTCTTGGACGTACCGGTCAGCACGCCGTTGGCGTCGATCTCGCATTCGGTCTTGCGGCCGCGGTGGCGCAGCTCGTAGTTAAAGTCGCGCACCTGCTCGCGGGCGCCAAGGTAATCGGTATCGATCGTTACCTTGGCGGTGTCGCCCAGCAGGTCGCCGGCAAGGCCGGTGGCGCTGGCACCGGCACCCAGGACGGTGTGCTGCACGTTGACGCGCGCGCCCTCGTCCAGGAACAGACCGGTGTCGTCGAGCGCGATCCAGCTGTCATCGAGCGTCTGCGTGCAGGTTACGTTGACAGTGGCGTACTCGTAAGCGCACACGCGTAGCACGGAGCCCACGACGCCTTGGCCGTTGACGGGGGAGTCTAGGGCGATCTGCAGGTCGAGCGTTGCCTGCGGGCGGGCGACGACGTCGATGGCGGCAATCGCAACCGCTGCATCGACACCGCTCACGCGCACGGTAACCGTGGCGTGCTTGTATGCGGACACATCGATGACGATGCGCTTGGTGGCGTGGTCGGCCAGGTAGGTATAGGCAGCCTCGCCCATGCCGGTCTCGAAGGCCTCGGCAGGGGAGAGCTCCTCCTCGAGCTTGATGGCGCCGGCCTGGTAGACAGAGGTGGCGGGCACGTCGAGCTCGGTCTCGGGCGTGATGCGGGCACGATCGGCGGCGTCGCCGGGGGCGGAGGCGCGGCGCTCGGGGAAGCGCTCGGCCATGGCATCAATGGCGGCGTCGAAGGCGTCGGCCGAGCCGGCAAACTGCTCGTCCAGCCCCTCGATCTCAACGGCCTCGGCGGGAGCGGCGGCAAGCTCGTCCGAAAGCTCAAGCTTGGTCTGGTTCATTTTGAGCCAGCCCCAAGTTGCTGCCGGCATCGCATTAACCTGCTCGAGCGTGGTAGCAGCGGTGTTGGTTTCCTGTTTCATTATCCGATCGCTCCTTCCATCTCGAGCTTGATCAGGTTGTTCATCTCGACGGCGTACTCAAGCGGCAGCTCCTTGGAGACCGGGTTGGCAAAGCCGTTGACGATCATGGTGCGGGCCTCTTCCTCCGAGATGCCGCGGCTCATCAGGTAGAACACCTTGTCGTCGCCGATGCGGCCGATGGTGGCCTCGTGGCCGATGTCGACATTCTTGGCGCGGATGTCCATGGCGGGGATGGTGTCGGAGCGGCTCTGGTCGTCGAGCATCAGCGACTGGCAGCTCACGGTTGCCTTGGAGCCCTCGGCCTTAGGCGTGGCCACGATGGAGCTGCGGAAGGTCTGGATGCCGCCGCTCTTGGAGATGCCCTTGGTTTCGACGGTGGCCGAGGTCTCGGGCGCGTTGAGCACGACCTTGCAGCCGGTATCGAGGTTCTGGCCGGCGCCGGCAAAGGTGATGCCGGTAAAGCTCGAGCGGGCGCGGCGGCCGTTGAGCACGCTCATAGGGTAGAGGTAACCCACGTGGCTGCCGAAGGAGCCACTGATCCACTCGATGTCGCCGTCCTCGTCCACGCGCGCACGCTTGGTGTTGAGGTTGTACATGTTCTTGGACCAGTTCTCGATGGTCGAGTAGCGCAGGTGCGCGCGCTTGCCCACAAAGAGCTCGACGGCACCGGCATGGAGGTTGGCCACGTTGTACTTGGGCGCGGAGCAGCCCTCGATAAAGTGCAGGTCGGCGTCGTCCTCGACGATGATGAGCGTGTGCTCAAACTGGCCGGCGCCCTTGGCGTTGAGGCGGAAGTAGCTCTGCAGCGGGAAGTCGAGCTTGGTGCCCTTGGGCACGTAGACAAACGAGCCTCCCGACCACACGGCACCGTGCAGGGCCGCAAACTTGTGGTCGGTGGGCGGGATGAGCGTCATAAACTTCTCGTGGATGAGCGGCTCCCACTGCGGATCGTGCAGGGCCTCCTCGATGCCGGAGTAGACGATACCCATCTTGGACGCGGTGTCCTGCATGTTGTGGTAGACCAGCTCAGAGTCGTATTGCGCGCCGACGCCCGCCAGATAGCTGCGCTCGGCCTCGGGGATGCCCAGGCGCTCAAAGGTGTTCTTGATGTCGTCGGGCACCGACTCCCAGTCGTGCTTTTGGTCGGTGTTGGGCTTGACGTAGGTGACGATGTTGTCCATGTCCAGGCCCTCGATGGAGGGACCCCACGTCGGATCCGGGAAGCGGTTAAAGATCTCGAGGGACTTGAGGCGCAGGTCGAGCATCCACTGCGGCTCGTCCTTCTTGGCACTGATCTCGCGAACGATGTCGGGCGTGATGCCGGCGTCGAGGCGCTCGAATCCCTCCTCGCCATAGGTGAAGTCGTAGAGGCTGCGGTCGATGTCCGCGACCTCGGTGCGGTTCTTGGTCATTGCGTCGCCCCTTTACGCCTGCTGCTCGGCAGCGGCGGCCTCGGCCTGGGCGCGCTGCTCGGCGGCCTCGCGCTCGAAGGTCTCAAAGCCGTTCTTGTCGATCCAGGGGATCAGCGAGGCGTCGTCCTCGCGCACGATGTGGCCCTTGACCATAACGTGGACGCGGTCGACATCCAGGTGCTCCAGGATGCGCGTGTTGTGCGTGATGATGAGCATGGAACCGTCGCAACTCTTGCGGTAGGCGTCCATGCCATGGCTGACGGTGGACAGAGCGTCGACGTCCAGGCCGGAGTCGGTCTCGTCCAGGATGGCGAGCTTGGGCTGCAGCAGCAGAAGCTGGAGCATCTCGACTTTCTTCTTCTCGCCGCCCGAGAAGCCTACGCCCAGCTCGCGGTTGAGATAGGCGGTATCCATGTTGAGCTCGGCCGCGAGCTCCTTGACGCGACGGCGGAACTCCTTGCCCTTCATCTCCAGGCCGGGGCGGCCGGCGATGCTGGCGCGCAAAAAGCTCGACAGCGGCACGCCCGGGATCTCGACCGGGGCCTGGAAGCTCAGGAACAGGCCGGCGCGCGAGCGCTTGTCGGTGGTGAGCTCGGTGATGTCCTGGCCGTCAAAGACGATGCGGCCGTCGTTGACGGTATAGACGGGGTCGCCCATGACCAGGTGGCCAAGGGTGGATTTGCCGGCGCCGTTGGGTCCCATCAGCACGTGGGTCTCGCCGGCGGCGACGTTGAGGTTGACGTTGTGGAGGATGGTCTTCTCGTCCACGGAGGCGGTCAGACCTTCGATGGAAAGCAGCGGATTTGCGCTCATGCTGTCCCTCTCTGTATATGGTGTACTCATGGGTGTACTAAACCCTAGGAATCTTCTCGGAATAAAGTTACTATGGGTTCGGCGTTAGTCAAGGGAAAACCCGACTAATCCACTCGACTTTTCAGATGTGGGACAAAATTATCGGTTATGTTTGTCTCAGCAACGATGGAAGGGTAGGTATGCTCATTTCTTCTAAGGGCCGCTATGCCCTCCGTTTGATGATTTATATTGCAGCGCTCGGTGATGCCGAGGGCAAGATTGCTCTGCGCGAGGTCGCCGACCGCGAGCGCATTTCGCAGAAGTATCTGGAGCAGCTGGTTCGTCCGCTTATGAAGGCTGGCCTGCTTAAGAGCGTGCGCGGCAAGGGCGGCGGCTACATGATGGCCAAGGACCCGGCCGAAGCGCGTGCCGGCGACATCCTGCGTGCCGTCGAGGGCAGCACGGTCCCGGTGGCGTGCGATGGCATCGACAACAGCTGCACCCGCAGTGATCTGTGTTCAACGGTCAAGTTCTGGCGCGGTCTGGACGAGGTCATCGAAAAGTACGTCGACGGCGTGACACTGGCAGACCTGGCCACCGTCCCCGAGATCAACTTTGACATTAAGTTGTAGAGCTGCAAATGACATCTCTCGACAATGTGTACAAGCAAATCGAAGTTTTTGCTCGGGAATGCGACGCCGAAAAGGTCGTGCTGTTTGGTTCCCGCGCTCGAGGTGACAACTTGCCTAAGAGCGATATTGATATTGCTGTAGCAGGTTGCCGGGATTTCGGCCGTTTCTCATATTTGATCGAGGAGCGTCTTGATACTCTTTTAGATGTAGACGTCGTCAATCTCGATGAGCCCACTTCGCAGTCGTTGCTCGACGAAATAACTAGGGATGGTGTGGTCCTGTATGAAAAAATATGAGAACTTTGCCAGCGCCTTGGCGAATCTTGAGGATGCGCCCAATCAGGATCTCAACAATGATTTTGTTCAGAGTGGATTGATTAATAAGTTCAATCTTCAATTTGAACTGAGCTGGAAGCTCCTTAAGCGTCTGCTCGAGTATGAGGGCGCCACGCTTGCCGCGTCGGGGTCTCCTCGCGCCATCTTGAAGGAGTCCTACCGGTTCTACGACTTTATTGATGAGGCGGCCTGGCTAGATATGCTCAGAGACCGCAATACGAACGTCCATATCTATGACAACAAGCTCGCTCAAGATTTGATTCAGCGCATCTTGAACGTCTATATTCCCGCTTTCTGCCAGTTGCGAGACGGGCTGATGGAGCGATACGGCGAGCTTCTTCTGGTGCCCGACGACCAGTTTGTTTAATTCCTTAAGATTTAGCGGAGGGTTGTTGCCGTTTACCGATGGGTTGTTGTGCAACAAACGGGGAGCTGTAATACTGAATCCATCTTTGCAAACTGCACTTTAACCACACCAATGCAGGGAGGATGTATGCAACCCAAGCATTCCGCGATTGTTGCGGGCCTGACGCTGGCGCTTTCGTTTGGCGCCGTTGCCGCACCCGCAACCGCTATAGCCGAGGAGCCCACGCCGGGCGTTGCCTCGGATGCCACCGATATCGATAAGGGCCTGTACACCCAGCAGTCTTTCTCGGGCGTGCTGAGGTCGGTTCAGGGCGTTTCGTTTGTCAGCGTGACTGATGAGATGAAGTACTTTACCAAGTACGAGAGCCACGGCAATTACAACCAGCGTTTTTCGTATGGCGACGGATACAACGCTCTGGGCTATTACCAGTTCGATCGCCGTTGGTCGCTTATTCCGTTTATGAAGCAGGTCTATAACTACGACTCTGCTAAGTACAGCATGCTTAAGGACGCGATTGACCGCGGTGGCGAGATTTCCAACGGAAGCAACCCCATGTATGCGAACGGCCAGCTTACCGAGCTGGGCCGCATCGCGCAGGATGCCTTCCTGGGTGCTTACAACACCGATCCGGCGGAGTTCTCGGCGCTGCAGGATGCCTATGCGTATAACTCCTACTATGCGGTGACCGAGTCGTGGCTTAAGAACGCTCTGGGCATTGATATTTCCGGTCGTGCCGACTGCGTCAAGGGCATGGTGTGGAGTATCACCAATATGTGCGGCACGGGTGGCTGCCAGGACTTTTTCCGTTGGGCGAATCTTTCCAACAGCATGACGGACCGCGAGTTTGTGACGGCGCTTTCGAACAGCGTGGTTGATAACGTGGCGCGCAAGTATTCGAGTCAGCCTCAGTACCATGAAGGTTGGAAGAATCGCTATAAGAACGAGCTCAAGGACTGCCTGGTCTACATTGCCGAGGACGAGGCCGCTGCGGCAACGCCTGTGGAGCCTGAGCCCACGCCGGCGCCTGGTCCGAGCATGGCGCCCGCTGCTCCCGCCGCACCGACGCCTGGTACCGATGGCGACATGAGCGAGGATGACGATACTGATGCGCCCTCGACTGATGCGGGCAGCGATGATGCCGGTAATGGTGGGGCTGCGTCTGGTGGTACTGCTGCCGGCGATGCCTCTGGTGATTCGTCGACTTCTGGCTCCGGCGGCGCAGAGGGCGGCTCGACTTCTGGCTCTACCGATGCGGGCACTTCTAACGGCGCTGGTGATTCCTCTGCCGATGCTGGGTCCTCTAACGGTTCTGGCTCTGATGCTTCCGAGGGCGGTTCGAGCGAGGGCTCCAATGCCGGCGATTCCTCGACGGAAAATAGGCCTTCTCCCAGCGAGCAGCTTGGCTCCATGCTTGGATCGTCTTTGACGGCGGGCATTAACGGTGGATCTTCTTCTGATGAGGGGGCGTCTGACCAGGGTTCCGGTTCCGATGCCGCCGATGCGGGCGCGAGACGGTCCGACGCCGATGCTCAGAAGTATGACGACAAGAACGTCACCTCGACCACCACGACGACTACGACCACCACGACGACCAAGGCCTCGGGCGGTAGCATGCCCAAGACGGGCGACCTCATCGTTATGGCGAGCCTTGCCAGTGCAAGCTTGGCCACGCTGGGCGCCACGTCTATTGTGAGCGGTAAGCATAAACTCGATCAGCAGAATAAGGCTGCTGGTGAGGACGGTTCCGAGGAGTAGCTTTTCGGTTGCTGAATAACTAAAGAGTCGGGACGGGGTCCGGTGTGAATGCATCGGGCCCTGTTTTGTTGTGCAACGATTAGTTATGCCCCCTCACGCCTCATGTTGCTACCGTTGCCCGATATGTTTGCGCGGCGACATTAGTACGTTCGAGGCGGTCATTACAATTGGCATCGTGCTGCGAAATGGGGGGGATGTTTTGATGTCTGAACAGGCAAATAATGGTTGTGCTGCCGACTTTGGCGTGCGTTTGATCGGCTGTGCCGGCGATGCGGTTTTGCCCATTGGCATGCACGACTATGTGGAGGCTCTTGGTTGCTGCATGCTGGTTGACAAGACCATGTTTATTGCCGATGTGCTGGACTGTAACGCGTCCGTTGTGGTGTGCTGCCGACCCGAGGGTTTTGGCAAGAGCATGAACTTGTCGATGCTCAAGGCTTTTCTGGAGCGTCCTGTGGTCGGTCGCGCCGGTCAGAGTTTGTTTGCCGATACTCAGATTTGGGATGCGGACGGCGGGTGCTATCGGGACGAGTACGCCTGCTATCCGGTGATATCGCTGGACTTTTCCGACGCTGCGAGGCATGGCGCCGCTGTTGCCGGCATCGTGCGCGATGCTCTCTCGGGCGAGTGCGCTCGCCTGCTGGCGCTCTTGGAGGCTCCGGATTTAGCTCGAGATAAGGTGCGCCACATCGAACGCGTTGCGCGTGGCGTGGCGAGCGTGGACGAGGTTGACTCGGTGCTTGGTGTGCTCATTGAGCTGCTGGAGATGGTCTGCGATGAGCAGGTTGTATTGCTCGTTGATGGGTACGACACGGCGTGGTTGGACCGTTCGAACGCGAGAGGCGCGTCCGGCGCCGGTCCGACGGAGCTATTCGATCGCGTGCTGTTCGACGCCATTGCCGCCGCGGGCGATTCGTTGCGGCTGGCATGCCTGATGGGGGAGCGTCCGGACCCTGCCGAGGTAGCACTTTCTGTGCGCGGTTGCTCGTATTGTCTAGCGACGCCGCTCTCGACATGGTGTGACCGGTGGTTTGGCTTTTCGGATGCTGAGGTTCAGGCCCTGCTGAGCCATGCTGGATACGAGGAATGCTTGGATGATGCGCGTGAATGGCTCGAGGGATACCGGTTTGGCGGGACATATTGCTCGAGTCCTGCGCGTGTGATCGGCTTTCTGGACCGAGGCTGCACACCGCCCATGCGTGAGCACCTGTATGGGTATGCCGATTGCCTGAGTAGGGTAGTTGGCGGCTGGAATCTCGACCGCCTTTCGGTCTTGTTCGATTTGCTCGAAGCTCACGGATGCGTTGAGGCTCCGCTTCGTTTGGGCGCTGCGGAGTCGAACGCCTTGTCTGATGATGGTCTGTGGACGGCGCTGTACCTGTCCGGTTTTCTGACGACGGATATGACTGAGGAGCCGCTAAACGGCGACCGCCGTCGTGCTCTGCGGCTGCCCAATAACGAGCTTCACCATGTGCTGCGCCTGGTAATTATTGAGTGGTTTGAGTGTGCTGCCGAGGACGTTCAAGATATCGACGCGTTTCGCGACGGGCTGTGCCGTGGGGACGAGGATGCGGTGAGGCGAGCGCTGTGCCATGTGATTGGAGACGCGGGAATCGGTACGACTGACCCAGATGCGTCGCTGCCATATCACCTGCTCTTGCAGGGCCTCTGCTTTGGCTTACCGGGCTATACCAATCCAGCTTCGAGGCGAAAGCGTGGCGCGGATCGCTGGGATATCCAGATATTCCCCACGGGCGCTGTGTTTGACGTGGCAGACACGATAGGCATGCTCGACGAGCGCCCGCTGATAACGATCAACATGATGTACGACCCCGGTGTGGACGCGCTGGGCCTGGAGCTGCTGGCCGTTCAGGCGCTGCTCGAGATCGAGCGCAGCGGCATCGACGAGATTCGAGTGCCGCGACCTGGCGTCGGCCGCATGCGTTGGGGATTCGGGTTTGACGGGCAGCATGTGGCCGCGGTGTGCCAACGGCTGTAGGGGGCGATGAGGCTCCTGCTACTCTGCGTCCTTCATGGGCGGCATGGGCTTCCAGCTGGGGTCCTTGATGATCCTGCGGGCATCCTTCATGCCGCGGCGCAGCGCCGGAATGCCGGTCTTAAAGCACTTGTCGACGGCTGCCAGGCGAATGAACCGTGCCCGTGCTGTCCTTCCACGACGTCGCCGGGCGTGGGCAGGTGGGCGAAGCGCTCGTCGCCCACCTGCTTCGCCTGGAACGTGGAGCTGTCCGGCTGCGCGTGCGTGGCCATAGTCTCTCCGCGCTTAATTGAGAACGAGAAGCTAACAAGTGCGAAAAGGACTTTCTGGGTCGGACAGACCGTGCGATGTATCTTCACCTTCTTGAGTAGGGAAGATGAGCCGAGAATCGAGGCTAGAGGCGAGCTCGTCGCATCATCCATTAGGCCGAAGGTGATGTTACCTAGGATAAGATACAGAGCGTAGTTCACGATATTCTTCCCGCGCAGTCCCACGAAGAACGTGCTGAACACGGCAGACATTACGATCATCATAGAAGCGGATTCAAAACGCTCCAGAGCACGTCAAGGAAGCTGCGACGATACTTCAACTTAACGTCTTTGCCAACTAGCTGCGTGAAGATGCAGATGTCTTTTTTCAGTCCGCTGTCTATGTGGGCTGAAACTGTACTTTGGTCGGCAATGCCCACTGGATGACCACCTTCGAAGTAGAGATTTTGTATTCTGCTTTTTCGCATTCTGCTATATTAGCATCACGGCTAGTGTGTCATAGAATCTACGGGACAAGCGACGCACCCTGTTCGGCGCTAATTTACTCAATTACTGAATGTGAGGCAACAAGCTATGGGCATCAAGTCTGGTCTTCGTTCGGTCCTCCCAGCTACTACGCGAAATATTGAAAACAGGTTTGCTTGCGTTGGTGAGGAGATGGGCCAGCTTCGTTGCGAGGCAGAGGCCATTCGGCAGACGGTGGAGGATCAATCTGCGAGCAAGAGGGTAGAGGCTGCGCAGGAGAACGCTCTGTCCATCCTGGGTGAGATTCGGGACCGCGTGTCGAGGCTTGAGTCTGCTCAGGACAAGCCGGGCTACTGTAGCCTCGAGTACCTTTCTCTTAATCGCGAGTATAATGGCCGTCGCATTTTGCTTGCCGGTTGGTATGGAGCGAGCAATTGCGGCGACGAGCTCATGATGCGCACTATGCTTCAGCATTTTGAGGGCATGGGCGTCCGCGTTTCGGTACTGTTGTGGGACGATCCTAATTACGACTTCAGTCGGCTCCCTGCGTGCGCTGATCAGATTCACTACCCGCGTTCGACCTGGGAACTGCGTCAGCTCGCCGAGTACTACGACGCACTCGTTTGGGGCGGCGGGGCGATTTTGGACGATGCACAGTTTTCCCATGATCCTAAGAATATCAACACCGGTAACCTTGTTATTTGGTTGAGCGAGGAGATGTTAAAGCGGCAGAAGGATGTGTTCGCCGTCGGCTTGAGTGCGAATGAGTCCATTGAGTCGAATAGCGAGTATGCCAGCCGCCTGTCGCGCGTTGTTCAGGGATGCCGCCATGTTTCCATGCGCGATAAGTATTCGATTGATGCGCTGAAAGCCGCGGGTGTTGATGTCTCAACAGTTGGTTTGTGCGAAGACATCGTATTCGGAAATCGCGAAATCGGTGCCAAGGCGATGCGGGACTCATCCTCCTACACCGTCGGCGTTGTTCTCATGATGGGTGACGTGACCATCGAGCACAACCGTCACGTTCTACCGAGAATTATTGACGAGCTCCGGTCTCGCCTGGGTGAAAGTTGTACAGTCAGGTTGATACCGTTCTTCAACCTCTGGAGCTTCGACACTGTTCTGCTGAAGCAGCTTTGTGAGGAACTTGGAATAAGCGATTGTGTCGAGATTGCGCCCTATACTGACGATCTTGGTCAGAATAGGTTGCTTTCGTGTGACGCAGTGGTCGCATATCGATACCATGCCTGTCTCGTCGCGGCGGCTTCTGAGATCCCGACGCTATTCATGTGCGTGGATGACCATCCGCATTATAAGAACAAGATGAGGCACATTGCCGAGCTATTCGGGATGTCAGATGGCCTTCTGATGGCGAGTACGTGTCTAGACGACGGATCGTTTGACGAGCGTTTTGCTGCGCTGCTTGAGGGATATCTCGTTCCTCGTGTGCCCGATGGGCTGTTTGCGAATGCGGAGCGCTTCCTCGATGAAGTCTGCAGTTCAATCGTAGGGCCCTGAACTCGGCTATAGCCTCTTTGGATTGGCAATTCTACAGAAGATTGGTTGTTATGAGTCGCCCGGGCTGCCGGCGGCGGGGAAAGGGCCGTCGAGCGCGTTCTGACGCTCGTGGAGATGGCCTTCACGGACAAGCTCGGTAGGGTTGCGAAGGACATCGGCCGACGACGGCCCTGGAGGGTTTTACGCCACTTTTCGTGACACAACTGGTGGTTATGGGCGTTTGGCGTATCGAGGACGCCAGCAACTCCGAGCCCAACGAGACCACGGGGCTGCCGCCCTCCGCGCTGTTCATGGAGGAGAAGGACGCGCTGCTGCCCGTCGGCAACCTGCGCGCCCTTGAGGAGGCGATGGGTGACGTGGTGCGCGTGGCCAGGGTGCCGGCCACAATGGTGGTGAGCGCGCACGGCGAGCCCATGTCGGTGCCCAGGCGCTGCATCGGCAGGCCCGCCCGCATCGTCTGCATGCCCGGCGGCGCGATGGACTGCTACGTTGGCGGCGAGCTGGTGGCCACGCACGTGGCGGGCGGGCCGTCCTACGACCCGGCGCACTACGTCGAGGCCATGGCCGGCAAGCGGTGGTTCGGCGACGCCGCCGGCGACATCGAGGCGGCCGCCGCGGCCAACCTCGGCCTGCTCGACTCGTTAGGGGGCTCGCTGTGAGCGCCGCCGTGCAGGCCAGCCCCCTCAACCGCCTGGCGACCAACCTCGAGGAGCTGGGGCTCGAGGGCATGGCGTCGTCGGTGCCCGAGTACGTCAGGCTCGTCGCCGACGGGAGGAAGAGTCTGGTCGAAGCCATGCTCGAGCTCACCGACGCCCAGATAGCCCTCAAGCGGCGCGCCGACGACGAGCGCCGCACGAGGGTGGCCAACTTCCCCTACATAAAGACGCTGGCCGACTTCGACTGGGGCTTCCAGCCGAGCGTGCCGCGCGGGCTGGTCGAGCAGCTGGCCACGCTCGAGTTCATCGACCGCGGCGACAACGTCGTGCTCGTCGGCAGCCCGGGCGTCGGCAAGACCCACCTGTCGATAGCCATAGGCCACGAGGCGGTGATAGCCCGCAAGCAGGTGTACTTCGCCGACTGCTCGAGGCTGGTCGAGGACCTCAAGCACGCCTCGGCGAAGGAGGCGCTGGCGCGCAGGGTGCGGTTCTACGAGCACTGCAGCCTGCTGATAATAGACGAGCTCGGCTACCTCGACATCGGCAAGGAGGGCGCCGACCTTCTGTTCCAGCTGGTCAACAGGCGCTACGCGCTCAAGCGGTCGACCATTGCCACGACCAACGTGCCGGTGGGCAGGTGGGGCGACGTGTTCGGCAGCAACGTCACGGCCTCGGCGGTGGCCGACAGGCTTTGCCACCACTGCGCGATGATCAAGATACCGGGACGGTCATACCGCCTGAAGGACGTATCCATCGGCGGTGAGGACGGGAAGGAGGAGGGCGCCTAGACGCCGAAAGCGGCACATCCGCGTTGGCGCGATTGGCGAAAATACGTTGGTGAAAATGGTGAAAATTATATTGACGCTAACACCTCGTGGAACTACGTCTGCCTGCTCGTCGACCTCTACAACAGGGAGATCGTCGGCCACTCCGCCGGGCCCAGGAAGGACGCCCGGCCGGCCAAGTCGGCGTTCGCGACGCTCTCCTTCCCGATCTCGGACATCGAGGTCTTCCACACGGACCGCGGCAGCGAGTTCGACAACGCCGAGATCGACCTGATGCTCGAGGCCTTCGGCATAGAGAGGTCGCTATCGGCCAAGGGCTGCCCCTACGACAACGCCGTCGACGAGTCGACCAACAGGATACTGAAGGCCGAGCTCGTCCACCGCGAGACGTTCGGCACGACGCGCGAGCTCCGGGCCAAGCTCTCTGACTACGTGCACTGGTACAACAACTTCAGGATCCACTCGACGCTGGGCTACATGTCGCCGGTCGAGTTCAGTAAGGCGGGACTGTCCCTCCCGGAATCGTCCAAATAGGTGTTGCCAATCCAGGACGTGCTCGAGCGCTACTAGCGCGTCGACCGCGCCCTCGTGGCCGCCGTGGCCGAGATGTACGCCACGGGCACCAGCACCCGCAAGGTGCAGAGGGTGGCCGAGAAGATGGGTGTCGGCAGGCTCTCGAAGGACCAGGTGAGCGCCATCGCCTCGAGTCTGGACGCGGACATCGAGGACCCGTGCGGAAGGCCGCTCGACGGCTCGCCGGTGCCCTACGTCTGGCTCGACGCGACCTACGTCAAGTGCCGCCGCGAGGGGCGCGTCGGCTCCACTGCCGTGGTCACCGCCATCGGCTGCGACGCGGGCGGCTGGAGGCGCGTCCTGGGCGTCGACGTGGTCGACACCGAGCCTTACGACTCGTGGCTCGCCTTCCTGCGGGCCATCCGCTCGCGCGGGGCGGCGGGCGTGCGGCTCGTCGTCTCCGACGCCCACCCGGGACTCGTCCAGGCGCTCGGCGAGGTCTTCCAGGGCGCCGCGTGGCGGCGCTGCGCGGTCCACCTCATGCGCGACTGCATGCGCGAGGCCGGCTCCTGGCAACTCAGGCGCCGCGTGGGCAGGATCGTGTCGCAGGTGTTCCGTGGGCGCGACGCCGCCACCGTGACGGCCATGTATCACACGGCGTGCGACATGCTGGAGGGGTGCTGCCCGAGGGCGGCGGCGGTGCTGGAGGAGGCCGAGCCCGACGCTCTGGCCTACCTCGACTTCCCGCCGACCCACTGGAAGCGCCTGCGCACCAACAACGTGCAGGAGAGGACCAACCGGGAGATAAAGCGCAGGTCGCGCGTCGTGCAGGTGTTCCCCTCCACGGGCTCGCTGGTGCGGCTCGCGGGCGCGGTCATGTGCGAGCAGGACGAGATATGGCAGGAGTCCAGGTACTTCTCGGAGGCGAGGATGAACGAGCTCTACGACGATGGGCGCACCCGGGGGATCGACGGTCCCGTCGATTGGGCGCGGCTCGAGGCGGAGGCAAGGAAGATGCTCAAGTCCGGCCTCGAGCTTGCGGACAGGGTCGAGGCGGCATAGGATATCAACCGTATTCCAGATTCTGGGACGCCGGGCCGACTCGCTTCGGATCGGGCTCTACACCATCTTTCTCGACACTACCTTTCAATTAGGTGACACACGCCATGAAATGCCCCGAATTGTGCCACACTCGTTCCTACGTGCGCGATGTCCATAGTTTTAAATTGAATGAGTATAGCGCGGTTATTTCATCCAAGTATCACGCAGCGCTCATAGGTTTCGTGCAAAACACGCCCACGCTATGTGTTTACGATCAAGATTATCCGCACTATAAAAACAAGATGAAGTGCCTCGCAGAAGAATCAGGTCATCCTGATTGCGCGATATTACTTAACACATTTCTAGGTGATCCTGAAAAGCAGGTTGAAAAGCTACGGGCATGGATAACGCGCCATGAAGAGACAGACCGACCCGAGGAAGCAAAGGCCCCTGCTGAAAAGTGGCTAAAAGAGACCGGCGCCCAGATAATGCAAAGTCTGCAATAGCACTAAGCCAAAACGACCATGCCGCCTCGATTTAGAAAATGTCGGGGCGGCATAACAATGGATATACGACAAGCCATATAGTCATAAACAGAAATTCATCAAAAATAACTACACTCGTATCATATATAGTCCCTTATCATATTACGAAATACATCAAATAACGAATTCCCACATCGCCCACTATTGCTGAACGCGGTTTATGTATAGCCGTCAGGCGCTCGCTCAACACCAACATGTGCAGCTCAGTCAAAAACTCATTCAACAGAAGTTTTCAATCGATGGAGGAAAGCCGCCATGTCGCATCGTTTGACATTCTCATAAGGCCTAAATTGTTTTGAGCCGTTGGGCATTTGCCAACCCTCGGTTACACCTTGGAGATACAACCAAAGAATCTCATCACGATGGGGAGTACCTTGGCTAACATCGGAAAAAGGATTAATGGCCTTCCCGCGCGTATCGCCGCCCATATATTCAGCAAGTCGCATCAGAAAAGCCGCCATATCGCATCTTTTAACATTCCGCATCCCTCGGAAGGTATGTCCACCGTTCGATTCCGTCCAACCTTTTGAGATGCCCACGGATGCGCACCAATAGATCTCTTTACTATGGTCAGATGAGGGATAGACGTCACTAAAATACGCCCTATCCGCTTCGGAAGGCTCAAATTCTGGGGACCCCGCTAAACGATACAAGAAAGCGGCCATATCTTGACGCGTAACATTTTGATATGGGCGAAACTCAGTCTGCCCATCTGAATGAGGCCATCCTCTAGTTACTCCAGAATCGTAAAGCCAACTAATATCAGCTGAATGCGATGTTCCCGAATAGACATCAACAAACGGCCAAATAGGCTTTTCAACCGGTTTAGAGGGAACGTCGCCCGTAGATGGCTTCGAAGTGGTACCGCCAGCTGCAGAGCCCGACTCCGATCCCTCATGCACGCAATTAGAACAAGGTGTTTTGCCGCTAGAAATAGCCTGATCAAGGGTCATTGAGGAAGGATTGCGCATACCAGAACAATCCTTTACATAATGATATTTCGTTCCGGTACGAGAAACATAGACAATCCTAGAGCCATCTTGCGCAGCCGCGTTATTAATCGGTGCAAGCAAAGCCATGAGAAATAGAACGGGCAAGAAGATCCATGCAATACGCCTCTGATGTTGACCCATTTGTACCTCCATAAATAAATGGTGACACCCGAAATCAAGAATCACCTTAATCCAAAAACAAAGCAGATTAAAGAAAGACTTAAAACTAATTGGCTTAGCGGCAGACCCGCACCGAACATTCGGCTAGTACGGTATCAAGATTTGCGTCTGAGTCATCGATAGATTCAAGAACAGTCTAATGGACTTGGTTGTATCCACCACTGAAATAAAAACCTTCAATCATGACGTTAACAAACACGCCCAGGGATGGTTCGTGCCCGACGGCGCCGCCGAGTTCCGCCTCTTCGAGGTTGTGAAGCGCGACGGCATGGCCGCCTTCCTGCACTGCATGTCCGACAAGGGACTCGTGGGGTAGGGAATAAGTTCGAAATGTACTGTCCGATGAGCCTCATCGCATCAAAAGTGCGGCTCATTGTTATTGCGGTAGCGCCCGATTGAAGGCCGCGAATTTGCCCTGGTGTGTTTTGAGAAGGTATGATTCTATCCAGATGGTGCCTTTAAGTGGATAGAGGATAAAATGGGAAAACAACGATTTGTATACTTCGACATGCTGTCTATTGTTGCTACGCTGGCTGTGGTTTTCCTGCACTGCAACGGAATCGTTCATTGGGGGCCGCAAACGCCGCACTGGTCTCAAGCCCTTCTTGTCGAGGTTCTTTTCTATTGGGCGGTCCCCGTTTTCTTCATGTGCTCAGGTGCAAAGACGATGGGGTATCGCGATAGGAAGAGCACCAAAGACTTCCTGGTCTCTCGCCTGAAGGGCATTTTCTTTCCGTTCCTTGTTTGGTCGGTTTTTCAGTATTGCATTAAAGTATGGGGCGTTCTTAATCCTGTGCCGGAGGGCTGGGCTCCTTCGTTGGGGCATTTTCTCACGGTCTTTATGAATGTGCAGATAGACGGGACCTATTGGTTCTTTTTCGCCATGCTTGCCGTGGTTCTGTCCATGCCGGTTCTATCGCGATTGAGGGGCTATACGAGCACGCTTTGGTATCTTGTTGGCGGCTACGTGATGCTGAGTGGAGCTGTTGTCCCTGCGACTAAACTGTTTGGGATTCCTTGGAATGGTTCGATTGGTCTTGCCGTGGCGGGTGGGTACGTCATGTATACCGTGCTCGGTTATCTTCTCGCGAACGATGAATCGGGTATCTTTGAGCGGTCGAAGAATAGATACGTTCTGTACGCGGCGGCTGCAGTCGCTCTTTTCGTTCGATATGCGTACACGTGGGTAAGCTCGCAGGGCAAAGGTGTTGTGGATACTGCCTTGTTTGACTACAACTACATCACGGCGTTACTGCCCTCCGTTGCCGTCTTTGTGTGGTTTAAGACGGTGGACTGGGGTCGCCTGTTCGAGAGGTTGCATATTGGTACGGGGTTCATCCAGCAGGTTTCATCGTGCACGTTCGGGGTGTATCTTGTGCATAACTTCCTGTTAAGCGAGGTTTTTGTCGGTTTCTTTCTTGGGACATGGTTTCGTACCGCGTACGCCTGATTCTTCCCTGGATTATCTTTCTTTTGGGCTTGGGGATCTCGTATGTGCTAAATCGAGTCCCTGCCGTTCGCAATGCTGTTGGAGGATGGCGTTAGCGATGGCAAAACGCCCGAGTCCCAATTGGGGCCCGGGCGTTTTTGTTCAGCGAGCAGAAAGCTGCAGGCGTTAGTACTTCCGCTTTGCTTTCAGCGCCTTCTCGTCCTGGATGCGCTTGACGCGAACCTTGTGCAGGCTATAGAACAAGATGGCAACGTCGCGGCGAGTGATGACCTCTTCGGGTCCATAGGAGCCGTCTTCCTTGCTGTAGGAGACGCCTGACGATGTAAGCCACCAGATTTCAAGGGCGCCAGGTGTGTCTTCGGTAACATCCGGATACAGGTTTTTCGAGCGGGCGGTGGGATGATATTCCGGTTTGCCGTCGAGGAGGTAGAGCATCTGGGCGAGTTCTGAGCGCTTGACGTTTGCGTCGGGTAGGAACGTGTCTTTAGCGATAACGTCTGCAATGCCAGAGTTGCCGAGCCACATGATCGACTCAAAGTGAGGTGTTTTTTCGTTCACGTCAGAGTACCGTGCGCGGTCCTCGTTGGAAGGGGAGTAGTCGAGTGCATCGGAGTAACGATACAGCATCGCTGCCAGGTCGCAACGTACAACGAAGACGTCGGGGCGGAACGTGCTGTCGGGATAGCCCGTAGAGATCTTCTGGCGTGCGAGCCACCAGATTTCTTTTGCATAGGGCGTATCCTCGGTAATGTCGGTGAAGGCAAACTGCTCGCGGTAGGCTTGGCAGACGTCCTCCACCGCGCCGTCCATGCGCATGGTGCCCTTTTCAATCCAGATAGCGCGCTCGCAGATTCGCTCGACCTGGTCCATGGAGTGGCTCACTAGGAGAACGGTTACGTCTCCGGAATCGACAAAGTGCTTGATGCGCTTCTCGCATTTGCGCTGGAAGAACACATCGCCTACAGAGAGGGTCTCGTCGACGATGAGCACGTCGGGCTCGGTGATGGTAGCGATGGCGAAGGCGATGCGCGCGGTCATACCAGAAGAGTAGTTTTTCAACGGCATGTCCATGAAGTCTTCAAGTTCGGCGAACTCGATGATTTCATCCATCTTGCTGTCGATGAACTCCCTCGTGTAACCGAGGAGGGCACCGTTGAGGTAGATGTTCTCGCGGGCGGTGAGCTCGTAGTCAAAGCCCGCCCCGAGCTCGATAAGGGGGGCGATGTTGCCGCGGACAACACAGTTGCCGGATGTGGGTTCGAGTACGCCGGCAATTACCTTGAGCATGGTTGACTTGCCGGAGCCGTTGGTGCCAACAAGCCCGACGGTTTCACCGCGCTTGATCTTGAACGAGATATTCTTAAGGGCTTTGAACTCCTCAAAGAACAGCTCATGTTTCATGATTTTGATGAAATACTCTTTAAGGCTGTTTAGCTGCTCGGACGCCATGTTGAAGACCATGGTGACGTCGTTGACTTCGATAGCGTAGTCTTCATTCTTGGTGATATTGGAAGGCATATATGCTCCTAGATGTAGAGAATGAACTTGTGCTCGGTCTTATGGAAAATCAGATATCCAATCACCATGGCGAGAATTGCCCAGAAGGCACAGCTTAGTAGCACCGCGGCGCTCGGGCTCCTTTGGTACAGGAAAATGTCACGCATGAACATGACGAACGCGTACATGGGGTTTGCTCGCAAGATGGTCTGCATGAGTGGGCCCATGCCGTTAATCATCGCGATATCCCAGAACAAGGGGGTAGCGTAGGTCCATGCGGTCATGATTACGCCCCATAGGTGGATGACATCGCGGAAGAATACGGACAGCGCGGAAAGAGCGAGTCCAACGCCCATGCAGAAGAGCATGAGCAGGAGGAGGCCAACGGGGAGCCAAATGATGTGCCAGGTGGGCATGATACGGAACCAGAGCATTACGATTGCGACTGCGATGAGAGAAAAGAAGAAGTTCACGAGCGCGAAAAGAACTTTTTGAATCGGGAAGACCGCACGGTGAACTTTAATCTTTTTCAGCAGCGAGGAAGAACCGATGATCGAGGTCAACGAGGAGCTCGTCGCGTCGTTCATGAGGCCGAACGTGATGTTGCCTAAAATGAGGTAAAGAGGATAGTTTACGATGTTTTCGCCGCGGAGGCCAACGAAGAAGGTGCTAAAGACTGCGGCCATGACGATCATCATGAGGAGTGGATTGAGAACGCTCCACAGTACGCCGAGGAAGCTTCGACGATACTTGAGTTTGAAGTCTTTTCCAACAAGCTGCTTGAGGATGTAAATGTCTTTTTTGAGACCGCTTTCCGCGTGAACGGGAACGGTGTTTTGGTTGGCTGTAGCCACTGGTTGACCACCTTCGCGTTTAGATGTTTCGTAATCGGATATAATAACATCATAGCCGCCGTGTCATAGAATCTGCGTGAGGCCGTGTCGTTTTAGCTCTGCGTGCGGCTGTGTCCTATACGAATCTGAGGCTGTTCTTCATGAGTGTTAAACCGACCTTCGCTCTGTGCTTCTCGCTACAACGCGCAATATCGAGCTTTGCTCGCTGGATGGTATGGCGCGAGCAATTGCGGAGACGAGCTTATGGTGTGCATGAAGCTTCAGCACCTTGAGGGCAGGGACGCGTCTCGGTTCTTTTATGGAATGATCCAGGCTATGATTTCAGCAGACTTCCCGCATGCGCCGACCAGATTCACTACCCTCGTTCCACTTGGGAGCTGCGTCAGCTCTCCGAGTATTTCGATATATTGGTTTGGGATGGTGGTGCCATGCTGGACGAGAAGCAGTTCCCTCACGGTCCCAAGATTATCAATACGGGCAACTTTTTCATTTGGTTGAACGAGGAAATGAAGAAGCGCGGCAAAGACGTGTACGCCGTGGGGCTAAGCGCCAACGCCACCTTAAATCGTGGAACCGAATATTCCGAGCGCCTTGATACGGTGATAGGTGGGATACCACCATATTTCTATGCGGGATGCGTATTCGATTGAGACCTTGAGGGCGGCGGGCGTAGATGTGGCTTCCGTTGAGCTGTGCGAAGGCATCGTGTTTGGAAACTCCCAGATCGGTCGTAGAATAGTTCGCGATTCGTCCTCTCGCGTGGTTGGCGTGGTTCTTATGATGGGGGACGTGACTGTTGAGCATAACCACTGTGTCCTTCCTCATATGCTTGAGATGTTTGAACAGCGCTTTGGATCGGATTGCAGGATTAAACTGATTCCGTTTTACAACTTCTGGAAGTTCGATGTTACGCTGCCTGGCGAGCTCTGCGAGGAGCTGGGGTTCTCGATCGAGTCGAGATAGCTCCCTACACCGATAGTTTAGAGAAGATCGCGCTGATGTCGTGGCCTATCGATACCATGCCTGCCTCGTCTCGGCTGCTTCCGGAATTCCAGCGCTCTTTATGCGCGTGGACGATCAACCCCATTACAGGAATAAGATGAGGTGTATCATAAGATGAGGTGTATCGCTGGGCTGTTTGCCATGTCTGAAAACCTTCTTATGACCAGTGCGCGCTTGGACGACGAATCATTTGACGTGCGCTTTGACGCGCTGCTCGAGAACCCGAGTGTCCCCCAAGCGCCCGATGGCTTGTTTGCTAATATGTTCCGAATGCTCGATGAAATCTGCAGTTCAATTGTAGGGCCCCGAGCTCAGTTATAATGTTTTTCTGTTCTGTAGTTCCGGAGATTGGCTGTTATGTCCCCCAAAGTATCTGTAGTGGTTCCCGTTTACAACGTCGCCACTTTTCTCCCCGCCTGTCTTGATTCGATTTGCGCTCAGACACTAAAGGATATTGAGATTATTGTTGTGAACGATGGTTCGACTGACAATTCGCTCGAGATTGCGCGCGAGTATGAGGCGAAGGACGAGCGTGTCAAGGTTTTCACCAAGGAGAACCGGGGGTATGGCCATACCATGAATCTCGGCTTTTCCCATGCCAAGGGCGAGTACATCGGAATCGTTGAATCCGATGATTGTGCTCGTCCCGAGATGTTCGAGACTCTCTATGATCTTGCCGTTAAGAACGATGCGGATATGGTTCGCTCGAATTACTGGAACATGTCCGAAAACGGCACCCGCTTTGATCTGGTGGACGTGCTGAACCTGTCCGATGCTCCTTACGAATCTGCGTTCGACACCGTCAATCATCCCGACATTCTTCGCGGTAGCCCGGCAATTTGGACGTCCATCTTCAAGGCGGCCTTCTTGAAGAAGAACGGAATTGAGTTCCTCGAGACGGCGGGCGCCTCCTTCCAGGATACTGGCTTCGCTCTTAAGACACTTACCGCTGCGGAGCGCATGGTGATTACCCGCAAGGCATTCTTGAACTATCGCGTCGATAACGCGGGGTCTTCCGTTAAGTCCGGTGCAAAGATGTTCTGCGTTTGCGATGAGTACGATTCCTTTGAGCAGCAGCTTGCTCGTAACCCGCAGCGTGCGCGGGCCTTCCGCTATGTGATACCTTCCAAGAAGTACGAAACGTACGTCTGGAACTATAACCGTCTCGATGTCTCCCTCAAGCCTGAGTTCATGGAGCACATGTCGCGCGAGTTTGCTCAGACGAAGATGGCGGGCAATCTCACGCAGTCCGCTTTCCAGGATGTCGAGTGGCACGAGCTTAACGAGCTGATCGAGAACCCCGAGCTCTTTAGCGATCGCGCTCTTACCGTTCAGTATCCTCCGCAAGATTTCAATGAGCACATGCGTACCCTATGCGCAAACGGTGTTATTTCTCGCTTCCATATGTACGTGTCATTCATTAAGCACGCTGTTCGTAAATAGATGATCGAGAGCCAGAGTATGACCGTAGATAAAATCGTCGATCCGAAACCGCTTGTCTCAATCGTTGTGCCGGTATATAACTCCGAGCGCTACTTGGATACCTTGCTTGATTCCCTACAAGGCCAGACCTACCGTGAGCTTGAAATTATTTGTGTTAACGACGGGTCCAGGGATGGTAGCCTCGAGATTTTGAGGAAGCGTTCCGGTTCCGATCCCCGAATCGTGGTGATTGACAAGGAGAACTCCGGTGCAGCATCAACGCGCAACGTGGGTATCGGGCACGTTTCTGGCACCTACATGTGTTTCGTCGATTCCGATGACCGCGTCGTTTCCACCGCTATTGAGCAGTTGGTCCAGGTTGCGCTCGAGCATGAGACCGATGCGGTCATTTTTGATATGGACAACTTTGATGACGAGACGGGCGAGACGTCCCCTACAAACGCCGTCGTAAAAGAGTTCGTACCTGCCGATGTTGTGTTCCGGTCCTCCGATATCGAAAACTTCTACAAGCGCGTTGTTGGCTTTACCGTAAACAAGTTCTATCGAACGGAGTACCTCAAGGCGATTTCTCTTCGTTTTCCCATGGTGGGAGCCCATGAGGATATGCCCTTTACCTACATTGCATTGAGCGCCGCGGAACGGCTGTATTACCTCGACGAGACGCTTTACTACTACCGTAGAGCGCGAGAGGGAAGCCTGAGCGATGGTACCAACGATGACTATCGCTACATGCTCGATGCGCTTCTTTCGTTTCGCGATGGCTTGAAGGAGCATGGCCTTTGGCAGGACTGCGGCAGGAACTTCGTAAATTACGCGCTTCATATGTGCCACTGGAAGTACACAGTACTTGGAAAGCGCAACCGTTGGGCCTTCGGCGGGGATTGCCGAGCTCGCGTCTTCGAGCTTTTTGATATTCCCTCCCATGAACGAAAGTTCTTCTTTGACGAGGACGACTATGCGTTTTTTGAGCATGTGGCGCATCCGTCACTTGTCTACCGCATGGTGACTTGGGGTAGCTTCGTCCTCCTGCGTCTCCAACGCGCATGTTCTCGGTAATTACAGTTTGATGAAAAGAAGTCGGGCGGTCCAATATGGACCGCCCGATTGTTTTCGAAGTTTGGTTCGTTTGGTGCTGCGTATTTTCTGGGACCAACTAGCATAGAGCCGGAGATGGCAATGGGTTGGTCATTGTCGCCCTTCTAATTCTGCGGGGTGAAGTAACCCTGACGGTCGGGCTTTTCTCTAAGCCATTCTTCGAACGGTGAGATGTCCGCAATGTAGTTGCCGTAGCAAGAGAGGGGTATGAGTTAAGAGCGCGGACTGATATCGAGGGATGTCAATTTCGAGTTGGTGCAGGAGAGCGTGTATAGGTGTGCACAACTTGAAAGATCGAGTTTGGACACGAGCGTGTTTTCGATGATCAAGGTGAAAACATTGCTACAGCCTGTGAGGTCAATTGCTTTGATCGGACAGTTACGAATTTCGATTGTGGTGAGCGCTGATAATTCCGAAATCTCAATGCTTGCGAGCTGGCTCTCCATAACATGCAGATATTGCAACTGTTTCACCCCCTTCGCGGCGATGCTAGAAAGTTGCGTCGTGTCGCTGCCTGCGGGTTCGCTCTGGAATGCTCCGATTACCGGCAGGCCGTCTATGTATTCGGGTAGAACCAGACCCCTCGTGGTCGTTGGCGCGGAAGCGACGTACGCTCCAGGAGGTTGGGCCGCTGCCCGTGTAGTCGTAGATGTAGGGACCAACTCCGAGGTAGTTGATGGGAAGCCCGTGGGGGTCGTCCACACGCGCCCCCTGTATCGTACGCCGATCCGTTGACGCTCCTGATATATTTGAGTCTCCGGCCCTCGCCGAAGACGTAGGCGTCCGTCGGCTCGGTGGCCCTGTGCGCGGCGTCGTGGTCGCTCAGGCGGTGGAGGAACGCGGTCATGTCCTGGCGCACCACCTCGGCCATGGGGCGGAAGGTGCCGTCGGGGTAGCCAGCGGAGATGCCTGTGGAGGCGAGTCACCAGATCTCGGCGGCGTGGGGCGCGACTCGTCGACGTCGCCGAAGCGCGCCTTGTCCGCCGGGGATGGCGTGTAGGAGGGCTTGCCGGCCAGGCGGTAGAGGAAGACCGCCATGTCCTGGCGGTACACCGGCACCATGGGCCGGAAGATGCCGTCGGCGTAGCCCGTGGAGATGTCGGCTTGGGCGAGCCAGCCTGTGTCCCCGGCGTGGGGCGTCTTAGGCCGATATGGAAAGGCGAGATACGGGTGGGGCGTTTCATCTATACTCTTTCATGTTGGCCGCTGTTGGCCGCTGTTGGCCGCTGTTGGCCGCTGTTGGCCGGTGATTGAGGGGTGCTCTTATGAAGTCCACATGTGTCTCTAGGCACATATTGCTAATGATGTCCGTTTTCGTTGCGTTTCTCGTTTTTTCAATGGGTGGAACGAACGCTTTTGCAGGTGAGTCCGAGGGGGCGTCTGGCTCTAACGACTTTGTAGCGCTGGAGGGGAACCCCACCGATCTTTCGTTCGTTTATATGGGCGACAAGAGCATTTCCCTAGGGGATGAACAGTACGTTGTTGTTGGTTTTGCTGCTGAAGTGGGACAGCCGAAGCTTCGGGTGGTAGACGAGAAGTCGGGTGCCTTTCAGGTTGTCGATCCGGTGAAATTCGTGGACGGTGCTGCTTTGTTTGCGCTGCCGGGCACCGAGGCTTCTACGTATCGCGTTTCCTCCGTTACCTATTTGCTGCCATCGTTTGGGAGCGATGCACGATACGAGGTTTCTCTATCAGGCGATTCTTTGAATTCTACCGAAGGAACGTTCACCGTTCTTTCTGAAGGCGAGGGCTCCGGCGAGGGCGGCATATCCATCCAGGCGTATTCGCTTGCGGATGATAGTGGCTACGTCGAGCAGGACCTGGGTACTGTAATGGCTCTTTCTTCCGCTGGCGATATTAATGGAGACGGTCGCTTCACCGTGGTTCTCGATCCGGGCCATGGGGGCAGCGATCCCGGGGCCTGCGCGAACGGTTTGAGGGAATCTGACCTAACGCTTAAAATCGCTCGTTACTGCCGCGATGAGCTTAAGCGCTACGCTCACACGGATGTATATATGACGCGCGACGGCGATTACGATGTCGAACTAACTTCTCGTTCGGACTTTGCCAAGTCCGTATCTGCCGACTTCTTCATTAGCTTTCACATTAACTCCGGGGGCGGAGAGGGCGCCGAGGTGTGGATTCCCGCCGTTAGCAATTGGTACCCGGCTTATCATGGCGTTGGTGAGGATATTGCAAAGATAATGCTTGATAAATTCGAGGCTCTCGGTCTTGTTGATCGTGGAACGAAGTGGGATTACTACGAGTTGAATGGCAAGCTGCTGTACTATCCCGACGGCTCGTGGGCCGATGCGTTCGCTGTTATTCGCGGATGCCGTAATGCAGGAATCCCCGCGATCCTCGCGGAGCATGGCTTCGTCGACAATGCGAGTGATGCGGCCTTTTTAAGCAACGAGGCAAATCTGAAGAGCCTTGGTATCGCCGACGCCCAGGCGATTGTGGAGCATTTCGGGCTTACCTTCCCCGTGTCCCTGTTTGGATTCTCGGACGTGTTCGACGACACTCCTCATTCTTCCGAGATCGGTTGGCTTGCAGCCGCGGGGATTTCCGAGGGCTTCCCGGATGGTACTTTCGCTGGGGAGCGGGGGGTTACACGCCAAGATATGGCCGCGTTTCTTTACAGGCTCGCCGGTTCGCCCGCATATGAGCCCTCGAAATATGACAAGACGCGTTTCTCGGATGTGGACGAACGGACGCCTCACGCCAAGGAGATCTGGTGGCTTGCCTCGACTGGTATATCCGCTGGATTTTCCGATGGAACCTTTGGGGGAATGCGTGACGTCACTCGTCAGGACATGGCTGCGTTCATGAGGAGGTTCGAGTCGTGCTTCTATGGAGGGGCTTCAGATGGCTTCTCTGCTAGCTCCAAGGACAAGAGCGCGTTTGCCGATGTGGACGAGTCGACCCCTCACGCGCAGGATATCTGGTGGCTCGCTTATGCGGGTATTTCCACAGGTTTCGATGACGGAACGTTTAGGGGACGGGCGACGGTTGCGCGCCAGGATATGGCTGCGCTTTTCTATAGGTTGGGTAATTTGTCCAGCTACCAGCCTTCAGATTCTGATAAGACTCGCTTCTCAGATGTGGACGATTCGACCCCTCATGCCCAGGATATTTGGTGGCTCGCTTCGGAGGGTGTATCCCAGGGTTTCTCCGACGGCACGTTCGGTGGGCCCCTGGCCGTCACCCGACAGGACATGGCGGCATTTCTTTACAGGCTCGCCGGGTCGCCAATCTACACGCCTTCCGCTGCTGATAGGGCTCGTTTCTCCGATGTGGGCGATTCTACTCCTCATGCAAAGGAGATTTGGTGGCTTGCCTCAATCGGTATTTCTTCAGGTTTTCCTGATGGAACCTTCGGTGGTATGAAGGCTGTTGCTCGTCAGGACATGGCGGCGTTTATGCGGCGTTTCTACGAGCGATTTGCCCAGACGACCCAGTTCAAGAATTGGGTCGTGACCGATAGAGCCAAACTGCGCTTCCTGGATGTCGACCCTAGCGCGCCGCATGCCGAGGACATTTGGTGGCTGGCAGCTATGGGTATTTCAACAGGCTATGAAGATGGAACATACAGGGGATCTGAGCCTGTTGCTAGACAAGACCTTGCGGCCTTCCTTAACAGATTGAATATTCGCGTTAATCGTGCGGGTAGCGCCTCCGACTACTCGATTATGGGTGCAACGAGTGCGCGTCTTGAACAGTTCGTGAAGTACTACCAGAGCTCGGGTGCTACGTACCCTGTTTCCGTGTATTCGGGAAAGGGCGCTGCGACTATAGAGGACTTCGGGCGCATCGTTATGGAGGAATCTGCAGCTGAGGGCGTAAAGGCCGAGGTTGTATTTTGCCAGGCCATGAAGGAGACCGGATGGCTACGCTTCGGAGGCTCCGTTAAGCCCGACCAATGTAACTTCGCGGGGCTTGGCGCGGTGAGCTCTTCGGCGGCTGGTGCGGTTTTTCCCGATGTTCGAACTGGCATTCGTGCTCAGGTGCAGCACCTTAAGGCTTATGCATCTACGGATGTTTTGGTGAACCCGCTTGTCGATGGGCGCTTTAACCTGGTTCCTAGGGGCTGCGCACCAACGCTCGCTGCTCTTAATGGCAGGTGGGCTGTTCCGGGGAGCGGCTACGGTCAGAGCATCTACCGCATGATTAGGTCGCTCGTTTTGCAATAATCTCAGTTTTGATTTCTGTTCTACGCGAAGGGGGCATTGATCCAATCCGCTTGGTCCTCTATCGGAACTTCAGCTTTATTGACCAGGGTATGACTGTTTTCGCTTTCCTGTTGTTATCAGGGCAACTTGTTATATCCTGTACTATTTCAAAAGGAATATAACATATGTTATATTCACCGATTCCAACCAGCTTGATCCGCGGGGATTGGTGACTGGGTGCTTCACTTGGACCGTCACAGCGCCGGTGCACGTGCCAGCGTGCTATGGAAAGGGGCGCGCCGTGGAACGCATCATCTCGACTGTCAAACGCGAGTCCCTTTTAGCGGCGCTCGTCGTCCTCCTGACCCTGGTCGGCTTCGCCCACCTGCGCTTGCCCTCGAGTAACTCGCCGTCCCAGCCTCCGCTAACGTCGCTGAGGGAACCTCCGACACCTGCAAGTGGTCCATCGACTCTGCGGGCGCGCTCGTGATTGAGCCCCTCGACGGAGTGTCGGGGCAGCTTGATTATTTGGATTCAGATTGCATGCCCCCGTGGTTCGAATATAGGGATAGGGTCTCGTTCGCTGCGTTTAGGGGCTCCGTCTCGGCAATTGGCGTGCAGTTTCTGTTTTCAAATTGTTCTCTCATGAAATCCGTTGACCTCTCGGGACTCGACACATCTTCGGCGACGAGTACGTACTTCATGTTCGCAGACTGCTCGTCCCTCGTCTCGGTTGACCTCTCAAATCTTGACACCTCCTCTGTGAAGTATATGAGTAACATGTTCTACGGGCGCTCGTCTCTCGCCTCGGTCGACCTCCCCGGTCTTGACACCTCTTCGGTGAGGGGCATGCGTTGGATGTTCCGCACCTGCTCGTCCTTGACCTCTCTTGACCTTTCTTCTCTCGACGTGTCTTTGACGAGGAGCATGTCCTTCATGTTCGAAGGATGCTCTTCCCTCTCATCGCTCGACCTCTCGTCCTTCGATACCTCCTCGGCTGAGAATATGAGATGCATGTTCGACGGGTGTTCATCTCTTGCCCGCGTCGCTCTCGGCGCCGGTTTTAGCTTCGAAGGCTCGGGTGGTTCACGTCAATGCTCGTTGCCTGATGGGTATTGGAGGGCCTCTTCAGGTGATGCGGTTTACGCTGCTGTGGACGTGCCGAGCGATAGGGCGGACGTGTACAGTAGGCCTACATTCCATGATGCGACAGCCTCCACCCCTCACTTGGACGGCGTGTCCTGGCTCGCCACCTCCGGCATTTCCACTGGCTACCCGGACGACACCTTCCGCCCCTTCGCGGACGTGGCCCGCTGCGACATGGCGGCCTTCCTCTATCGCCTTGCGGGCAGCCCCGCCTTCGAGCCCACGTCCGAGCAGTCTGCCGCCTTCTCGGACGTGGGCGCCTCGACCCCGCATTACCGTGAGGTCCTCTGGCTCGCCTCCACCGTCGTTTCGAAGGGCTGGTCCATGCCAGACGGCACCGCCCGGTTCCGCCCCTTCGAGGTGGTGAAGCGCGCCGACATGGCCGCCTTCCTGCACCGCATGTCCGACAAGGGGCTCGTGGGGTAGGGGCTGTCCCCAAATAGCGTCACGAAAGGGGCCGACCCGTTTTGATTAACGGTGCGGCCCCTTTTCGTTTTGAGCATGTTGCAACTGGTGGCATCCTGATAAACCTATAAATACAAAATATGGTAGTTGACTCGATTTTCCGAATTGTCGATATGTTGATTGTAGCTATCTGAATCCTTGCTTTTCCTTTCGCTTGCGAGCAAGAATACGACAATGGCCAGGAATAGGAGGGCAGCATTGTCGAAGAACTTCGAACCTAAGAACATCATCGTTACGGGCGGCTGCGGCTTCATCGGCAGCAACTTCGTACACTACGTGGTCAACAACCACCCCGGGGTGCACGTCACCGTCCTGGACAAGCTGACCTACGCCGGCAACCCCGAGAACATCGCCGGGCTGCCCGCCGACCGCGTGGAGCTCGTCGTGGGCGACATCTGCGACGCCGAGCTTCTAGATAAGCTCGTCCCCGGCCACGACGCGATCGTGCACTACGCCGCCGAGAGCCACAACGACAACTCCATCGACGACCCCGCGCCGTTCCTGCGCACCAACGTGGAGGGCACCTTCTGCCTGCTGCAGGCCGCCCGCAAGTTCGGCGTGCGCTACCACCACGTCTCCACCGACGAGGTCTACGGCGACCTCGCGCTGGACGACCCCGCGCGCTTCACCGAGGAGACCCCGTACCGCCCCTCGAGCCCGTACAGCTCCACCAAGGCGGCCTCCGACCACCTGGTGCGCGCCTGGCACCGCACGTTCGGCGTCCGCGCCACCATCTCCAACTGCTCCAACAACTACGGACCCTACCAGCACGTGGAGAAGTTCATCCCCAGGCAGATCACCAACATCCTGGACGGCGTGCGCCCCAAGCTCTACGGCGACGGCCGCAACGTGCGCGACTGGATCCACGCCGACGACCACTCGAGCGCCGTGTGGACCATCCTCACCCGCGGCGAGATGGGCGAGACCTACCTCATCGGCGCTGACGGCGAGCGCTCCAACATCGACGTGCTGCGGGCCATCCTCGAGCGCATGGGGAAGCCCGCGGACGACTTCGACTGGGTGTGCGACCGCCCTGGCCACGACCGCCGCTACGCCATCGACTCCGCGAAGCTCCGCCGCGAGCTGGGCTGGCAGCCCAAGCACACGGACTTCTCCGAGGGCCTTGACCAGACCATCGCCTGGTACACCGAGAACCGCGCCTGGTGGGAGCCCGTCAAGGCCGCTACCGAGGCATGGTATAGGGCCCTGGGACAGTAGTGGGTTGTCTGGTAATTTGGGTTCAGGTCGAATGACGCTACTTGCGATTTGCTCGCCTTGGTATCCTTGTTCAGAAAAGAACGCGGCTTGGTGCGTGATGTGCTTCGCCGCCGTGTCCCTGAAAGGTCGTCCTGCATGAAATCCGACGCTTCCGCGCTCGTTTCCGTCATCATCCCCGTATGCAACGTGGAGAAGTACCTTGCTCAGTGTTTGGAGAGCATTTGCTCGCAGACGCACCGCGAGTTGGAGGTCATCTGCTTAAACGATGGCTCGAAGGACGGCTCCCTCGCCATTTTGCGCGAGTTCGAGGCGCGCGATTCGCGCGTGATCGTTGTCGATAAGCCTAACGAGGGCTACGGTGCCACGTGTAATCGCGGCCTTGAGATGGCCCGCGGCGAGTGGATTTCCGTTATTGAGCCGGACGACTGGATCGACCCGGCCATGTACGAGTGCATGCTCGGCCGCGCCGCGCTGGTGGACGTCCCCGTGGATATTGTAAAGTGCCCTTGGATCGATGTGCACGATTGGGACGACCCGGACACGCAGTACGAGCAGCAGTGCGTGTTGGCGCATCGCCTGCCCAACACCACGCGTCCCGTGACCCTGGCCGACCTGCCCATTATGGTTGAACAGCACCCCAGCATCTGGAGCGCCATCTACCGTCGCGACTTCTTGAACGAGTGCGGTATCCGCTTTGTGCCGTACCCGGGCGCTGGTTGGGCGGACAACCCGTTCCTCATCGAGGCGTTCTGCCAGGCCAAGGCCATCATGACGTTCGACGAGACCTTCTACCACTACCGCTACGATTTGCCCGGCGCTACGTACAACCACAAGAAGGACGCGGCCGTTGCCCTGCCCTTCGACCGCTGGTGTGACATGACGGACATCCTCGAGCGCCTGCACGTGACCGACCGCGGTATCCTTGAGGCGCACTACATGCGCGGCTTCAACTACATCCACGGTGGAATCGTGGACGATGGCTGGGAGAACCCCATCGTGCAGGACGGCACACGCCGCGTGTTCTCGCGCATGGATACCGACATCGTGCTCGGACACCCCAAGCTCTCGCCCAAGCGCAAGCGCTTCTACCTAAAGCAGATGGGCATTACCGGCCGCCGCGTGCCAGTGTGGCCGCGCGTGAAGTACTTTGCGAGCGAGGCCCACTTCTTTGTGAAGAGCAATGGCGTTCGCGGCCTGCTGCGCAAGGTCGGCGGTTTCGCGAAAGGCAAGGTCGTCGCCGCCCGCCGAGCCAAGGAGAACGCAAAGGGGTAGGGGTCCTCTCGCTTTTTAGAAACGTATGCGCTCACGGTGAAAGGCTGTTTTCTCATAGGTGTCATGTGCGCACCCGACTTTTCTGATTGTATGCAGCTCGTCGAGGTGAGAAATCGCGCAAGCGCCCCTGTGTTATCATACGTTGTTCGGCAAGGGCGGCATCTGCCGCTAACGTGCAATCAATAGGGAGGCGTCGTCGGTGTCCTCACAGACTCTCGCAACCGAAAAGGCCCCGCGTCCGTATAAGAAGGACTTGCTCATCCTCGAGCAGCTCGTCACCAAGGACTTCAAGCTCAAATACCGCCGTAGTTTCCTCGGCGTGTTGTGGAGCGTTCTCAACCCGTCGCTCATGATGATCGTCATGTCCATCGTGTTTTCTTACATGTTTGGCAGCAACGTCCCTAACTTCCCGCTCTACCTCATCGTGGGCAACGTCACGTTCTCGCTCATGAGCGACTCCACCAACGCGGCACTTACGAGTATCATCAACGCCGCGCCCCTGCTCAAGAAGGTAAAGGTCAACCGGTACATTTTCCCGGTGCAGAAGGTCTTGTTCGCGCTCGTGAACTTCGCTTTCTCGCTCATCGCCGTGGCCATCGTCATGTTGTTCTTCCAAGTTATGCCCACGTGGCACTTCATCTGGCTGCCCCTGTGCCTGTTCTTGCTGATGCTCTTCTGCATGGACGAAGTCTGCGCGGCTTACAGGGCGCAGTTCGACTAATATGTCCGGCGCGTGCGACGAGGCGGCCGCGAGCGAGCGCCGCCCCTTCTTTTCCATTATCATGCCCTGCTATGGCGTGGCGGCTTACCTGCCCGATGCCATAGCGTGCGTCCGTGCTCAAACGTGTGCGGACTGGGAGCTCATCTGCGTTGACGACGCCTCTCCCGATAACGTGGCTAGGATCGTGGAGGCGGCCGCTGCACAAGACGCGCGTATTCGTCTTGTGCGCCACAAGGAGAACCAAGGCCTGTCCGGCGCGCGCAATACCGGCATCGCGGCGGCACGCGGCTCCTACGTATGGATGCCCGACCCAGATGACACGTACGACCCCGAGCTTCTCGAGGAGTGTCGCGCGGCCATAGCCATGGGTGCTGGTGTTCCTATGGGAGGCGTCGTCGATCCTGCGAGCTTTCCGCTTCGCCCGAATACCTCGTGCGATGTCGTCGTGTTTGGTTGTCGCGAGGAATACCGCGCTGACAACGGGGCCGTTACGGGTACGCGAGAGCTTGTGCCGGCGCTGGACGGCGCAAGCTTCAACACGGATGACCTCGATGCCCCCACGTGTCACGTCGTTGCAGCGGATTCTCCTGCGGCTATCGAGCTTGCCGCGGGGCGAAGCGCGTTTCTGCTGAATCGCGACGAATACCGCTCGAGCATTCTCGACCTCGAGGAGCTCACGCTCTTCGGGTACGCTTGGAACAAGGTCTACCGCCGAGAGGTGCTCGATGGCCTCTCGTTCGAGGATGTACCGCTCATCGAGGACGTCTGCTTCAATATCGAGGTTGCGCGTCGTGTGGGTTCGGCCGCCGTGATATGTCGTCCGCTTTATCGCTATCAGAAACGCGAGAATGTAAACCTTACGAACAAATTCGTGCCGCGCTATTACGAGGTGCACCGCAGGCGCGTGGCGGAGTTGTTCGAGCTGCTGCGCGGTTGGGGCCTGGACAGTACCGACGCTCGTTCGCGCTTGGGCTTTAGGTTTGCGCGGTATGTGCTGAGCGCCATCGAGCGCACGTTCGACGAGCGGGCGGGCATGGACGCGGCGGCCCGCCGTGCGTTTTGCGCCGAGCTCACGGCAGACCCTCTGTATCGTGAACTCATCGTCGAGGCTCCGGCGAGGTCGGGACGCGTCTCGCGCGCACTCCATGCCCTGCTCGCCAGGGGCAATCCGCACCTCATGCTCGCCGCGGGTCGCTGCGTGCATGTGGTGCGGGGAAGGTCTTCGCGCGCATACGCGTGCGCTAAGACGGTTGGATAGGATGCCGCGCGGTCTGTCAGCCGCGAGAGGGGTGTATGCATGAGTGCTGTTGAGAGTCGGGGCGGAAGCGCGCTGCAGCTTACCGTCGCTGTCCCTGCTTACAACGTCGAGAGCTACCTCGCCCGTGGCCTCGAGTCCTACCTCGACCCGCGCTTCGTGGGCAATCTCGAGGTTATCGTTGTGGACGATGGCTCCACCGACGGCACCCGTGCGCTTGCAGAGGAGTTCGCCGCGCGCAGCCATGGCGTGATCCGTGTCATCTCCAAGAAGAACGGAGGCCACGGCTCGGCCGTGAACGCCGGCCTGGCCGAGGCACGCGGGCGCTATTTCCGCGTGGTGGACGGCGACGACTGGGTGAACGCGGACGGTATGGCCGAGCTGCTCGAGCGTCTTGCCGACCTCGTTTGCGACCTTGTGGTAGACAAGAAGCGCGAGATCGACATGACTTCTGGCGAGGGGCTTCCGTTCCCGCTCGCCAAGGGCGTTGTCACAGGTCGCGTGCTCGACTTCTCCAGCGTTCTCACCAACGGCGACACCGTGTTCCAGATCATGATCCACACGCTCACAGCGCGTACTGATTACCTGCGCGGTATCGGCATCCATCTGCTCGAGCACACCTTCTACGAGGACTACGAGTACGTGGTCAAGGCAAGTGTGCCCGCCTCCACCATCTGCTACCTCGATATCGAGGTGTACCAGTACCTGGTGGGCAACGAGAACCAGTCCGTGAGCCAGGCGAACTACGTGCGCCGCTGGGACGATCACGACCGCGTGGTCATGGAGCTCCTGGGCTACCTTGAGCGCTGCGAGCACGGTGAGGTGTGCGCCGCGAGCGGGGAGAAGCTTTCGAATGAGTCCGTCTGCTACGTGCGCGAGAAGGTCCACCTCATCGTGGACACGCACTACAACATCGCGTTGCTGTTCGATGAGGACCGCAGGCGTGGGCGTGCGCGCGCCAAGGCGTTCCGACGCGAGCTGAGGCGCGCGGACATAGACCAGTGGGCGCGCGGCGAGCAGCGTTACCGTATAGCCATGCTCCTCAACCGCTTGAGCTTCTCGTACAACTCCATCAAGCGCTTGGCCTCCAAGCGCCGTCACTAGCACGCTATCAAGGGATGATCCATGAGCCGTAAACCGCGCATAGCCATATTCAGCGCCGACGCCAAGCTTGGCCACGAGGTCAAGGGTGCCACGCGCTACACGTTCCTCGCGACGCTCCTCGTGGAGCGCGGCTTCAATGTCGACTTTATCACGAGCGGCTTCCAGCACTGGGAGAAGCGCCAGCGTGATTTGGCGACGTTCGACACGAGCATGCACGCGTTCAACGTGAAGTTCATTGCCGAGCCGAGCTATCCCGCCAACATGTGTCCCCAGCGCATCTGGGCGCACCATGTGATGGCCAAGCGCGTGACGGCGTACTTCGATGCGGACCACGACTACGATCTCATCTACTGCCAGATTCCGCCCAACGATGTGACGCTCGCCGTGGGACGGTCCGCGAAACGCTACGGCATCCCCTTCGTGGTCGACGTGAACGACCTGTGGCCCGAGGCCTTTCGTATCGCGCTCGACGTTCCGGTGCTTTCCGACATAGCGTTTGCTCCGTTCGAGCGCCAAGCTCGCCGCGCGTACGCGTTGGCGGACGCCGTGGTGGGTACGTCCGACGAGTACGCCGCGCGCCCTTTCCGCGACCGCGCCGAGGATATCCCCAGGCTCGTGGTGTACGTGGGTAACGACCTCGAGGAATTTGACGCGGGCGCCGCTGAGAACGCCGGCTCCGTGGAAAAGCCCGAGGGCGAGGTCTGGGTTGCTTATGCGGGTAATATCTCGGCACTATACGACTTGGAGACGCTCGTCGAGGCTGTGGCGATAGCTGCCAAGGCGCATCCCGAGCTCAGACTCAAGATTCTTGGCGATGGCCCCGAACGCGCATCCGTCGAGGCGGCGGTTGAGCGAACCGGGGCGCCTGCTGAGCTTTTGGGCTACATGCCATACCGTGTCATGGCGGCTTGGCTCAAGGCGTCCGACATGGTGGTCAACTCGCTGGTGGCGAACGCGCCCCAGAGCGTGCCCACCAAGATAGGCGATTACCTGGCCTCGGGACGCCCCATGATTAACACGTCCATGAACGTTGAGTTTCGCGAGAAGGTCGTGCGTGACGGCTTTGGCGTGAATGTTGTGCCGGGTGACGCCGAGGGGCTCGCCAGGGTGATCTGCGAGCTTGTCGAGGACGAGGCGGGACGCGCGCGCATGGGTCGCGTGGCGCGCGAGATCGCGGCGGCACAGTTCGACCGCCCGCATTCCTATGAGGCTACCGTCGACCTCATTCGAGGCCTGATCTCCGAGCGCACGAAGTAGATTGCCCCCGTGAGGTGTGCTCGTCCTATACTCGGACTGATAGGAGAGTGCATGGTGTGTCGGGGTTGGGCGAGGCCGTGCTTGAGGGGGCGACCGAACGCAAGCTGTCCGATGAGCCGGCAATCGTGGAGATGGCCCGCTCTATTTCCGGGTTGCCCGACGATATCAAGATGACGCTCGTTCCAACCGGTCCCTTGACGAACATCACGCTGTTCCCACGTACGTACTCGGGGCGTGCCGATCGTATCGACCGCATCGTCCTCATGGGCGGAACCACGGTTGGCGGAAACGCGACCGTGTACGCCGAGTTCAACATATGGGACGACCCCAAGGCTGCGCAGATTGTGGTCTCGAGCGGGCTACACATCGTTATGTGCGGCCTTGATGTGACCCAGAATGGCGGTTGCGGCTTTGCCTTTCCGCCATTCTGGGTCACATCCGGAGTACTGGTTATGAGACGCGCTCGGCGAACTCCAGGTATTGCGTGCGCGCCACTTGTCCATCGTGGCGGCGTAGAGGCTTTCGGTGTTGTCGAGCTCGTACCAAGCGCCGTCTGCGCCTACTCGTTGTAGCTCGGCACGACGATGGAAATGCGCGGTATGGCGGTTTACCTTGCGTTTGGGTTGTCGTTGCGATAGTCACCGAAGGCGTATTTGCTATACACATTGACTTCCCACTGCTTTTTTTCGACCTTTGCCACGGAGTCGAGGATAAAACCAGTCGCGAGACTTAAGCCACACAGGAACATAAACGATGCGGCGAGCAGGGCGGTTGGGAAGCGCGGAACAAGACCGGTCTGGAAATACTCGACAATGATGGGAAAGCCCAGGGCAAGACCGATTATTGCAAACAGGAGTGCAACGAGGCTGAAGAATTTGAGTGGGCGGTAGTCCTTGAACAGCGTGCCGATCATGGCGACAACTTTGATGCCGTCGCTGACGGTGTTGAGTTTGGACTCGGAACCCTCGGGGCGGTCACGGTACTCAATAGGCACATCTTTGATGCGCCAGCGGTGGTCGACGGCATGGATGGAGAGCTCGGTTTCGATCTGAAAGCCCTCGGAAAGCACGGGGAACGTTTTGACAAAGGGGCGGCTCATGGCGCGATAGCCCGTCATGACGTCATCGAAGCTGTATCCGTAAATCCATTTGATCATGGCACGAACCAGATTGTTGCCAAAGCCGTGGAAGGCGCGCTTGTTTTCCTCGGCGTAGGTGCCGTTGGACAGGCGATCGCCGACGGTCATATCGGCTGTACCATTAAGAATGGGCTCGCAGAGGGCTTTTGCCGCTTCGGCGGGGTAGGTGTCGTCGCCGTCGACCATGAGGTAGCAATCGGCGTCGATATCGCGGAACATCTGACGGCAGACATTGCCCTTTCCCTGTCGGGGCTCAAAGCGCACTGTGGCGCCGTGTTCCGTTGCGATGCGCGAGGTATCGTCTGACGAGTTGTTATCGTATACATAGACCGTCGCCTGCGGAAGCTCGCGGTGGAAGTCGTCAATGACTTTGCCGATCGTGAGGGCTTCGTTGTAGCAGGGGATAATGACGGCAATAGATTCAGTATTCACTCAATGCTCCTTTGATATTCAATCGTAGAAAGTATAGCCGTTTGGCCCTGGCATCCTGAGATGTAGCCGTCTTCCACAAGTCCGAGCGCAAATTCATCTTCTACATCTAAAGGAATGCTGTGATGACTGAATCTGTTGTTGATTACAACGAGCAGCCTCTGGCTGTCGAGGTCGACGCCACCACCATGATCTTTAACATGGCGTCTGACTCGCTGACCAGCCTCAAAGAATGTTTTATTAAGCTCGCTAAGCATGAGTTGTTCTTTGAGGAGTTTAGGGCGCTTAAGCACATCTCGTTTGATATTCACCGCGGTGAGGTCGTGGGCTTGGTCGGTACTAATGGTTCCGGCAAGTCCACGATGCTCAAGATTATCGCTGGTGTGCTCGAGCCTAGCGAGGGCAGCGTTAAGGTTCATGGCAACATTGCAACTCTGATTGAGCTTGGAGCTGGCTTTGATCCCGAGCTGACGGCACGCGAGAACATTTATTTGAACGTTGCGCTAGTCGGCTATACCAAGGAATTTATCGATGCCGACTTTGATGGCATTATCGAGTTCGTTGAGCTGCAGAACTTTGTCGACATGCCGCTCAAGAACTTCTCTTCGGGTATGGTTGCGCGCATTGCTTTTGCAATCGCCACCATTACCGAGCCCGATATCCTGATCGTCGATGAGATGCTTTCCGTCGGCGACGTGTTCTTCCAGCAAAAGTGCGAGGCCCGTATTCAGCACTTTATCCAGAGCGGTGACGTGACGGTTTTGTTCGTGTCGCATTCCATGGAGCAGGTTGAGCGCATCTGCCAGCGTGCGTTTGGATTGAGAAGGGCGACCTTCGTATGGACGGCCCGGTCGATGAGAGATGCAAGTCATACCGCGAACAGTTCAAGTAGGTTATACTTATTTGCGCTTGGCGGGCTCGCGCTTGCTTGGCGTGCGGTTATTTGCTCCATTAGCTCAGTTGGATAGAGCAGGGGACTTCTAATCCCAAGGTCGACGGTTCGAATCCGCCATGGAGCACCTTTTGTTTAATAAGCTCAGCATTTGCTGGGCTTTTTTGTTCACAAATGCGAAGTTGAGCTACTCTGTTTCTACGGGCTCCACGATTTATGAGTTATGTAGCAATTTCAGATTCTAAGACAGGGGTCGTTTGCGTTTGGCGGTTAGCCATCGGCATCCTTACACTAACGCTGACTCGAAAGGCCTTATCTCCTGCCCATTTTTCTCTGCACAATTGAAGTCTGAAGTGGTTGGCCATACGGCGTTGTTATGATCGATGAGGTCGACCTTCATTTGCATCCCCGCTGGCAGGCGCGGATTCTCGAGGACCTGGTTCGCATATTTCCCAACGTTCAATTTATAGTTACAACGCATTCACCTGTTGTGGTTGCGTCGGTACCTCGCGGTAATATCCGCATTCTTGGAGAGGACGCTGCAACGGTGCCTGCTATGGAAACGCGTGGACGCGATGCCGGGGATATTCTCAACACCGTTCTGGGCGCATCCTCTCGACCTGAAGAGGCGGGTCGATTGTTCGATTTGTTCTAAGAGGGCCATACGCAACACCCCCGATACGACGTTTAATTACACAGCGTTGCGCGGAGAGAGCAAGCGAGAAGTTCTGGAGGCCTTGCTTGCGAAGCAGGGCCATCTCTGCGCTTATTGCACGTGCAGGATCGGCGTTGGTGATCGTCTGGCTACGATTGAGCATTTATTTCCACATTTTTGTTTCGTTGGGTTAGTTTTGCCTGAATGTACCCCCTAATTCGATGAATTCTCTTTACATCATCGATTGTATAGCCGCTTATAAAGCTATATATACATATATACTAGTTTATAAATCTATATAAACGACGTTTGCCTGAGGATTCTGGTTATGGACAAAGCCAAGTTCTACAATCCATTTCGTCCGACCGCCGGTGCGGAGCCTCCTCGAATCATCGGTCGTGATGATATCTCTCTCGAGTTCGTGGAGGGTCTCATGTCCGGCGTTGGCGCTCCCGCACGTCTTATGCGAATCACAGGCCCGCGCGGGTCGGGGAAAACGGTTCTTCTTTGCGATCTGCGCGACCGAGCGATTGAGCTGGGTTGGAAGGCCGTTGTTGTTTCGGCTGGTCCGCGTTTGTCGCACGATCTTATGGAGCAGATTCAAGACCAACTGACTTTTTCCTCCGCTTCGCTTGGCGTTAACGTTGGTATTGCTTCTGCCAAGTTGGACATTTCTTCAAGCGAAATGTGCCTTCGGGCAAAACTAAAGCAGATTGCACAGGGCTCAAAGGGCCTGTTCATCGCTGTTGATGAAGTCCAAGATGCCCCAGTTGAGGAAATGCGTATTATTGCCTCAACAGTTCAATTACTCATTGGGGAGAAAGCCAACATCGCTCTTGCTTTTGCCGGATCGCCATCGGGCGTTATGGATCTCATTAACGGCAAGGCACTTACTTTTCTTCGCCGCGCGGTTCCCGAAGACCTTGCTCCTATCAATCAAATCGAGATTGCACTTTCTTTGAGTGATAGCTTTAACGCGACCGGTCTTTCTCTCGACGGGGATTTGCTATCAAAAGCGGCGAGAGCAACAAAAGGTTATGCGTATTTAGTTCAACTTGTTGGGTATTCAATCTGGCAGCGCGCCAACTTTCATCGGGAAAAATCAACTCTCGTTAGTGAGCGCGATGTTGATGAGGGTATCCTGCTCGCCGAAGCGCGTCTCCACGACGTGGTTCACGAGCCTGCAATTTCGGGTCTTTCCCGTAATGAAATCAACTACCTGTATGCCATGTGCGAGGATAGTAGGCAATCCAAGACCTCGGATTTAGCCAAACGCCTTGGTAAAAAGACGAGTGAGCTGAGTTCTGTTAGGGCCAAGCTACTTTCACGAGAAGTAATCCAGGCGCCTCAGAGGGGCTATGTTCAATTTGCTGTGCCGGATTTGGACGAGTATCTCAAAGATAATAGAGATGAGATTCTATCGAGGTATTAAAGCTCCAGGTTAAATCCTCAAGATTAACAGTACAACGATTGAGGGCGATTCACGGTAAGGTGCCGTGAGCCGCCCTGTTCGATTTGCTTCTGTTTGCCCCTCATCCTCTAAAAAAGTACTTAACACAGCCTTAAAGGCGCCTCGGCTTGCGTTGACAGCGTACAATACGCATGTTTGACTATGGCAAAAGTGGAATTTAAGGGAGGGGGCGCGCCATGGAGGTGCTGGTTGTTGGCAATACCGCGTATGTTGACGATGACTTTTGTGCCAAGGCGTTCCCCGGTGACCATGTTCAGGTTGTAGCTGCCGACGATGCGCAGCGCGAGTCATCGTCCCACGGCTCGTGGAAAGAGTTGCTGCGCCACCTGGACCAGGCTTATGAGTTCGACCGCGTGGTCTACCTCTCCACTTATCTCACTCCGCATACCGAGACTTTTGGCGACATTGAGTTGCTGCGCTCGGTGTTTCGTGCCTGCATGGGCCGCCGCGTGCAGCTGCTGTTTGTGGCGGGGCCTGCGGGCGCGGAACGTACCGGTGGCACGGCGAGCGCCGACGATGCCCCTAATGCCACAGATGCTGCCGCCCAAACTGGCAAGGGCATTATCGCCTGCGCGGCCAATGACCTGTGCCGCTACTATGCCTCTCAAGACGACATCCAGGCCAAGATCCTGTGCACTCCCTATCTCTATACAGCATCCGCGGCGCTCAACGACCCCTTCTTGGTGCCGCTGTTCGAAGCCTGTTCGACCGGGTCGGTCGCGCTCCAAGGTGCCGCGGACGCGCCGTTTCCCCTGTTGTGCGCGGAGGAGCTAGCGGTGCTGGTGCATCGCGTCTTTGATAGTTGGGATGTGACCTTTGAGACGCTCAATGTTGCAGATGCTTTCCATCGCACAACGGGCGACTTGGGCGGCGCGCTCCAGGGCCTGTTCCCTGGGCTGTCCGTTGCCTATGGAGAGTCGACCGGCTATGCGTTGCCCGCAGGCGATGTCGCTCGCAAACGCTATGGCTGGTTTCAGCGTTACGACCTGCTGCGCGACCTTTCGACCATCCACGCCCGCTGGGCTAACACCCGCACCAAAAAGGCCAATCCCCTTCGTGCGGCCATCGATCGCATTCAGCTGCGCGCGCTGCCCATTAAATGCCTGGAGACGGGCTTCGCTTGGGTGCTGTTCGAGGTGCTGGAGCATCTGTTCTCTCAATCTGCCCAGCTCAACGTGCTCGACTATCGCCTGCTCTACGTCGTGCTTATCGGCACGCTGTATGGCCTGGACTTTGGTCTGGTTGCGGCACTGTTGGCATCGGTGGGCTTGGCTGTGAGCTACTTTACCCAGTATGGCTATACCTTTCAGGGCTTGTTCTATGAGCCTTCCAACTGGCTTCCGTTTATTGCGTACTTTGTGGTGGGCGCCGTGTGCGGCTATGTGCAGCTGCGCAACAGCGAGGCCGTTAAGGCAGAGCGTGACGAGAACGAGCTTGTGCGAAACCGCAACACGTTCCTAACGCGGCTCTATCACGACGCGATTGAGGACAAGCGTGCCTATAAGCGACAGATTGTCGGGCGCCACGACAGCTTTGGCAAGATCTTTGCCGTGACGCAAGAGCTCGACGTGCTCAACCCGCGCGATATATACCGCAAGTGCTGCGAGCTGCTGGGCGAGATTCTCGAGAACGATTCGGTGACGATCTACCATGTTTCGGGCGGGGCATTTGCGCGCCTGGTAGCGGCGAGCCCGGCGATATCCAACAATGTGCCGCGCTCGCTCTCGCTCAATGACCTTGCTCCCGTGCTCCAAGGTGCGATCTCGAGTTTGTGGGTGAACCGCGCGCTGACGTCGGGGCTTCCGATGTTTGGCTATGCCATCGAGCGCGATGGAGCCCCCGCCGTGTTGATCTTTGTGCGTCACGTGGCCGAAAGCCAAATGACCCTGTACTACCAAAACCTGTTCCGCATCCTGTGCGGCCTGGTGGAAAGCGCGCTGGGACGCGCCTTCGATTACGAGGCCGTGGCACAGGATAAGCGCTGCGTTGCCGGCACGTGCGTTCTCGGCCACGATGCCTTTGGCCAGGAACTCGCCGCCGAGCAGGCGCTTGCGGACAACAAGATGGGGAGCTTCTTGCTCCTGCGTGTGGTGCCGGGCATGGAGCCTGTTGGCGAGCTGGTCGGCGCCATTGGGTCGGCGATTCGCGAGAGTGACGCTGCGGGCCTGGTCGATGGCGACACACTTTACCTGCTCATGCGACAGGCAACCGAAGCTGACCTGCCCGTTATTTGTGCGCGTATGGCCGCCAAGCACATTACGGTGGAACTCGTCGACAGCGAGGATGTAGTGGCCCTGCTGCAGCGCATCGCGCCCGCTGGCAACGGTGAGGGGGAGGCCGCTTGATCTCACTCGTCGTTGCTGCCGTACTGTTATTAATTCATGCTCTGGTGTGTCTGGTGCTGTGGACGCTTATGAAACTGGGCTTGCTGCCGGTTCGAGGGCACATGCTTGCCGTGATGGTGCTCGTACCGCTGTGGGGCCCGTTGCTCGTGGTACTGCTCTCGGTGCGTAGCGCCGTGTTCGGTGACGACCTTAAGGACGCCACGCTGGAGACGCTGCGCATTAACGATGACATGCATCGCAGCTTGCTCGTGCAGGGGCGCGAGGGCGATGATGGCGTGGTGCCGCTCGAGGAAGCACTGATCGTCAACGACCCGGGCGACCGCCGCCGTCTGATGCTTTCCATGCTTACCGAGGATCCGGATGCGTACCTAGCACAGTTGCAGGCAGCAAAACTCAACGACGATGTTGAGGTCGCGCACTATGCCGCGACGGCGGTGGCGCAGATTTCCAAGGAGTCCGACCTTAAGCTTCAGCAGTTGGAGCGCGCGTTTAAGACAGATCCCAGCTCGCATAACTTGGAAGCGTATTGCGACTTTTTGGGCGCCTATCTGGACTCGGGTTTGGCAGAAGGCCGCGTGGCACAGATTCAGCGTCAGCAGTATGCACGCTTGCTCGCGCGTCGTTGCGAACGCGAGGACGGGCCTGCGCTGCGCATTCGCTATGCCACGGCGCTGGCCGATGCCGGCGAGATTGATAAGGCAGAGGTCGTCGCTAGCCAGTTGGTGATCGATGCGTCAGACGAGCAGGACGTGTGGATGCTCTGCTTGCGCTTGGCTGTGATTCGTCGCGATGGGCAGGCGGTACGGCGTGTAATCGACGCGATCGACAAGCAGCATGTGTATTTGAATGCCGAAAATCGTGAGAGGCTGGCATTTTGGCGTGAAGGAGAGGAGGCCCGATGAGCGTGGCGCAACATATCCGCGAACGTGCGGGCCATTTTCGCTGGATGGGGCTGCTCGTGGTATGGGCGGTCTTTATTGCCATGGCCGCCGTGCTGTTGATCGAGCGTGCCGGCGTGCAGTACAGCGCCGGGCAGCATAAGCTGGGTATGCTCGCCGCCAACGACGCCGTGCCGGCAAGCTCGGCGATGTTTGGCCAAAAGCCCACGTGCTTGGTTATTACCGACTCGGACCAGGACGGTGTCGAGGACGTCAAAGAGCAGTTTGACCAGATTCTGCTCGACATGAAAATTGCCCACCGCGATGTGGATATTGCCACCGATGGTGTTGATGCGATTCCTTCCCTCACATCCTTCGACCGCGTGATTTTACTGATGCCTTCGATCGATGGGCTCGGTACGCACCTCTCCGACATCATGAGCTGGGTGAGCGCCGGCGGTTCGCTGATGCTCGCCATGACGCCGGACAATTCGAGCTATCTGCAGGCAATCGGTCCCAAGCTGGGCATCGATTCTGCCGGCTATGAATATACGACGGCAGAGAGCATCGTGCCGAGCGAGGACTTTATGATCGGCGGTGGCCAGCGTTATGAGCTCTCGGATCCCTTCGATTCGTCGCTCTCGGTTTCGCTGCGTGAGACGGCCCACGTGTGGGCTAAAACCGGCGACACGGGTACTCCGCTTATTTGGTCGAGCGATTGCGGCAGCGGCCGTACCGTGGTGTGCAATATCGGTATCTACGACAAGGTCATGCGCGGTTTCTACGCCGCGGCCGTGAGCCTGTTGGGCGATGCCACGGCCTATCCGGTCATCAACAGCGCCGTCTTCTATCTGGATGACTTTCCCAGCCCCGTTCCCTCGGGCGACGGCACGTACATCAAACGCGACTACGGCCTTTCTATCGCGGATTTTTATGCCAAGGTGTGGTGGCCCGACCTGCAAAAACTCGCGCAGCAATACGGCATTCGCTATACCGGCGTGATGATCGAAAACTACGAGGACGTGGTCAACCAAACCGAGCCCACGCGCCAGGCCGATACCACGCAGTTCCGCTACTTTGGCGGCATGCTGCTGCAGATGGGCGGAGAGTTGGGCTTTCACGGCTACAACCATCAGCCGCTGGCACTCTGGGACACCGACTACGGCACGCTGTACGACTACAAGACGTGGAAGAACAAGGAAACGCTCGTCGCATCGCTCAACGAGCTCATTGCCTTCCAAGACGACGTTCTGCCCAACGCGCACGGCTCGGTCTACGTGCCGCCGTCGAATATCCTTTCGGCCCGCGCCCGCAAGATTATCGGCGAGGACGTGCCGCGCATTAAGACCATTGCCAGTACGTACTTTGAGGACGGAACCGACCTGCCTTACGTGCAGGAATTTGGCGTGGCGAGCGATGGCATCGTGGAGCAGCCGCGCATCGTTTCGGGCGGCATGGTCGGTGACACCTATATGCGTCTGGCCGCGGTGTCCGAGCTCAACATGCACTACGTGAGTACTCACTTTATGCATCCCGATGACCTGCTGGATCCCGATCGCGGCGCCAAGGAGGGCTGGGAAGTCTATAAGGGCGGCCTGACCGACTATCTGGAGTGGCTTACCAAGTCTGCGCCCGACCTGCGCCACCAGACGGGTTCGGAGTGCTCGGGTGCCATCCAGCGTTTTTCGTCCGTGACGGTGAGCGTGGATACGGGCGATGATGCCTGGACGCTCAACCTGGGCAATTTCCGCGACGAGGCGTGGCTTATGTTCCGCGCCAATAACGGCGAGCCGGGTGCGGTGTCCGGTGGCGAGATTAAACACCTGACGGGCAACCTGTACCTAGTCAAAGCGACGGACAAGACCGTGACGATTGGGCGCAAGAAGGGTGGCGACCGATGAGAATCTGCTTGGTGCTCGAGGGCTGCTACCCCTACGTGCACGGCGGCGTGTCCACCTGGATGCACGGCTACATCACGGCGATGCCCGAGTACGAGTTTGTGCTGTGGGTGATTGGCGCTCACGCCGAAGACCGCGGCAAGTTTGTCTACGAGCTGCCCGGCAACGTCGTCGAGGTACACGAGGTGTTCCTGGACGACGCCCTGCGGCTTTCGGGTGAGCAGGAGGAAGTCGACTTTGACGACCGCGAGCGTGAGGCGTTGCGCCGTCTGGTTTCGCTCTCCAATCCGGACTGGGACGTGCTGTTCGACATTTTCCAGCGCCGCCACGTGCACCCGCTCTCATTTTTGCAGAGCCGCACGTTTATGGACATCTTCCGCGACGTGTGCCTGGCCGAATACCCGTATACGCCTTTCGCGGACGCCTTCCACACCATGCGTTCGATGTTGCTGCCCGTGCTCTATCTGCTGGGCAGTGAGGTTCCGGTAGCCGACGTGTATCATGCCATCTCGACCGGCTACGGCGGTCTGCTTGCGAGTCTTGGCTCGAGCGTTCATAACGCGCCAGTATTGCTGACCGAGCACGGCATCTACACGCGCGAGCGCGAGGAGGAAATCATTCGCGCCGACTGGGTGGTGCCGTCGTTTAAGGACCGCTGGATCCGCTTTTTCTACCTGCTTTCGGAGGAGATCTACCGCCGCGCTTTTCGTGTGACGAGTTTGTTCCACAACGCGCGCAAAACGCAGATCGACATGGGATGCGATGCGAACAAATGCCTGGTCATTCCCAACGGCATTCAGTTCGATCGCTTTAAGGACATTCCCTTAAAGCCCGATGACGGCTGGGTGGACATTGGCGCGGTGGTGCGCCTGGCGCCCATCAAGGACGTTAAGACCATGATCTACGCCTTCTTTGAGCTGCACGAGCGTTTGCCGCATGTGCGCCTGCATATTATGGGCGGCGTGGACGACGAGGAATATGGCGCCGAGTGCCATGCGCTGGTGGAGACATTGGGCGTGCGTGACTTGATCTTTACCGGCCGCGTCAACGTGGTCGAGTACATGGAAAAGCTCGACTTTACCATTTTGACGAGCATCTCGGAGGGCCAGCCGTTGAGCGTGTTGGAATCGCTGGGCGCGCGTCGCCCCTGCGTGACGACCGAGGTCGGCTGCTGCCGCGAGCTGCTCGAGGGCGCCCCCGGCGACGACTTTGGCGTTGCCGGATATGTGAGCCCGCCCATGTATCGCAAGGGTCTGGCCGATGCCATGGAGCGCATGTGCGCGAGCCGTGCCCGCCGTCTGGAAATGGGGGAGCGCGGCCAGCGTCGCGTGGCGACCTACTACCTACACGAGCAGATGCTCGCCAACTATCGTGCGCTGTACGACGAGACGGCTCGCGCGTTCAATTTGCCCAAGAAGGAGGTGTAGCCGGTGGCCGGAATCGGTTTTGAGCTCAAGCGCCTGTTTAAGCGCAAGGGTCTGTTTGCCACGATGCGCGCCTATGGCTACGCCGGCATCGTGTGCACGGGCCCCATGCTGCTGGGCGTACTGTTGCAGGTGGGCATTTTGGTGCTGTGCGGTCTGTGGGACGTGGGCCGCGCCAACCAGGATCTGCTGGTGTGCATGGTGACCTATACGCTGCTGGCGTCGCTTACGCTCACGAGCTTTTTCTCCATGCCCGTCACGCGCTTTTTGGCGGACATGCTGTTTGCCGAGCGCGAAGAAGAGGTCTTGCCCTCGTTTTGGGGCTCCAACGCCATCATGCTCGTTGCGGGCACGGTGCTCTACGGCGTATTTTTGCTGTTCTCGGGCGCCACGCTACTGCAGGGGCTGCTGTGCCTGTGGCTGTTCAACATTATGATCGTCAACTGGAACGGCATGAGCTATCTCACCGCTATTAAGGACTACCGGGGTATTCTGTGCAGCTTTGCCGCGGCCATTGGCGTGGCGTGCCTGTGTGCCTTGGCCGCGCTGGCACTGGGGCTGCCGCCGGTCGAGGGCCTGCTGGCCTCGATCGCCCTGGGCTACGGTGTGATGCTCGCTTGGGACGTGGTGCTGCTGTACCGGTATTTTCCTCAGAGCGAACGTAGACCCTGGCTCTTTTTGCGCTGGCTCGATCAGTTTATGCCGCTGGCACTCACGGGCCTGTTTACCAACCTGGGACTCTTTGCACATCTGGTAATTATTTGGGCCGGCCCCATTGGCGTGCAGGTCAAGGGCTTGTTTTATGGCGCACCCTACCACGATGTGCCGGCGCTCATCGCGTTTTTGACGATCCTTGTCACGACCGTCAACTTTGTAGTGTCGGTCGAGGTCAACTTCTATCCGCGCTACCGCGACTACTACAGCCTGTTTAACGACGGCGGCGTGGTGGGCGACATCGTGGTGGCCGAGGAGGAAATGCTCGCCACGCTCAACCGGGAGCTGCGGTTTTGCGCGCTCAAGCAGCTGTTTGTGACGGCAGCGGTCATCTCGCTCGAGACCACGGTGCTCTCGGCCCTGCCACTGGGCTTCAACAACCTTATGCACGGGTATTTTCGTACGCTGTGCGTGGGCTATGGTCTGTATGCCGTGGGCAATACGGTGATGCTCATCTTGCTGTACTTTACCGACTACAAGGGCGCCGTGCTTGCCTCTGGGCTGTTCGCGGGCGTGGCGGGGCTGGCGACCATCGTCTCGCTGTTCTTTCCGCAGCAGTTTTATGGCTTTGGCTTTTTGCTCGGCGCGGCGGTGTTTTTTGTTGTGGCGCTCATGCGGCTCGATACTTATACCGCCAACTTGCCGTATCGTATCCTGAGTCAGCAGCCCATCGTGGCGACCGACAAGACGGGTCGCTTTACGGAGTTTGGCTGCTTGCTCGACCGTGCCGAACAGCGCTACGAGGAGCTGCGTCTACAGGGCGAGCCGCATGGTGCGTTTGAGCGCACGGTGGTCCGTGTGTATCGCAATCGTTGGGGAGGTCCTGATGACCGATAGGATGATATCGCGTCGCCGCTTGATTGAAGCGGCTGCCGGCACATTGCTGCTTTCGGGCTGCTCTTCGCAGGACGAATCCTCGACAAAAAAGACCAAGAAGCAGGGCAAGATTAAAAAGGCCGATGCGTCTAGCGAGACTAAGCATCTTCGCGACAAGGATGAGCTGTACGAGGTCTACGACGACTCGGGTATCGTATGCATGTACCTGACGGTCTCGCGCGGCAACAGCTCCGAGAATACCGATCATAGCTGGGCCGAGATCAATACCTACTCGGTCTACGACTATGCCGACATGGGCGTGACGCGCTATCAGGTTATGGGCCTGCTGCAGCCTGGCGATGATAAGGGTCCCGTTGCTGGCGAGGTCGGCTATGGCGAGGAGGCGCCCAACGCCACGGTGCAGGTGCGCGGTCAGACGTCGAGTACTTATACGCAAAAGAACTACAAGGTGGAGCTCAAAAAGGGCAAGGGCACGTGGCGTCAGCAGCGCGCGATTGCGCTTAACAAGCATATGGGCGAGGGCATGCGCTTTCGTAACAAGATGGCCTACGATCTGATCCGTGGCATTCCCCAGATGATGGGCCTGCGCACGCAGTTCGTGCACTTATGGGTGTGCGACCAGACCGAAAAATCTAACGACACCTTTGAGGACTACGGACTGTTTACGCAGGTCGAGCAGCTCAACAAGACGGCACTTAAGGCCCACGGTCTGGATAAGAGCGGGCATCTGTATAAGGTGAACAGCTTCGATTTCCATCGCTTCGAAGACACCATTAAGCTGGCGGATGACCCCGACTATAACCAGACGGCGTTTGAGGGCATGCTCGAGATTAAGGGCGATTCGGACCATACCAAGTTGATCGAGATGCTCGATGCACTCAACGACGATACGCAAAAGATCGACGATGTGCTCGACACCTACTTCGATACCGAGAACCTGGTCTATTGGATGGCGTTTCAGATCTTGACGGGCAATTGCGATACGCAGAACCGTAACTGCTATCTGTACAGCCCGCTTAACTCCAAGGTTTGGTACATCCTGGATTGGGATAACGACGGCATGCTGCGCAAGCTCGAGTTGAGCCTGACGGGGTTCTCGGATTATGCGAGCTGGGAGCGCGGCGTGAGCAACTACTGGGGCAACGTGCTGTTTAACCGCGCGTTGCGCAGCAAGTCGTTCCGCAGCGAACTCGATAGCGCCGTCAAGGACCTGCACTCGTATTTGACCGAAGAACGTCTGAGCAAGATGGTCGAGCATTATCGCGAGGTCACGGAGCCGCTCGTCTTTGCTGCGCCCGACCTGGAGCATCTGCCCGTGACCAAGGACGAATACGAGCAGATTGCCGCGGCGATTCCTTCCGAGATCGAGGAGAACTATAAGAGCTATCGCGAGAGCTATAAAAAGCCCATGCCGTTCTACATTGGCGTGCCGCAGATCGATAACGGTAAGCTGCGCGTGAATTGGGACGCGTCGTACGACTTTAAGGCGCGCGACATTCGCTATACCGTGGAGCTTGCGCGCGATTACGCCATTACTGACGTGATCTTTAAGGCCGAGGACGTGCTGCTGCCGGAGGTAACGTGCGATGCGCCCGATACCGGCCAGTACTTTGTGCGCGTGCGTGCCACCAACTCCGACGGCTATACGCAAGATGCGTTTGACTACTATGTGACCGACGATGGCAAACAGTACGGCATGAAGTGCTTTTACGTGCAGGACGGCGGTAAGGTCGTGGAGGACACGTATGAGGAGGGCTAGCGCGCTGCTTGAGCGTCTGGCGGCTCCGCCCGCGCGAACCACGCAGGAGCGTTACCGCCACGAGCTCAAGTACCTCATCAACGAGGGCGAGCACGCTGCGCTGGCCTGCCGCATGGCGCCGGTATTTAAGCTGGACAAGCATGCGCGGGCGGGCGGTTACACCATTCGCAGCCTGTACTTTGACGACTACTGCAACTCGGCCTACGAAGAAAAAGACGCCGGTATTCTCATGCGCAAAAAGTATCGCGTGCGCATCTATAACGGCAGCGACAAGGTGATTAAGCTCGAGCGCAAAAAGAAGTACGGCAGCTGGATCTATAAGGAGGACGCGCCGCTTACGCGCGGTGAGTTTGAGTGCATTCTGGCCGGCGAGTACGACTTTTTGCTGAGGAGCCCCTATCCGCTCTGCCGCGAGTTCTACATCGAGTGCATATGCAATATGATGCGCCCGCGGACCATCGTGGATTACGAGCGCGAGCCGTGGGTGATGGACGAAGGCACCGTGCGCATCACGTTTGACATGAACGTGCGCGCGGCTGTGGGAAGTTTCGATATCTTTGACGCGACGCTGCCCGCGCTGCCGGTCCTGGAGCCCGGCAAGCTGGTGATGGAGGTCAAGTTTACGGAGTTTTGCCCGCAGTTGGCGCGCGATATGGTGCCGCCGGGCGCGGCCGAGCTCACGGCGGTCTCCAAGTACTGCCTGTGTTACGAAAAGACCGCCTACTTGCGCGGCTTTAACTACTGGGAATCGGATTTTGAGAACCGAGGGGATATTTAGACCATGAGCACCAGGGACTTTTTTAAGAACTCCGTCTTGGAGGCGTTTGGCCAGGTCGACCCTGCCAAGATCGGTCTGTCGCTGCTCGTGGCGCTCGCCATGGGCATCCTGATCTATTGCGTGTACAAGCGCTTCTTTACCGGCGTGGTGTACTCGCGCAGCTTTGCCGTGACGCTCGTGGGCATGTGCGTGCTTACGTGTATGGTGACGCTTGCGATCTCGACGAACGTGGTCATCTCGCTCGGTATGGTCGGTGCTCTGTCCATCGTTCGTTATCGTACGGCGGTCAAGGACCCGCTCGACCTGCTGTATCTGTTTTGGGCCATTACTACGGGCATTACGGCAGGCGCCGGCATGTATGCGCTCGTGGGGCTGACGGCAGTGGTGATCGTGGTGATGATTGCCGGCTTTGCGAGCCACCAGGACAAGGCGCGCGTGTACATGATAGTCATCCACTACACGGGCCAGATCACGGGCGACGACATTGTGCGCGCGTTTGGCCGCACCAAGTTTACGGTGAAGTCCAAGACCATGCGCGGTGACAAGGTCGAGATGGCCGTCGAGGTGTTCTCTGACGGTGTTGACATGCCCTATGCCGACGCCATTCGCGCGCTTGACGGCGTGGAGGACCTGACGCTCATCCAGTACAACGGTGAATACCACGGCTAGAACCCTAGCGAGCAAATTGCACAAAGAGGGGCGCTCCTGGTCGAGCATACGTCAGCGAGCGGGGATCTGCCGTGGCGAGGTGCCGCGAAAGAGGAGCGACGCGTACTTCATGTACGCGAGCGACGGTTTGAGCGGCAGATCGCCCGGCAGATGCCCGCGCAGCGTCGAGCGGTCCGGCGTTCGTTAGAACGCCGGAACATAATAGCCACGGCAGCTGCGCGCTCGCTGAAATTTGCTCGACCTGGGATTCTATTTACTCAATTTGCGCGCAAGGCAGCTATCATGGTGCTTGTGAATTCGTTGTCAGGGGTGCTCGTGGTAAAGATGAAAGATGTGGCCGAGCTGGCCGGCGTTTCGAGCGCCGCGGTCTCGCGCTACCTCAACGGTGGATATATCTCGGCGGATAAGGCCGAGCGCATTAAGCAAGCGATTGAGCTGACCGGATACGTGCGGTCCAGCCAGGCTCGCGCGCTGCGCACCGGCTCCACCAAGCTCATCGGCGTCATCGTGCCTAAAATCAACTCGGAATCCGTAAGCCGCATTACCGCCGGCATTGGCCAGGTGCTCGGTCGCCGAGGCTACCAGATGCTGCTCGCGAATACTGACAACGTGGCCAAGCGTGAGCTCGAGTATCTCGACCTGTTTCAGAACCACCCGGTCGATGGCATTGTGCTGGTGGCGACCATGGTCACCGATGAGCATCGCCGGGCGATTGAGTCGTGCCGCGTGCCCATTGTGCTGATCGGCCAAAACGTCGAGGGCGCGGCGTGCGTCTATCACGACGATTACGAGGCTGCCTTTGAGCTGGGCCAGGCGCTCGCTGGTCGGGTAGATGGCAAGATCGCCTACATTGGAGTTACCGAAGAAGACCGCGCGGCTGGTTATGACCGCCGTCGCGGTTTTGAGGCCGGATTGCGCGCCGCGGGCAACCCGCTCGATGCCGCCTTGATTCGCCTGGGCTCGTTTACGCTCGACTCGGGCTATAGCGCGGCGCGTGAGCTGCTTTCCGTCGCTCCCGATGTTTCGTTTATCGCCTGCGCGACCGATACCATGGCGGCGGGCGCGCTGCGTGCCATCGATGAGGTTCGCGGCATGGGCGAGGGCATACACCGCGTGAGCGGTTTTGGCGACAACGCGTTTTTGCGCGCGCTGACGGGCGGCATTCCCACCGTGCATTATGGGTATCTGACCAGTGGCGTCGAGGCCACCAGCATGCTGCTCGACACGCTCGATGGCGTGGAGGGGGAGCGCGGTCTCAAGACGCTCAAGCTCGGCCATCAGCTTATGAATGTCTAGGCTCTGGGCACGTCTGCTTGTCTCTGAGGCCCCTGTTTTTGCCGTAAAACTACCATTCGCCGGCTTTTTCCTACCGTTCACCCTACTATGAAAACGATTACAGTTATATGAAACTGAAAACGATTACAGTGTAAGTGTCAACGATAGCCGGGTGCACATGCGCCCGTTGGAGGAAAGGGAAGTCATGGACTACCGCAAATCAGCCCAAGAGGTGCTCGACAACATCGGTGGCGCCGGCAACGTTGTTTCGGCCGCGCACTGCGCCACGCGTCTGCGCCTGGTGATTGCCGATAACGCCAAGGTCGACAAGGAGGCCCTCGAGAATATCGACGGCGCCAAGGGCGTCTTTGAGGCCCAGGGCCAGCTCCAGATTATTTTTGGCACTGGCACCGTCAATAAGGTCTACGACGAGTTCATTGCGCTCAGCGGCGTCGAGGCTGCCACCAAGGCCGAGGTCAAGGAGGCCGCGGCGCAGCAGCAGAACATCTTTATGCGCGCCATTAAGGTGCTCGGCGATGTCTTTGTCCCCATCATCCCCGCCATCGTGGCTTCGGGCCTGCTGCTGGGCATTATGAGCGCCCTCAACTTTATGGCCTCCAACGGCTTTATCGCGCTCGACACCAATAACTTTATTTATAAGATTGCCGACCTGGTCTCGGGAACGTCCTTTGGCATCCTGCAGATCCTGATTGGCTACTCCGCCGCTAAGGCCTTTGGCGCCAACCCGTATCTGGGCGCCGTTGTCGGTGGTGCGTTCATCAACTCTTCGCTGCAGAGCGCCTACACGGTTGCCTCCGAGGGCGTGCAGACCATGGTCACCGTCATTCCCGGTGTGTACAGCTTTGAGTGGGTCGGCTATCAGGGCCACGTTATCCCCATCGTCATCGCCTGCGCCATCCTCGCCTTCTTGGAGAAGCGCCTCCACAAGATCGTTCCCGAGATGTTCGACCTCTTTGTGACCCCGCTCGTCTCGGTGTTCGTGACCGTGCTCGTGACCCTCGTTGCCGTCGGCCCCATCTTTGTCTGGGCTGAGAATGCCATCCTCGGCCTGATCCAGGCCCTGCTGACCCTGCCCTTCGGCATCGGTTCCTTTATCGTCGGCCTGTTCTATGCCCCCACGGTCGTTACCGGTATCCACCAGATGTACACCGCCATCGACCTGGGCCAGCTCGCCCAGTACGGCGTGACCTACTGGCTGCCCATCGCTAGCGCTGCCAATATCGCCCAGGGTGGTGCCGCGCTCGCCGTTGCCTTTAAGACCCGCGATGCCAAGATCAAGGGCCTGGCGCTTCCTTCGGCCCTGTCCGCCTTCATGGGTATTACCGAGCCTGCCATCTTCGGTGTGAACCTGCGCTTCTTTAAGCCCTTCATCGCCGGCTGCATCGGCGGCGGTTGCGGTGCCCTGGTCTGTGCGCTCACTTCGCTGGCTGCCTCCGGCACGGGCGTTACCGGTATCTTCGGTATCCTGCTGTGCCTGGCCCAGCCCGTGCAGTACGCGATCATGTTTGCGGTCGCCGCGTTGGTTTCCTTTGCCGTCTCGTTTGTCCTGTACAAGGACGAGCCCAAGGCTTCCGAGCAGGCGTAGGATTTGCGTAAACAAAAAGCCCGCAGGCTCCATCCTGTGGGCGTTTTGTTTATCTGGAACCCTTGATTTGAGCGTTCGTAGATTTAATTCGATTGGATACCGACATGTCTAACGCACTTCAGCGCGATCTTGCCAAGCTCGTTGCCAATATGGATGCAGCGGCCGCCGAGCGTGGCCACGGGCCCTATGCTCAGCATTTTCATATTATGCCGCCCACGGGCTGGCTCAACGACCCCAACGGGCTTTGCCAGGCCGATTGCGTGTTTCACGCATACTTCCAGTATGCTCCGTTTGACGTGAACGGCGGCGTCAAGATGTGGGGACATGCCACGAGCCGCGACCTTATGAACTGGGAGTATGTTGGCGCGCCGCTGCTTCCCGATGAGCCGTTCGACTGCCATGGTGTGTACTCGGGCTCGGCATTGGTCGAGGACGGTCGCATTCGCGTGCTCTATACCGGTAACGTTAAGCTCCCCGATGCGGACGGCGTTTATGACTATGTCAACACCGGCCGTCGCGCCGATACCGTGTATGTCGAGAGCGCCGATGGACAGACGTTTAGCCAAAAGTGCGTGGTGCTGGCGTCGGAGGAGTATCCCGAGGATCTGACGTGCCATGTGCGCGATCCCAAAGTGTGGCGCGATGAGGCCGGTCGCTATCACATGGTGCTGGGCGCGCGTCGTCGCGTTGACGGGCCGCACGTCGAGAGCCGTTTTTGTGCGATGCATGGCGAGGGTGCCGGTCGCGATGCGGGCGAGATTCTAGTGTATGGTTCGGTGGACATGCTGAACTGGGAGCTCGAGAGCCGTGTGTCTACGCCCGAGCGCTTTGGCTTTATGTGGGAGTGCCCGGGGTATCTGGAGCTTGAGACGGATGGCGGTGTACCGGCGAAGTGGCTGTCCTTCTCTCCCCAGGGGCTCGAGGGCGGTCGTTGGGACCGCGGCAACGTATACGCTGCTGGCTACATGCCCGTTACGGGTGACATTACGGGTGGCAAGGACGCTTATGATCTGGGCGAGTTCCGCCTGTGGGACGCCGGTTTTGACTTCTATGCGCCGCAGGAGTTTACGTCCGGAGATGGTCGCCACATTCTGATCGGCTGGATGGGCATGCCCGATGAGCCGACCTATGGTAACGCACCCACCGTGGCGTGCGGCTGGCAGCACTGCATGACGGTGCCGCGTGAGCTTACAGCCGGTGCTGGCGGCGTGGTGCTGCAGCAGCCGGCGCGCGAGATCGAGCGCCATTATGCCTCGGTGCGTGTGGGGGCGGGCTCGTTTGAGGTTGCCGACGATACCTGCTTTGACGTTGTTGTTGACGGTGTCGACGGCGCGTTTGCCGCGACCGTTGATGGCGAGCTGAAGCTTGCGTTTGTGCCCGCCGAGGGCGAGCTGCCCGCGCGCTTTGAGATGCGATTTGCCGATGAGGGTCGCGCTTCCGCCGGTTGCGGTCGTACCGTGCGCTGGGAGCCCGTCGACGAGGTTCGTAACGTGCGCATTGTCGGTGATGCTTCTTCGGTCGAGGTGTTTGTGAATGATGGCGCGCTCGTGTTTTCGACACGCATCTATCCCAAGGCCTATGGCGTGACCGTTGACGCTCCGGGTGCGAACGTGGCCTACCACGCGCTCAACATCTAGGCGATTCGTCGCATATCGGCGCTATACTTCAGCCGTTGCCCACGATGCGGGAAACATCCGCATCGTGGGCTTTTGTTTTGAAGGGACGGTGCCACGTGGACGTGCAACAGCTAGAAGAGGCCTGGGCTTTGAGGGCCGGCGCGCGTGAGGCGCGTCTTGTCGCTGCCCGGCATGTGCCGGCAGCGCTGTCGCTGCTGGGAATCGTGCGTCCCGGTGACCGCCTGGTGGCCTTTGCGGATGACTTTACCGAAGCGTTTGCGAGCGGCTTTGATGCCTGCGATGTGGCTATGGTGGATGAGCCGTCGGCCGCAGCGTTTGCCGCCGCGTCCGAGGGCTTTGCCGGCTCGTTTGATGCCGAGGGGCCGCACCTGTGGTGGTTTGTCAACTCCATCGGCGGGTTTGGTCTGCGTGTGCCCGGTCTTCGTGCTCTGGGACGCGCGGCTCGCGAGGCACGTGCGCTGCTCGTCGTTGACAACACGGTGGCTTCCATCTTTGGCTGCGATCCTTTGCGCTTGGGTGCCGTACTGTCTCTCGAGGCGCTCGACCGTGTGTGCGCCGGTGAGGCTCCACGCAAGCTCGTAGCCGCCTCCGTGGCGCGCTCGCAGCTCAAGCGCCATCGTGTGGATGCCGCTGCCGAGTGCGCGCATGCGCTGCTCGAGGGGTGCGGATTGGCCGAGCTTGACTTGTCCTCCGATGAGGCCGAGGTTCTAGAGCGCGGGCTCGACACGCTCGACACCCGCATGCAGGCACACTTCGATCGCGCCCGTGCGCTGGCTGAATATTTGGCCGCGAACGAGATGGTGAGCAACGTGCGCTATCCTGGGCTGACTTCGCATCCTGACCACGCGGTTGCAACGGGAATCCTCGAGCACGGTTTTGGCCCGGCAGTTGAGTTTGATCTTATCGAACGTAGTGCGGATGATCTGTTCGTTGCTTTGCCGGGGGAGTTTCGCACATCGCCCGCCGGCGGCGCAACGACGCGCCTTTCGGCCCCACGTGGCAAGCAGGGGAGTACCATCCGCCTCTTCGCTGGTACCGACGACCCCCTGACAGTAGCCGCAACCCTAGATGCCGCCCTCCGCAAGTAGCTAATTTGGGACGGGGCTTTTTTAGCTACCCAATGTCAATTTTTGGCTATGAGTCATGAATGCTCTGGATGGGTAGCTAAAAAAGCCCCGTCCCAAATTAGCTACTCTGGTTGATGGTGGCTATGAGGGCGTCGGCTTTGGAGGCGATGACGTCGTTGATCTCGCCCTGCAACGTCTCGTAGACTTCGATGGCTCGCTCGCCGGCGGGGGTGAGCGTGGATCCGCGGGCTCCGTCGCGCTCGATGAGCTTGCAGCCCAGCTGTCCTTCAGCCTCATTCACGATGCGCCAGGCCTTGGAATACGCCATGCCCATGCTCTTGGCGGCGCGGTTGAGCGAGTGCTCGCGGGCAATACCCTGCAGCAGCAAGACGCAGCCGTGACCAAACACGCCCGGCAGATCCTTGTCGCACGCTTGAATGACCAGCTTTGCCGTCGTCTTGTACTTCATACGCTCTACGTCTCCCCGCTAAAGTGTTTGCTGGGCAAACGCAAAGCCTGCGTCAAGCCCTCGTGTGCTCTTCTTAAATCATGCATTGTAGCAGTCAAAGTGCGTTAAGATACTTCCCCAGTATTGGGCGCCCAAGGTTGGGCTGGGTCCTACGAGGCCTGCAGCCGACCGGTCGCATGGAAAAAGGAGAAACATGGCTACGTTCTTTCCCGGTGAGTCCCACACGTTTTCGGAGTATCTGCTGGTTCCTGGTTACTCGTCCTCGCAGTGCATCCCCAACAACGTCTCTCTCAAGACGCCGCTAACCCGCTTCAAGCGCGGTGAGAAGCCGGCAATCACTCTGAACATCCCCATGGTTTCCGCCATCATGCAGTCCGTCTCGGGCGTCGACATGGGCGTCGCGCTCGCTACCGAGGGCGGCCTGTCCTTCATCTACGGTTCCCAGAGCGCCGAGTCCGAGGCCGCCATGGTCAAGGCCGTCAAGGATCACAAGGCCGGCTTCGTTCAGTCCGATTCCACGCTGACCCCCGACATGACCATGGAGCAGGTCATCGAGCTCAAGGATAAGACCGGTCACTCCACCATGCCGGTCACCGACGACGGCACTCCCAAGGGCAAGCTCCTGGGCATCGTCACCAGCCGTGACTATCGCCCCAGCCGCGATGACCACCAGACGAAGGCCTCCGAGTTCATGACCCCGCGTGAGCAGCTCATCGTGGGCGACAAGAACATTAGCCTCAAGGTTGCCAACGACGTCATCTGGGACAACAAGCTCAACGCCCTGCCCATCGTCGACGACAATGATCACCTTATGGGCATCGTCTTCCGCAAGGACTACGACAGCCACAAGACCAACCCCAACGAGCTGCTCGACGGCGATAAGCGCTACATGGTCGGCGCCGGTATCAACACCCGCGACTATGCCGAGCGTGTGCCGCTGCTCATCGAGGCCGGCGCCGACGTCCTGTGCATCGACTCTTCCGAGGGCTTCAGCGAGTGGCAGAAGCGCACCATCGAGTGGATCCGCGCCAACTACGGCGAGGACGTCAAGGTCGGTGCCGGTAACGTCGTCGACGCCGAGGGCTTCCGCTTCCTGGCCGACTGCGGTGCCGACTTCATCAAGGTCGGTATCGGCGGCGGTTCCATCTGCATTACCCGTGAGACCAAGGGCATCGGCCGTGGCCAGGCCACCGCGCTGATCGATGTCTGCCGCGCTCGCGACGAGTACTACGAGGAGACCGGCGTCTACGTGCCCGTGTGCTCCGACGGCGGTATCGTCTACGACTACCACATGACACTCGCCCTTGCCATGGGTGCCGACTTTATGATGCTGGGCCGTTACTTCGCCCGCTTCGACGAGAGCCCGACCGAGCGCGTTAACGTCAACGGCCAGTACATGAAGGAGTACTGGGGCGAGGGTTCCGCGCGTGCCCGCAACTGGCAGCGCTACGACCTGGGCGGCGCCGCGAAGCTCAGCTTCGTCGAAGGCGTCGACTCCTACGTCCCGTACGCCGGCTCCCTCAAGGACGGCGTGGGCGGCACGCTTTACAAGGTTAAGTCCACGATGTGCAACTGCGGTGCCCTCTCGATTCCCGAGCTCCAGGAAAAGGCACGCCTGACCCTGGTCAGCTCCACCTCCATCGTCGAAGGCGGCGCCCACGATGTAGTCGTCAAGGATTCCCAGCAAAGCGTCAGCTACCGCTAGGCGGCTTTCCCAAGCACCGCACCTTGCCGTTCAAACCGTCGCTCGCGTACCAAAGTACGCGTCGCTCCTCTTTCACGGCAATCTGCGGCACTTGGAAAACCCGGCCATGCTTGGACGGGTAACAAATAGCGGTTGATTCACAACCACGTTATTTAGATAAAGCGAGATGCCCGCAAGTCGCAGGCATCTCGCTTGTCGTATTTGCTATCATCATGCGAGTTAACGATGTGGCGGGGCGTTCTTACCTTTGCTCGCTGCAAGTTCCGCACGCAAAGAAGAGCACTAAATGTGCTCTTCGTCTTGCGCAGGACTGTCCGCAGCAGCGAGTAAAGGTAAGAGCGCCCCGCCCCAACCGAGATAACAAAGGAGCTGATATGTGCGATTGCACAGATCATAAGGACGAGATCCCTGCTTACGACGCGCAGGCCATTGAGTCCAAGTGGATGAAGGCCTGGGAGGACTCCAACCTCTTTGCCGTCGACACCGACGATAGTAAGCCCAAGAAGTACGTGCTCGAGATGTTCCCGTATCCGTCGGGCGACCTGCACATGGGCCACGCGCGCAACTATACCATCGGCGATGCCATGGCCCGTCAGGCCCGCATGCGCGGCTACGACGTGCTGCATCCCATCGGCTTTGACGCCTTTGGCCTGCCCGCCGAGAACGCCGCCATCAAGCACAACACGCAGGCTGCCGCCTGGACGTATAAGAACATGGACCAGGCGCTTTCCACGATGAAGCGCATGGGCTTCTCCTACGATCTGGATCGCATGGTCAAGACCTGCAGCCCCGACTATTACCGCTGGGGCCAGTGGATCTTTGAGAAGATGTGGGAAAAGGGCCTGGTCTACCGCAAGAAGAACCCGGTCAATTGGTGCCCCACCTGTAAGACCGTTCTGGCCAACGAGCAGGTCACCGAGGGCAAGTGCTGGCGCTGCGGCACCGAGCCCGAGAAGCGCGACCTTGAGCAGTGGTACTTCAAGATCACCGAGTACTCCCAGGAGCTGCTCGACGACCTGGAGAAGCTCCCCGGCTGGCCCGAGCGCGTCAAGCAGATGCAGGCCAACTGGATCGGCCGCTCCGAGGGCGCCGAGGTCGACTTTACTCTGTGCGACAAGGATGGCGAGCCTATCGAGGGCGACGAGGGTAAAATCACCGTCTTCACCACGCGAGCCGACACGCTCTTCGGTGTCTCCTTCTTTGTCCTGGCTCCCGAGTACGCGCGCCTGCACGATCTCGTCGAGGGCACGGAGTACGAGGAGGCCGTCACCAAGATCGTCGAGGACTCCAAACACATCTCCGCCGTCGAGCGTGCCCAGGGCACCCTCGAGAAGCACGGTGCCTTTACCGGCCGCTACGTGGTAAACCCCGTCAACGGCGAGAAGGTCCCCGTGTGGGTTGCCGACTATGTCGTTGCCGACTACGGCACCGGCGCCGTCATGGCTGTTCCCTGCGGCGACCAGCGCGACTTTGAGTTTGCCCGCAAGTATGACCTGCCGATCGTGCCGATCATCCTGGACGATGACGACCGCGCTGCCGTCGAGGCCAGCGGCGAGACCATCGATACCTTCCATGCCGAGACCGTCGACTGGGATTGCGCCCACGCTGCCGAGGGCACGCTCGTCCAGTCCGGCAAGTACACCGGCATGCGCGGCGGCAAGCACTCCGAGGGCGAGGCTGCCATCGTGGCCGACCTCGAGGCTATGGGCTGCGGTCGCCGTAAGGTCGAGTTCCGTCTGCGCGACTGGCTCATCAGCCGTCAGCGTTATTGGGGCAACCCCATCCCGGCCATCCACTGCGAGCACTGCGGCATCGTGCCCGTGCCCGAGGACCAGCTGCCGGTGACGCTGCCCGAGAACCTGGACCTGGGTGCCGGCGAGACCCTCGCCGAGTGCAAGGAGTTCTACGAGACCACCTGCCCGGTTTGCGGTCGCCTGGCCAAGCGTGAGACCGATACCATGGACACCTTCACCTGCTCCAGCTGGTATTACCTGCGCTATACCGACCCGCACAACACCGAGCTGCCCTTCTCCCGCGAGGCTGCCGACCGTTGGATGCCCGTCGATAACTACATCGGCGGCATCGAGCACGCCATTTTGCACCTGCTCTACAGCCGCTTCTTTACCAAGGCCCTGCGCGACCTCGGCCTGCTGAGCGTTGACGAGCCCTTCACCAACCTGCTGTGCCAGGGTATGGTCAAGGACGAGAACGGCGACACCATGTCCAAGTCCAAGGGCAACGTTGTGCCCCCGAGCTCGGTCATCGAGCCCTACGGCGCCGACACCATGCGTCTGGCGATCCTGTTTATCGCCCCGCCCGAGAAGGACTTCGACTGGGATCCCAAGGCCGTCGAGGGCGCCAACCGCTTCATTAAGCGCGCCTGGCGTATCGTGTGGCAGCTCGTCCAGTCTGGCGACGTCAACGTTGCCTTTGACAAGTCCGCGCTCGATGAGACCGCGATGAAGCTCTATCGCGAGCGTCACCGCACCATCGCCAAGTGCACCGAGGACTTCGACCGCGGCCAGTTCAACACCGCGATCTCGGCCGTCATGGAGCTCGTCAACGCGGCGAGCGCCTACCTCAACGCTACCGAGGGCATCGCCCGCGACAAGGCGCTGTGCTACGGCGTGGCTAAGGATATCGTGAGCGTCCTTGCCCCCATCTGCCCGTTCTGGGCCGACGAGCTGTGGCACGAGGCCCTCGGCTGCGAGGGCAACGCCTACACCGCCGCCTGGCCCGAGTTCGACCTGGCCGAGTCCGTTGAGGACACGGTGCAGATCGTCGTGCAGGTGCTCGGCAAGGTCCGCGGCCGCGTCGACGTTGCCCGCGACGCCTCCAACGAGGAGATGCGGGCTGCCGCCGAGGAAGCCGTTGCCAAGTGGCTTGAGGGCAAGACGGTCGTCAAGGCCATCTGCGTGCCTGGCAAGCTGGTTAACCTGGTTGTCAAGTAAGCGCTGCGCGCATAGCTGACACGAAAAAGCGAGGGGCGATTCCGCGGGGAATCGCCCCTCTTTTTGGTTATGGATACTTGCGACAACACCCAATTATCCATTTCTTGTGGAGAACCTGTGCTCACGCTGACCTGCGGGTTTGTGTTGTGGTTGCACGTTTGTGCAGGTATTGGTATAGTTTGCTTGCAAATGAAGTTGTAATTGAAAGAAGTGGGGTTTCGGCCCCGCTTCTTTTTTGTATGGATGGAGGTGCCGCAATGGTCAAGACCAAGACCGAGCAGGCGATCATCGACGCGCTCGAGGCCGTCGCTCCCCAGCACGATATCGACATCGTCGACGTTGAGCTCGTGGGTGCCACCAAGGCCCCCTGCGTGCGTGTGCGTATCGAGGGTGCCGAGGGTCAGAGCCTGTCGCTCAATGACGTCACGGCCAACACCAAATGGGTCGGCGATGTGATTGAGGAGCTCGATCCCATCTCTTCGAGCTATACGCTCGAGGTGTCGAGCCCGGGTATGGCGCGCCCGCTGCGCCGCCCGCGTGACTTTGCCCGCTTTGTGGGCGAGAACTGCGAGCTCACCTCCACCGCCACCGAGGGTCGTCGCAAGTACGCCGGCAAGATTGCCGCCGCCACCGAGACGAACGTGACCCTCGAGCTCGAGGACGGCGAGTCCGTTACCCTCGATTTCTCTGATGTTAAAAAGTGCAAGTTGAAGCCCACCTATGACTTCAAGCCCGCGAAGGAAGGAAAGTAAGATGGCAGCATCCGACATGATGTCCGCCCTGATGGAGCTTTGCCAGGAAAAGCGCATCGACCAGCTCTACCTGATCGACCGCCTGGAGCAGTCGCTCGCCAAGAGCTATGCCGAGATCCTGCATCTTGAGTGGGGCGCCAAGGTGACCATCGACCGCACCACCGGCAAGATCTACGTCTACCGTCTGGAGCCGATCGACGATTCCATGGACGAGGAGGGCAACTTCACCGAGTTCGAGGAGATCGACGTCACTCCCAAGAACACGAGCCGCATCGCCGCCCAGCACGCCAAGGCCGAGATCAACGCCATCGTTCGCAACTCTGCCCGCGAGCAGATCTACGAGGAGTTCTCCGGCCGCATCGGTGACCTCATCAGCGGTACCGTGCTGCAGTCCACGCCCGACTTTACGATCGTCAAGATTCGCGAGGGCGTCGAGGCCGAGCTTCCGCACTTCGACCAACGCCGTTACGAGAACGAGCGCAACGAGCGTCCGATGGGCGAGCGCTACCTGCACAACCAGCACATCAAGGCCGTGATCATCGACGTTCGTGACCCCAACTCCAACCTGCAGCCGGTTCGTGGCGAGCACAGCCGTCCGCCGATTGTCATCTCCCGTACCCACCCCGAGCTCATGCGTCGTCTGTTTGAGCAGGAGGTGCCCGAGATTTATGAGGGCACCGTCCAGATCAAGTCGATCGCCCGCGAGCCCGGCCAGCGCTCCAAGGTCGCCGTCCACTCGCTCGACGATCGCCTGGATCCGGTTGGCGCCTGCGTCGGTCCCAAGGGCAGCCGTGTTCGCGCCGTCGTGGGCGAGCTCCGTGGCGAGCGCGTCGACGTCATCCTGTGGGATGCCGATCCGGCCGTCTACGTCGCAAACGCCCTGTCGCCCGCCAAGGTCACCCGCGTCCTCATCGACGAGGAGAAGGCCTACGCCGGCGTCATCGTGCCCGACGACCAGCTGTCCCTCGCCATCGGCAAGGAGGGCCAGAATGCCCGCCTCGCCGCGCGCCTGACCGGCTGGCACATCGACATTAAGTCCGAGACCCTTGCCGCCGACATCCTCAAGAACGTTCCCGTTCACGAGGAGCCCGCCGCCGACCTGATCGGTGACGAGGAGGACGAGGACGTCCGTCGCTGCGAGTTCGTGTCCGAGGACGGCATCCAGTGCCGCAACCAGGCCCGTCCCGGCTCCCGTTTCTGCGGTGTCCACGACACCGACGCCTTCGATGATGCGGAGGACCTGATCTAGCGCGCGGTCGCGCTGGGCAGGTCCCGGCGCATACCCCACGCTCGTTCAGTCTCTAGGCACCCAAGGTGCCAGAAAGGGTAGGTGAAGTCATATGGCAAAAGTCCGTGTGTCCACCCTGGCCAAAGAGTTCGGCATGACCTCCAAGGAACTGATGAGTCATCTCGCCGAAATGAAGATTCCCGCTAAGTCTGCTTCCTCCGCTTTGGAGGACGCTTACGTCGCCATGGTCCGCAAGCAGCTCGCCTCGGTGATCGAGGCCCGCGCCCAGGAAGTCGAGGCTGCCAAGCAGGCCGAGGAGCAGGCCGCTGCCGCCGAGGAGGCAGCACGCGCTGCCGAGGCAGAGCGCGAGCGCATCGCCGCCGAGAAGGCACGCGAGGAGGAGCGCCGCCAGTTCGCCGCCGCCCAGGCTGCCGAGGAGGCCGCCCGCGCCGAGGCCGAGGCTAAGAAGAAGGCCGAGCAGGAGCGCCTTGCCCGCGAGAAGGAGGAGGCTGCCCGCGAAGCCCAGCGCCGCGCCGTCCCCGCTTCCGACTCCGGTTCGCGCTTCCGTTCGCTGCTCGACCAGATCGCCGCACAAGAGACCGTGCTCAAGGAGAAGAAGGACGCCGAGGAGAAGGCCAAGGCCGAGCGCGCTGCCGAGCGCGGCAACCGTCGTGGCGGTAACAACGACCGTCGCGGTGGCCGTCGCAACGATCGCAACGCCTCCGACAACAACTCCGAGCGCAACGCCTCCGAGAGCCGTCCGCACAGCCATCGCACCAACGCCAGCAATAACGTTGCTGCCGGCATGGACTTCCCCAACCCCGACAAGCAGGGCAAGGGCAAGAAGCGCAAGGGCGGTCACAACAACGAAGAGGACCACTACAGCCGCATGGCTCGCGAGGCCGAGGAGTACAGCCGCGAGAAGGTGCTCGAGGAGGCTCGTGCCGCCGTCGAGGAGGCCTCTCGCGAGTCCACCGGTCGCCGCAAAAAGCGCAAGGAGAAGCGCGAGCGCGAGGCCGCAAAGGCTCAGGAAGAGCGCAAGATAGAGGAGGCGCTGGCCCAGGGCGTGAACCCCGAGGAGCTCGACGCCATCAAGGTTTCCCAGGGCGTTACCGTCCAGGAGCTCGCTGAGGCGCTCGACGTTCCGGCCAACGACATCATCAAGCGCCTGTTCCTGCTGGGCACGCCGCTTACCATGACGCAGTCCATGTCCGACGACCTCGTCGAGCTCGTTGCCGACGACCTGGGCCGTCAGATCAAGATCATCACCCCCGAGGAGGAGAACACCTTCTCGTTCTACGACGATCCCGCCGACCTTAAGCCGCGCGCCCCGGTCGTCACCGTCATGGGCCACGTCGACCACGGCAAGACGAGCCTCCTCGACGCTATCCGCCATACCGGCGTCGCTGCCGGCGAGGCGGGCGGCATTACCCAGGCCATCGGCGCTTCGCAGGTCATGATCAACGACCGCAAGATCACCTTCATCGATACCCCCGGTCACGCCACCTTTACGGCCATGCGTGCCCGCGGCGCCAAGGTGACCGATATCGTCATCCTGATCGTGGCCGCCGATGACGGCGTCATGCCCCAGACCATCGAGTCGATCAACCACGCCAAGGCCGCCGGCGTTCCCATCGTCGTCGCCGTCAACAAGATCGATAAGCCGGGTGCCAACCCCGACCGCGTGCGCCAGGAGCTCACCGAGTACGGCATCATCCCCGAGGAGTGGGGCGGACAGAACATGTTCGTCAACATCTCGGCCAAGCAGAAGATCGGTATCGACGACCTGCTCGAGACCGTCCTGCTCCAGGCCGACGTGCTCGAGCTCAAGGCCAACCCCGATACGTTCGCATCGGGCAACGTCCTCGAGGCTAAGCTCGACAAGGGCCGCGGCTCGGTTGCCACCGTGCTCGTGACCCGCGGCACCCTGCACGTGGGCGACACGCTGGTCGCCGGCCTCACCTATGGCCGCGTCCGTGCCATGCTCGACCCCAAGGGCAACGCCGTTACCGAGGCCGGTCCTTCCGACGCCGTCGAGATCTTGGGTCTGCAGTCCGTCCCCAACGCCGGCGACGAGTTCCGCGTATTCGAGGACGAGCGCGAGGCCCGCGCCCTGGCCGACGAGCGTTCGCTCAAGGCCCGTATCGAGGAGCAGAGCCGCGTGAAGCACGTGACGCTCGAGAACCTCTTCGAGACCATCGCCGACGCCGAGGTCAAGGAGCTCAACCTGATCATCAAGGCCGACGTCCAGGGTTCCATCGAGGCCCTTCAGGACTCCCTCGACAAGATGGATCAGTCCGAGGTGCGCATCAACACGATCCACTCCGCCGTTGGTGCCATCAACGAGACCGACGTCGTCCTGGCCGACGCCTCCAACGCCATTATCATCGGCTTTGGCGTTCGTCCCGACGGCAAGGCCCGCTCCGCCGCCGAGCGCGAGGGCGTCGAGATCCGTTGCTACGACGTCATCTACAAGTGCCTCGAGGACCTCGACGCTGCCCGTATCGGCATGCTCAAGCCCACCGAGGTTGAGGTCTCCACGGGCACTGCGACCGTCCTCGACACCTTCAAGGTGCCCAAAGTCGGTATCGCCGCCGGTGTCCGCGTCGAAGAGGGCGAGATTGCCGCGACCGATTCCGTGCGCCTGGTGCGCGACGGCATCGTGGTCTTCAACGGCAAGATTGCCTCGATGCGCCACTACAAGGACGAGGCCAAGAGCCTCAAGAGCGGCTCCGAGGGCGGTATTGGCCTGGAGAACTTCCAGGACATCAAGCCTGGCGACACCATTGAGGGCTACCGCATCGACCAGGTTGCCCGTACCGAGTAGGGGGTAGCGCTATGAAGCAAACGCAGGCAACCCGCCGTCTGGGCGAGCAGCTTCGCGAGAAGCTCGGTTATATCCTGCTCTTTGAGGTTTCCGATCCGCGTCTCGACCTGGTCACCCTGACCGCGGTCGAGGTCGCGGTGGACCGTTCGTTCGCGCGCGTGTACGTGTCGTGCGATGCGAGCCGCTACGACGAGGTCATGGAGGCGCTCGCCAGCGCCAAGGGCCGCATCCGTAGCCTGTTGGCCCGCTCGCTCGATTGGCGCGTCACGCCCGAGCTCGATTTTCGCATCGATCGCTCGACCGATGAGGCCGAGCGCATCACGCGTGCGCTGGAAAACGTTCCCGCCACGCTTGCGATCGAAAAGGACGAGGACGGCTATCCAATAGCGGATGCCGCCCAGGAGGCAGCTTTAGATGAGTAATTCCGCCGACCTCGCATCGTGCGAGTCTGCAGATATTCAGCGACGCATCCTCGAGCTCATCGAGGGTGCGTCCTCCATTGCGATTTCGGGACATACGTCTCCCGATGGCGACGCCCTGGGCTCCGTGCTGGGTCTGGGCTTATCGCTTATGAAGTTTTTCCCCAACAAGGACATTGCCTTGCTGCTGGCAGACGATGACCCGGTTCCGCGCATCTACCGCTTTATGGAGGGCGCCGACCGTCTGGTGCCGGCATCTGCGTATACCGGCAATCCGGACCTGTTCATCTCGGTGGACGTGCCGGTCGTCGAGCGTCTGAACAACTCAGCCGAGGTGCTCCGCCGCTCGTCGCATGTGGTGTGCTTCGATCATCATCCGGCGCGTGAGGAATTTGCCGAGCTGAGCCTGAGGTGCGTCGGCGCCGCAGCCTGCGCCATGATCATCGACCGCTTTTTGGACAATTGCGGCATTGTGGCTCGCGATGGCGTTGCGACCTGCCTGCTGTGCGGCCTGGTGACCGATACCGGTCGTTTTCAGTACCAAAACGCCGATGCCGCTGCGTTCCATGCCGCCTCGCGCCTGGTCGCGCACGGTGCCGATCCCGCGCGTGTTGCGCTCGAGGTCTACCAGAGCATGCGCGTAGAGTTCTTGCATCTCAAGTCCATCGTTATGGGCCGCATCAAGACCGTGGCGCACGGTCGCGTGGCATATAGTTATGCGTACCAGAGCGACCTCGAGGCCTGCGGCGTTACTTCGGATGAGTGCGACGGCCTGGTCGATGTGGTGCGTTCGGTTATGGGCGTGGAGGTCTGCCTGTTTCTGAAGGGCATTGAGGGCGATACCAAGGTACGCGGCAACCTGCGCTCCAAGGGTGACCTCGATGTGTCCGAGATTGCTGCCAACTTTGGCGGTGGCGGGCATCATGCCGCCGCCGGCTTTTCCAACAACGGAACGATTCGCGAGACGCTCGCCGTGGCACTTCCCATGCTGGCCGAGCTGGTAGGGGAGGATCCCGCTTCGGTGACCGTCGAGCTCTAACATTTTGGATGGTACATGGCTCGTCGTACGCCTTCTCAATTGAATATGCTGCTCGCCGTCGATAAGCCGGTGGGCTGCACGTCCCACGACGTGGTATCGCAGTGCCGACGCGCCCTCCATGAGCGACGCATCGGCCATGCCGGTACGCTCGACCCCATGGCCTCGGGTGTCATGGTGGTGGGCGTGGGCCAGGCGACCCGTCTGCTGGGCATGCTAACCCTCGATACCAAAAGTTATGTCGCCGACATTTCGTTTGGTGTCGAGACCAATACCGATGACGCGGAGGGCGAGGCCGTCCGCACGGTGCCCGTTGCCCCCGAGCTGCGCGATCTCGCTTACGCCCGTGAGCAGCTGGCCGCTATGCTTGGCCCGCAGATGCAGGTGCCGCCAGCGTTTTCGGCCATCTCGGTCAATGGCGTTCGCGCCTATAAGAGCGCTCGCGAGGGCAATGCGGTCGACTTGCCTCCGCGCCCCGTCGAGATCTATGCCGCCGACCTGATTGCCGTGGGCGGCGAGGGCGATACGTGCGTCTGGACCGTGGCGTTTTCGGTAAGCAAGGGCACCTACATTCGTGCGCTCGCTCGCGATCTGGGTCGTGCCTGTGATAGTGCTGCGCATATTTCCGCGCTGCGCCGTACGGCCTCCGGTGTGGTTTCCATTGGCGCCTGCCATGCGGTAGAGGAGCTCTCTGCCGAGTCCGCTGCCGGCTTCGCTCTGGATCCCATCGCCGCCCTAGGTGCCACGCGTGTCGATTTGCCGGGTAATCTTGCAGACGACCTGCTTTGTGGCCGCCGCATTCCCGTTGAACGCGCGCTTGCGGACTTCGATACGGCGAAGGCGCCGTTCGCGCTCGTACTCGATGGGGGATTGAAGGCGCTTGCTCGTATCGAGGGCGGCCGCTTTGTGATGGAGCACGTCTTTCCGCAGGCGATCGGCGGTGTTCGATGATGCTGACGCCCCACGAGCTCGCGCGTATCTTTTTCGCGGGTGAGTTGGATGAGGCCCGTATCGTTTCTGCCGATGCTTTTGATGCGTGCGAGTTCTTGGGTGCCGCGTCGATCGCTATTGGCGTGTTTGATGGCGTGCATCGTGGGCACCAAGAGCTGATCGAAGCGGTTATTCGCGATGCACATGATCACGGCAGCAAAGCGGTCGTGATCACCTTCGATCCTGATCCGGACGTCGTGGTGAGTCCGTTGCCCGCCCAAAAATTGATGATGACGGCCGACCGCCTGCATGCCCTGGCTCAAACCGGGGTCGATGCGGTGGTGGCCGTTCCCTTTACGCCCGCCGTGGCGGCACTCGACCATGTCGGGTTTCTGGCGCTGTTGTCGCGTGTTGTCGACATTCGCTCCATTCGTGTCGGCAGCGACTTTAGGCTCGGCCGCGGCGGGGCTTCGGGCGTTGCCGAGATGCGCGCCTGGGGCGCTGAGCGTGGGGTTGACGTTTACGGTCACGACCTGCTCTGCGTTAACGGGCAGACCATCTGCGCCACGCGCATCCGCCATGAGCTGGGTCAGGGTCATGTGGAGCTGGCTGCCGAGCTTCTCGGCCGTCCCTATATGCTGCGCGGCGTTGTGGCGGCTGGCCGTCACGAGGGCTCCGACATGGGCTTTCCCACGGCAAACATCCAGGTGCCCGACGGCATCCAAGTGCCTGCCGATGGCGTCTATGAGGGTCTGGTGCTGGTCGACGATACCGTATGGCCTGCTGCCGTTAACGTCGGCCTGCCGCCGACCTATGCCGATGATGCCGCCTCGGCGCATCTCGAGGCCAACTTGATCGGCTATGCGGGCGACCTGTATGGCGCTTCCGTGTCGCTGGCGTTTACGCGCTGGCTGCGTCCGTCGCGCGTGTTCGATTCCCTGGACGAGCTGATTGCGACCGTCGAGGGTAATATCGACGATATCCGTCATAACTTGGGTGAGCAGGGGGTGAGCATCCGTGATTAGCGATGAAGAAAAAGATCAGGTACGCGCGGCGTCGGACCTGGTTGCCATCGTGCAGGAAACGGTTGAGCTCAAGCCCCGCGGCCATGAGTTTTGGGGATGCTGCCCGTTTCATGGCGAAAAGACCCCATCGTTTCACATTATCCCTGCTACGCAGGTGTGGCACTGCTTTGGTTGCGGCGAGGGCGGCGACGTCTTTACCTATATCATGAAGCGCGAGAACCTGAGTTTTCCCGAGTCGATCCGCTATTTGGCTGATCGTGCGGGCATTGAACTGCACGATACCGGTGCGCAACGCGATCGCGGCACCAAGCGTGCTCGCATCTATGACCTGTGCGCCGAGACGGCTCAGTTCTACCACACCATGCTTATGCGCGGCAAGGACAGCCGTCCGCGCGAGTACTTTGCCAGTCGTGGCATGGGCGGAGATGTCTGTCGCCGCTACTGCCTGGGCTTTGCGCCGGGTCGCAACGCGCTGGTGTCGTATCTGTCGCAGGCGGGCTTTACCCCGCAGGAGATGATCGATGCCAACGTGGCCGTGAGCCGTGGGCGCGGGCAGCTCGCGGACCGTTTTTACGACCGCGTGATGTTTCCCATCTTTGATGAGCAGGGTCACAATATCGCCTTTGGCGGGCGCATCATGGGCGATGGTCAGCCTAAGTACCTCAACACCGCCGAGACGAGCGTATTTCATAAAAAGCGAAACCTCTATGGCTTTAACTGGGCCAAGGAGTTTATCGTCGCGCAGGATACCGCCATCGTGGTTGAGGGCTATACCGACTGCATCGCCTGCTGGGAGGCAGGGATCAAAAACGTCGTCGCCACGCTAGGCACGGCGCTCACGGAGCATCATGTTAAGACGCTTACCCGCTTTGCCAAGCGCATTGTATATATGTTCGATGGCGACGCCGCCGGTCAAAAGGCTGCCCGTCGCGCGATTCAGTTTATCGAGCAGGATTCGATGGACCTGCGCTGCGTGGTGCTTCCCGACGGCAACGACCCCATGGAGTTCATTACCGCGCATGGTGGCGAGGCACTGCAGGCGCGCATCGATGCCGCCGAGCCCCTCATGGACTTTGTGTATCGTTCGCTGCAGGAGTCGAGCGACATTACCACGCCGGGCGGTCGCGCCAAAGCGCTCGAGGACGCGCTGACGCTCATCTACCCGCTGCGTGACAGCTATATGATCGACACGTACTTTATCCAGATTGCCGATCTGCTGGGTTTGGACCTGGAGACCGTGCGCGCGAGTTCGGGCCGGGTGTTTCGCGATGTCGCCAAGCGCGAGGATGCCGAGCGCCGGCGTGAGCAGAACTACGAGCGTCAACGCGCGCAAGCTGAGCGCGCGGGCAGCTCGCAGGGACGAAGCTCGGGCGGCAGCACGGCTGGTGCGCGCAGTGCCGGTCGCGGTGCCTGGGCCGCGGGTGCGACGCCGCCGGTGTCCGCACCGGTCGAGGAGGACCCGTTCGACTACGTTCCGCTTGATGCCTATGGGGCAGCGCCGGTGGAGGTCGACGAGGATCTGCCGCCAATCGATGTGCCAGCGGGGATGGAAAGCGCTGCGCCCGTTGCCGATAGTTCAAGCGCGGCGGCAGCTCCGTCGATGCCGATAGTTTTGACCGATCTGGAGCGGAAATCCCTGGCGGGGGAGCGCGAGCTGCTGACGATGCTCACGAGCTACCCCGATCTGTTCCGCACGTATGCCGATCGCATTTGTTCTATCGAGTGGGTTGACCCGCGTCACGAGTCCATTGCGTGGGCCGTGCTCGCGACACCACCGGGAACCGATCCTGCGGCATGCATGGATGCGGCGCGCGCGGTGTGTCCCGAGGCGGCGTCGCTTGTCAGCGCTGGGCGCATCTCGGCGACGAGTAAGCACCCGACCGAGACGAACATCGTCTTTATGCTCGATACGCTCGAGCTCTACACCATCAAGCGTCGCATGCGAGCCGCGCAGGCCAAGTTGCGTCAGGACCGTTCACTCGACGATGAGGACCGTCGCGTGCTGACTGTGCAGGCGGTGCAAGATTCACAGCGCCAGCGCGAGCTCCAAAAGTCGATCGGAGGCGTGGCCGACCCGTTCCGTTTGATCGGTTTGGAGACCGCGGGTGCCGATCAGGCCTAGATGTTGTGGTCAACCAGCGTATTCTCGCCTATATCCTGTCTTTATTTTGGGTATAGACGTCCATGTGTGTGCTAAAGTATTGAATCCTGTGGACTACGAAGGGAGAATCTGTGCCAAAAAAGACTGAGAGCACGGGTACTGGGCTGGAATCCTACGTTGCAAAGCTCATGGGCAACGGCTCAAACAGGACTTCGGTAACCGAGGACGAGATTCAGGTCGCCCTGAAGGATATCGATGTTACTGATGAGCAGCTCAACGCGGTGTATTCCGCGCTGCGCAACAGCGGCATCCAGATTATCTCCGCGAGCGGAAACGACGACGCCCCGATGGACGTCGACGATGACGATAACGATACCGACGATTTCGACGATGACGAGCACGATTCCGGCTCGCTTGACGATCACGAGCTTAAGATGGCCCGCCAGGCCGATGCCGAGATGGGCTCTTCCAAGAGCAAGAAGAAGCGCACCGTGCGCACGTCCCGTTCGCGTTCGCGCGTGCGCGGCATCGATGCCTCCACGGTGATGCTGACCGGCGACCCGGTTCGTATGTACCTCAAGGAGATCGGTAAGGTCGACCTGCTGACCGCATCTGAAGAGGTCGATCTGGCCATGAAGATTGAGGCCGGTCTCGAGGCTACCGAGAAGCTCGAGGCTGCCGATGCGGGCGAGATTGAACTCACACGCTCCGAGATGCGTCGTCTTACGCGTATCGAGAACGTTGGTCTTGAGGCCAAGCAGGCGCTCATCAGCGCAAACCTGCGTCTGGTCGTCTCCATCGCCAAGCGCTATGTCGGCCGTGGCATGCTGTTCCTGGATCTGATCCAGGAGGGTAACCTCGGTCTGATCCGCGCCGTCGAGAAGTTCGACTACCAGAAGGGCTTCAAGTTCTCCACGTACGCCACGTGGTGGATCCGTCAGGCCATTACGCGCGCTATTGCCGACCAGGCCCGTACCATCCGTATTCCCGTGCACATGGTCGAGACCATCAACAAGCTCGTCCGCGTGCAGCGCCAGCTCCTCCAGGACCTGGGTCGTGACCCGACCCCCGAGGAGATCGGTGCCGAGATGGATATGAGCGCCGACCGCGTCCGCGAGATCCAGAAGATTTCGCAGGAGCCCGTGTCGCTCGAGACCCCGATCGGCGAGGAAGAGGATTCCCAGCTGGGCGACTTCATCGAGGACTCCCAGGCCATCGTTCCGCCCGATGCCGCCAGTTTCTCCATGCTGCAGGAGCAGCTCACCCAGGTGCTCGACTCGCTTGCCGATCGCGAGCGCAAGGTTATCGAGCTGCGCTTTGGCCTTGTCGACGGACATCCCCGCACGCTCGAGGAAGTCGGCCGCGAGTTTGGCGTCACGCGCGAGCGTATCCGCCAGATCGAGTCCAAGACCCTGGCCAAGCTCCGCCACCCGAGCCGTTCCAGCAAGCTCAAGGACTACATCGAAAGCTAGTCAAGCAAGAAGCGCCCTCAAGCACATCTGCCGGGGGGCGCTTTCATGTAGTCGTTGGGGACGTTCTTAAACGACTAGTCGTTTAAGAACGTCCCCAATGACTAGGTCGGAAAATTTCTTAAAAAAGTTCTTGCCCTTCGTCCAATCGTCCGTATAATAAACTTCGTTGCTTGAGAGCACGCACCTATTCCTCGGTAGCTCAATGGTAGAGCACGCGGCTGTTAACCGCGCTGTTGTAGGTTCGAGTCCTACCCGGGGAGCCAGAATTTCTCAGCCCATTTCGCTGGGCTTTTAAATTCCTCGGTAGCTCAATGGTAGAGCACGCGGCTGTTAACCGCGCTGTTGTAGGTTCGAGTCCTACCCGGGGAGCCAGGTTGTAAAACCCGTCGCTTATGCGGCGGGTTTTTTCATGCCGCGTTCGCCTGTGGCGAACGTTACCGTATCAACATTTCGTGTCGAGGATATAATCGCGAGCCCTGCCGCCTTAACAAGGCGCGGTCGTTGTAAAATATTGGAATGATTGCTCCCACGACATGGTGCCGCGAGCACCAGAAAAGGAGATTCTTGTGTCTGAGACCATTAACGGCAGCCTGAGCGTCTCGAACGACGTTATTGCCGATATTGCCGGTTATGCCGCGATGACGTGCTACGGCGTCGTCGGTATGGCTGAGCAGCTCCAGGGCGCCGAGAGCGTGCGCCTGCTTGCCGGCCAGCGCCTCCGCAAGGGCGTGCTTGTTTCCGCCGACGAGAACGGCCTCACGGTCGACCTTCACGTCGTGCTCGAGAACGGCGTCAACATGAAGTCCGTCTGCCACAATCTTTCGAGCTCCGTCGCCTTCACCCTGCAGGAGATCGCCCAGATCGATCCCGCCAGCCTTAAGATCGGCATTCACATCGACGCGCTCAAGAGCCGTCTGAACTAGCATCCGAATACGGAGATTTCACCACTCATGATTGCAAAGACCATTCGCACCTGTTTTCCGATCGCTGCGGCTGCCGTTTCCGAAAAGGCCGAGGAGATCAACAAGCTCAACGTCTTCCCCGTACCCGACGGTGATACCGGCACCAACATGTCGCTCACGCTCGCCTCGGTGACCAAGGAGCTTTCCGCCCTTCCCGCCGATGCCGACATGGAGGCCATTGCCGGCGCCATTACCCACGGCTCCCTGATGGGTGCCCGCGGCAACTCCGGTGTCATCACCTCGCAGATTCTGCGTGGCGTGGCCGAGGGCCTTGTCTCTGCCGATGAGCCCATTACGTCCGCCAATATCGCCTTCGCCTTCCGTCGCGCCGTCAAGGTTGCTTTCCAGGCTGTTCGTAAGCCCATCGAGGGCACGATCCTCACGGTCCTGCGTGATGTTTCGACCAAGGCAGACGAGTGCGAGAAGAAGAAGTTCTCTGCCGAGGATGCGCTCGACGCCATCGTCGTCGAGGCCTACCAGTCCGTCGCCCGCACGCCCGACCTGCTGCCCGTCCTCAAGGAGAACGGCGTGGTCGACTCCGGCGCCTTTGGCTTTGCCATCTTCTTGGAGAACTTTGTTGCCGCTGCCCTTGGCCGCAGCACCGTGGTTGAGGATTTCTCCGCTACGTTTGATTCCGCCGGCTCTGCTCGCGATGCCGCTCTTGGCCGTGTTGAGATCGAGGCTAACGACGACTGGGAGGGCTCGGAGTTCCGCTACTGCAACGAGTTCCTCTTTAAGGCCGACGCTCCTTTTGACGAGGACGAGTGCCTGAAGTTCCTGGGCTCCATGGGCGACTGCGAGCTGCTCGTGGGGGCCTATCCCGACTACAAGATCCACGTGCACTCCAACACCCCGAACCTGGTGCTCGAGCACATGCTGCAGCTCGGTCAGATCTATGAGGTCTTTATCCACAACATGGAGATGGAGGCCCACGACCGTACCGCTAAGATCCATGAGGACCAGGAGAAGGCTGCCGAGCCCGCGAAGGCCCTGGGCTTTGTCGCCGTTGCCGCCGGTTCCGGTGAGGCTGACATCCTCAAGTCCCTCGGCGTCGATGTGATCGTGTCGGGTGGCCAAACCATGAACCCCTCGACCGCCGACCTGCTTGGCGCCGTCGACCAGGTCAACGCGACCTCGGTCATCATCCTTCCCAATAACGGCAACATCCGCATGGCTGCCGAGGCTGCCGCTTCTGCCTGCACCGACAAGAAGGTCGCCGTCGTTCCCACCAAGACTGTCCCGCAGGCTTTCTCCGCGCTGTTCGCGGTCCTGCCCGATTCCGAGCTCGAGGATGCTGTTGCCGCCATGGTCGACGCCATCAGCGAGGTCCGCGATGGCGAGGTCACCCGCGCCGTGCGCGACTCCAGCGCCTCCGACGGCTCGCCGATTCACTCCGGTGACGTCATGGGCATCATCGCCGGCTCCATCGACGTGGTCGGCTCTGACGTGAAGCAGGTCACGCTCGACTGCATCAACCGCATGCAGGAGGAAGAGGAGGGCGACGCGCTGACGATTCTGGCTGGCGAGGAGCTGTCCGACGAGGCCTTCCAGGAGATCGTCGACGCTATCGAGGAGGCTCAGCCCGATCTGGAGATCGACGCCCATCGTGGCGAGCAGCCGCTCTATCCCGTGATCTTCTCGATCGAGTAGGCTCTGCCCATGTCCGAGCTGTGCTCCGTGCCGCGCGTCTCGGAGCGCTTTGCCCAGAGCAATGCGCTCGACGAGGATATCGCGCGACTCAAATATGTTTCGGGTAAACGTGAGGAGGCCCTTCGCCGTCTGGGAATTCGGACGGTGGGGGACCTCCTTCTCCATATTCCCCATCGCTACCTGGACTTCACTCGCTCGTGGTCCATCGAGATGGCGCCCATCGGTACCGTGTGCACCATCATCGCCACGGTCGACCGCGTCGTTCAAAAGCAGCCCCGTCCGCGTATGCAGGTGACTGAGGTCTCGCTCGTGGACGAGACGGGCGTGCTGCAGGTTGCCTTTTTCCGTCAGCCTTGGATTGCCCAACAGCTTAAGCAGGGCGACCGCCTGGCCGTGATGGGCAAGGTCGAGTTTGCCTACGGCTTTAAACAGATGGCCTCGCCCCACTTTGAAAAGATCGAGGACGGGCGCGCCGCCGGTACCATTTTGCCGGTCCACTACGTAAGTGACGGCGTGAGTCAGGCATGGATGCGCCGTATCGTGAGCGGTGCGCTCGAGGTGGTCGCCAATCCGTTCGACCCCATTCCCGCGCCGCTGCGCGCAAAGCGCAAGCTCATGAGCAATGCCCGTGCGCTGCGCTCGATCCACTTTCCCTCGAGCATGGCCGAGCGCGATATCGCGCGCCGGCGTCTTGCCTACGAGGAGTGCCTCTGCTTGCAGCTCGCGCTACGTCTTCGCAACGATGGCGGTATGGTCGACGTAGTGCCTTATGCGCATGACGTGGGCGAGCATTTGGCTGCGCTTAAACAGGCCCTGCCGTTTTCGCTGAGCGATGAGCAGGAGGCTGCATTTCAAGACATTCTGCATGACATGTGCGATGGTGGTCGTGTGATGAACCGTCTGCTGCTGGGCGACGTCGGTACCGGTAAGACCGCCGTTGCCGCCTGCGCGTTGGCGGTTGCGGCCGATAGCGGCACCCAGGCGTGCGTTATGGCGCCCACGGGCGTGCTGGCGCGTCAATATGCCGATAAGACCGGCCCCTTGCTCTCGCAGGCTGGCATGACCTGGGCGCTCCTGACGGGCGCCACGCCGGCAGCCGAGCGTAAGCAGATTCATGCTCGCCTCCAGTCTGGCGAGCTCGACGTGCTCTTTGGTACCCATGCGGTGCTTTCGGAGAACGTCACGTTCAAGCATTTGTCGCTTGTGGTGATCGACGAGCAGCACCGCTTTGGCGTGGGCCAGCGTAACGCTCTACGCGCAAAAGGCCCGGGTGCCGACTTGCTGGTCATGACTGCCACGCCGATCCCGCGCACGCTGGCGCTTTCGTTGTACGGCGACCTGGATACGAGCATCATCCGCCATCGTCCCATTCCGGGTGCCGGCGTGACGACGCGCGTCCTTACCGAGTCGAGTCGCGACCTGGCCTATGGCGCCATTCGCGAGGCGCATGAAAAGGGGCAGCAAGCCTACGTGATCTGTCCGCTCGTGGAGCCGAGCGATTCGGCCGATGAACTCGAAGACGTACCCGGCATCGCTCGCGACGACGAAGGCCGCGTGACCGTGCCTGTGCCGTTGCATGACACAGCGACCGAGCTCGATCGCCTTCGTCTGGCATTGCCGGGGCTTACCATCGAGCGTCTTCATGGCCGCATGCCGGCAGGGGAGAAGGACCGGGTTATCGATGCCTTTAAGCGTGGCGAGATCGACGTGCTCGTCTCGACCACGGTGGTCGAGGTGGGCGTTGACGTGCCCAACGCCACCGTCATGGTCATCGAGAACGGTGAGCGCTTTGGTTTGGCGGCCTTGCACCAGCTGCGCGGGCGCGTAGGCCGCGGCAGCGTGTCGGGTACGTGCCTGGTCATGACGCATTCCAAGGGCAACGGCGGCGCGTCGGCGGCACAAGACCGCCTCCAGTCGCTCGAGAAGACCTCGGACGGCTTTACGCTCGCCCAGATGGACCTGCGTCTGCGCCACGAGGGCGAAATCCTGGGTTACCGCCAGCATGGCGGCGTGACCTTGCGCTTTGTTGACCTCGATGCCGACGAGGAATTGATCGAGTGGGCCCATTTGGACGCGGTCGACCTCTTGCGGTATGCTTGCAACCTTGACTCCGTGGCGACGCGTCCCTTGCGCGATGCAGTCGCCATGCGGTATCGACACATCTTTAAGGAGGTCAGCGGAGGATGAGAATCATCGGCGGTGAATGGCGCGGTCGTAAGATCGAGGAGCCCCGTGGTCGCGATGTCACCCGCCCCACGACCGATCGCGTGCGCGAGGCGTGCGCATCTATGGTTATGTCGGCATTCGACTTCAATCTGGACGAGGTCCGCGTGCTGGATGCCTTTGGCGGCTCCGGCGCCTTGGGTATCGAGATGCTCTCGCGCGGTGCCCGCTCGCTCACCACGTTCGAGATCGATCGCAACGCTGCTCGTCTGATTACCAAGAATATCGAGTCGCTCTGCCGTGACCGCGCGCGTTGGCGCGTGGTGACGGGTGACGTGCTGACAAGCGCCTCGCGCGGCCGCGTGCCGGGCGGTCCCTTCGACTTGGTCCTGCTCGACCCGCCCTATGCTTTTGGCGCCGAGCCGGTCGAGGAGCTGCTGCAAAACCTAGCTCAGCAAGGCTTGCTGGTGCAGGGCGCCTACGCGCTCTTTGAGCACGCCGCGGCCGATACGGGCGCTCACCCGACCGGTTTTGAGACCGTGCGCGAGAAGCGCTACGGCATAACTTCGGTTGACTTGCTGCGCTGGTCGGCCACGAACGAGGCCGACAACGCCGACGACAGCGACCATGACGAGGATGCGCCTTTGGAGGACGCCCATGAATGACACCATCAACCGCGTGATTGTCCCGGGCACCTTCGACCCCATCACGTTTGGCCATATCGACGTCATCCGCCGCGCCCGCCGCATCTTTCCCAGCGTGATCGTGGCCGTTGCCGAGTCGCAGGGCAAAAACGGCGTCGGCACCACGTTTATGCTCGACGAGCGCGTGGCGCTGGCCCGTGAAGCGCTCGGAGATATTGACGGCGTCGAGGTGCTGCCCTTCACCGGTCTCTTGGTCGATTTTGCCCGCGAACAGGGAGCAGGAGCCGTGGTCAAAGGCCTGCGTGCCATGACCGACTTTGAGTACGAGCTGCAGCAGGCCGACCTCAACTACCGCCTGGACAACGAGCTGGAGTCCATCTTTGTCATGAGTGCGCCGCAGTACGGCTATATCTCGAGCTCGGTGGTTCGCCAGATTGCCTCGCTCGGTAGCGACGTCTCTAATTTTGTTCCGCCCAATGTGGTCAAGGCGCTCAAACATCGCTTTTCGTGACGTTTTTTAATGCCTGGTGGCATGTGGTAAACTAACACGATGATATGTTACCTATGAAAGGAGACCGGATGCCGGGCGAGAATTTTCCTGGCGACAGGATCGTGAGTCTTGTCGACGAGCTCGAGGGGCTCATCGAAGAGGCTAAGACGCCGTTCGGCAAGAACGCCCAGATGAAGGTTATCGACGCCGACGTCTTCTTTAACATCCTCGACGAGATTCGCATGAGCTATCCCGAGGAATGGCAGAAGTCCCGCCGTATCCTCAAGGAGCGCGAGGAGCTTATGGCTTCCGCCGCCGCTCAGGCCGATTCCATCATTGCCGATGCTCAGCAGCAGGCCCTCACCATTGCCGGTGAGCAGGAGATCGTTCGCTTAGCGCAGCAGCAGGCCGACGACATTCGCGACCGTGCCCAGCAGTACGAGCGCGAGACGCGCTATGCCGCCGAGGATTACGCCGAGCAGGTCTTTACGCATCTCGAGGAGAACCTCAAGAGCCTGACCGGCACCGTCACCCGTTGTCGCCAGCAGCTCAACGAGGGTGCCGCCCAGCAGAACGGTCAGTGGTAATGGCTGAGTTCCCGAGCGTTACCGTCGATCTTTCCGAGCAGCTCGAGTTTCCCGGAGACTCGTATCCGCTGACTGGCAAGGTCGATGTCGCCACCTATACGGTGGGCGAGAAGGAGTACCAGCTGCAGGACGGAATTGACTACGACGTGGTCTTTACCAATGCCGGCACCGGTGTCCTGCTTACGGGTATGGTCCGCGCGCACGCAACCGGTGAGTGCGACCGTTGCCTTGAGCCCGCTTCGTTTGATATTGCCGGTGAGATTGAGGAATTCTATCTCTTTAACGAGCCCGAGGACCCCGAGGCTTACGAGGACGGCTACGAGTTACTGGGAGAGGATCGCATCGTCGATCTGGGTGAGCCCATCAACGACGCGGTCGTCATGGACACGCCGTTCGTTGTCCTGTGCAAGCCCGATTGTCGCGGCCTGTGCCCCACATGCGGCATCAATCTCAACGTCGAGCAATGCGATTGCGCCGCTCAAGCAGAGGCCGAATGGGCCGCTGCCACGGAAAATCCATTTGCAGCATTGAAGAATCTCAAGCTTG
>OLQJ01000015.1_pt1 | contig 162868 bp, 148 predicted proteins | sample 1673231 | NCBI WGS metagenome assembly OLQJ01 (sample SAMEA3136769, study PRJEB25190) | human gut metagenome | biome: human gut; feature: human-associated habitat; material: faeces | place: Austria | collected 2013
CGCGCCCTTGCGGACAAACGGTTTTCAAGACCGCCTCGTTATGACCACTTCGATACCCCTGCGTGTCACAATTAATACTTAATTGTTTAGTTGTCTGCACTTGTTCAGCGCAGGATTTATATTATCATCAATGTTACAATATGTCAACACTAATTTCTAATTTTTTTACATTTTTCTGCGTTTCTTTAAAAAAAGTTCTGCAATCCCCATATCTTCAGGAGTTGTGACCTTTATATTTTCATACGAGCCCTCTATGAGCTTTACTTTTGTGTCACTCCCATACTCTACTATCATTGCATCATCCGTAATTGCCGGCACATTTTTCCCATATGACATGTCACTAAACAGCTTATCATAGGACTGAGCCAGCAAATCATATTCAAAGCATTGCGGTGTCTGAATCTGCCACAGACTTTTCCTGTCAGGAGTATTTGCTGAATATCCAAATTCATCTGACACCTTTATTGTGTCCTTTACAGGCATTCCTGCTACGCATGCCTTTTCTTTTTCAACCGTATGCATAGAACGGACTATTATTTCATTATCCACCAGAGGGCGTGCACCGTCATGGATCAGCACATAGTCCGTGCCGTTTGCTGCTTTAAGCCCCTCATATACAGAGTTGTAGCGCTCTTTCCCCCCCTGCACTATTGCTTTCACCTTCTTAAAGCCATATTTTTCAATTATCGAATGTCTGAAATACTCAATATAATCTGCACTGCAGACTATGACTATTTCATCCACCGGACTATCCTCAAATGCTTTTATACTATAATAAATCACAGGCTGCCCCAAAAGCTCCATATACTGCTTTGGCATATTACTTTTCATCCGGCTTCCTGTACCGGCTGACAGTATGATTGCTGTGTATTTCTTCTTATCCATATTCCTTTATTTTCCTATCCATGATAAATCTGCACATTATGTTTGCACACCAGTGTAACCGGAAGCAATTACAGAGTCATTCACCAAGCTTTAGATTCGGAACCGCATTCAGATCAAGCCCGGACCTCTTGCCTGCTATAAAATCATAGTATGCTGCCGCACCTATCATAGCAGCATTGTCTGTACACAGTATCGGTGACGGACGATAGAATTTAACACCCTTGCGCGCGCACATTTCCTCCATCGCATGACGGATAACACCATTAGAAGCAACGCCTCCCGCAATGGCAAATTTGTCCATTTTAAACTCATCTATGGCATTCTCAGCGTGTCCGACAAGCACATCTGTAACCGCCTGTTGGAACGATGCTGCCACGTCTGCCTGGTTTATTTCCAGTCCCTTCATCCTGCAGCCGTTTAAATAATTGAGTACTGCTGATTTAAGCCCGCTGAAGCTGAAATCATAAACTCCACCCACAATCTTTGCTCTCGGAAACTCTATGCTGTGCGGGTCACCCTCATGTGAAACCTTTTCTATCTTAGGACCGCCCGGATAGCCAAGTCCAATTGCTCTCGCTACCTTGTCAAATGCCTCTCCTGCCGCATCATCCCTCGTGCGTCCAAGGATCTCATATTTGCCGTAATCCACCACTCTCACCAGATGTGTGTGTCCTCCTGATACGACGAGTGCCAAAAATGGTGGCTCTAAATCTTTATTTTCTATATAATTGGCGCTGATATGTCCCTCTATATGGTGCACTCCGACAAGAGGAATGTTTCTTGCATATGCTATGGCCTTTGCTTCTGCCACGCCTACAAGCAGTGCTCCTACGAGTCCCGGACCATATGTTACGCCTATTGCGTCTATATCGTCGAGTGTCATCTGTGCATCTGAAAGTGCCTGCTCTATGACCTGATTAATTTTCTCAATATGCTTTCTGGAAGCTATCTCCGGTACTACCCCTCCATATAAAGTATGAAGATCTATCTGCGATGAAATCACATTACTTCGCAGATCACGTCCATTTACTACAACTGCTGCCGCAGTCTCGTCGCATGAGCTTTCGATTGCAAGTATTTTAATTTCTTTTTTTGTTTCTGTATTTTCTGTCATTTTATTACACCAATCTTAATTATATTACTCTATTCTGTTTCCGTATCAGAATCTGCCGCAATCTTATAAAATGTAAGAATCCTCCAACAGCCTTCCTTATCCTGCCTGAGTACATATTCCTGATATGTCTTAGAATACGAGCTGCCCTCCTTCATGAAGTAAGATGCCTTTACATATGCAATTTTACTACCATTATCGGTGACATATTTTACATCATTGCTGTCACACACTCCAGTCTGAGCAAGTGTAATGCCCTGGTCCTTGTAGCTTTGCGCATCTGCCGTGACAGACTGTTTGTAGGTATCCTTTGGATTGTTTGCTGCAAGCTCGTCATCAAAAAGCTTAAGCGCCTGGTCGGTGAGTGCATCAAGCTCTTCATCGCTATACTGCATACCATAGTAGCACTTCACAATCCTGTTATAAAGCTTCACCACCTCACGAGGTGTCTGCGGATAGTTCTTGTCGAGATCCTTAGTTGTTATTCTTTGTACCTCGGTCAGTACCTTTTCCTTTTGATTAGCCCTTTTAGACTTGTCGTTTACGACATAAAACGAACCACATATCGCGGCAATCAGCGCTATTGTTAAAATAACTATACCTGTTTTCTTCATATCGCCCCTCCTTAGTCCTCGTCAAACATGAGCTCCACGCTCTTTGCGTCTTTTCCAAGATATGCGTTTGCAAAAATATCCCTCACCTGTGGCATATAGTCATCTGCCCTGACAAGTGACGGCGAAAAATGTGTAAGCCACAGCTCCTTCACGCCGGCTCTCTTTGCCATGTCTGCTGCCTCGTAAAAGGTCATATGCTTATACTGCTTTGCTTTTACTATCTTTTCCTTTTCAGCATACATACCCTCGCAGATAAAAAGGTCTGATCCCTCTGCTGCCTCCACTATGTGCTCAAGTGGCCTTGAGTCCGTACAATATGTTACCTTTATGCCCTTTCTTGCAGGTCCAAGCACCATATCCGGAGTATACACTCTGCCCTCAAATTCAACGGTATTGCCTTTCTGAAGAGGATTCCACAGGCGCATCGGAATTTCTTTTTCCTTTGCTCTTTCCACGGAAAATCTGCCACTACGCTTTATCTCAACCGAATAGCCATAGCACAGCACCGCATGCTTTACGCGGAATGCATGTATATGATATCCGTTCATCTCAAAATATTCATCCTGCTCATTGAGCTCTATGCATTTTATCTCAAAAGGCAGCTCCGGCGCAATCGTCCGAAGTGCAGTGACAACCCTTGTAAGCCCCTTAGGTCCAATAATGGTAAGCGGCTCGGTGCGCTCCGCATTTCCCATTGTAAGAAGAAGCCCCGGCAATCCACTGATATGATCTGCATGAAAGTGGGTGATGCACAAAATATCTATCGGCTTGAAATTGATTCCGGCCTCCTTCATCGCAATCTGCGTTCCCTCACCGCAGTCAATAAGTATATTGCTGCCGTTATATTTTAGTGAAAGTGCCGTAAGCCATCTGTTTGGCAAAGGCATCATGCCTGCTGTTCCAAGTAAACACACGTCTAACATAAATTTTCCTCCGCAGTATAGGACATGATGACACCGTCCTCTACCGGATGCTCATATAGATTTTTTCTGATTCCAAGGTTTACAAACCCCATCTTCTGATACAGTGATATCGCAGCCTCATTAGTCACCCTGGCTTCGAGCACAATGCGCTCAACACCTGACTCTTTTGCCTTTTCCTGCAGGCATCTGATAAGATGTGCACCCACACCTTTTCCTCGTGCTGATTTTTTGACTGCTATATTGGTCAGCTCTCCCTCATCAAATGACACATACGTGCACTGATACCCCAGTATCTCGCCATCCTCCTGTGCCACAAGCATGATATTCTCCGGAAGCCTCATGGCATCCAAAAATCCCTGTCTGCTCCAGGGCTGTGTGAAGCTGTCTTTTTCTATCTGCGCCACCGAGTCTGCATCCTCCGGCTCCATGGGTCTTATTATCATATTCTAAAATCTCTCTCCTTTTCCTGTCTCTCTCTCTCCGCCTGTGATAATCTGAGATACTCAGGCTTATGGTCTGCTGCATTTTCTGCCCTGCCCTGCTCATAGAGCACCTGTCCAAGACATGCTACAGCCGATGCTCTTTGCTTATTGCACATGGCAGGTGCAAAGTCATAGTCCACCTTTACGTGCTCATTTATATAATCCCTGAACACATCCACTCCGTCTCCAAGGAAAATCACCCTGCGGCCGAGCTCATTGATTTGGTCAACTATCTCTTCTATCATCACTACGCACTGCGGCAAAATGGTATTCATCCTGCCATCAGTAAAATCATACAGCCCTGTATAGGTCTGCTGTCTTCTTGCATCCATAAGCGGACACACAACATCTGCACTGCCCCACAGATTGTATGCAAGCGCATCTACAGTAGGTACAGAAACTATCTGCTTATCCAGTGCCAGTGCAAGCCCCTTCGCCGTCGCAGAGCCTATGCGAAGCCCTGTGAACGATCCAGGTCCTGCTGAGACTGCAATAAAATCTATTGTCTTAAGGTCAAGTTCTGTCATCTTAGCCACCTCATCAAGCATCGGAAGAAGTGTCTGCGAATGTGTCTTTTTATAATTTATCGTGTATTCTCCTATCAGATTATTGTCCGATACGACAGCCACACTGGCCACAAGCCCTGAGCTGTCAAGCGCAAGTATCTTCATTATAAAACCTCTTTTATTGTTATTTTTCTATAGTCAAAGCCTTTTTCCAGGTCTTTTTCAATAGTAATCTCTTTTCTCTTCTTTGGGAGTATCTCCTCAATGAGATTTGCCCACTCTATCATCGTAAGCCCATCTCCGTAGAAATAATCCTCATAGCCTATTTCATCCATCTCCTCGATGTCACCAATCCTGTATACATCGAAATGATAAAACGGCAGCCTGCCCTCCTCGTACACCTGCACTATGGTAAATGTAGGGCTGTTTATCGGCTCTGTGATGCCAAGCCCCTCTGCTATGCCCTGCGTGAGCACTGTTTTACCCACTCCTAAGTCACCCACAAGTGTACACACATCCCCGGGCTTTGCCTGCTGTCCAAGCGTAACCCCAAGTGCATGTGTATCATCTGCCGAAAAGCTTTCTATTACTGTTATATTTCCTTCACTACTCATATTACCAGCTTATACCCTTATCTATTTATTTTATCTTTTATCTTATATCTATTTTGTTTATTTGATTTTCAGTCTATATTTCTCCAGTGTACTGCCTGCCAGCTCCTTTAACGGCTCATAGCTGTCGCCCAGCTGCTCCTTTGAGAGAATGTATGCATTCTTCCTGTTGCTGAATATAAGTATCCTCTTATCATTTGCCACGAATCTGTACACCTGCTCCCACGGAAGCTGCGCCATCTCCTCGCCCTGGCTTACTTTTATGTTCTTTTCATCTATCTCAAAATGCAGTGGCTTTGAGAAAACTTCATTTGTCTTCATAATCATCTTTACCCTGCCCTTGAGTGAAAACGGCACATATAGCAGCACCAGAATACCAACTATAATATAAAGCACCACATACTCCGTATTGCCTTTTTGTGCGCTTAACACTGCTGCCGCAGCCAAGAGCACAGCAAACAGCAATGATATGACACCCTGACTGCCCTTGTACGCCTGCTCTATATTAAATGAATATAAATCTTTTTCTGTTACTTTTACATCAAATTCAAGCTTCATGTCCTGCTCCCAACTAAATATTTGGATTTATTATAACATTCCTTTTAAAAAAAGAAAAGAGCGCAATTGACTGCGCTCTTTATGTTTGTGACTAATATATATTGTGTCAGGTATTTTCTCTATCCTCTTCCCTTTAAAACCGGTGACAGTCTCTTGTATATAAGCACTGTGATAAGTGTTGATATAAGTCCCTTTACGATGGTAAACGGAACATTGAATATTAAAAGTGCCTGCCACAGCTTGCCTACTGATGGGAGAAGTTTGCTGTATGCATCCATGATTTCATTTATTGGTGTAAACTTCTCATATGCTGGATATACAATAAACAGGTTTGACGGGAAGCTGATGATTCCCATTATAACCGAGCCAACTATCGCACCAATGATGGCACCCTTTTTAGTCTTGTTCTTCTTGTATATAAGCCCTGCCGTTCCTGTAAATACTGCTCCGAGAATAAAGTTTGAAAGCTCTCCTACCGTAAAGCTCTGTGTTACTGTACAGTGAAGCAGGTTCTTGATAAACTCTACAATCACTCCTGCTAACGGTCCGTATGCAAATGCTCCGATAAGTGCAGGCAGGTCTGAAAAATCAAACCTAATAAAAAACGGCATGATTGGAATTGGAAACTCGAGGTACTGAAGTACAAATGCAAGTCCGCTTAACATTCCTGTGCCGACTAAAAGTCTGATGTTTACTTTTGATTTTGTGTTGTTTGTTGTTACGTCCATTTTACACTCCTTTGATGCTTAAGGAATCCTGAGGATATTGTGAGTGCAGCTATCTAAAATCTGAATAGCTGCTTTAAAAAATCCCGGAAGAAAATCTTCCGGGACTTAATATCACAGTGTAATGACACCTAATAATCTTCTCTCATCCAGACTATACTGTCGGCTTCGGAATCACACCGAATCATGCCTTGCGGCTCGTGGGCTGTACCACCGGTAGGGAATCTCACCCTGCCCTGAAGAATTCCTATTTATTTACAAACCTATGATATGCACTTTGAAGTGTTTTGTCAAGGTGTTTTTAATTATCAAGAATAATATTGTCAAAGAAATTATTTTTCTTGCCCTTTATGTAGTGTGGCTTTTTGTTTCTGTTGTTATTATTCTTGCTGCCTGTACCATTTCTATCGTTTCTGCTATTCCTGCCACCGTTATTTCTATTACTTCTGTCAGCCTTGTTGGCAGCACTGTCTTTGCTGCTGCCGCTGTTTTCTGACTTACCGGCCTTGTCTGTGCCCTGTCCGATTTTCATGGTAAGCTGGATGCGCTGCTTTTTGAGGTCAACGCTCATAACCTGCACATCTACTATGTCTCCTACACTGACAGCCTCAAGCGGGTGCTTGATATAGCGGTCACATATCTCTGAGATATGCACAAGTCCGTCCTGGTGTACTCCTATATCCACAAAGCATCCGAAATCTATTACATTTCTGACTGTGCCCTTTAATACCATACCCGGTGTGAGGTCCTTCATCTCAAGGACATCGCTTCTTAGAATTGGCTTTGGCATATCCTCACGCGGGTCTCTTGCCGGCTTTTCAAGCTCTTTTACGATGTCACGCAGTGTGATTTCACCAACTCCTGCCTCGTCTGCGAGCGCCTTGTAATCAGATACCTTCTTTGAGATTCCAACTACATTTCTGTTCTTTACATCCTCCATTGTGTAGCCAAGCTTTTCAAGCACTGCCTTTGTGGCATCATATGACTCAGGATGCACGCCTGTGGCATCAAGTGGGTTCTTTCCGTCTGAGATACGCATGAAGCCTGCACACTGTTCAAATGCCTTCGGTCCAAGCTTTGCTACCTTAAGAAGCTGTGAACGTGATGTGAATTTACCGTTTTCCTCTCTGTAGTCCACGATGTTTTTGGCAATGGTCTTTGAGATGCCTGATATGTACTCAAGCAGTGAAACTGATGCCGTATTTAAATCTACACCAACCTTATTTACGCAGTCCTCTACAACTCCTCCGAGTGCCTCTGAGAGCTTTTTCTGGTTCATATCGTGCTGATACTGTCCGACTCCGATTGACTTTGGATCAATCTTTACAAGCTCAGCGAGCGGATCCTGAAGTCTACGCGCCATGGATGTGGCACTTCTTTGTCCCACATCAAAATTCGGAAACTCCTCCGTGGCAAGCTTGCTGGCTGAATATACTGACGCACCTGCTTCATTTACTATGATGTACTGCACTTTTACCGGAATTTCCTTTAACAGCTCGACAATCACCTGCTCTGACTCACGCGATGCTGTTCCGTTTCCGAGTGAGATAAGAGTGACATGATGCTTGTCTATGAGCTTTTTGATTACGGCCTTTGCCTCCTCGACCTTGTTCTGTGGTGCTGTCGGATAGATTACTGTGGTATCGAGCACCTTTCCTGTAGGGTCTACGACAGAAATCTTGCAGCCTGTACGGAATGCCGGATCCCATCCAAGCACAACCTGTCCTGCAATTGGAGGCTGCATGAGAAGCTGCTCCAGGTTCTTTCCGAATACCTTTATGGCACCATCCTCTGCTTCCTCTGTCAGATTGTTTCTGATTTCACGCTCTATGGCAGGGGCAATAAGCCTGTCGTACGCATCCTCCACTACCTCTGTGAGTACGGTTGCTGTAGGCGCTACATCATTTGTGATAACCTGCTTTTTAAGATATTTTATGATATCCTCTGTCGGTGCCTCTATCTTTACTGTGAGGATTTTTTCCTTCTCACCACGGTTAATTGCGAGTGTTCTGTGACCTGCCACCTTGGAAAGAGCCTCATCAAATTCATAGTACATCTCATAGACAGACTCCGCCTTTGGATCCTTGGCTGTCGATATAAGACGCCCCTTTTGCATGGTAAGCTCTCTGATTTTTGTTCTGTAACCGGCATTGTCGGATACGTTCTCTGCAATGATATCCTTTGCTCCGGCAAGTGCAGCCGCTTCATCTGCCACGTCTTTTTCTGCATCCACATATTTAGCTGCTTCTGCCATGATATCAACAGACGATTCCTGCGCTAAAATGGTCTGTGCCAGTGGCTCTAAGCCCTTTTCCTTTGCGATTGTGGCACGGGTTCTTCTCTTCGGACGGTAAGGTCTGTACAAATCGTCAACCGCCACCTGTGTCTGTGCCTCAAGGATTGCCTTCTTAAGCTCATCCGTAAGCTTGCCCTGCTCCTCAATGCTTGCAAGCACTGTCTGCTTCTTGTCCTCAAGATTACGTAGATATGTCAGTCTGTCGAAGAGATTTCTGAGCACCTCATCATTTAATGAGCCGGTTGCCTCCTTTCGGTATCTGGCGATAAAAGGAATGGTGTTTCCCTCATCTATCAGCTTGACAGCGGCCTCGGCCTGTCCTTTTTTTATCTGCAGTTCTTCTGCAATTGCAGCAATAATATCCATTTTTTTACCTCTTTAAAAAACTTATTCTTTTCGTATTATAAATGAAGTGATACAATAAAATCAACTTTATAGAAAGGAATTTTATTATGGATCCACAAAAATTTGATTATAATCAGGATTATAACTATAATTTCGGCAGCAATTATGGGCCGGGCTTTAATCCCAACAACAATTTCTACAATAAACGCTCACGCAATATGGAGGTTGCAGCACTTGTGCTTTCAATAATTGCTATCGCGTCGTGCAGCTGTATTTATGTGTCTATCATATGCGGCTCGCTTGCCATGATTTTTGCGTTACTGTCAAAAGGCGGTGCCACCTCAATGAGCAGCATGGCTATGACCTCATTCTGGATTGCGTTTGCCGCTGTTGTTATCACTCTTATTATCTATATCGGTTCGTTTGCCGCCATGCTTCACGAATATGGAAGCATAGAGGGTATATTAAAGGAATACCAGAACCTGACCGGTATCGACTACAATGAGCTACTTAAGCAGATGAATACCGCAAAATAATATAAGCATATTTTTGACTATACAGTTTACCACAATAATGGCAAGTGCAAGCCACATATATAATGGTCTGAAGTGCATTCCGATGTGCAGCCTGCCGCGGCTTATCCGCTGCAGTGTCTGTGACAGCATAAACCAGCCGCCCAAAATGGCTGTATACGGCACAAACGGATGGAGTACAAACGACCTTATCAGATGTCCGTGCAGCAGCGCAAATGTGGCTCTCGTGCCACCGCACCCCGGACAATAGTAGCCTGTATATGCGTGCAGCGGACATGGAGGCACCTTTGTGAGTATCTGCGTACCGCATACTCCAATCACTGCCGCAAGAGCCGCAAATATAGCTATGCATATCCAGCCCGTTATATAGAAATACCTGTCGATTGTTTCATCTGTCTGCATGATATGAGTGGTCCTTCCTGTGATTTTGTGTAACCATATGAATACAAGTATATGCTATATATCTGACAATTGTCAAAGCATTAATTTAAACATTAACTTAAGCCTAACTTAAGCATTAATTCAAAACTATTATTTCAGGAGAAATATAATGAACCCAAAAAAGAAATCCAAAGAATTAAAAAGAATATCAAGAGAGAACCTGAACGGAAGATACAGACTTAGCATGAGCGTTTTTCTCACTGTTACACTCATAAATCTGTTTAGCGACCTGCCGTTTACCTACCTGCTCGGAAATGTATATGCCACAAAAGTTCAGACCGTCATCTACTACATTGCCGAGGTGCTTTTATCTATCGTGGTCGGCGTGCTGCAGATGGGACTCATACGTTTCCACCTTAATATGGCAAGAAAGAAAGAGTGCCGTATCAGCGATGTATTCTACTGCTTTATGAATCACTCCAACAGATATTTTGGAGCATACATCATATATTATGCCATCTCTATGATTGCAAAGGCGCCTTTCCTTGTAGCCAGAAACTTTTTCAAGCTAAGCGGCGACACTATGGGAATTGCTATCGCTTTATATGCTGCAAGTGCTGTGCTCAGCTTTATTGTACTGGTTCTGTTTCCGTTTTACCTGTATCTGGTGCTCTCTCGCGATGATTTATCAGTATTTGCATGCCTGACTCATGCAATAAAGCTGATTCGCGGCAACATACTCAGAGTCATTTACATTAACGTAAGCTTCATCGGTATGCTTGTGCTTTGCGTGCTGTCGCTCGGCATCGGCCTGCTCTGGGTGGAGCCTTACTATGAGCAGACCTTTGCAAATCTCTTCCTCGATGTGACCGGGGAGCTGCCGGCTGTGGACTGCATGGTGTAGTAATTCTACATCTGCAGCAACCGGTCCATAATCCTTGCTGCAACGCAGCTCTTGTCCATAATTTCAAGCTCTGTGCAGTCGTCAGCCGTGATGAGTGTGACCACATTGGTATCTGTTCCAAAGCCTGCGCCTGCTACCTTTAGGTTGTTTGCCACTATCATATCTGCATTTTTCTTTGCAAGCTTTGCTTTCGAGTTTTCAAGCATATTCTGGGTTTCCATAGAAAAACCGCATATGAGCTGTCCCTTAGCCTTGTGTGCTCCGAGGTATGAAAGGATGTCCTCTGTGCGCTCAAGCTCAATTACAGACTCATATGAGCTGTCATTTTTCTTTATTTTCTCATCAGCCGGATGTGATGGACAAAAATCCGCTACTGCTGCGGTCATGATGATAATATCCTGTTCAGCAGCCTTTGATTTCACCACGTCTGCCATGTCTGCGGCCGATGTCACATTTACCACATCTACAAACATAGGTGGCTCAACCGATACTGAAGCGTTGACCAGTGTAACATGCGCACCGCGGAGCATACAGTTTTCTGCTATGGCACGACCCATCTTGCCTGTTGAGTGATTGGTGATAAAACGTACCGGGTCTATTTTTTCCTGCGTCGCTCCGGCTGTGATGAGCACGTTTTTGCCCGCCAGGTCCTTTTCACAGGCTATTGTCCTCATTATGTAGTTGAAAAGTGTCTGTGGCTCCGGCATTTTTCCTGCACCGGTGTCTCCGCATGCAAGATATCCTTCAGCCGGCTTTATTATCTCAAAGCCGTAGTGTTCGAGCTTTTTGATATTGTCCTGCACAATCCTGTTCTCGTACATATTGGTGTTCATGGCAGGAGAAACAAGCTTAGGACATTTGGCTGCAAGTATTGTGGTGGTAAGCATATCGTCTGCGATTCCGTTTGCCATCTTGCCTATCACATTGGCTGATGCAGGTGCCACCATAAAAATGTCTGCTCTCTTTGCGAGCGCCACATGCTCCACGTTGAATTCAAAGTTTCTGTCAAATGTGTCCACGAGGCACTTGTTGCCTGTGAGAGTTTCAAATGTGATTGGATTTATAAAATTTGTTGCATTGTGTGTCATTATGACGTTGACATCGGCGTGCTGTTTTACAAGCATACTCGCAAGGTTTGCTATCTTGTATGCCGCTATGCTTCCTGTCACTCCCAAAACTACTGTTTTTCCTTTTAACATGTTTTTCACCTCTGTATAAAACTATTATTCTGCAGTTATTTTTTGTTTACATCGCAAAATGCTTTGTAGCCATCCACAGACTTTGCACTTCTAGCTGCATTGGCAATGGCCTTTGCCATGACATAGGCACTCATTGGCCCCACCAGATTGATATCGGCAGTCACACTGCCCACTGATACCGCATAGATTGAATCTCCGTCTGCCATCGTGTGCACAGGTCTGATTGCTCTGCCATAGCCATTGTGAGCCATGGATGCCACCTTGTTGAGTGCGGTCTTGTCAAGCTTTGCATTTGTTATTATTGTACCAATTGTGGTGTTTCCTGTAAACATATTCTGAATCTTCGCCGCTGCCTCAAAATACGCTGTCTCGTCATCAAAAAGCAGCCCATTTTCATCCAGTGCTCCGGCAATTTTCTTATCTGTATCTATGTCATATATATCACCAAGTGCGTTCAGTGTCACCACTGCTCCAACCTTTAGTTCTCCAAGCTGTACTGCATAGGCTCCTATTCCGCTCTTCATGCTGCGCTCACGCCCCATATATTTGCCGACTGTTGCACCCATTCCGGCTCCATAATTTCCCTGTAAAAAGGTATCATAGGAAGCGTTCTCACAAGCCTTGTATGCCATTTTGCCATCAGGTCTTGCATTTTTATCACCTATTACCAGGTCAAAAATACACGACTGCACCACAAGAGGCACCTTTGTGACTCCCACATCAAAGCCTATATCGCGCTCCTCGAGATACTTCATCACGCCTCCCGCTGCATCCAGACCAAAGGCAGAGCCGCCTGACAGTACAAGAGCATGGATACCCTTTGCGTCTGCCACAGGATTTAAAAGTGGTGTCTCCCGCGAAGCCGGTCCGCCTCCCCTTATGTCAACTCCCGCCGGTGACTGTTTATCAAAAAGAAATACCGTACAGCCGGTCAAGCCCTTAGTGTCCTCGGCTTGGCCTATTTTGAAGCCGCCGATATCCATTATGTCTATTTCATGCATATGTTTCACCTTGTATCATGCCTTTCTTTTAACTCAAATGCTTTTTTACCGTTCCTAGTCCAACTGCTTATAAAACAGGCGGACCTTATCAGTCCGCCGTACATACAATTTCACATTTATTTTAAATCTATCTGAATTTATTTTGCTGCAATTGGTTTGATAGTATTTAAAACCAATCCAACAAGGTATACGATGATTGCGGCAACTATTGCCTCAATGACTCCGTTAAAACTGATGACTCCGGTGATAACGCCCAGCACCGCGTTTCCTGCCACACCGATTGCATCTGCATAAGCATCCTTGTAAAGTACGAAGATTGAGCCCATTACAAGCAGTGTATTGGTCATGGCACCGGCTACACCTGCATATACAAACGGAATAACCTGTGTGCTCTTTCTGATAAATACAGCCTCAACTACTACAAATACTACAACTCCGACTGCTATGCCGATTCCTAAAGCGGCTGCCTGTGAAAGTGACTCTGACATCTTGCCGAGGAATGCATATACTCCGAATGCAAGGAATACTGACATGAGCACATTTAAAACTGTGCCCCAGAGATTTTTCTTCTCTGACGCAAGCACCTTTTTGATGCCTATATATACAAAATAAGGTATAACACCTACTAAAATTCTTGGAACAAATGCTATGAATAAGCTCTTAAATATACCTGAGGTTCCGACCAGGGATGCGGCAAGCACCGGCGAAAATACAAAGGATGAAAGAGTTCCTCCGACTATAGTTGCCTTTAGACAACTGGTAAATCCGAATACAAATCCAAGGAATGCTCCCTTTTTAGGTCCGCAGAAAAGTGAACCAAGGATTACCGGAATGTGAATAATCGTAGCGTTGATAACTACGAGCGGAATATATCCGAGTGGTGTGAATGCCATGATAATGATAATGGCTGTGAATAAACCTGTCAGTACAAGTTCGTTTGTTTTTGAATTGCGCATTGTTTTTCCTCCTTTTGGTAAAAGCCCATATGGGTCTCGTCCTAATTCTGTTATGCTGTGATTCTGTCACACGGCATAAGAGCGCACATGAAAATTGTATGGCTGCTGGATTCTCGTATGAGTAACCCGCATTTATGTATCATACCACCGTGCAAGAAGTGTGTAAAGCAGTTTTTGTTATTTTTTTAACAATTTTTTACAAAATGTGTTGGTGCGGTGCAAATCACTGACATATACATCGATGTCTTACATATGCTGCATTATGTCTCACAAGCATGAAAAAAAATCCCCGGACATCATATAAATGTCCGGGGAAATTATTTATTCTACGGTAACTGATTTTGCAAGGTTACGTGGCTGGTCAGGGTTTAAGCCCTTTCCTGTTGATGTGTAGTAAGCGATAAGCTGACAGATTATAACTGACTCGAAAATCGTAAACTCATCCGGTGCCTGTGGAAGTGAGATATGCACATCACAGATTGACTTATCTGTAATATCCTTATCCTTGCTGAGAAGGATAACGTATGCGCCTCTCGCCTTTACCTCGCGGATATTTGAGATAACCTTGCTGTATACATGGCTCTGTGTAGCAACTGCGATAACCGGAACACCCTCGCTGATGAGCGCGATTGTACCGTGCTTTAACTCTCCTGCTGCATAAGCCTCAGCATGAATATAAGAAATCTCTTTGAGCTTGAGTGCGCCCTCCATGCTTAATGCATAATCAAGTCCTCGTCCTATGTAAAACGCATTTGTAGCATTTGTCATTCTCTTTGTAAGCTGTTCAATCTCAGGTGCCTGTGTGATAACTGACTCAATGAGATTTGGAACCTCCTGCAGATTCTCAATAAATGACTTTGCCTCTTCCTTGGTCATACGGCCGGATACAAGACCAAGCTTGCATCCAATCAGGTAAAAGCTTGCCACCTGAACTGTGTATGCCTTGGTACTTGCCACGGCAATCTCAGGACCTGCGTGTGTATAAAGTACATAGTTGCTCTCACGGGCTATTGTTGAGCCCTTTACATTTACGATAGAAAGCGTCTTTTTAGTATACTTATTAGCCAGACGAAGTGCCTCTAAGGTATCGATTGTCTCACCTGACTGTGACACAAAAATAACCATTGACCTGTCTGTGAGAACAGGCTGCTCATATCTGAACTCTGATGCAATCTCAACAGAAACAGGAATACCAAACTTGTTCTTTAAAAGAGCTTTTCCGACCATTCCTGCATACATAGCTGTACCACAGGCTACAACTGTTATGTCGCTTATATCCTCGAAGAACGAATCAGGAATATTATCATCCTCAAAGCAAGGAAGTGAATCCTTGATTCTTGGAGTGATAGTCCTTGTGATAGCTGTCGGCTGCTCATGAATTTCCTTGATCATGAAATGCGGATATCCATCCTTCTGAGCTGCCGTTACATCCCAGTTTACCTCAAGATAATCCGGCTCAACTTTCTTACCCTCTAAATCCTCCATTTCGATTCCATCAGCAGTCATTGTCATGATAGTGTACTCCGGAAGTATAAAATAGCGCTTTGAATATTTAATAAACGCTGTAAGATCTGATGCAATAAATGCTCCATCATCGCAATATGTTGCAACCATCGGGCTTACATTTCTGACAGCAAAAATCTTTCCCGGCTGATCCTTGAACATGATACAGAACGCAAATGAACCCTGAAGCTCTGCTACTGCCTTCTTAATAGTAGCCTTTGGATCTCCGTCATAGAGCTTGTTGATAAGAGCCGCTGCTACCTCTGTATCTGTCTCAGATATAAGAGAGTCTGCAAGATCATACTTGTTTACAATCTCGTGGTAGTTCTCAATGATACCATTGTGGATGAGTGCGACATTTCCAACCTTGTGAGGATGAGCATTGGCATTGGTAACTCCGCCGTGTGTTGCCCATCTTGTATGTCCGATTCCACAGGTTGAATTGTTCTCATCATCGCAGATAGCGAGAAGATCCTTAACCTTTCCGACGGTTTTGCGAATAGAAATCTTGCCTGTATCCTTGAAATAAGCAATACCTGCACTGTCGTATCCACGATACTCTAACGCTGCGAGTCCTTCCGTCAAAATCTTCTGAGCCTCTAAACGGCCCGTAAATCCTATAATTCCACACATAGTGTTAGATCTCCTTTTCGATATATAATTTTAAATGTACAAATATGTAACTGTTCTGTACTGAATAGCTACTTGATTTTTATGGTTCTCTCGCTTTGTTTTGATGTCTCCATCATATTTGGCTCGAGATACGCATCCATATATGCGTCCAGGCATCCGCCGAATTTTCGATAACCTGAAACCTCGTTAACCGGCATCATTTTTTACGTACCTGCCGGTGCATGGCGCTAAAGTTTTTAACTTTTCGAAATCCAATTGCTCCTTTTTCTTGGACTTTGTTATTCTACCACATTGGGATAAATGACTCAATTGTAAAATTAGCCGAATTTTTCATATATGTGGGGGTAAATTTATAATATGCGACTGTATATCGTATTATAACAAAACCCTCAGGCAAATTATCTTAAATTAGTTGCCTGAGGGTATGTCCTTCAATTACATCTGCACTGCTGCAGGAGATTTTTCAAGAGTCTGTTCAACATACCTATTTAAAGTAATATCATGTTCCGTTGCATATATAACAATTTTCTTATGGAGCTCCGGTGATATTCTAACATTGAAGCTTCCTTTATATGCCTGCTCCGGAACCTTTCCTTGTTGCTCACATATTAGCAAATACTCATCAACAGCTTCATGAAAGCCTTCTACAAGCTCTCTGGCATTTTCACCTTCATATGATATTAATGAACGTATTCCCATAACTTTTCCATAGAAGATTACATCCTCCTCTGAAAACTCAACACTTCCAACATAGCCTTTATATTCCATAGTATTATTCATATAAGATCCTCCTGCTCAAGATATTCTATTAGCTGTTTGATCTGATAAGCTTTAAGCTCTTTTTGTGGATGTGGTTTATGGAGCATAATGCATCCATGATTTTCACTTTCAAATATAACTCTGGATCCACTGGTCTTTCCCTTATTTGAATAGTCAAAGTCAAAATATTTCAATAAAGTTTCTGCTTCATCAAACGTAAAATCTTTTGGTCGTGATTTTAATCTCTTAATCAGTTTATCCTTTTTCCCCATAACATGTATCTCCTTTTTTATTATTATACATCACTTTCCATTTATTGCAACTATTTTTAGTTACAATTGTCAATTTAGTTCTGATTCCTTCATTTGACATAAACTTACACCATGTCCTCTAATCTTATCCCCAATATTCTGAATTAATAAGACAGGTGTGAGTACGTCGGATTTATTTATAAACAATATAAAGCTTAGTATATCGGATTTTGCGAAATATAACAATTGAAAAATCCCCGACATTTACGCCGGGGATAAGAATATCTGATGCAAGCAAGAACATAAGTATATTTTATTGTAAATTGATATTATGGCAATTTCTTCCATTCAATTGGTTTCAATTCGTTTATATATGCTTCATAATCTGATTCGCTTATATCATTTCTTTCTACATTTATTCCACCTTTAGAATATCGTATATCTCCAGTATTATAATTGGTAAAAGCGCTCACATCAAATGCAATATCAAAAACATCATTATTTATCGTGTAATACAAATAATCTTCATTACCTACTCCATAATGTGAATCAGTAAATGCTAATGCATGATATTGTGGTGAATACTCCATATTCTTACAAAACCATATAACATTCGTTTTGCGTGATGTATCTCCTGTGTCATAAAGATTTGCTTGAATTGGTACAATCTCCTGTGTATCACCTTTATATGTAAAAACAATAATATTTCCCCATTCGTTTTCATTTCCATATATAATCAATTCATCAACTCCATTACCATCAATATCTAATACAGCATATTGAGATGGCATACCATATTCCCAATCCGAAGTTAAATAGTTATTATATTCGCCATTCTTTATGAATTTTTCATATATACCGGCATCTATATCTTCTTTGCTCTTTTTCGGTGTATAATTTGAAAAGAAACTAATTGTATACCCCTTAATATTGTTACTATATTCATCCCACTTGTTCATACCTTCTTCCTCAGTAATATTTTTCATCTTGCTAATGTCATATCCATTTGAATTGCTATATTCATCTCCTTCACCATAAAACCATGGTGTGTCCTTAGCATCGTCCTCATCATACAGAACTCCTTCTACCGTTGTAAGCTTTAGGTTATCCATATCTATCTTACATTCTTCCACTTCTGTAAGCCCCGCCCCGCCAGAGCCATATCTGTATATTCTTCCGTTTTTAGATAACTTGATCCCATATCTTTCACCTGATGTATCAAGGTAAACTATACTATCATCTATATATGTATATAAATCAATGATTACTCCATCTGATACAGATTCATTATCCCCTATAAGTAATTCCGGAACTCCGTTCCCGTCAATATCTATCAATGCATATCCTACATTATTCAAAGATTTCAAATTCGTATATGGATTGCTAAACAATGGACTAACCTCATCATTATCAGTCCAATTCTGATTTTTAATCTTATAGTAATACATATCTAGAACATCTTTATATAATTCTTCTCCATCCACAGAAGAAACCACACGCTTTAACAACTCGCCATCATCATATTCACTAAGATACTGCTTATTATTTTCCGGTAAGAAACCATAGCAACCATACTTATTAGTCTTATCCGCATCCTTTAGCTTAACAAGACACTTTGCAATTTCCTGATTGACCATTTTCTGTGTGCTCTCATAAGTCGGATTATCTTCTTTTGTCTTTTCAGTTAACGCTCCAACCGCTGCATCTCTTGTGATATAACAGCTCTTTAAATAGGCATAGCAATACTGTGTCACCTCGTACAGATTCTTCGATGTTATATTATTTGCATCCTTGAACACAGCATCCCTTTTATCAATATAAGACTTAAAAGTATCAGACTGTACAATTCCGGCATACATACTCTGCAAAAGCAGTCCGTATTGCTTAATCCGTTTTTCACCCAAGGAACAGTTTCCTTAGAAATGTCCCATATTAACAAATATATCTTTGATTCTGTATCAAGTAATGCAGTAGAAATATCGATGGCATCTTTAAGCATATCACCCATATTATTCATCAGATAATTATATGCCGAATATGTCACTATATCCGTTTCCAATATATTTTTATAATCACTCAAGCCATCTTTCATAGCCTTAGACATAACACAGCCATAATTGGAATTCTTAATAAATGTATCCAACGATTTTACTGCAAACTTGTCCTGATTTTGAAACTCACTTGCATACCCTGCAATTTCTACTATAGAATAGAAATCATCCAAAACATTAGTCAGATGATTAAAAGTATCTGTTTTTGAACATAATTCGTCCAGCTCTTGATATGATTTGTTAAATGCAATCATAGATGCCTTATTTTCAGCAACTACCTTTTTCTTCAAATCAGCAGTTGCTCTGGACAAATCTCCTATCTTATCATCATACAAATCATCAATGTCTTTCATTGAATCTGAAATCCACTCACCTCCATCAAAAGGCTTCAGCTTTTCCTTCATTGCATCTACATCCTGACTCAATTCTTCATCTGAATAAGTACAGAACATCTTTGCAAATGATTCCGAATACTTTGCATCATAACTTGACGAATCCATGCTAAATGAATTAATCAACTGGCACCATGATGCTCCATCCCAGTCAAGCACACCATTAAATATCTGAACCATATTGGCTGCAGTCCCCATTGCAAACATTGAACCTGGGGTCGCTCCGGCATCAGCCTCCCAATCAAACAAATAACGGTCATTATTTTTCAACACATCCATGTAGATATCAACTATATTCTTCTCCGGCATATCAACATGAATCTTTTTATCCAGTACAACATCTGAACTATTCAACAATAATAGGCTGAATTCAAATGGAATCCACTCTCCATCCGCATTCTTTACTGTCTCAAATGGAGCTTCATAATCTACCATCTTGTTGAATAACCTATGTCCAACCTTTGTACTGTCATAGTAAAATGTTGTAATACCATATGGTACAGTATTGCTAAATTCTTTGTTGAAAATAGCCACATACTCATCGCCTGCTTTAACCTGATACCCAAGCCTTTCTCCAAGTTGTTTTGCATTTACATACAAATGGCCGTCATCTACCATCGCATCCAGATTTTCTGTTGTTCCTAAATTATCGGAGAACTCAACCGGAAGTGTGTTGTACGAAATATCAGCACTTTTTGTTTCTGTCGCATACGCTGTGCCGGTTGTCAATAATATTATTGCGCTTAACAAAATACTAATTATTTTTTTCATCACCAGTCTCCTCACTAAGCTCTTTTTGTACATCCTGCATTAGCTCCTGATAAGCAGTAACCAAATTGCCGGTCAATGCATTGACAAATTGCTCAGTATCGTATTCTGCTGAATAAATTCCATCCTTATATGTATATGGAATTTCCACTTCATTAGTCACTTTTTCAGCATTTGAAATATAATCATCTGTAAATGATTCTATATTTTCCTCTGTCACTTCACCCTTTTTCATCTCGGTAAAATACTTAGAAAAATCAGGTGCTGTTATTTTATATGTAACTGTATCTTTTCCGACCTTTTTCACCTTGATTGTGTCATGCTTTATAATTTTAGACATCAATCCATTTTTCTGATTTGTTTCGGTGTCTGTCTCGAAGAAATCTTTTAATTCCTCATCTGCTTTTATTTCATCGGTTCCGTTAATGATAGCATCTAGTTTTGTTATATCTTTGGATTCTACTGCGTCAACCACCTTGTTTGCCTGCTTTTCTACTTTCTTGTCAGTATTAACGTCACAGGCTGTAAAAATGATTGAACATCCTAGAATCGCGATTGCTATTCCTGATTTTATAAATTTGCATTTTTTCATGTTGCTGCTCCTTCCTAAGAGAAATGATTTACTATGTATTTTAATAAACAAAACTTGCGCAGATGCAATGCATTTAATAAGATTATTCGCATTAGTTTATTCTGCATGATTGTATCCACAATAACTATCCGCAGAATGTAAAGATAATGATTTTACACTTCCATTTTCCAGATAAATGTCAAAATAGTAAGTATTTGATTTATCTTTACAAAATATAGTATCTGTTTGATAATTTTGTATTGTCCAGATATCGCTTTTACTCAATATAGTTCTTACGCCATCCACATCCATATTATATTTAATCCCATATAACATATAACCACCATTGCCAGTTATATCAATCTCTCTAATGCTATCGTCCTTATGACAAGCAAAACAAACATTATCATTTTGTTTAAATTTTCCTGCATCTACTTCATTTTCAATTGTGAATTTTATGTTTTGATCTATTTGAGATATGTTCTCTCCAATATATCCGGAAAGTTCTATTTCATCTTTTCCAACATTTTCTTCTTCAACCTCACTATAAACACTTTGAGAGCCTTTTCTTATCCAATAAAGATTATATGAATTATCATTTATATCTTTCATTACCAAATATTTTTTATCTTTTCCAATAAGCATTGTATCTTGAACATTCTGATTTTCTTCATACATATTAATGTTATAGTTTAAATGATCATCTTCAATGCTACATACCCCCTTTCCACCAAGTCCTATTCCAATATAGAACGAAAAATCGCCGTTTTCATCAATTTCTAAATCAGCACCATACTGTGTTAATCCACTTCCATACATAAAACTAAGAGATCGATCATTATTCTTATTTGTTGCAACACTATCCAATACCCATATTCCCACAAAATCTTTCAAATCACTTTTATTTTGCACAGCATCTATAATTGAACTATCATCATACTCACCCAAATACTGTTCATTGTTTTCTGGCAAGAATCCATAGCACCCATACTTATTTGTTTTATCAGCATTTTTAAGCTTAATCAAATATTCCGCAATTTCCTGATTTACCATCTTCTGTGTGCTTTCATATGTAGGGTTATTTTTCTTTGTTTTTTCAGTTAATGAACCTACTGCTGCATCTCTTGTTATATAACAGCTTTTAAGATATGCATAACAATACTGGGAGAGTTCATACAGATTTTCCGGTGTTATATTCTTAGCATCTCCAAACACAACATTTCGTTTGTTTATATATGTGCTAAAGGTGTCAGACTGTATAATTCCCGCATACATACTCTGTAAAAAACAGTCAGTATTGCTTAGACTATTTTTGACAAGCGGAATCGCCCCTTTAGCAATATCCCACGCTAACAAGTATAGCTTAGAATCCATATCCAGTATTGTAGTTGATATATCTATAGTATCTGTAAATAAATCTGTCATATTATTCATCAGATAATTATACGCAGAATATGCTACAATATCGGTTTCCAGTGTCTTTTTGTAATCTCCCATGCTATCTTTCATAGCCTTAGACATAACACAGCTCGAATCAGAATTTTTTATTAATATATCTAATGATTTTACTGCAAATTCGTCCTGATTTTTAAACTCGCTGGCATAACCAATAACTTCCGATATCTTATAAAATACATCCAAAAAGCTGGTAACATTCTTAAATTCTTTTGAAGCGGTTAAAAATGGATCTGTCATATCTGAAAAATAATCTGCTGTATTACACATTTTATCAAGTTCTTGATATGATTTGTTAAACTTCGCTACAGATGTGCCATTTTCTACATCAATTTTTTTCTTTAAATCAGCTGTTTTTTCAGATAAATCTCCAATATTATCATCTATAATATCGTCAACTTTTTTTATTGATTTTGCAACCCAATTATCACCATTAAAAGGTTTCATTTTCTCTTTCATTGCTTTTGCATTAAGAGTTAATTCTTCATCTGAGTATGTACAAAACATTCTAGCAAAGCTCTCTGCATATTTTCGATCATAGCTATCCATTTTCAGGTAAAAACTATCTATTAATTGAGACCACGACGCTCCATCTTTATCCAAAATACCACTAAATACCTGAACAAAATATGCTCCTGTCCCCATGGCAAATATTGAACCTTCTGAAGCACCGGCATCGCTTTTCCAATCAAATAAATATCTATCATTATTTTTTAATATATCCATATAAATATCTACGATATTTTTTTGTGGCATTTCAATGTGCACCTGATTATCAAGCACAACATCAGAACTATTTAATAATAAAAGACTAAATTCAAATGGAATCCACACACCATCAGAATTCTTAATAATCTTAAATGGAGCTTCATAATCAACCATTTTATTAAATAACATATGTCTTACTTTTGTACTGTCATAGTAAAAAGCGGTAAGACCATATGGAACTGTATTACTAAAACTTTTATTATAAATTGCTACATATTCATTTCCAACTTCAACCTGATACCCAAGTCTGTCTCCCAACTGTTCTGCATCTACATAAAAGTGATCTTCTGTCACCATAGCCTTAAGATCTTCTGTTGTTCCAAGGTTATCAGAAAACTCAACAGAAAGAGTATTATAAGATATATCTGTTATTTCTGTAGCCAATACCGTATGTGCAGATGACATCAGCATAATTGCACAAAGGAAAAAACTAATTACTCTCTTCATTATTATCCTCCTCACTTATCTCATTCTGCACATCCTGAATCAGTTCCTGATACGCTGTAACCATATTTCCTGTCAATGCATTAATAAATTCTTCTGTATCATATTCTGCCGAAAATTTTTCATTCTCATATGTATACGAAACATCCACTTCATTAGTAACCATCTTGGCATCGGATATATAGTCATCCATAAAAGAATCTATATTTTCTTCAGTAACATTACCAGCTTTCATATCAGAAAATAAATTCGATAAGTCTGGAGCTGTGATTTTGTAGGTAATAGCATCCTTACCTACCTTTTTGACTTCAATAGTATCGTGCTTTATTATTTTAGACATCAGACCATTTCCTTGTTCGGTATCTGTCTCAAAGAAATCTGCAAGTTCTTCATCCTCTGCAAGTTCATCAGTTCCATTAATGATAAAATCCAGTTCTGATATATCATTATTTTCAACTACATCCACTATGTTATTTGCCTGTTTTTCGATTTTTTTATCTGTGCCACAGGCTGTAAGCAATACAGAAACCATCAAAATTGTGTAAAGTTTTATTTTCTTCATCTTATCTATTCCTTTATTTGTAAAAAAGTGATTCACAGAACATTACACCTATCATGAATCACTTTTTTGATATTTATCTATATCTAATTATTTTATTTTTTTGCTGCAAATCTATAAATATCATATTTATCGCCATTTTGTCTAGCTATATATAATGCATCAGTACCAGATATAACGGTATCATCAAATATATTTAGGGATTATAATTTTCCATACTCTAGCGCTATTGTTCTTTGGTGCTATAACATCATAAACATGTTCTGATTGTTCTTTCTCAACAACCGCACCACATTTACCGCAAAAATTAGCTCCTTTTTCTATTTTTCACCACAATTACCGCAATAACCCATTTTTAATTTTCTCCAATTCTGTTATAGTCATATTATTACTCATTTACAGCTTTACCATATGAATTTGCCAAAATATCTTTTTGCGAGTCTTCGGAAGCTTCAACATCAAAACTTTCTCCCGATAAAAGTTCCACAGCTAAAACTCGTTTATTTAGTACATCATTTTCGTTTAGCGTGTCATATGAATGTCCACTTACAGTTCCAGAATTCTCATCTATTTCATATACTGAATAAGAGCCTCCACCATTTCCACCCCCATAATCATGAAAAGCCGCAAATATCAATTTCGAATCCTCATAAAAAAACTTTATCTTACTCGCCGGAATAGCACTTGGCTCATACGTATATCCCCAATCACCTAATTCAGCATACACATTATCTATGATTTCTTTTTGATTCTCGTCTAAATCATTGTAGGTATAATTTTTATCACTCCCATTTGATTCATTGTTTGTAAAAGAACATCCGACTAGAAAAAGCATAGTACTTAGAGTAAATATTATAGTTATTATCTTCTTATTCATCTTACGCCTCTCAAAGATATTATTTCTTATTATTTTTTCTTATTAATCTTCCATAGACTGAGCCAATAATAAATAAAACAGCTGCCAAAATAATCAACACTACAAATGCATCCGTACTAACTGTATAGTAAGCTACAAATGCAAATATAGCACATATTATTCCTAAAACTGTAAAACCTATATCCGCGAGTAAAGAAGTTTTCATAATTTCATTTTGATTTCCCAACTCTGTCTTACAGCCACAATTTGGACACACTTGTGCCGAATCACTTATTTCTTTTCCACATTCTGGACATCTTATTAAAGCCATATTAATACCTACCTTTCTTTATAATCCTGTGACATCTTTCCTACATAAATTATAGTACAAATATTTACTAAATTCAATAGTAAACATCTTTATTATGTTAAGTTATATGTACATGTACGGAGGGGGAATATGAATTACATTCAACGAATGCGCAATCTACGGGAAGATAGCGATAAAACCCAACAGCAAATAGCCGATTATCTGGGTACATCCCAGACAATGTATGCCAGATATGAGCGCGGAGCAAATGAACTACCGATTCACCATTTGCTTGCTTTATGTAAATACTATAATGTGTCCGCTGACTATATATTAGGGCTTTCTAATATCAAACAAATTTCCAAATAAAACATCCGAGTCAAATCCTTTGCGATTTACACACGGATGTTTTTTATTAAGAAAATTACTTATTTCCCCAAAAAACTCTTTATATTTATAAGATTACGCTATATTTATGCACAAAAAAAACACAGCACTGCGATAAACAGTACTGTGTTTAAATGTATTAGTAATGTAATTTTATTGCATTATTATGCGATTATGCGTCAGCATTTGCCTCTTTAAGAGCTGCTGTAAGCTGAGGAACGATCTTCTTTAAATCTCCTACTAAGCCGTAATCAGCTACATCGAAGATTGGAGCATCCTCGTCCTTGTTGATGGCGATGATGAGATCAGACTCCTCCATACCTGCTACGTGCTGGATGGCTCCTGAGATACCGATTGCAAAGTAAATCTGTGGACGTACAGTCTTTCCTGTCTGTCCTACCTGATAATCCTGTGCTAACCAGCCGTTCTCTACTGCTGCACGAGAGCATGATACCATACCACCCTTGAAGCATGAAGCAAGGTCACGAAGCATCTCGAAGTTCTCAGCGCTTCCAACTCCACGTCCGCCTGATACAAGTACCTTAGCGTCCATGATGTTCTCTACGTTGCCAACTGCCTTAACGATATCCATGATCTCAACATAACGGTTGTTCTCCTCGAGTGTAGGATTGAACTCGATAACCTCTGCTGCTCTGCCAGCCTCTTTAGGAAGCTTCTGCATAACACCAGGACGAACTGTTGCCATCTGTGGACGGTTGTCAGGACAAGCGATTGTTGCGATTGTGTTTCCACCGAATGCAGGACGTGTCATGAGAAGCTGGTTGTGCTTCTGCTCCTGTCCAGGCATAGCGTTGATTGGGAAATCACCAATCTCAAGCTTTGTACAGTCAGCTGTAAGACCTGTCTTAACTCTTGCTGAAACTGTTGGTCCGAGGTCACGTCCGATAGCTGTTGCACCAACTAACATGATCTCCGGCTTGTACTCGTTGATTACTGATACAAGAGCCTGTGCGTATGGCTCTGTTCTGTATGTCTCAAGTGCAGGATTGTCTACAACGATTACCTTGTCTGCGCCGTACTCACCGAGCTCTGTTGCAAGAGCCTTTACGTTAGATCCAAGAAGTACTGCAGTAACCTCTGTATTTAAATCTGCTGCTAACTCTTTAGCTTTACCGACTAACTCAAAGGCGATGTCGCTAAGCTTATTGTCTACCTGCTGTGCGTAGATATATACGCCCTTATATTCTTCTAAACCCATTTTTGGTTCCTCCATACTAGATGATATGTTTCTCTTTGAATTTCTCCATGAGATAGTTTACTGACTCTGTTGGATCAAGGTTAACCTTTTCTCCAGCTCCCTTAGGTACCTTGTCAGATGCCTTAGCAATCTTTGTAGGTGATCCCTTAAGTCCAAGATCTGAATCGTCAACATCCTTAAGGTCAGCTCTGCCCCAGACAGTTACCTCTTTGTCAAATGCATCGAAGATTCCGCCCGGTGTCATATATCTAGGCTCATTTAACTCTGAAAGAGCTGTGATAAGACAAGGCATCTTAGCCTTAACTACGTGATATCTGTCCTCGTACTGACGCTTAACGACTACAGAATCTCCCTCAACCTTGATATCCTCTGCGTATGAGATTACAGGAAGTCCAAGATGAACTGCGATCTGTGGTCCAACCTGTGCTGTATCTCCATCGATAGCCTGACGGCCTGTGATGATTAAATCATAATCGAGATTTCTTAATGCACCTGCAATTGTAGTAGATGTAGCCCATGTATCAGCTCCACCAAGTACTCTGTCTGTTACTAAAACTGCATCATCAGCGCCCATAGCCATTGCCTCACGAAGGATTGCATCAGCCTTTGGAAGTCCCATTGTAAGAACTGTAACCTTTGCGCCTGTCTCGTCTTTGATTCTAAGTGCTGCCTCAAGACCAGCCTTGTCATCTGGATTCATGATTGCAAGCATTGAAGCTCTATCAAGTGTTCCGTCAGGATTGAATTTTACTCCACCCTTTGTATCAGGAACCTGTTTAATACATACTACGATATTCATGTATTTGTTCTCCTTTATTTATTCTAAGTAGCTCTACAGTTATGATAGCTCTCTTAACTATCTGAGTAATGAGCCTGAAATAACCATACGCTGAACCTCTGAAGTTCCCTCGTAGATCTCTGTAATCTTAGCATCACGCATCATACGCTCTACATCGTACTCACGGATATATCCGTATCCACCGAATAACTGAACGCACTCTGTTGTAACAGCCATAGCTGTCTCTGCTGCGAATAATTTAGCCTTTGCTGCATCTACTGAGTAAGAAACCTTAGGGTTCTTAGCAAACTCTGCCTTCTTCATTGCTGCTGCGTATACAAGATACTTAGCTGCATCGATACGTGTAGCCATATCTGCAAGCTTGAACTGTGTATTCTGCTGCTGAGCGATTGAACGGCCGAACTGCTTTCTTTCCTTTGTGTACTCGATAGTTCTCTCTAATGCGCCCTCTGCAATACCAAGTGCCTGAGCAGCGATTCCGATACGTCCACCATCAAGTGTATGCATAGCGATTGGGAAACCTCTTCCCTCTTTTCCAAGTAATGCATCCTTTGGAATACGTGCATCCTCGAAGATAAGCTCGTATGTAGATGATCCGCGGATACCCATCTTCTTCTCTTTTGTTCCGAATGAGAATCCAGGTGTTCCCTTGTCTACGATGAATGCAGAGAAGTTCTTCTTCTTGCGTCCACGCTTGTCCTCTGTGATGCTTGTAATAGCGATGATGATGTAAACATCAGCAACCTTACCGTTTGTGATGAAGCACTTAGATCCGTTAAGAACCCACTCGTCTCCGTCTAAAACGGCCTTTGTCTGACATCCCTGTGCATCTGTACCAGCGCCCGGCTCAGTAAGACCGAAAGCACCGATCTTCTTGCCTGAAGCAAGGTCAGGAACATATTTTTTCTTCTGCTCCTCTGTACCGAATGTCATAATAGGATCGATACAAAGTGATGTATGAGCAGATACAATAACGCCTGTTGTACCACAAACCTTTGATAATTCTTCTACACACATAACGTATGTAAGTGGATCACAGCCCTGTCCGCCGTACTCCTTTGGTACAGGAATGCCCATGAATCCATATTTTCCCATCTTAGCAACTGTCTCTGCTGGGAATACCTCTGTCTCGTCAGTCTCCTGTGCAAGAGGTTTAACTTCTGTCTCTGCGAACTGTTTGAAAAGGTCGCGAGCCATCTCATGTTTCTGATCTAAAGTGAAATCCATGATTTATTCTCCTTGATTTTTGTTTTGTTATTGAATTCTTATATAACTTTATAGTTTATATATACACTACATAAGACCTATATTTTATAACGTATATATGTTATATAAAGCCTACGGATTGCTACGCTTTCACTCCCGCAATCCTATGTACATTCGCAATCCGCACTACCGTGCTTCTTGCTCATGTCCATTAGCGTCTCTAAAGCGTACAAATTTTTGCAAGCAAGCTTGCATCATTTATACGCTTTGAGACCAGGCTTTATTGCTCCTACTGTGCGTCTACAGGTGTCTTTGTGCGGTCTGCGTTGTAAACGTAGAATCCCTTGCCGCTCTTGCATCCAAGGTTTCCGCCTCTTACCATCTTGCGAATGAGTGGGCATGCACGATACTTGCTGTCACCTGTCTCATTGTAAAGAACGTCCATGATTGCAAGGCAGATATCAAGTCCGATGAAATCTCCAAGCTCTAATGGTCCCATTGGATGGTTAGCACCAAGCTTCATAGCTGCATCGATTCCGGCGATATCTGAAACGCCCTCCATCTTGATGAAAGCAGCCTCGTTGATCATTGGGATAAGGATACGGTTTACTACGAAACCAGCAGCCTCGTTAACCTGTACAGGTGTCTTGCCAATCTCCTCTGCAATCTTCTTGATTGCATCAACTGTCTCAACAGGTGTGTTAACACCTGCGATAACCTCTACTAACTTCATACGGTCAGCAGGGTTGAAGAAGTGCATACCGATTAATGGACGTGTAAGTCCGTTTCCAATCTCTGTGATTGAAAGTGATGATGTATTTGAAGCGAAAATACACTCTGGCTTAGCAATCTTGTCTAACTCAGCGAATGTAGTTTTCTTAACCTGCATATCCTCGAAAGCAGCCTCAACGATGAGGTCACAATCCTTGCAGAGATCTTCTTTTAAACCAGGAGTGATGCTTGCAAGAATGCCGTCAACCTTCTCCTGTGTCATTTTCTCTTTTGCTACAAGTCTTGCATATCCTTTTGCAATCTTGTCTTTTCCGCCTTCAGCCCACTCCTGCTTAATATCGCAGAGTGCTACCTCGTATCCATCTACCTGTGCGAATGCTTTTGCGATTCCCTGGCCCATTGTACCAGCACCGATAACTCCAACCTTCATTTTAATTCCTCCTAAAATATATTATGGTGCAAAAGCTTTAAGTGCTAAGCCTCTGCAGCATAACTTAATCATATATATATAAACTGATGTGAATAAACTAATTCACACTACAAGGGGATGCACCTGCATCCCCTCATATATCTATTGGCAAAGAAAATTAGTACTTCTCAACGATAGTAGAACATCCCATTCCACCACCGATACAAAGTGTTGCAAGACCTCTGTTAGATCCTCTCTTCTGCATCTCATGTAATAATGTAACAAGGATACGACAGCCTGAAGCTCCTACAGGATGTCCGAGTGCGATAGCACCACCGTTTACATTTACCTTGCTCATATCGAATCCAAGATCTCTTGCTACAGCGATTGACTGTGCAGCAAATGCCTCGTTTGCCTCGATAAGATCGAAATCATCAATTGTAAGACCTGTCTTTGCAAGAACCTTCTTTGTAGAAGCTACCGGTCCAACACCCATGATCTCAGGCTCAACTCCGCCAAGTGCTCCTGCTACCCATGTAGCTAATGGCTTAACACCGAGCTCCTTAGCTTTCTCTTCGCTCATTACAACTACTGCTGCAGCACCATCATTGATTCCTGATGCGTTACCGGCTGTAACAAGTCCGCCCTCTTTACCTGAGCAGCAACGAAGCTTAGAAAGAGTCTCTACTGTTGTTCCGGCACGAGGTCCCTCGTCCTTTTTGAACTCAACAATTTCTTTCTTAACCTTAACAGGTACAGGAACGATCTCATCATCGAACTTGCCTGCTGCGATAGCTGCCTCACACTTCTGCTGTGAGTTTGCTGAGAACTCATCAAGCTCTTCACGAGTGATGCCGTATTTATCACATACATTCTCAGCTGTGATCATCATATGATAGTGGTTGAATGCATCTGTAAGAGCATCGTTAACCATTGTATCGATGATTGTTGCATTGTTCATTCTGTATCCGAAACGTGCCTTTGTCATAGCGTAAGGAGCCATTGACATGTTCTCCATACCACCGGCAACAACGATATCAGCCTCACCGGCCTTGATCATTGTAGCAGCGTCGTTTACGCACTTAAGACCTGATCCACAAACAACATTGATTGTGATAGCCGGAACCTCGATTGGAAGTCCTGCCTTGATAGAAGCCTGACGAGCTACGTTCTGTCCCTGAGCTGCCTGGATAACACAACCCATCTTAACCTCGTCAACCATCTCAGGAGCAACACCTGCACGGTTTAAAGCCTCCTTAATTACGATTGCACCTAAATCTGCGGCTGGAGTATTGCTTAATGCTCCGCCCATTTTGCCGATTGCTGTACGGCAAGCACTTGCGATTACAACTTTCTTTGCCATTATATTATCTCCTTTAAATTGTATTGCACATCCGTGCTGTTAATTTTTTAACAAAGTTATTATACTACAAATTTATGTAAAAATCAATTGGTTTTGTTAATAATTTGTCAAAATTCTATTAAACTTTGCATATTTTTCACACGTATTACTTATACTATTCCGTCAGATTAACAAAAACCGATGCTATTATAACCTGCAGCATGCATACAGGCATAACACATCATATTTTTCATTTTATAAAAAATCCCCGGGCAGCATATCCGCTATACTGTCCGGGGATAAAATATATTCTATATACTTTTAAAGATTCTTAACTGTTGCAATATCAACCGGTGTCTTCTTGTCAGAAGCAGTCTCTAATGCATGTGCAAGTGCATTGGCTGTATCCATTGCCGTGATACAGTAAACACCTGTCTCGATTGCATTTCTTCTGATAAGGAAGCCGTCTCTTGTCTTGTCTCCGTTACCCTGTGTAGGTGTATCGATTACAAGGTCTATCTTGTGTCCAAGGATAAGATCCATGACGTTTGGAGACTCCTGTGATATCTTGTTTACACGAAGAGCATTTACTCCGTGCTCCTGTAAGTACTTTGCAGTACTTCTTGTAGCATAAATCTTGTAGCCAAGCTTCTCAAAACGCTTTGCAACGCCTACTGCCTCAGGCTTATCGGCATCCTTTACAGTCATAATCATCTGCTTGTACTTAGGAAGCTCGACTCCCGCACCCTCAAATGCCTTGTAAAGCGCACCGTTGAAGGTCTTGTCTATTCCAAGACACTCTCCTGTTGATTTCATCTCAGGTCCGAGTGAAATCTCAGCGCCACGCAGCTTCTCGAATGAGAATACCGGCATCTTGATTGCAATGTAATCGGCTGTCGGAGCAAGTCCAGGTGTGTAGCCCATGCCCTTTATTGTCTCACCCATGATGATTCTTGCTGCGAGGTCTACAATCGGAATACCTGTAACCTTGCTGATGTATGGCACTGTTCTTGAAGAACGTGGGTTTACCTCGATAACATAAATGTTGTCGTCCATATCGATAAACTGGATATTAATCATACCAACAACATGGAGTGCCTGTGCAAGTCTCTTTGTATACTCAACCAGAGTCTCTTTTGCTTTTTCTGAGATAGTATGTGCAGGGTAAACTGAGATAGAGTCTCCTGAGTGTACTCCTGTACGCTCTATGTGCTCCATGATACCCGGAATCAGGATATCTGTACCGTCACAGATTGCATCAACCTCAATTTCCTTACCCATAAGGTACTTATCTACAAGGATTGGATGATCCTGTGTGATTGTGTTGATGATGCCGATAAACTCTTCGATTTCATCATCATTCCATGCAATCTTCATGCCCTGTCCACCAAGCACGTATGAAGGACGGACAAGTACAGGGTAACCGATCTCGTTTGCTACCTTCTTTGCCTCCTCAGCTGTAAATACTGTACCACCTGCTGCTCTTGGGATACCTGTCTTCTGAAGAATCTCGTCGAAGAGCTCTCTGTCCTCGGCTGCGTCTACATCCTCAGCCTTTGTTCCAAGTATCTTGACACCCATCTTCATAAGTGCCTCTGTAAGCTTGATGGCGGTCTGTCCACCGAACTGTACAACAGCTCCGTCAGGCTTTTCAATATTAACGATGCTCTCAACATCCTCTGCTGTGAGTGGCTCAAAATAGAGCTTGTCAGCAATATCAAAGTCAGTTGAAACGGTCTCAGGGTTGTTGTTTACGATGATTGTCTCCCAGCCTTCCTTGGCAAACGACCATGTACAGTGGACTGAACAGTAATCAAACTCAACACCCTGTCCGATACGGATAGGTCCTGAACCAAGTACAAGCACCTTTTTCTGTGGATTTGTCTCTGCCGCCTCATTCTCGCTGCCGAATACTGAGTAGTAGTATGGTGTCTCTGCTTCAAACTCTGCGGCACAGGTATCAACCATCTTGTAGGCTGCCACAATGCCGTTGTCGTAACGCATCTTCTTGATATCAGCCTCATCAATATCTGTAAGCTGTGAGATAACATTGTCAGGGAACTCGATACGCTTTGCCTCTTTTAACAGGTCAACTGTAAGCTCCTCTGTCTTTAAACGGTTCTCCATCTCAACAAGTATTGCGATTTTATCGATAAACCAAAGATCTATCTTGGTAATCTCGTGAATATGCTCGTATTTAACTCCACGGCGGAGCGCCTCTGCGATAACCCAGATACGTCTGTCATCAACAACTGCAAGCTGTTTCTCAAGCTCATCATCTGTAAGACCTGTAAAGTCATAAGACATAAGTGAATCAACATGCTGCTCGAGAGATCTGATAGCCTTCATAAGGGCACCCTCGAAGTTGTTGCAGATACTCATTACCTCTCCGGTAGCCTTCATCTGAGTGGTAAGTGTACGCTTTGCTGTGAGGAACTTGTCGAACGGAAGTCTTGGAATCTTGACTACACAGTAATCAAGCATTGGCTCAAAGCTTGCGTATGTCTTCTGTGTGATAGCGTTCTTGATCTCATCGAGGTGATAGCCGAGTGCAATCTTGGCTGTAACCTTGGCGATAGGATATCCTGTAGCCTTTGATGCGAGTGCTGATGAACGTGAAACTCGTGGGTTTACCTCGATAACACAGTACTCGAATGAGTCAGGATTGAGGGCATACTGTACGTTACAGCCTCCTGTAATCTGAAGCTCGTTGATGATATTGAGTGCTGATGTACGAAGCATCTGATACTCTTTATCTCCAAGTGTCTGCGAAGGTGCTACTACGATTGAATCTCCTGTATGCACACCGACCGGGTCGATATTTTCCATGTTACATACTGTGATGCAGTTGCCGTTGGCATCACGCATTACCTCGTACTCGATTTCCTTCCAGCCTGCGATACATCTCTCTACAAGAACCTCTCCGACACGTGACAGGCGAAGTCCATTTGAAAGTATGTCGATAAGCTCCTGCTCATCGTGAGCAATTCCACCGCCGGAACCGCCGAGTGTAAATGCAGGACGAAGAACTACAGGGTAACCAATCTTGTTGGTAAATGCGATACCATCCTCGATATTCTTTACAACCTGTGAAGCCGCGATTGGTTCACCGATTTTCTCCATGGTATCCTTGAAGGCCTGACGGTCCTCAGCCTTAAAGATGGTCTCTGCTGTTGTTCCGATAAGCTTTACTCCCTGCTCATCAAGGAAGCCGCACTCAGCGAGCTCCATGCCGAGATTGAGTCCTGCCTGTCCACCGAGTGTAGGAAGGATGCTGTCAGGCTTTTCTTTTATGATAATCTCTTTTAATGACTCAAGAGTAAGTGGCTCTATATATACCTGATCCGCAATCTGCTTATCAGTCATGATAGTTGCCGGGTTTGAGTTTACCAGACATACCTCAATGCCCTCCTCTTTTAAGGAACGGCAGGCCTGTGTTCCTGCATAGTCAAACTCTGCGGCCTGTCCGATTACGATTGGACCGGAACCGATAACTAATACTTTTTTAATATCATTATTTCTTGGCATTACTGGTTACCTCCCATCATGTTAATAAAGCGGTCAAAAAGATATGCTGAATCCTGTGGTCCAGGGCATGCCTCCGGATGGAACTGAACTGTGAAGATATTCTTGTTCACATACTTAAGTCCCTCATTAGTGCCGTCGTTGACATTTATAAATGCAGGCTCAGCCACATTAGGGTCAAGTTTATCTGTGTCCACCACATATCCATGGTTCTGGGAAGAAATATAAACACGGCCTGTTGCAAGATCCTTAACCGGATGGTTTCCACCTCTGTGTCCGTACTTCATCTTGTGTGTATCTGCGCCTGTTGCAAGTGCCATGAGCTGATGTCCGAGGCAGATTGCAAAAATCGGCACATTGCTGTCATAAAGCTTCTTTATTTCCTTTATAATATCTACACACTCCTTTGGATCTCCAGGTCCGTTTGAGAGCATGATTCCGTCAGGATTGTCACCAAGTATCTCTTCAGCGGTTGTGTGTGCAGGGTAAATTGTAACTTCACAGCCTCTTTCATTGAGTGATTTGGCGATGTTGTTTTTGGCACCGAAATCCATGAGGGCAACCCTCTTTCCTTGTCCCTTTAAAACCTTTTTCTCAGTGCATGTGACCTTGTCAACCACATTGCCTGTAGTATATGCCTTGAGCTTTGGAATAATCTCATCGAGATTGTAATTCTCATTTGTGGTAATCATTCCGTTCATAGTACCCTTTTCCCTGAGAATCTTTGTAAGCGCACGTGTATCAATGCCGGCCACTCCCGGAATATCGTTTTTCTCAAGGAAATCCTGTATAGTACCCTCGCAGCGGAAATTACTTGGCATACGTGACAGCTCTCTTACTATATATCCATCCGGCCATGGTCTTTCCGACTCCATATCCGGTGTGATTCCATAATTTCCGATAAGTGGATAAGTCATTACAACAGCCTGTCCTGCATAGGAAGGATCTGTAAGTACCTCCAGATATCCTGTCATTGATGTGTTAAATACTATCTCACTAATGACTTCCCTTGTTGAACCAATGCTGGTTCCGGTAAATACATTACCATCTTCAAGAATTAAAAATGCTTTCATCTTTACCCTGCCCTTTCGTGTTATACTTTGTAACCATAAGCTTCTTAGCTGCAACTAACCTTATGTCTGCGCAAAAAAAAAGAGGGCGTCTCTTTTTTCTTATAAAGTGTAGTTGCATAGTATATCTGCTTAAATTGTAAAAAGTGTATCATAATACAGCCGATTTTTCAACTGTTTTTTGTTACATAAATATGCATATTTATGTATACAATATTAGTTACTGTTCACACCAAAGTATGACCGGCAACTATTGCAGCCCATTAAAACTGCATCTGAGCGTTACGGAGTAAGCCCCGCGCATACCGCATATATCAGTCCTGAAAAAAATACAAGGCATGTAAAGCCAACTGAAATTGCAATAAAAGTCTTATCAGCTATATGTCGCGGTGTATACTCCACCTGATATATGCTTTTTGCTGTCATAGGAACGTACATATCGCCTTGTCCATTGCAAAAGCCTCCCTGATATGCACTCTTAAAGCCCACACGACTGAAGTAGTCTGCCGTGTATGCCGGCATTGCATTTACAGACACCTGCATGAGCTTAAGCTGCATGCGCGCATATATCCTGACTCTCTCCAGAAGCTTTTTGCCAATTCCACGTCTTAAATACTGCGGATGCACATACAGCATGGTGATATGCCCCTCGTTTGTCATGCCGCACACTCCGCACAGCACATTGCTATCAAACGCACCAAATACTACAAGAACACCGGCCCTTTCCTCGTCCGTCAGCCTGTCTGCATCCATATATTCATCAAAATATCGATGACAGTCCTGTGTCCGAAAGCAGCCTCTGATTGCGATATTGTATATACTTACCGCAAAGGCACATGCCCCTTTTATCTCTTCATTTGTAAGTTTTCTTATTTTCATCAGATAGTCTCCTCCACTATTCTGTCTTTAAGCCCGCTATAGCGTCTCTGCTGTGAGTTGTTTTGTATCATCTCATAAAATGTCTGTTCGTCACCCACTATGGTAACACATTTCTTTGCTCTTGTAACCGCCGTATAAAGCAAATTCCTGTTCATAAGCATTCTCGGGCCGCTCAAAAGAGGTATAACGACCGCCGGGTACTCACTTCCCTGCGACTTGTGTATAGTAACCGCGTATGCAAGTTCAAGCTCCTCCAAAAGCTTAAACGGATACTCCACCTTTCTGCCCTCGTCAAAGGATATGGTCATGGTCTCGGCAAAATCGTTGATTTCCTCAATGATACCTGTATCTCCATTGAAGATTCCCATGCCCTTATCCACACAAAGTCCGAATTTTGTCCTAATTTCCCACTCTATCTGATAGTTGTTCTTTATCTGCATCACCTTGTCGCCCTCGCGGAAAATCGTGCCCCTGTATTCTTTTTCGCGCTTGCTCTTGTCTGCCGGATTCATATACGCCTGCAATATACCGTTTAGACGTTCCACTCCGAGAAGTCCCTTTCTCATAGGCGTAAGCACCTGTATATCATACTCTGTAGCATTTACAAACTTAGGAAGCTTCTGCTTTATCAGCTGTAATGTAACATTTATTATCTTGTCGGCATCATATCTCTTTAGAAAAAAGAAATCCATGCTCTTATTATCTAACGATACCTCTTCTCCATTATTTATCTTGTGGGCGTTTACTATAATATCGCTCGTGCTCGCCTGACGAAAAATCTTTGTAAGCTTTACCGTGTGGAAGGCACCTGAATCAATAATATCCTTTAGCACGCTGCCCGGTCCCACGCTCGGAAGCTGGTTCACATCTCCTACAAGTATGAGTCTCGTACCTGCCACAACCGCTTTTAGCAATGAGTACATGAGTGATATATCAACCATCGACATCTCATCTATGATGATTACATCCGTCTCGAGCGGATTCCTTTCATTTCTCTCAAAGCCAGCTGCGCTTCCTGTGTCCATGCCGCCGTTTAACTCAAGCATACGGTGGATTGTGCGCGCCTCGTAGCCTGTCGTCTCACTCATGCGTTTTGCCGCACGGCCTGTCGGTGCAGCCAGAAAAATATCCATGCCCTCCAGTTCAAAATACTTGATAATAGTATTGATAGTGGTGGTTTTTCCTGTTCCGGGTCCTCCTGTAATGACTAAAAGGCCATTTCTGACTGCTTCCTTCACCGCCTCTACCTGATGCTCATCGAGCTCCATCTCTGTCTTTTTCTCTATATTTCTAATTGCAGCCTCTATCTCGATATCCGGCACATCATACGTCACATCAAGCTGCTTTAGCATGGCTGCCGTGTTTGCCTCCATATAATAAAAGGTGTTAGCATAAATCTGGGTTATATCATCCTTTAGCTGCATGACAATCTTCCTGTCCATGGCCAGATTCATGTAATGTGCCTCAACCTGCGAGCTTTCCACTCCGAGCAGATATACAGCACGCCTCGTAAGCTCCTCCATCGGCAGATATGTGTGTCCGTCCATGGCAGCCTGCTGCAAAACATACTGTATACCGCTTTTTATTCTAAAATCAGAATCAGTCTTGATGCCAACCCGCGCCGCTATCTCATCTGCAGTTTTAAAACCAACTCCGTCGATATCATCCGCCATGCGGTACGGATTTTCCTTGAGCACGCTGTATATCTCTCCGCCATACTTATTATATATCTTCACAGCCAGATTCATATTGATGCCGTACTGCTGCAAAAAAATCATGGCTTCCCTTAAGTCTCTTTTTGCATTGACCTGGTCCGCAATCTCCATAGCCTTTCTCTGGCTGATGCCCTTTACCTCAGCAAGCCTCTCCGGCTCTTCCTCTATGATGCGGAAGGTATCCTTCTTGAATCGCCTGACAATACGTGCTGCGAGTGCAAGTCCTATACCATGTATGGCTCCTGAGCCCAGATACCTCTCAATAGCCATCTCATCCTCCGGCTCCTTCTCTTCAAAGCTTACTACCTTGAACTGTCTGCCATAGGTGGCATGCTCTGTATACTCACCGTGAGCCTCTATATTTTCACCCTCAGCAATGTCCGAAAAAGTACCCACACATGTGAGCTCCTCCTCGTTCACTACAAGAACAAGTACCGTATACCCGTTTTCTGCATTTCTGTATATTATATGATCAACGTATCCTGTGACTGTTTCGGTTTCCAATTGAATTTCTCCGTATCTGTGTGTTTTTATTGTGACTCTGAATAGTTTTATTTTTTTAATATTATACCCTAGAGCATGCGTATCTGCAATTACTAAGTTTGCACTAAAAAAGCCGGTAACCACATGCAAGCATGCCGAACCGGCTTTTTATTATCAATTATTATTATATATTGTAATTGCGCTTCATCTGCTCATAAAGCTGCTGTGTGATGTTTTCTCCGGACTTCTCCACTATCGTATCACTCATCTGCTCTATGACAGTGTCCATGAACATATCCTTGTACTGCGACATAGAGGAATCCTCATCATCACTCTTTAGTGTCATGGAATCCTTCATTTCCTTTATGACCTGCTCCACAAAATAAGACTCAAAATCTTTAAGTGTGCTCTTGAGCTCGTCCTCTGTAGAGTCTGATGACAGATTTTTTACGTTATTCTTAAGCTTGTCTGCCACCGCAGATGTATTATTTGAGTTTGCAAGTGTTGATACTGCGCTTATATCCATATGCTACTATCTCCTCAAATTATTTGCTGTCTCAAGCATCGAATCAGCTGTTGTGATGGCCTTTGAATTGAGCTCGTAGGCACGCTGTGCCACAATGAGATTAACCATCTCGTCAGCTACCTGTACATTTGAGCCCTCAAGATATCCTGTCACAACCTTGCTGCTTTTCAGAGCAGGGTTTGCAGCTTCAAGCATCGGATTGCCCGAATTGGCTGTTGCTGCAAGCAGGCTTCCTGACTGCTTTTCAAGACCTGACGGGTTATTAAACTGATACACAGCAATTCGCTGATTCAGATTAATATAATTGCCCTGTGCAGTCATATAACCTACCGCACCATCCTCTCCAAAGCTCATCTTCTCAGCAGACACACCTGCCGGCACAGCTATGATATTACCGTTTGTATCCATGACAGGATTGCCCTGTGAATCAGTAAGTATAGTCTGTCCGTTTCCATACTGGCTCCATGTGAAGGCACCGTTTCTCGTGTAATAGGTCTGATTGTCAGTACCTCTCACTGCAAAAAAGCCATCGCCCTCCAAAGCAAAATCAGTAGGCCTCTCCGTAGAATTGAGCGGACCCTGAGTATAAGTGGATGTGGTTGCAGCCACACGGGTACCAAGCCCCACTTGCGCTCCTACCGGCTTTGCATCACCATTTCCGGATGTAGAACGGGTCTGTATCGTCTGATATAAAAGAGACTTAAACTCTGTCCTCTGACCCTTAAAGCCTGTCGTATTGACATTGGAAAGATTGTTTGCAATTGTATCTACATTTGTCTGTTCAGCACGCATACCTGTTGCGGCTGTGTAAAGCGCCCTCATCATATGGCATATCTCCTTATACTCTTCCTACATTGTTGACAGCCTTGTCTAATGTCTCATCAATAGATGTAATAACCTTCTGTCCGGCTTCATATGCACGCTGTATCGTAATCATATTGACCATCTCATTGACCACATTGACATTTGAAGTTTCTAAGGCTCCCTGTTCTATTTCGGCATCGGAAGCTATAATATTACCCCCGGCCGTCAGATTGTAGAGATTTTCACCATATTTTTCAATATAGTCATAATTATCCACATCGACAACGCCTATTGTGCCAACTAACTGATTGTTCTGTGTGATATATCCAAGTGAGTTTACCGAAAACTTCTCATTCGGGTCTACCTTTACCCAGTTTGCCTCACCGCCATCTCCACTCAATGCACCTGTCGCATTGAGCACATGGTCTCCGTCTGCTGTGACCAGATAACCGTCAGCATTGACCTTGAAAGCACCGTCTCTGGTATACTTTACACTTGTCTGACCGGATTTGTCAGTAAATGCAATGGCAAAAAAGCCTTTTCCACCGATAGCCAAGTCTGTAGGATTGTCAGTCACCTTAAAGCTGCCCTCATCCCAGTCGGTATATGTCTCACCGAGATGCACTCCGTATGTCATGCTGCCCAGATTTTTGTGCAGTCCGTAGTTTGATGTATCCTTTATCTTTATAGCAAGTTCATTTTTAAATGAATGCGAGGTGGTTCCCTCTTTTTTAAATCCATAGGTATCGGAATTGGCCAGGTTGTTCGCAAGAACATCCATGCGCTTCATCTCATTAACCATACCGGTGTGAGCGGTGTATAAGCCTTTTACCATATTTTTGTCCTTTATAATCTGATTCTGTTGATAACGTTTATCTTTGATGCCTTGTCGGCAAAATCCTTCTCTGTCATGTCGCCTGTTGTGAATGCATACTCGCCGTCAACCACATCCTCAATGTAGTCTACATGTCCAAATACAGCCTCAACCTCGCTCTTTGGTGAGTCAGTTCTCACAAAGAAGCTGTTTACACTGTCATCATAGCTTACAAGTGTGAGCTTCTCAGGCTTCCAGTCGATATAAATATTTGTGTTCTGATGCTTTGTCATATCAACAACATCTGCCACTACAGCACTTGCTGTTGGAAGCTTTCCTGCTCCACTGCCGTAGAACATAGCATCTCCGAGCACATTTCCGCGTAAAAATACGCCGTTGAACACTCCATTTACTCCTGAGAGTGGATGTGTGTCATCTATCATATACGGTGCAACGAGACAGGTATAGCTGTCACCAACCTTGCGGCTTGAAGCCAGAAGCTTGATTGCACGGTGCATTGCCTTTGCGTACTTAATATCCTCAGGTGTAATCTTTGTGATACCCTCACAGTGGATATCCTCGAAATCCACCTGCTGTCCTGCAACAAGTGATGTGAGAATAGCTATCTTTCTGCATGGATCATGTCCCTCTATGTCGGCTGTAGGATCCTTCTCTGCATAGCCCTTATCCTGAGCATCCTTTAATACCTCATCAAAGTCTGCACCTTCCTCTGTCATCTTTGTAAGCATGTAGTTGGTTGTTCCGTTTAAGATACCTGTGATTTCCTCAATCTCGTCTGCTGTGAGACACTTGTTGAGTGGTCTGATAATAGGGATTCCGCCACCAACACTGGCCTCAAACTGGAAGTTCACTCCATGATCCCTGGCAACCTTGATAAGCTCAGCACCCTTTGCAGCAACAAGGTTCTTGTTTGATGTTGCTACCTGTTTTCCTGCCTCAAGCATTGCCTTTACGAATGTAAATGCAGGCTCAACGCCTCCCATTGTCTCTACAACTATACCGATCTCAGGGTCCTCTGCAATAACCTTATAATCATGAACTATTTTGTTCTCAATAGGTGTACCCGGGAACTCTCTTAAATCAAGCACATACTTGACCTCGATTGGCTCTCCTGCTCTCTTTGCGATTTTTTCTTTGTTGATTTCTAATACTTCTACGACACCTGATCCAATTGTGCCGTAACCCATAACTGCAATCTTCATCTTTTTGTTACTCCCTGGCTAAAATTTTTACGTAATGTATGCCCTTTAAGGACTCAATCTGCTTTGCCATATCATCCACATCATCCGACTCGGGAAATACATCCACAGATAACGTGAGTGACGCAATGCCATTTACCGGTACACTTTGGTGTATGGTAAGAATATTTGCTTTCGCATCGGCTACCGACTTAAGCACAACGGAAAGTATGCCCTGCTCGTCATCCATCTGAATTACAAGATTCACTGTCTTTCCTTTACGTCCCTCATAAAAAGGAAAAATATCATCCTTATATTTGTAAAATGAGCTTCTACTTATGCCAACAGCATCTGTTGCCTCCTGCACAGATTCAAGCTTGCCCGAATCCAGCAGTCTCTTTGCCTCAACTACTTTAAGCAGCACCTCCGGTACAGCCTTTGCCCGTAAAACGAAGTAGTTTGATTTCTCCGCCATTTAGTTACCTCCAAAATGGCCGGTGTGTGTTTGTCACACACCGACATTTGTCCTTGACTCAAAGATTTTAACACAAAGATTACAGCTTTGCAACATCTTATGCTCTTGGTTTTCCACAATTACTGCAGAATTTACCTGTATTTTTCTGTCCACACTCACATGTCCACTCTGTAATCTCCTGTGGCATAGGCTTGCCGCAATTACTGCAGAATTTACCTGTGTTTTTCTGTCCGCACTCACATGTCCAGCCTGACGCATCCTCCTGCTGTGTGGCACCTGAAGCCACTCCTGCTACCATACCTGCTGCACCATTTCCCGGCGCATTCATTCCGGCTGACCTGTTATTTTGTGCCATCTGTGTAAAACCATTCATCATATTGCCCATGGTGCTCATTCCCATGCCGACACCCATGAAGCCCTGCATAGCTCCACCACTGTTGCTGCCTGCGTTCTTGACACCCTCTGACATATTTTTGACCATATATCCCTGTGCAATAGATGGATCTGAGAGCATTGCGCCCTCGTTTCTTGTGTTAATGAGCTCCTGAGACTTCTCATCATATGAAAGGCTGGCGATACCAACACTTTGTACCTCCATACCACGCATCTGATTCCAGCTTTCATCGAGACACTTCGCCATATATCTTCCAAGCTCAGATGCCTTGCTTGTGACGAATGAAATTCTTGTACCATCCGCTGACATCTGGTTGATGGCAGACTGTAATGCCTCTAAAAACTCTGACAGATACTGCTCATTGATATCAGTAATCTCCACATGATCCATATTCTTTGGAATAGCCTCTGCATAAAACTGAAGCGGATTCACAATTTTGATGGAATATGTACCATGGGCACGAAGGAAAAGCTCCGCATTATAAAATGTATCATAGTAGTTTATAGGATTTCTCGTACCAAACTTGATTCCCTTGATTTCCTGAAGGTTGATATAATAAACCTTCTGTGACTGTGGTGTCTGTCCACCAAATCTCACACGGTCAAAGGTTTCCTTTAAAGAATCCCCAAACTGTCCGTTGAAAAGTGATGGCATAGATGAATTGCTCACCTTGTAGTAGCCCGGCTCAGCTGTGTAATCCACAATCTTGCCACCATCAACAAGTATCATAAACTGATTGTCATATACATGAATGATAGAGCCGTTTGAAACAATATCGTCAGAGCCTTTTTTATTCTGCCCCCTGTTTACCAGCACACCCCTGGCATAGACTGTCTGGTCGCCTATATTATCCGGCTCAATAACCTCCTGCCATGTATCTGCAAAGCCGCCTCCAATTGCCTGTTTTACTGCCTTAATAATTCCCATTTTCTTCCTCCTTAGATATGGTTGTAATCAACTTCATGAAAGCTCTGCAGCTTCCATACTTTTATATTGACAGGCTCAACATATGAGCCACAATATTCACATTTCTTTGCTCCAAGACTTCTGACCGGAGCACCGCAATTCGGACATGTAGTGCCAACTGCACTGCCTATCCCTGCATTATCCAGCATATCTATATCCTGTATGTATACAAGCTCCATATTGTATCTGGTCTGCTTTTTATACTCTTTATCACCACTGATAAGCTTTCCCGAGGCAGTCTTGTAGTAAAAATACTCAACCGCACTCTGTATACTGATGACGCACCTTCCATCTCTTTTCACATAGTTTGAGATTTCAGTCTGATGCACCCTGATCTCGTCAAAATGCTCTGTAAAACCAGCCGCTTCATTGCTGTCTATACGCACCAGCACCTGCTGTCTTACCTCATCAGAAGCCTCACGGTCCAGCTTGTAAATATCCTCAGTCGTGATTGCACAAAGTGCTGACACAAGCACTCTTTCTGACATTCTCTTAAACTGTTCCCAGACAAACTCTGGAAAATCCCTTTTTATCTGTGGCTCCATAAGGCGCGTCATGCCTGAAACCGACTTGGGAGTCGTAGAGACATTCTCCCTGATACGATTGATGCCCTCTGTGACATCAGGTGTACCAAGAAGACTTTCAGACAACCGTCTGACTTTAATGTAAACGGTCACTCCGGCAGCTGTCAGAACTGCTAATATCGCCACAGCTATAACTAAACCCACATTTGCCTCCTTATTCTGAACGTGTTGCAAGCCACTTCAAATAACCATTGATAAATATATCTATATTGCCATCGAGCACTGCATCCGCATTACCGGTCTCCACATCTGTCCTGTGATCCTTGACCATGGTGTAAGGCTGAAGCACATACGAACGTATCTGGCTTCCCCAGCCAATTTCCTTGACCTCGCCTCTGATGCCCGCCTCCTTTGCAGCATTCTCTTCCTGCTTTAAAAGATACAGCTTTGCCTTTAACATCTGCATGGCTTTGTCCTTGTTCATATGCTGTGAACGCTCATTCTGACACTGTACCACGATCCCTGATGGAAAATGTGTGATACGAATAGCAGACGAAGTTTTATTGATATGCTGTCCTCCTGCTCCACTTGAGCGGTAGGTATCAATTCTGATATCCTCGTCCTTCACCTCAATATCAAGATCCTCCTCAATATCAGGCATGACATCACATGATACGAATGAGGTCTGCCTTTTTCCCGCCGCATTAAACGGCGAAATACGAACAAGCCTGTGCACACCCTTTTCAGACTTTAGATACCCATATGCATTCTCTCCGTTTACCTGGAAGGTAATGGACTTGATACCAGCTTCATCGCCATCAAGCGAATCGAGTACCTCAAGGGTAAAGCCCTTTTTATCAGCCCACTTCGAGTACATACGAAACAGCATGGCCGCCCAGTCACACGACTCGGTACCACCTGCACCTGCATTGAGCCTCAGAATCGCATTGCATTTATCATATTCTCCCGACAAAAGAGTCTTCATTCTGATACCGTCATATGTGCTCTCAAAATCATCAAGCATCTGCTGTATCTCGGGTATAAGTGACTCATCGTTCTCCTCATAGCCCATCTCAATCATCGTCTCTATATCTTCGTACTGTTCCTTGAGCTTTGCGTATGTAGCTACATCATCCTTCATACTCTTAAGCTCTTTCATCTTGCTCTGTGACTTCTCCGGGTCATCCCAGAAGTCAGGAGCTTCCATTTCTCGCTCTAATTCCTGGATTTTTTCTTCTTTATTAGCCAGGTCAAAGTGAATCCCTCACTTCCTGTAGTGGGGCTTTGTAGCCTTGGAGCGTGGACTTGAAATTATCCAACTCTACCACAGAATCACCTCTTTCTTTGCATTTTAGACGCTTTGTGGCTTTAATGACGCTTCCCGCATTCAAGTTGTGGAGTGCGGATGTCACATAGTATATTCCTCTGAAAAATATGAAGTCAGCCACGGGATTTTTTTCGAATAGTGATTTTTTATTTTCACTTTGTTTCATTTATATTTTTAATGGAACCCCGTGGCAGTTCATATTTTTCTTCGGAACATGCTATGTGCCGTCCGTAAACCTGGGTTTACTGGGCGGGAAGCTGGTTGTGGCACATATTAAAAACGTATGTTATATGCCATGTTTTTTCGGCCAGCGTCAATACCTTTATTATACCGATTATATTAGAAAACTGCAACTAAATTTGTTACTTATCATCACACCTTCGATTTCACAGTGCCTGCTGTATGCTTCTTACGCGCCACATGTGTAACAAGCGCAATAAATAGCAGCATAATGATACCGCCTGTGGTATCAATCAGTACGTCCGTGAATCTGCCGGCCCGGCCGGGCACGAACAGCTGGTGAAATTCATCTGTGCAGGCATATAGGAAGGTCACGCCTATCGGAATCAAAAATCTTCTTCTGCCATGCAAGAACGAAAATGTCAAAAAGCCAAGCAATGTTAGAATGGCATACTCACTCATGTGGGCACATTTTCTCACCGGATAGTCTATAAGCTCTGCCCTATCGAGCAGCTCCTTCTCATCCCAGTGGCTTGCGGTAATGGTATTGACCACAGAAACTATGCGATAGCTGACGCTGCCGCTGAGCTCAGACGACTCGGTATCCGGCTCCGCCGAAAACATAAAGATGACTACCATCCAGCACAGCATGAGAAAGCATGCAATCTTATTTAAGCTTTTCATTCATCACCTCAATCGCTTTCTGAATCTGTACATCATACTTCATGTCATAGTCTGCATTTGTATCTCCTGTATATTCATAATCGACCTCTACATCAGGCTCGATACCCTTTTTGTGGATATTGTGGCCGTTTGGTGTGTAGTACTTGGATGTGGTAATCTTTACAGCATCGCCATCGGAAAGATTGTAGATAGTCTGTACAATTCCCTTTCCAAATGTCTTTTTGCCTACAAGTGTTGCATCAATATAACCATCCTCATTGTAATCCTTCATGGCTCCCGCAAAAATTTCAGACGCACTTGCACTGTTTTCATCGACAAGCACTACGATAGGACAGTCAATCTGTTTTCCATCGTCATCACCAAAAGTCTGGATATTTCCGTTTTTATCCTTTGTATACACGACGGTTCCTGCAGGAAGCTTGCCAACCGATTCAGCCGGAAGCAGTCTGTCAACCATTTCTGTCACTGCGGTAAGTAGTCCTCCCGGATTAGCACGCAAATCCACTATAAGGCCCTTCATACCCTGATTTGTAAGTCCGTCAAGTGCATCCTCAAACTGACTTGCCGTGTTTGTCTGAAACTCGCTGACCTGGATATATCCCACTCCATTGTCAAGCAGCTTGCTGTCCACTGATGGCAGCTCAACATTTTTACGCTCCACATCAACGGTAAATGGGTCTGTATCCTCGCCACGCCTGATTTCAAGCGTAACTTTCGTGCCCTCCTTACCTCTGATTTTGGCAACAAGCTTTGTGAGATCCTCGGATGTTGCCTCGACACCATCAACAGAGACTATTTCGTCATCCTTTTTAAGTCCCGCTTCCTCAGAAGGTGTACCACTGTATACCTTCGAAACTGTCACCTGCTTTGTATTCGGATCCTGCTTTAACGCAGCCCCGATTCCATAATACGTGCCTGTCGTACTAATCTGCAGCTCCTTATATTCATCCGCGGTATAATAAACCGAATAAGGATCATTTAGCCCCTCCATCACACCATGTAGCAGACCGTTTTCCAAATCATCCTTATCGTAATCCTCATAGTAGTACTCGTCTATGTAGTTCGCAAGCTCATCGATTTTCTGCACGGTCTTGTCGTCAAGCACATCTGCGCTTTTTGCAACGGTATGCACGCTCCTGCCTGTAATCATTGTGTATGCAAAGAGCACAATCAATCCAAGCACAATGGTGGTCACTATACCTGTAGCAATCCCGACACCGAACCCATTTCTAAAGCCTTTTCTATGAGGCTTTTTATCGCTCATATCTGAATTATCATCGTATTCTAAGCCGTTGTTGTTTGAATTATCCATTTCAGTCCTGTCCTCTCTATACAATATTTGAACTTAAAACAGCCTGTCTCCGATCGGAGCCAGGCCGTCATAATTATTATACTCTTAAATGTTTCCGAATTGTGAATCGGCTTCCCAAAAAGCCAATTCCAACGCCCAGTATAAGCGCCACCGGTACAAGTGTAGAGAAAATCTCCTTTGTCGGGATAAATGTCATCATATTTCCTATAAAACTAAACTTATTAGCAATATATGCACAAATCCTTCCATACATGACACTGAGCAATCCCAGAGGAATCGCTGATCCTATCAGTCCAATGAGAATACCTTCTACCACAAACGGAGACCTGACAAGAAAATCCGTCGCTCCGATAAGCTTCATGATAGCTATTTCCTCTCGTCTGACCGCAATACCCGTAGTAACTGTGTTGCTTATAAGGAAAATCGCAACACACAGAAGAATCAGAATGATACCTCCCGATACATAGCTGATAAGCTTATTTAAATCGGTCAGTGTATTGGCCACATCCTGCGACTGGTTTACCTTTCTGACGCCCTCCAGCCCCTTGATATAGTTGACAAGAGTCTGCTGCGCAGAGACATCATTCAAATAAACCTGCAGATTTGCTGAATTACTGAGAGGGTTATCATCACCAAAGGAAGCTGCAGCGTCATCGTAGCCCTCAAAATACTCCTTCTGGTAATCACTCCATGCATCGGCCGCTGACTGATAATCCACCTTGCCAACCTCAGCCCTCTTTTCTATCTGAGCCTTGTCCGCTTTTATTACATCCTCTGTAGTGCCCTCATTAAAGAACACTGTGACAGCAACACCCTCCTCAGCTGTCTTAACCATGCTTGAGAAGTTCGTCACAACTATATAAAACAGACCAAACATAAAAATACAGGCCGCCATTGTCGCTATGGATGCCAGTGAAAACATCTTGTTTCTGAAAATATTCTTAAATCCCTGCTTAATTGAATAAAATAACGTATTAATCCTCATCACTATCACCATCCTTGCTGTCAGATACAACAAGACCTTTCTTTATAGTGATAACACGTTTTTTCATAACCTTAACAATCTCAAGATTATGAGTTACAACGATAACAGTTGTGCCTTTCTCGTTGATTTCCTCAAGCAGTTTCATAATCTCCCACGCATTGTTATTGTCCAGATTACCCGTCGGCTCATCAGCCAGCAGCATGCTCGGCTCATTGACAAGAGCTCTTGCAATAGCTACTCTCTGCTGCTCTCCTCCCGAAAGCTCTCTCGGCTTTGACTTGTACTTTGCAGCAAGCCCTACCATAGAAAGCATCTGTGGCACCTTTTTCTTAATAACAGCCGTGGATGCACCGATAACCTTGAGTGCAAAAGCTACATTTTCATAAACATTTCTATCCTTTAATAATCTGAAGTCCTGGAAAACGACTCCAACATTTCTTCTGTATTTAGGAACCTGCTTGTGGCGAATGCGCGCCAGATTCCTTCCGTCAACAGTAATCGTTCCGTCTGTAGGATCAAGCTCCTTTAAAAGAAGCTTAATCAAAGTGGATTTACCGGATCCGCTATCTCCGCATACGAAAACAAACTCTCCATCATCAATCTCCAGATTGACATCATTGAGAGCAGGTATACCTGCAGAATATGCCTTACTGACATGTTCAAGTTTAATCATTACTTTCTCCTTAATAGTCCATTGATTCCATATATTTCATATATTTGACTACCATAAGGGCAATCTTAAATGTGATGGCATCCTCGAACACTCTAAGGTCGAGCCCTGTACTTTTCTGAAGCTTGTCCAATCTATATACAAGAGTATTTCTGTGAATGTAGAGCTGTCTTGAAGTCTCAGATACATTCAGGCTATTCTCAAAGAACTTATTTATAGTAGATAATATTTCTTCATCAAAATCGTCAGGGGATTTGCCATCGAATATCTCTTTGATAAACATCTTGCATAGAGGAATCGGGAGCTGATATATCAGACGACCTATTCCAAGCTGGGAATATGCTATAATATTCCTCTCCTCGAAAAAGATTTTTCCGACATCGAGAGCCATCCTGGCCTCCTTATATGAGCGCGACACCTCTTTCAACTCATTGATAACAGTACCATATGCAATATGCACCCCATCCGCTTCGGATCTGAACAGATTCAAAATCACCTCGGCTGTCTTTCTGAGATCATCATAGGTCTCGTTTTCTGCCAGTTCCTTCACTACTATTATATTCTTCTCGTCAACAGCTGTAACAAAATCCTTTGATTTGCCGCCGAAAAGACTTCTGATCTTCTCAAGCTCGTTGCCGTCCTTCTCCCTGTTTGTCTCAACAATAAATACTACACGTCGCACTTCAATATCAATGTGAAGCTTCTTCGCGCGATTGTATATATCAACCAGAAGGAGATTATCCAAAAGCAGATTCTTTATAAAATTATCCTTGTCAAATCTCTCCTTGTATGCAACCAGAAGATTCTGAATCTGGAAGCTTGCAATCTTGCCTATCATGTAGACATCCTCGCTGTCACCATAAGCTAAAAGCACATATTCCAGCTGGTGATCATCAAAGACTTTGAAAAACTGGCATCCATTGATCACCTGACTGTCTGCCGGTGATGCAACAAAGGCCTGTGCCGGCTCTATAAACGCCTCTGCGTTCGGAAATGTAGCTGCAAGAATCTTGCCCTCAACATCTATCACACAAAGATCGGTTCTCGTAATTCCTTTAAGGCCATCAATTGTATTTTGAAGTATCTGATTGGAAATCATAAATCGTTCTCCTTCTCCCCTTTTTGTAACTGTGCATTGCCCTCACAGTCACTTTATAACTAATTGCATAAATACTTGCTATTATTTTAATACATTCGCACAAAAAAATAAAGAGGTAAATGTACAATTTTTACACATTTCCTCTTATTTTTTCTTCTATTGTTATAAGAATTAACTATATCGAACTGTTTTGTCTATGTTCATAGGTGTTGATAAGATGCGTAAGCCGCTTCACATCAAGCATTTTTCTTATTTTTCCAATAAATCCATGCTTTTTCCCCATGAACTTATTATTTCCGATTCCGTACCAGAGGTTCATCAACAGCTTTTCCCTGTTGTGTAAAAGGAACTTCTCCTGTGCCGGAGACGGAAGAAATGATGCAATCACATCAGGTGAAACAATGTTAATTTCATTGACAAGGTTTTCGCTGCATCCCGGTGAGTCATCAAGAACACCCTTGCCGGATATTCGCACTCTGTCAAATAATCCAAGCAGAAATTCCTCAGCCTCATCAACAGCTTTCTGTGACTCTGCAATCACAAAGATTTTTTTATCATTTCTCTCAAGCCGCTTAAAAAGCTCATAAAAGAAGTCATGATCTTCTATCTCATGCCGGCGCTGCAAGGTATCTGCCGATACCGCCCTTAGTATGCCTTCATCCGCAATGACAGTATAATCGCATGCCTCCAGTGACTGCTTCACCTCTTCATCAGACTCCGCCAATGCCAGCGTATCCATATTCACTTCCTCTATTGTAGTGAGTATCTTCTCTGAAATACGCCTGTCGATTCTCATGATCATCTCGCGTACTGTATAGTTATCAAGTTGTAGCCCTGCAATATCTATCTTTTTAATCATAATTTGAAGTATAACAAAATTAACTTACATAATCAACACTTTTCAAGTTGTCCGACAATTATAAAGTATTTTAATACTATTATTTACAATTAAAATGTCAATATTATTTCCGAAATATTACTAATTTAGTGCAACTTTATCAGAACTTTACAAAACAGTTGTTCTTTTGCTCACATTCAAAAATGTGGATAATGTGCATAACTCCGTGCATAACTCATTTTTAGGGCACTTTGAGGTTTACTTTTGTTGATAGTTATCCACATTTATCCCCAATCCGAATTTACCGGGTTTAGCATATCCACTTTTTTGTGCATGTTGCTATTTTGATATATGTGATAAAAATTACGCTTGACAGCCCAGTTTTCCATTCTGTTTAAATTAGGCCCGTTTTTAAGCATATATGTATATCATACAGGCCACATATTTCAAATATCATAAACAAAAATAAAGTTTCTATATGTAAAAAAGACCTCCATCTCGATGAAATGAAGGTCTTTATAAATCCGTATTTACCTATCCGGCATGAATTTATTAGAAAATTCTTCTAACTGCAATGATTGATTTGTAGTTAGCCGGTGATGTATATTTGATACCGTCTGATGGGTTGCTTGCATGTACAATAGTGTTTCCACCACAGTAGATAGCAACATGTCCGCTATAGCAGATGATATCTCCAGGCTGCATATCGCTTGTGCTCACACCGTATCCAACGCTTCTCATTGCTGATGAGCTGTGTGGTAAGCTGATGCCAAACTGTGCATAAACTGACATTACAAATCCTGAACAATCTGTTCCGTTTGTAAGACTTGAGCCACCGTAAACATAAGGATTGCCAACGAACTGTGATGCATAATTAACAACAGCCTGTCCGTTTGAACCACTTGGTGCGCTATAGCTCTTCTCTGATGAAGAACTGCTTGATGATTTGCTTGAAGACTTAGATGACTTCTTTGCTGCTGCCTTGGCTGCTTTTGCTTCCTCAGCCTTTCTAGCTTTCTCTTCAGCCTTTCTGGCTGCTTCCTCAGCCGCCTTACGCTCTGCCTCTTCCTTGGCAAGTCTTGCTGCTTCCTCTTCCTTAGACTCAGCATAAGTGAACTCTGTATCGAGTGTCACATAATCTGTAGATACATATCCGGTACCGTCTGCTGTAGATACACCTACCCATCCAGCTGTTGACTCATCCACAACTGTGAGATCATCCTCTCCGGACACGAGACCAAGTACTTCTGCATCAGTAGATGCTGTTGTTCTGACCTTGAGTGTCTCAGTATTGACTGTTGCCACGCGACGTCCTGCGCTCTGTACGAGTGCATCGTCACCAACTACAACATAATCGCCTTTTACATATCCTGTTACTGAACCGGACTGGATTTTGTACCATCCGTTATCGGTTGTCTCAAGTACTGTTCCAATTCCATTGTTATAGAGCTTTCCAAGAGACTCGCTGTTTTCATCTGCACTCGCACGTATATTAACGCTGTCGCTAACCTGTGCAACCGCTGTATCAGCATATGCTGATTTAACCGGCTCGGCATCTGTTGCCGCAACATCTGTTGCAGTCTCTGATGTCTCATCACCTTTTAACATTACATCTGTCAACATAGATGTAACACCCGCTGTAAGAGTGTTTGATGTACTAACAATATCTGATGTATAACTAGCTACTCCTGCAGTAGGTCCAGCCGCATATACTGCATATGGCACTGAGGACAGAGCCATAAAACCTGTAAGCACTCCGGCTGTGAGTTTCACATAATTTACTTTCATTTTACCCTCCGTTGTATGAATTTGTAACAGTTATTACGAATTTGTTACAAATATTACTTTGTCATTATAACAAAGCAACATATATATGTCAACGTTTTCTTAGTGAATTCTTAAGAAAATCTTGACTTTTTCCAACGAACAGGACTTATGTCACACGAAATACTTATGTAATAATTTTATTTTACAGCAATAGCCTCAACCTCAAGCATTACATCCTTTGGAAGCCTTGCAACCTCAACACAGCTTCTTGCTGGGTATGCTCCGTTAAAAAATGTGGCATATACCTCATTTATTGCACCGAAGTCATTCATCTCCTTGATGAAAACTGTAGTCTTTACCACATTGTCCATGCTTGTTCCTGCTGCCTTAAGCAGATGTGACAGATTTGTAAATGCCTGCTTTGCCTGTGCCTGTGAGCCCTCAGGAATCTCACCGGTCTCCGGAACTACCGGTATCACTCCGGAAGTATATACCATACCATTTACCTCGATAGCCTGTGAATATGGTCCGATTGCTGCCGGTGCCTTGTCTGTACTGATAACGTTTTTCATGTTATTGTCCTTCTTTCCTGTTAAAATTTATTAAAAAGACTGCTATTTCTTAAGACGGATTTTGCCATCCGTGAGATCAATCTTTCTTTCCTTATATAAATGACCAACTGCACGCTTGAATGCATTTTTGCTAAGTCCTGTTTCTCTCTTGATTACCTCCGGGCTTGCCTTTTCCGAAAACGGAAGCACACCTGCGTATGAATCAAGCAGTTCAAGGAGCTTTTCAGCGTCGGAATCCATCTGAATATATGCCTTTTCCCTCATTGTCAGGTCCAGCTTGCCATCCGCCTTGACATCAGTGACCTTTGCCTCTATCACATCTCCAAGCTTCAGATAAGCGGCATTCTCAAAAACCGGTATCTTGGCTGAATATTTGTCATCCACAGCGATAAATGTACCGAAATTGTCGCTAAAATCATACACTCGGCCTGAAACCATATCGTCCTTTTTGTATGGCGAATCGGTGCTCAGCATATGGTAAATACCCTTTGTGGTAGCGCAAAGCCTCTGGCTTTTATCTATGTATAATGTAACAAGTATCTCATCTCCGGCGCTGACCTTTCTGACCATCTCCTTGTAAGGAAGAAACAGGTCCTTTTCAAGCCCCCAGTCAAGGAACGCCCCTATTTTAGTCACCTCCTTGACAGTAAGCACTGATAAACCTCCAAGTGTCAGCTTTGGCTCGTTTGTCGTAGCAATAAGTCTGTCGTTAGAGTCCTTGTATACAAAGACCTTAAGCTTATCCCCCTGCTTTACTCCATCCGGAATCTGCTTTGCCGGAAGCAGTACCCTCTCCTCCGAAGCCGAAGATGTTGACAAATATATGCCAAAATCAACCTTCTTTACACATACAAGCTCCTGATATTCTCCTAATCTCATGTTTTTCCGTCCTTTCTGTATCAAAACTGTATCGTTGTTAAATAATGGAATTATAATTATTTTCCCGGTACCGGCTTACTCAAAAACTCCACAACCGAATACGGTTTTTTATCCGTATCCGCAAGCACCACTGTCACACTCTTTGATGTGTACTTCACGTATGATATAACTGTATCACCAAGCTTTGCTTCTTTTCTGTACTCCACACGAAGCTCAGATATTTCAAAATCATTCGGCAGAAGCTGCTGCGCCAGCATAACATACTTCTCATTGTTCATATGATGGTTGCTGTCTATAAAAAACTGAGGAACCACAATCTCACCCTTTTTCTCCATATCATCAGGAATATGAAGCTTGCGCTTTGCACACTCCATCTCAAGTTGCGGCTCAAGACCGTATGTATCCGCAAACTCCTGAGGCACCTTCACCGGTCTGCCGGTTCGTGTATCAACAAGCACCCAGACAGAATTGGCATATGCCAGTGTGCTGCCGCCTGTATCTTCAAGCGTGAAATTTCTGTAACCGTAAAACGCCTTCATACCATATGCCCATGTGGATATCTTTACCTGTTCATTAAGCAGTGGAAGTCTGTTTATGCATATCTGCCATGATGAAAGTACCCATGCTATATGATTGTCCGCAAGAAATCTGATTCCCACATCATGTGACTGTGAGTGAAACACACTACAGTCCTGAAAATAATTGGTAAGCCCTGTAAGGCTCAGTCTGCATGACGAATCCACCTCGCTGTAACGTATTCTGCTGTCAAATGAAAAAGCCATATCTAATTCCTCTAGTCTATAAAATTGAAGTAACTTCTGATAAATCTAAACGCTTCATCCACACCATTGGACATCCAAAGATTTGAGCTTTTATTAATGATATCCTGGTATTGCTGTATAGTAATTGGTGTCTTTTTTTCAGAGCCGAGTTCTTCTATAAGATTAATAATTCTCAAAAAATTCTTGTTCATATCACACCATCCTTCTATAACTATTTAAGTCATACACGTTTTTATTTTATAACAAATCGCATTATTACACAAGAAAAAAGGGAACTTCTATCGAAGTTCCCTTTAGCTGGCCCACAAGGATTCGAACCTTGAAATGACGGAGTCAGAGTCCGTTGCCTTACCATTTGGCGATGGGCCAATGTGTTGTCTCAACAAAAGATATTATACACATGTGGCTATATAGTGTCAAGCATTTTTTTATTTTAATTAAATGTAATTGAATATAAATTCTGCTTGTCCTGCTAAAATGTGAGCACCAGCTAATTTTTAAACAGCAATACCTCGCCATCATATTCAGCAAATGTCACCTCATCGCCCCACTCAAGCTTTGCCGTGCCGTTTGTCTGCTCTATGATTGTTTTCTCTATGCGTTTTTTATCATTTTCCGGGATAACGGCTTTCACGAGCACATCCGCCTCATACGCTGTGTCCATCACCGTAATCTTCTCCTGTGCAAACAGATACTGGAGTCTTCCGATTCCGGTATAGTCCGTCCTGATAAACAGTACTGCACCATCCTTCTTCTCTATTATCTCACTTGCCGAAAGCCCCGCCTTTGTGGCTTGCTGATACGCACGCACCAGTCCGCCTGTGCCAAGCAGCACCCCACCGAAGTACCTCGTTACTACAACAGCGGCATTATGGATATTTTCCTTAAGGAGCACATCAAGCATAGGACGGCCTGCGGTGCCTGCAGGCTCCCCGTCATCCGAGCATCTGGTCAGCTCCTGTCTCTTTCCTATAACAAAGGCACTGCAGTTGTGCCTTGCATCCCAGTATTTCTTTTTCGTCTCATTGATGAAGCTTACAGCCTCATCCTCAGACTCTACCGGCCTTACGGTTGCTATAAACCTCGATTTCTTCTCCGTTATCTCACCCTGTCCGCCCTTGTACACGTACAGGCTTATAGTATTTTCTGACATATGATATTCTTTCCATCCTGATATTGCCTGATTACACTCATGCATCTTAAAGACACTTTATTGAACTGTAATTGTTACTTGTATTATATAATATGAAAACCAATCTGTAAATTGCATTTAAATGCTATATTTGATATAATAATGTATACTGTTTATTTTCTAATCACAGTATATACAAACAAGATTACAAATCTTTATAATGACAAGGAGGCCTATATATGAATTACGGCAAAAAAGCTACAATGCAGCTGCTCCGGAAATATGACAATAAGAGCTCTAAGGTCAAAAATAAGGTCAAGCTCATTGTTCTAAAGATTCTTCTGGTTGTAGTAATTGTAGCAGGCGCAGCCGGCATCAGTTCAGGAATCGGTGTCATGAAGGGAATCATTGATTCCGCACCTGACATATCAAAGATCGATGTCACTCCTACCGGCTACTCAACTACCGTTCTGGCGGCAAACGGAGAAGAAACCGCCACACTCGTAGGTCAGGGGGCAAACAGGCAGTATGTCACCATCGATGAGATTCCCCTGGATTTGCAGCATGCTTTTGTTGCAATCGAGGATGAACGCTTTTACGACCACAACGGCATTGACCTGCATGGTATCGGAAGAGCCTTTATCTCCGGTCTGTCAAAGGGCAGATTCAGCGAGGGAGCCAGCACAATAACACAGCAGCTCATCAAGAACAACGTACTGACCAGCTGGACAAGCGAAACTTCCTTTGTAGAAAAGCTTCAGAGAAAGATTCAGGAGCAGTACCTTGCCCTTGAGCTTGAAAAGCAGGTAAAAGACAAGGACTGGATTCTTGAAAACTACATGAATTCGGTCAATCTGGGGGCAAATACCCTCGGTGTGCAGGCCGCATCCAAGAAGTACTTTAACAAGGATGTCTCAGAGCTCACGCTTTCCGAAGCATCTGTCATCGCAGGTATCACTCAGAATCCATCCGGCTATAACCCTATCACTCACCCTGACAAAAATGCCAAGAGACGTGAAAAGGTGTTAAATAACATGAAGGATCAGGGCTATATCACCAAGGCGCAATATGATGAGGCCATGTCCGATGATGTCTACTCAAGAATTGCTGAGTACAACACCGCAGGCTCAGGCTCTGTGAACACATACTTTATTGATGCGCTCATCGACAACGTGTTCGATGATCTCACAGCCGCCGGTTACTCTGAGACAGAAGCCTACAAGCTGATTTACAAGGGCGGACTGACTATCAAATCGACCCAGGACCTTACTATGCAGACTATATGCGACGAGGAGGCAAACAATCCATCCAACTATCCGTCCGACGCAAAGTATTCGTTCCAGCTTTCCTTCGAAGTAAAAAAGGCAGACGGTTCGTACAAGACCTACACGAACCAAACCATGCTCTCTTTTTATAAGAAGAAAACCAACAATGATGATTTCGGCATCAACTACTCAAGCCCTGATGAATGTAACGCAGCTATTGCACAGTACGAGCAGGATGTACTTGAGGAGGGCGATTCCATCGTGGAGGGTTCTGAATCTGTCAATATCACGCTGGAGCCGCAGGTTGCCATGACAGTCATCGACCAGAGCACCGGTGAAGTAAAGGCACTGGTCGGCGGTCGCGGTGACAAATCCGGCAACAGAACATGGAACAGAGCCACAGATACATGCAGACAGCCCGGCTCTACCTTCAAGATAATCGGCTGCTATGCTGCTGCTCTCGATGCAGGCGGCAAAACACTTGCATCCGTGCAGGATGATGCACCGTTTACAGTAGGTTCAAAAACCTTTAACAACTATGACAAATCTTTCGGAGGCTTTACCTCCATCCGATGGGCAATAACAAAGTCCATCAATATTGTAACAGTCAAAACCTTACAGGATATCGGGATTGAGCTCGGTTACAAATATGCGGAGGATTTCGGTATTTCAACTCTCACCGATTCCGACAAAAACCTGTCACTGGCGCTCGGCGGACTGACAAAGGGTGTCACAAACCTTGAGCTCACAGGTGCATATGCTACTATAGCCAACGGCGGAGTATACTTAGAGCCAAAGTTCTACACTCAGGTTCTTGACCACGATGGCAATGTATTACTTGACAAGACCAATACGCAGAACACACGTACTGTAATCAAGGATACTACGGCATGGCTTCTTACAGATGCCATGAAGGATGTTCTGACACAGGGAACCGGAAAGCTGGCGCGCTTTGACAGCCAGATAGCCCAGGCGGGTAAATCCGGTACCACAACCAGCAACCGCGACTGCCTGTGGGCAGGCTACACACCATACTACACATGTGTCGTATGGGGCGGCTATGATGACAACTCAAAACAGTCCGGCAAGCTCACGTCCTACCCTAAGAATATATGGAGGAATGCCATGAGCAGAATCCATGAAGGGCTTGAAACCAAAGACTTTGTACAGCCGGATGGTATAACAAATACCACGGTATGCAGCAAATCAGGACTTGTTCCTCTAGATGGAATATGTGACAATGATCCTCGTGGATCAATGCTGACAACCGAATATTTTGATACGGACACTGTGCCGACAGACAGCTGCGACCATCATGTTGCACTTGAGATTTGTGCCGATTCGGGAGCAATTGCCAGTCCGTATTGTCCGAATAAAACATCAAAGGTATTTATAACAGGCGCTGTATCAGGCAGCCCTGAGTATGAATTCATGGCAGATGATACGTTCATGAATACCGTATGTACATTACATGATGCAACATCGCTGATCAACAGCTCACCAACCACCACGGATCCTACCAATTCCGGTACTACACCTGGCAGTACTGACGGCACTGCGGCTGGAGCACAGACAGGTGAAGCCGGAACTGGTACCGCTGCTGGCTCAGGTGCTAGTTCTGGTGGTTCCGGTTCAGGTGGTACTGATACTGGCAGCTCCGGTTCATCCGGTAACAGTGACCGGTAACACTCATCGTTAACCATTACAATTCATAACTTAATTATCTAAAGCAAAACCCCCAAGGATCATATCCTCGGGGGTTTTTGTTGATGTATATATGCTAAGGGGATTAGATAATAATTTGCATTACTCTACATCCTGTAATGCCTCAATTCCTTCCTCGCCTGTACGAACCTTGACAACCTGTGCCACGTCGTAAACGAAGATCTTGCCATCTCCGATATGTCCGGTGTAGAGAGTCTTCTTAGCAGTCTCAATAACCTTTTCTACCGGAATCTTGCCAACGATTACCTCAACCTTAACCTTTGGAAGTAATGTCGCATCAAGCTCAGCTCCACGGTATTTCTCGCCGGCACCCTTCTGGATACCGCAGCCCATAACCTGTGTCACTGTCATTCCTGTTACACCTAAGTCATTCATAGCCTTACGAAGCTTGTCGTACTTTGTAAGCTTTGAAATAATAACAACCTTGTGGATACCGCTTGCTGAAGCCGGTGTTGTTGCATTTACAACAGGCACTGCTGCATCCTTCTTTGCCTTAGAAGCTGTTGCATACTCTGAAGAACCAAGGTCTGTATTTTCATTGACATCCATAACATCACCTGATACATCCATGATAGCAAATCCTGCGTATGCTGATGGAAGACCATGCTCTGTTGGGTCAAGTCCGATGATTTCCTCTTCCTCTGAAACTCTAAGTCCCAGTGTAGCCTTGATAACAAGGAATACGATTGTAATAGTTACTACTGTCCATGCTGCAACAGAAACAAAGCCTGTGAGCTGGAGTCCTAAAAGCTTAAATCCACCGCCGTAGAAAAGTCCTACGAGCTCGTTGCCCTTTGAATCAGCGATTGAATATCCCGGAGCACTGTTTGTGGCAAAAAGTCCAACAGCGATTGTTCCCCAGATACCATTCATCATATGTACTGCGACAGCACCTACAGGATCATCCACACGAAGTACATTGTCAAGGAACCATACACCGAAGCAGACGAGAAGTCCTGCTACGGAACCGATAATAATAGCACCGAGTGCATCTGTTACATCACATCCTGCTGTGATAGCTACAAGTCCTGCAAGTGAAGCATTCAGACACATTGACACATCAGGCTTGCCATATTTGAGCCATGTGAAAATCATACATACTACTGTTGCAAGTGCAGGTGCGATTGTTGTTGTTACAAAGATAGAACCAAGCTGCTCTACTGATTTTGCTGCTGCACCGTTGAATCCATACCAGCCAAGCCAGAGAATGAATACACCGAGTGCACCGATTGTGATGTTATGACCCGGAATAGCGTTTACTTTTGTAATCTTTCCGTTTTTATCCTTTGTAAACTTTCCGATACGAGGTCCAAGAATTGCAGCTCCTACAAGAGCACTGATACCACCAACCATGTGGATGGCACATGAACCTGCGAAATCATGGAAGCCAATCTGTGAAAGCCAGCCACCGCCCCAGATCCAGTGAGCCTCGATTGGGTAAATAAGTGCTGAAATAACTCCTGAATAAACACAATAGGAAATAAATTTTGTTCTCTCAGCCATAGCTCCTGATACGATAGTTGCTGTTGTCGCACAGAAAACCAGGTTGAATACAAAGTTTGACCAGTCAAAATCTTTGTAAGATGTAAAGATGTCAAATCCCGGTTTACCGATGAAACCGAGAACATCTTCACCTAATAAAAGTGAAAAACCAATCAGTATGAATACAACTGTACCAATACAGAAATCCATGAGGTTTTTCATAAGGATGTTACCGGTATTCTTTGCTCTGGTAAAACCTGCTTCTACCATAGCAAAACCTGCCTGCATCCAGAATACCAATGCTGCTCCAATAAGGAACCAGACTCCGAAAATTACTCCACTAATCTCTTCTGTCATAGTAATGTCCTCTCTTTCCTGTTTCTTCTTTCATTTTTTCATTTTATCGAAAATAAAATTTATAAAAAAATAGAGACACTTCACCAATTTCCACAGCTTCGTGGTTCAGCAAAATGTCTCCATTTTATTATTATGTTAAATTAAATCATATATGCCGCTCTAAACAGCTTTCCGTAAGCTTTGGGCCTTAAACTACAAGGATTAAACCTCGAAGATTAAATCGCCATATGATGGCATTGGCCACATCTCTTTGTCGACAATCATCTCAAGCTCATCAACCGGAGTACGAAGAGCATCCATAGCAGTCTTTACAACATCTCTATAGTAAACAGCCTGCTCTCTGCCCTCTTCCATAGCACCGGCCTTTGCTGTCTCATCCTTAAGCTTTGCAAGTGCAACCTGTGCATCTGAGAGAAGAGCTGAGCTCTCTGTAAGAAGCTCTGACTGAACAGATACATCTGCATCAGCAACTGCACTCTTAACTGAGTTAACTGACTGTGCAAGTGATGTAACATACTTGATAACTGCAGGAATAATCTGCTTTCCGGCAATATCAATCATAGCCTTTGCTTCTATATTAATAGTCTTTGCATATGTCTCATACTCGATCTCGGCACGGCTCTCAAGCTCTGTCTTTGTAAATACACCGAACTTCTCGAATGCTGCAACTGACTCAGGAGCAACGTATGCAGGAATTGCATCTACCATAGACTTGATGTTTGGAAGTCCACGTCTCTCTGCCTCAGCTACCCACTCATCTGAGTATCCGTTTCCGTTGAATACGATTCTCTGGTGCTCTACTGCGTAATCCTTGATGAGATCATGTACAGCGAGGTCAAAGTTGTCTGCCTTCTCAAGTATATCACAAGCGTCTGAGAATGCCTCAGCCACGATTGTGTTAAGCACGATGTTGGCCTGTGCAACAGAATCCTGTGAACCAACCATACGGAACTCGAACTTATTTCCTGTGAATGCGAATGGTGATGTACGGTTACGGTCTGTAGCATCCTTCATGAAATCAGGAATTGTCTTAACACCTGTCTCAAGCTTCTCACCCTTTAAGCTGTGTGTAGCTGTACCTGTTGCGATAAGCTGGTTCAATACGTCTCCAAGCTGGTCTCCAAGGTAGATAGAAAGGATTGCAGGTGGTGCCTCGTTAGCTCCAAGTCTGTGATCATTTCCTACATCTGCTGCTGCCGCACGAAGAAGTGCTGCATGCTCGTCGATTGCCTTTAACATACATGTGAGTACAAGTAAGAACTGTACATTGTCATGTGGTGTCTTGCCAGGCTCAAGCATGTTGATACCATCATCTGTTGTGATTGACCAGTTGTCATGCTTTCCTGAACCGTTAACTCCTGCGAATGGCTTCTCATGAAGTAAGCACTGGAGTCCGTGACGGCCTGCCACCTTCTTGAGTGTCTCCATGATGAGCTGGTTGTGGTCAACAGCTACGTTGCACTCAGCATAGATAGGTGCAAGCTCGTGCTGTGCAGGTGCTACCTCGTTGTGCTGTGTCTTGGCTGAAACACCAAGCTTCCAGAGCTCCTTGTTTACATCTCTCATGTAAGCTGCGATTCTCTCACGGATAGCTCCGAAATAATGATCATCCATCTCCTGTCCCTTTGGAGGCATAGCTCCGAAAAGTGTACGTCCTGTGAAGATGAGATCCTTTCTCTGTAAATACTTCTCACGGTCTACAATGAAGTACTCCTGCTCAGGTCCGACTGAAGGAGTAACCTTCTTTGATGTTGTATTTCCGAATAATCTAAGAAGTCTCAGTGCCTGATCGTTGATTGCTTCCATTGATCTAAGAAGAGGTGTCTTCTGATCAAGAGCCTCGCCTGTGTATGAACAGAAGGCTGTTGGAATGCAAAGTGTTGCGCCTGCTGCATCCTGTCTGACAAATGCAGGTGATGTACAATCCCAGGCTGTATATCCTCTTGCCTCAAATGTAGCACGAAGACCACCTGATGGGAAAGATGAAGCATCCGGCTCACCCTTTATTAACTCTTTTCCTGAAAAGCTCATAAGTACTTTTCCGTTTGGCATTGGAGAAGTAATAAATGAATCATGCTTCTCAGCAGTAACGCCTGTAAGTGGCTGGAACCAATGTGTATAGTGTGTTGCACCCTTCTCAATGGCCCATTCCTTCATCTCGTGTGCGATAACATCAGCAGTCTCGAGATCAAGCTCCTTTCCTTCGTCCATAACCTCATGGAGCTTCTTGTAAACCTTCTTTGGAAGACGCTCCTGCATAACTGCATCGTTAAATACGTTCTCTCCAAAGATGTCTGCTACGTTGAAATATTCCTGTTCGCTCATATCTTACATCCTTTCTGTTCATCAATCCCCTTGAGTGAATTGTTATTTTCAAATAATGTTTAAACAGCTGCACAACATATAAACTCAAATATTCTTGTTTTATGCCGGACTTCTCAGTTTATTAAAAAAGAGGGCACTCCATCTATGGTGGAACGCCCTCGTTCATTTCGCTTAACATTATTTCTGAAATTAAGATACTCCTTTGAGTATCAAAAATCAAGTGTTTATGTTAAAAAAGTTAAGTTTTATAAAATTTTACTACAAGATATAAATATTTTGTAAAGTAGTATGTGCAAAAATACTAAATTGCAATAATATTATTCAGCCTTTCCAACTGATCCGAAAAGCTCCATCTTCTCCTTAACTGTTGCCTTGATTGCCTCAGCACCTGGAGCAAGAAGCTTACGAGGGTCAAATCCCTTGCCCTCAAGATCCTTTCCGGCCTCGATGTATTTACGTGTTGCATCTGCGAATGAAAGCTGGCACTCTGTGTTAACGTTGATCTTAGATACTCCAAGGTCGATTGCTTTCTTGATCATGTCAGCTGGGATTCCTGTACCACCGTGAAGTACTAATGGCATAACACCAGTCTTCTGCTGGATAGCGTCAAGAGTCTCAAAGCTGAGTCCCTGCCAGTTTGCAGGATATTTTCCGTGGATGTTTCCGATTCCTGCTGCAAGCATATCTACACCAAGATCAGCAACTCTCTTGCACTCGTCAGGATCAGCGCACTCGCCCATTCCAACAACTCCGTCTTCCTCGCCACCGATTGAACCAACTTCAGCCTCGATAGACATGCCCATTGCATGAGCAACTGCTACTAACTCTTTTGTCTTTGCAACGTTCTCATCGATTGGATAATGAGATCCGTCAAACATGATTGATGTGAAGCCAGCCTTGATGCACTTGTAGCATCCTTCGTATGTGCCGTGATCAAGGTGAAGTGCTACAGGTACTGTGATACCGAGCTCGTCATGCATAGCCTTAACCATTGCTGCTACTGTACCGAAGCCTGTCATGTACTTTCCGGCACCCTCAGATACACCAAGGATTACAGGGCTCTTAAGCTCCTCTGCTGTTAAAAGTACTGATTTTGTCCACTCAAGGTTGTTGATGTTGAACTGACCTACTGCGTAATGTCCTTCTTTTGCTTTCTTAAGCATTTCTGTTGCAGATACTAACATATTTTTTTCCTCCTGTTAATTAAATGCTAATGTTATTATATTACATAACCTTATAAAAATAAAGTTAAATTTTTAACACAATCAGATAAAAAATTGTATACTATTACTATTTTATGTCCGATTTTGTATTTATCAGCACATAATGGTAATCTGTTTGTTCAGATTAGTGATGGTCAGATCCGTGTGGCTGCCGCCAAACTCTCCGTCGAGTGTCCACGGTACCTCCTCCTCACTCTCCACATGCATCTCACTGGTCTTGAAAGAGTAGATGAGCTCATTGTCATTTTCACGGTTTGCCAGTCCCGCAAGTATCTTGTTGAGCTCGATTGGGTTTTTTGGATTCTTGATGAGTGTCACCTCAAAAAGGCCGTCATCAAGCAGTACGTCAGGACCTGATATGCCCTTGAAGCCTCCTACCGAAAGGGAGTTGGTCACCATTCCATATATAAACTCATCCTCTATTATCTCACCGTCATGGCTCACTTTCATCCTGTACGAGGTGATATCCATCAGGTGCTTTGCACCCTCTAAAATATATGCGGCATGTCCCAGTATATTTTTCATCTGCTGCGAGGTCTGGTAGGATACCTCTGTAAAAAGGCCAAAGGCTGCGACATATACGAAGGTATCTCCGTTGAAGCCTCCCACATCACACGGGAATGGAGTACCGTTTACGGCAACTCTTGCGGCCTCCTCCATATTTTTTGGTATGCCGAGAGAGTTTGCAAAGTCATTGGTGCTGCCCGCAGGGATGTATCCTATCGGTACATTTACCTCGCTTTGCTCCATGCCGGTCACTACCTCGTCGAGTGTGCCGTCTCCGCCGCTGCACACTACAAGGTCATACTTCTTAGCATTTTTCCTGACCTTTTTTATGGCATCTCCCTGACACTGTGTAGGATAAATGGTGATTTTGTATCCGGCCTTTGTCATGATGTCCACGATATTTACCAGATGCTCCTTTATGAGCCCCTTGCCTGATTTGGGATTAAATATAAATAAAAGCTTTTTCTTCATCTATCTCAGTTCCTCCGCAATCGCCGATAATTTTCTAAGCCTGTGGTTGACTCCCGATTTGCCCATTGGCGGATCCAGATATCCTCCGAGCTCCTTTAGCGGTGCATCCGGATATTCAAGCCGAAGCAGCGCCATCTCCCGAAGCTGCGCCGGTAAATCATCGAGTCCTCTCATTTTCTGTATCAGTCTGATATCCTCTATCTGCTTTACAGCCGCATTCACAGTCTTGCTGATGTTTGCGGTTTCGCAGTTTACTTTACGGTTTACACTGTTGCGCATTTCCTTTAATATGCGCACATTTTCCAGCTTCATGAGTGACACATACGCCTCCATGATGTTGAGACTGTCCACGATGTGGGCGCCCTCCTTTATGTACACTACATAGTGCCCCTTGCGCTCTACTATCTTGGCATCCGTATCAAAGCCGCACAAGAGCTCCTGAAGCTGCCTTGCCTGCTCTTTCGTATGACACACTATCTCAAAATGGTACGCTTTGTTGGGGTCGCTTATCGAGCCCGCTGCCATGAAAGCTCCCCTGATAAAGGCTCTCTTGCAGCATGTCTGCATAAGAAGCAGTCCGTCTGCGGTCTGTCTGTTGACAGGCTGTGCCGTGATTTTAAGCGCTGCAAGTATTTTTCCGGTATCCTGCTCATCCAGCGCCTTTGTGGTATCTGTGCCAAAGGCACGCTTCATAAGTGTGGCATATTTATTTAAAAGCAGCAGGTTTTCGGTGTCGAGCTCAAGTCCCTTTGTTTTTTCATTGATACGGCCCGAAAGCTCTATGATGCCTGCAAGCTCAGCGAGCTGACAGTGCCTGCTCTTTGATACCTGCTTTGCCAGCTCTTCCTTTACATCACTGGAAAACGACATGTTATTTACCTCTCAATGCATCCTTTCCTATGTCGCGATGCTCTATCTTAAGTCCATAGTCATTACAGCCGCTAAGCCTCTTGTACAGCTCGTTTGCAAGCGTTACCGAGCGGTGCTTGCCTCCGGTGCAGCCTATAGATATAACAAGCTGGTTCTTGCCCTCAGAGATATAGTTTGGAATGAGAAACTTTATCATATCATCAAGCTTGTCGATAAACTCATTTGCCTCCGGAAACTGCATGACATAGTCCTGTATCTCCTTATCATTGCCGGTTTTCGCGCGCAGTCCGTCCACATAGTAGGGATTTGGCAAAAACCTCACATCCATAACTATATCAGAGTCTGACGGTATGCCATACTTGAAGCCGAAGGACAGTATCGTGATAAACAGATTCTTGTAATCCTCATTCTGCACAAATATCTTTTCCAGCTCAATTTTAAGCTCCCTTGTGAGAAGCTGGCTTGTGTCTATGATATAGTCAGCATTGTCCTTTAAATACTGCAGCTTTTCCCTCTCAAGCACGATGCCCTTATTGATGCGCTCACTTCCTGCGAGAGGGTGATTACGCCTCGTCTCCTTGTATCGCTTTACAAGCACCTCATCCTCAGCATCGAGGAAAAGTATCTCATACGGAAAATTTTTCTGCCTTAGCTGCTCGAGTGTCTGTGGAATCGCATCAATTCCTGAGCCGTTTCGCACATCTATGCCGACTGCCACCTTGGACACATCACTGTGAAAGGTGTTTGAAAAGTCTATGAGCTTATCTAATAGCTGTATAGGCAGATTGTCTATACAGAAATATCCCATATCCTCCATCATTTTCATTGCTGTGCTTTTTCCGGCACCTGACATGCCCGTCACTATTACAAATTTCACTAGAATTCTCCAATCATCTTAACTTCCGGTTCGAGCTTTACTCCAAACTGCTTTAAAACTGTTTCCTGCACGTCTTTTATGAGTGTCAGGACATCCGCTGCAGTGGCTTCGCCCTTATTGACTACAAAGCCACAGTGCTTCTCCGACACCTGTGCATCTCCCACGCTGTAACCTCGAAGGCCTGCATCCATGATAAGCTTCCCTGCAAAATAGCCCTCCGGTCTCTTAAAGGTACTGCCTGCACTTGGGTACTCAAGCGGCTGCTTCTCCACTCTCTTTGCGCGAAGCTCTGCCATATATGACTTTATCTCATCCTTAGGCTTTGGTGTGAGTCTGAATCTGGCTGACAGCACTATATAGCCCTTTTCCGGGACTATGCTGTGCCTGTAGGATAAGTCAAGCTCATCCCTTGTGACAGTCTTTAGCTCGCCCTCTGCTGTGAGCACTGTGGCATCGATTAGGACATCCTTTATCTCTCCGCCGTAGGCTCCTGCGTTCATGACTACCGCGCCTCCAACACTTCCCGGGATGCCCGATGCAAACTCAAGACCTGAAAGCGATACCTCCGCTGCCTTTGCCGCCACTGCTGCAAGGATAGCCCCGGCGCCCGCTGTGATGATATGACCGTTGTCTTGTGCTGTGAGGTCCTGCGCTGTGCTTTGCTGCGCCACAGCTTCTGTCACCTCGATTTCGGACAGGCCTTTTCCAATACTAATTACAAGGCCTCTGATGCCCTTATCTCCTACCAGCAGATTGCTTCCGTTTCCTATCACTGTAACCGGCATATCACATGCCTTAGCCATCTCTATAAGCTTTGAAATCCGGCTCATATCAGGCTCTGCATAGTAATCTGCCGGGCCTCCTATGCGGAATGTCGTGTGTTTTTTCATCGGCTCATCCTGCAGGAGACCAAGCTGCGGCAATTGTTCTGTTACACTTTTTACAAATGTCTGATTCATCTTATATTCCTTTAGCCTATGCTTCCTTCAAAAATGCAATGTAGCCTCTGAATGCCTCATATAAATCGACCTTGCTGATGATTTCCCATGGCGCATGCATGTTGAGCACCGGCACACCGCTGTCAATAACATTCATGTCATAGTTTGCGAGGATATATGCGATTGTTCCGCCGCCTCCCTCGTCTACCTTTCCAAGCTCCGCTGTCTGGAATGAAACATCTGCTGTATCCATGATATTTCTAAGCCTTGCAACATACTCTGCGTTGGCATCGTTTGAGCCTGATTTGCCTCTGGCGCCTGTATATTTGTTGAACACAAGACCCTTTCCGAAGTATGCCGAGTTCTTCTTTTCCATAACCGATGGATAGTTCGGGTCAAAGGCTGCTGATACGTCTGATGAGAGTACCTTTGAGTTTTTCAGTGCACGTCTGACTGCAAGCTCGCTATAGTCTCCTGCCAGGTTCATCACCTCTGCCACACAGTTTTCGAAAAAGCGTGACTGCATGCCGCTGGCTCCCACTGAGCCGATTTCCTCTTTGTCCACAAGCAGGCATACACTTGTATATTCCGGTGTGCCCTCTATCTCAAGCATAGCTCTGTATGAAGGATATGCGCACACTCTGTCGTCGTGGCCGTAACCCATGATCATACTTCTGTCAAGTCCGTAGTCTCTTGCCTCTCCGGCAGGTACCACCTCTATCTCTGCTGAAAGGAAATCATCCTCGTCCACACCGTACTCCTGTGAAAGTATTGTGAGGATATTGGCCTTTACTCTCTCCTTAATATCCTTGTCGTCATCGTCCTTTTCTGGTCCCGGTATGCTTCCAATGAGCACATCAAGGCTCTCTCCCTTTATGACCTCTGAAGCCTTCTTGCCCATCTGCTCGCCTGACAGATGAATAAGCAGATCGCTCACACCCACTACAGGATCATTTGGCTTGTCTCCGATATTGACTGTCACTGTGCTGCCATCCTTTTTGCAGATGACTCCGTGAAGTGCAAGCGGCAGTGTAACCCACTGGTATTTCTTGATACCGCCATAATAATGTGTGTCTAAAAGTGCCATGTCTGTGTCCTCGTATAAAGGCACCTGCTTTAAGTCCATTCTAGGTGAATCAATATGAGCTCCAAGGATATTCATACCCTTCTCAAGAGGCTTACTGCCCACGATAAACAGCGCCAGTCCCTTTCCCATATTGTTTGCTATGATTTTATCTCCTGCCTTTACGCTCTTTCCTGTCTCGATGAGCTCATCAAGGTCTACAAAGCCGTGTCCTGTGGCGTCAGCATAAACTGATGCCGTGCACTCGCGCTCTGTCTTGCAGCCGGATATAAACCTTCTGTAATCCTCTGCAAATGCAAATAATTTTTCTCTTTCAGGTCCCTGGGGATATTTCTCCCAGGCGTTTTTCTTTTCTATTGCCATGATTTATTATACCTCCGAATTTTTTGTAAGATTTGCCTGGACGCGTCGATACAGCTCCTGAGCTGCATTGTAGCCCATCTTTTTTTGTCTGTGATTGACTGCTGCTGTCTCTACGATGACAGCCAGATTACGTCCCGGTCTGATTGGCAGTGAATGACACACTACCTTGTTACCGAGATACTCGGCATATTCTTCCTCGAGGCCGAGTCTGTCGTAATCTGCCTCCTTCTTCCAGTCCTCGAGCTTGATTACGAGGTCTATCTGCTGTTTTTCCTTTACACACTCTACTCCGTAAAGTGTCTTGACATCGATGATTCCGATGCCTCGAAGCTCTATAAAGTGTCTGGTAATCTCAGGCGAAGTGCCCATGAGCGTATGCTCGTTGATCTTTCTGATTTCCACCACATCATCCGTCACGAGACGATGGCCTCGTCTGATGAGCTCGAGTGCGGCCTCACTCTTTCCGATACCGCTCTCGCCTGTGATCATTACTCCCTCGCCGTATACATCTACCAGCACGCCGTGCACTGTGATGCATGGTGCGAGCTGTTCACCAAGACAATAGATGAGCTCAGCCATAAAGCTTGATGTGGAACGGCCTGTTGACAGCACCGGAATACCGTGCTCTCTGGCCTCTTCCATAAATATCTCATCCGGCTGTAAATCTCTGCAGAAGATGATACATGGTATATCAAACTCCATGAAGCGGCTATAGCGCTCTTTTTTCTCGCTGTCGCTCATCTTCTCTATATAAGTATACTCTACATTTCCGATAATCTGTATTCGTCTCTCCTCAAAATGATCAAAATATCCTGAGAGCTGAAGCGCCGGTCTGTTGACGTCCGAGCACTCTATCGCCCTCTCCTTTAGGTTCATCTCTTTTGTGAGATTGTTGAGATCGAGCAATTCTGCTACCTTTGCAACTGATACTGAGTGTAATGCATCCATTCGCGGTCCCCCTTGATGTATATTTGTTTTTTAGTATACCACAGATTAGCTTCAAAATCTACGTGGCAGAGTGGAAAAATGCATACACTGCCTGTGCTGCTTTTTCGTTCATGGTCTCTGTCTGCATAAGGTCTTTGACATCTGCTTCCTTTATCTTCTCTAGCGACTGGTAGCGGCGCATGAGCGCCTTTCTGCGCGCCGGCCCTATGCCTTCAATATCATCAAGCACCGAATGTACCTGACTTTTTGAGCGCAGTGACCTATGAAACTCTATTGCAAAGCGGTGTGCCTCATCCTGTATTCTCGTGATGAGCTTGAAACCTTCGCCGTGGCGGTCGATAGGTATCTCCACATTGTTGTAATAAAGACCTCTTGTGCGGTGGAAATCATCCTTCACCATGCCACACACAGGTATGTCGAGCCCAAGCTCGGAAAGCACCTGAAGACATATATTTACCTGACCTCTTCCACCATCCATCATTATAATATCCGGAAAACGGTTGAAGCTGCCTATTTCCTGTGGAGAGCCATCTTTTTCAAGCTGCTTCTGTTCTTCCATACCATGTGTAAAGCGGCGTGTGAGCACCTCGTGCATTGACGCATAATCATCAGGTCCCGTAACTGTGCGAAGCTTAAACTTTCTGTAATCGCTCTTTTTAGGCTTGCCCTTCTCATACACTATCATGGAGCCGACGGTCTCAAAGCCGTTGATATTGGAAATATCATAGGCCTCCATACGGTTTAATCCATGTAAGCCCAAAAGTTCCTCGATTTCCTTTACAGCTCCTATTGTGCGTCCCTCTTCTCTCTTTATCCGCTCCTTATCCTGGCTGAGCACTAAGAGTGCGTTCTTGTAGGCAAGCTCAACAAGCTTTTCCTTCATGCCCTTCTGCGGCACTTTTATATTCACCCGCCTGCCTCGCTTTTCGCTGAGCCACTGCTCCAAAACAGCCATATCCTCTATCTCACTCTGCAGCATGACCTCGCGCGGTATAAAAGGTGTTCCGGAATAAAACTGTTTCACAAAGTTATTTAACACATCATCCGCAGCCTCCTCGCTTCCAACCCTCACATGGAAATGGTCTCTGCCTATCAGCTTTCCGTTTCTTATGAAAAATACTTGCACCACTGCATCAGTATCGTCATTTGCAAGTGCTATGATATCCTTATCCTCGCCGTCGGCATTTGTTATCTTCTGCTTCTGTGCTACCTGCTTCACACTGTTTATCAGATCCCTGTATTCAGCCGCCTTCTCAAACTCCATGCTCTCTGAGGCCTTTAGCATTTTATCGCTAAGAGCCTTTATTGTCTGCTCATAGTCGCCGTTTAAGAAATCTATCGCGCCCTTTATAGATATGGCATACTCTTCCTTCGTCACATACCCCTGGCATGGTGCACTGCACTGGTGTATATGATAGTTGAGGCACGGCCGGTCTGCTCCTATATCACGCGGCAGCCTGCGGTTGCAGGTGCGAAGCTTATAGATTTTGTTTATCAGATCTATCGAGCTTTTCACTGCAGAGGCACTCGTATACGGACCAAAGTAACGGGATTTGTCCTTTTTCATCTGACGCGAAAACAGCACCCTCGGATAGTCCTCTCCCAGTGTCACCTTGATGTACGGATATGTCTTGTCATCACGAAGCATAGTATTGTACTTTGGTGTATGCTCCTTTATCAGGTTGCACTCCAAAACAAGGGCCTCAAGCTCAGAGTCGGTGACTATATACTCAAAATGATCTATATGCTCTACCATCTGTTTTTTCTTGATGCCCTCATTGTGGCTCGCCTGAAAGTACTGATGTACTCGCTTCGTCAGGCTTTTGGCTTTGCCGATATATATGATTACATCATCCCTGTCATGCATAATATAAACTCCCGGGGCATCCGGGAGTTTTTTTAATTCTTCTTTGATATCAAATGTTTTTTCCATATTCGCTCTTTTGGGTTGTTGTGGAGTTTCGCACCTTCAGGTTGTGAAGTTGCCGGCATGGCACACAGTGTATTCCTCCGGCTTTTTTCAGTTTATGTGTGCGAAACTCTTTTCTACTGCGCTTTTTTTATGCGAAATTTTTTTCGCTCTTTCGCTACGCGAAAATTGCTTGGTTGCTCGTTGTGTCCGAAAATTGACCTATAAGCTACTAGTTATTCAATGTATTATCATCCGGTGCTGTATATCCGGAAGATTCATTTGTATCTGCAGGCTTGTCTATGGCGTTACGGAGGAGTGGATCTGTTGCCGATGTCACATCTTTCTGTGCATCATCATTCTGTGCGGCCTCCTGCTCTTTGTTCTCCTCGTCCGGGTCAGGGAGTCCCTTCATATCGCGGAACATCTTCATGAATTCCTTACCTGTGATTGTTTCCTTCTCGTAGAGATAATCTGATATACTGTCGAGGATTTCTCTGTTTTCATCGAGGAGCTTCATGGCCTCTGCGTAGCTGCTGTTGATGATTGAGAGTACCTCATCATCTATCTGCGATGCTGTATTCTCTCCGCAGATTAATCCTGCTCCGCCCTCTAAGTACTGGTTTTGTACTGTTGCAAGGCACATCATGCCGAATTTATCTGACATTCCGTACATAGTTACCATGGCACGGGCTATCTTTGTGGCATTTTCTATATCATTTGCGGCTCCGCTTGTGACTGAGTTAAATACCAGCACCTCTGCTGCACGACCTGCCATATATGTTGTGATTTTAGCGAGAAGTTCATCCTTTGTCTCAAGGTATTTCTCCTCTTCAGGTGTCTGGAGTGTATATCCGAGTGCTCCCATGGTACGTGGTACGATTGTAATTTTCTGTACAGGCTCTGTGTTTTTCTGCAGAGCTGATACAAGTGCATGTCCAACCTCATGGTATGAGACGATTTTTCTCTCTTTATCGCTCATGACACGGTCCTTCTTTTCCTTGCCGCCGACTGCTACAAGCTCGAAGGCTTCAAAGAGGTCTGCCTGGTTTACAAGCTGTCTGCCGTTTTTGACTGCGTTGATGGCAGCCTCATTAATCATGTTGGCAAGATCTGAGCCAACAAGTCCTGCTGTTGCAAGTGCAAGTGCATCGAGGTCTACCGACTCATCCATCTTGACATCCTTTGAGTGTACCTTTAAGGTCTCCAGACGTCCCTTTAAGTCAGGCTTATCAACTATGATTCTTCTGTCAAAACGTCCCGGACGAAGAAGCGCCTTATCGAGCACCTCAGGGCGGTTAGTTGCTGCTAATATAAGTAATCCCTTTGATGTATCAAAGCCATCCATCTCTGCAAGGAGCTGGTTTAGTGTCTGCTCACGCTCGTCATTGCCACCGCCGTATCTGCTGTCACGGCTCTTTCCTATTGCATCTATCTCATCGATAAAGATAATACATGGTGCCATCTTTTGTGCTTCCTTGAACAAATCACGCACTCTCGAAGCTCCGACTCCGACAAACATCTCCACAAAGTCTGAACCTGCAAGTGAGAAAAACGGTACTCCTGCCTCTCCTGCTACTGCCTTGGCAAGGAGTGTCTTACCTGTTCCCGGAGGTCCCACGAGAAGCGCTCCCTTAGGAAGCTTGGCTCCGATATCTGTATATCTCTTAGGATTGTGAAGGAAATCAACAACCTCCTGGAGAGATTCCTTGGCTTCATCCTGTCCCGCAACATCCTTGAAGTTGACGCCTGTGGACTTCTCCACATATACCTTGGCAGTCGATTTGCCGACTCCCATCCCCATGCTGCCGCCCATCTTCTTTGAAACAAATGCCAAAAGCACCCACAGTAAAATAAGCGGAACTATAAAGCTTAATATATTAAAAATCCATGTAGATGTATTATCAGGTATCGCTGCCTTTATCTCAATAGACTTGCCCTCTGAGGTCTTTGCTTTTTTGAGTGTCGGCACAAGCTCATCATCAGCCACACGGCCTGTGTAATATGTGATGTCATAATCCTTGTGTCCGTCATCCACAAGCTTGTAGTCTATCTCGTAGGAATCAAACTCCACGCTCTTGACATTACCCTTGTCGAGCTGTTTTATGAAATCGCTGTATGACTTTTCCTGTGTGCTGGCATGCGATATGCTGTTTGATATAAGTGCATACACAAACAATGCCACGAGTGTCAGCAGGATAAATGCCATAATACCCTGTCCGCCACGGTTGTTTCTGCCACCGTTTCCACCAGGTCTGTTACCACCGTTATTCCCGTTTCCACCGGACCCATTATTGCCCGGGCCATTGTTGTAATTATAGTTATTAGGTCCCTGATTATCCATATTTTCTCCGTTCTTTTCTTATTTATTACAAGCTTCAAGGCAATTTTGACCTGTAATTTTTATAGTCATTCCCATGAAACCCTATCCCCGAAAAATATCATTACAGACTTCTTATTTTTCAAGGAATATATTGTATATGAAACCGTCTCCTCACAATATATAAAGTGTGAAGCTTCACTTTATTATAAGAAAAAGTGCGGTCAAAATCAACCGCACTTTCTAAATATTGTATTAAATATAACGAAAAATTATCTGTTCACCTTGTTTGCCGCCTCTATGAAGCCATGGAAAAGCGGATGTGGACGGTTCGGACGTGACTTAAGCTCAGGATGTGCCTGTGTGGCAATAAACCACGGATGCTCCGGAATCTCAATCATCTCCACGATTCTGCCATCCGGTGATGTACCGCAAAGCTTCATGCCATGCTCTGTGAGAGCTGTTCTGTAGTCATTGTTGACCTCATAACGGTGACGATGACGCTCGCTTATATTCTCTGTGCCATATACCTGATATGCCTTTGATGTCTTGTCGAGTACACATGGATAAGAGCCAAGTCTAAGTGTACCTCCGATATCCTCTATTCCGTTCTGGTCAGGCATAAGTGCGATAACCGGATGAGTAGTGTTTGGATCAAGCTCTATACTGTGTGCATCATGGAACATACATACGTGGCGCGCATACTCGATGATTGCCACCTGCATTCCAAGGCAGAGTCCCAGATATGGGATATCGTTTTCCCTGGCATACTTAGCTGCTGCAATCATGCCCTCAACACCACGATCTCCAAAGCCTCCCGGAACGATAATTCCCTGAATGCCCTTGAATACCTCTGCTGCATTGTCATCATTAAGTTCCTCTGAGTCAACCCACTTTATATCAACTGTGGTATGCTCAGGAATACCGCCATGCTTCAGTGCCTCAACAACTGAAATGTATGCATCGTGAAGTGCTGTATATTTTCCGACAAGTGCGATCTTGACCTCTTTATCAGGATGACGGAGATCCTCAACCATCTGCTTCCAGTCTGCAAGATCCGGCTCAGGACAGTCGAGATTCAAGCACTCGCATGCAACCTTTGCAAGATTCTCCTGCTCCATGGCAAGTGGTGCCTCATAGAGATACTCCACATCAAGGTTCTGTAATACGTGTGAATTCGGTACATTACAAAACAGCGCAATCTTGTCCTTAAGCTTCTGATCAAGCTCATGCTCTGAACGGCATACAATGATATCCGGCTGGATTCCCATGCCCTGAAGCTCCTTTACACTTGCCTGTGTAGGCTTTGTCTTGAGCTCTCCTGACGCCTTGATGTATGGAATCAGTGTCACATGGCACAGGATGGCATTGTCATGTCCCACCTCATGCTGGAACTGTCTGATTGCCTCGAGGAACGGCTGACTCTCGATATCGCCGACTGTACCGCCCACCTCGATGATTGCGATTGTGGTATCCTCAGATGTGAAATCCCTGTAGAATCTGCTCTTTATCTCATTGGTGATATGAGGGATAACCTGTACTGTTCCTCCGCCGTAGTCACCACGACGTTCCTTCTGTAATACTGACCAGTATACCTTTCCTGTGGTGACGTTTGAGTTCTTTGTCAGGCTCTCATCAATAAAACGCTCATAGTGTCCCAGGTCAAGATCTGTCTCAGCTCCATCGTCTGTTACAAACACCTCTCCGTGCTGAATAGGGTTCATGGTACCCGGATCAATATTAATGTATGGATCGAACTTCTGCATTGTCACCTTGTATCCACGAGCTTTTAAAAGACGTCCAAGAGACGCTGCGGTAATTCCTTTTCCAAGACCGGAAACAACTCCACCGGTGACGAACACGTATTTTACAGGCATAATTTTCCTCCTTATCAATATGCTTTGTATATTTGTAAATTCTTAATTTTTAAAATAACCAACTTATTATACAGCCTTAAATTGATTAATGCAATTTATTTTTTAATTATATTTATTATATTTTGTTATAATGCTTCACATCTGGTGACGGACAACCCTGTATTCATCGCCTGAGCGGTAAAACGGACAGCGCTTATAGCTGCTCTGGACAAATCTCGCCATATCATCCTCGTCCATATTTACCGAGCAATAATATTCCTCATCATCCTCATCATATTCATTGTATGCACAAAAATCGCAGCATGTCTCCATTATCTTATCCTTCCATCACTTTTAATATGTATGCTGAAAATCTACTTAAACTGATTGACAGTCTCGTCATATTTGTAATCAATCTGTGCAAGCTTGTCGCAAAGCTCTTTCTCATCAATATCATATGCTGCCGCAAGCTCCTTCAATCCTGAATAATTGTCCCGAAGCTGTGTGTTTACAAAGCTAAGCAGCATAACCGGATCCTTTGGTAATGCCATAATCTGCTCCTTATAATTCTATGTAATCTTATAATTCTATGTTATCTTATTATCATAATCATAGCAATTAACTTTCAAATACCTGCTTTATGCTGTCATAGTGCAGGAACACTCCCTGCGCAGCAAGCTCTTTTATTTCATCGAGTGTGGCAATTTTAAACCCAAGTGCCTCCTCTGTCTGAATCTGTACGTCAGACTCCTTGAAATCAAGCTCAAAGCGGTAAACATCCACGAAATAGTTGTCACCCTCGCCCGGATTCTCTCTGTGATAGGTATAGGCAAGCCCTCCCGGACACTGTGATACATCAAGGCCCACCTCTTCTTTCACCTCTCTGCAGACTGCGGTAAATGAGCTCTCACCTGCCTGTGCGGCTCCTCCTGAAACCTCCCACCAGCCCGGTGCCCATGCCTTTGTCATGACACGCTGTGTGATAAGGAACCTGCCATCAGGTCTGTGAATCACGCCAAGCACTGAAAGATGATACTCTCCATCCTTAAGTATCCAGTCGTTTTTTTTCATTGTACGGCCTGTCGGTTTTTTATCCTTATCGTATATATCCCAAAATTCCATTTGAAGCTTCCTTTCTCTAAGTGAGTCTTTAACAATATCATATCATATCCTGCGCAGAAAAGCCAGCTAGTTGTTTACGCAGCTTTTTGCTTTCCGGCAGATAATATTCCATCAGCGACCAGAACCTGGCATTATGGCTTGGCTCAAGCAGATGTGTAAGCTCGTGAACCACCACATACTCTGCGCACTCCGACGGCACCTTAGCCAGCAGAAGGTTGAAATTCAGATGATGTGACTTAACGTTGCATGATCCCCACCTTGTCTTCATCTTCTTTATCGTAAAGCCGGCTGACTTAACTCCCATAACCGGCTCCCATTTGTCGATAAACCTCTGCAGCTGCATCTTAAGCTCCCTGCGCATCTCTCTCTCCATGAAAGGTGCTAAAACAGGCTCCTGTTCCTTAAGCTGTCTTGCAACAAGCATTTCCCGTGTGGTTTGCTCAATCCAGTCTGATTTGCTCTCCACGAATTTCCTGATTTCCGCATCACTCATGCCATAAGGAGCACTCACTGATAGTGTGCCATCCGTGTCCTTCACACGAAGATACATGTTTTTTATTCTTTTCCTAGTTACTTCTATTGCATATCTGTTGTTTATATATATGTTATTTGTACATTTTTTATTTGCATATGCGTTATTCATATTTTCCAGTTTCATACCGTTCCTCTCACGTAATCCGCTCCACGTAAATCCATTTTACAATCTCCGCGCATTTTTGTATACTATAAAATAAAGTTACTGAATAGTTACAAAACAAATATAAGGAGGATCATATGACAAAAGAAAAATTAGCCATTGAAGTAATAAAAAGACTAAAAACCGCATATCCTCGCACCGATTGCACTCTTGAGTACGACGAGGCCTGGAAGCTCCTCGTATCAGTCAGGCTCGCAGCCCAGTGCACTGATGCCCGCGTAAATGTAGTCGTGGTGGATTTGTTCAAAAAATATCCTTCCATCGAGGCTCTCGCCGATGCTGATGTTTCCGACATAGAAGAAATTGTACGTCCATGCGGCCTGGGAAAGAGTAAGGCACGTGATATAAGTGCCTGCATGAGAATGCTTCGCGATGATTTTGGCGGTCTTGTGCCTGACAATATGACCGACCTGCTGAAGCTGCCGGGAGTCGGCAGAAAGAGTGCCAACCTGATTATGGGTGATGTGTACGGCAAGCCTGCCATCGTCACCGACACACACTGCATACGCCTTTGCAACCGTATAGGACTTGTAGATGGAATAAAGGATCCGAAAAAAGTGGAGATGGAGCTTTGGAAAATCATCCCACCCGAGGAGAGCAATGACTTCTGCCACAGGCTGGTTGATCATGGACGCGCCGTATGCACTGCCCGAACCACACCGCACTGTGACATGTGTGTGCTGAACGATATATGTGGAAGCGTTGTGCATAACTAAAACAGTAAGGCTGCGGCTCCGCAGCCTGCATGCAAAACGTGAGAAAGGACCGCGATGTTACACGCGGTAACAACGCGATCCTTTCTCGAGGAGTTTAGTTATGAAAATGTTTATTAATAAAAAGGGAATAATGTAAAAGGTTTTGTTCCTCTTACAATAACAAGTATATGTGGTAATTATGTCCTAACAATGTACATTTTAGAAATATTTTATTAAAAAAGTCGTGATTATTTTATACTTTTTTTAGATTTGTAATATTCTGTAAATAACAACTAAATTTTTTTGTTAAAAAGTTCCTTACAGAGCTGTATTTTATCCTCATGGCTCTGTCCGGTCAGGCTGTTTTGAAAATCCACAATACCTGCAGCGGTGCTGTCTGTCAGCAGACCTTTTTCTGCGAGACGTCTTTTCATCTCACGCGCTGTACCGTTTCCTCCATCGAACACACGCACCCTATCTCCAAGCACCTCCTGTATCATTTTTCTGACAAACGGATAATGTGTGCATCCCAGCACAACCGCATCTATCTCACCATGCGAATATGAATACAAAAGTTCCTCGAGATACTGTCTCACATCATCACCGTACAAGTCACCTCTCTCAACGAAATTCATAAGCCCAGGACAAGGCAATGGAATAATCTCACCCAAATGTCTGTATCTGTCCATAAGCTTTTTAAGTTTTTCCTCCCTGATAGTCATAGGTGTAGCCATCACAAGCACTCTCGGATTTTCCATAAAAAGCATCGCAGGCTTGACTGCAGGCTCTATCCCTACGATAGGAACATCGGGATATTGTTCTCTTAATATACGCACTGCCGCGCTGGTGGCTGTATTGCACGCGACAACAAGCCCCTTTGCATGCTGATTTAAAATCAGCTCCTTTGCATGCTCACAGGTCAAAGCTCGCACCTGCTCAAGTGTTTTGGTACCATAAGGCGCATTTGCTGAATCACCGTAATATATAAAATCTTCGTTAGGCATCACTTCAACCAGGCTCTTTAAGACGCTTATTCCGCCGACTCCTGAATCGAAAACTGCAATTGACATTATAAAAGTCCCTACTTTCTTTATAAAATCTGTTATGATATAATGAATAAAACAAGCTTAAGGAGGCACCTATGGATAATCCTAAAAGTCTTTTTAACAACAACACAAAAGTATGTGAAAACTGTAAAAGGCCTCTGCCACATGACTATAAAGAGAATCTCTGCCCACGATGCCTTGATCTGGCATTATTCCGCGAGGTAAAGGAATTTATCCGTACCCACGACGTAAATGAATACGAGGTTGCAGAACATTTTAAGATACCGCTTAGACAGGTAAAGAGCTGGATAAAGGACGGACGCATCGAGTACAAGCAGTCTGAATCAGCCTCCACTATAGCCGGTCTTCACTGCCAGCGGTGCGGTGCACCTGTTACCTTCGGCACTCTTTGTCCCAAATGTCTGAGACTGTTAAACGGCAACAAAGGATACTCAACCGGATACGATGCCGGCAAAACAAAATCCAAAATGTACCATTTGGAAGGAGAGGAGTAATTACTCCTCTCTTCTTTTAACCTTTGATCTGTATTTTTTCTCAACCTCTGTGAGGAACTTGTCATCAAGCTCCGCCTTTATAAGTACGTTCTCATCAGGCGATTTGATGACGATATCATAATAAGGTACATCCTTCTGACCTGAGGTATAGTCTATTTTCTTGATCTCATTTCCATTCTCGTAATTGTATACACTTCTGTCACCTGCCGGTGCGATTGCTGCTACAGACTCCATGCTGTATATTCCAAGGCGCTTTCTGCGGCTCTTGTTTTTAATTTTGGCAAAGCGCAGCTCTCCGTCAAAATATGAATATTCAAACTCGGTGTTCTGTGCCATTATCATAAGATATGCAATAAGTCCAAATACTACTGCAAATAAAATACCCGGTGCAAAGCCGATGCAGATAGTCAGAAGACTTATCGCAGCAAGAGCCACAAGCAGGTACGAAACAAATACCAGCGCCACATTTTTTTTACGCGCAATCAATGTAAATACTTCCATTATAATTCTCCTTTGCATATTGAAAATATATATCTTTATAATGATAACAGATTTTTGCCGTTTCGTATAGATTTTTTCATGGTTATAGGTTAAAATATTATAAAAATTTAGTGAAATTTCGGAGGGTTAAGATGCAATTTAACTTAAAACTGCAAAATGATTTCAAAAACAACATAAGAAGGGAGTGGGCTTTAACCAACGGCCTTGGCGGATATGCCGGCGGTTCAGTCACCGGTGCGATAAACCGTACGCATCAGGGCTATCTGATTGCAAGTCTCCGCTCTCCTGTGCAAAGATATGTCTGCTTCTCAAAGACAAACGAAAAAATAGTCACAGACAGCCACACCTATGATCTCTCAAGTGACCAGTTCAAGGGCGGATGCCACACAGACGGCATCCAATATATAAGAGAGTTCACATACGATGGAACCATATGCTTTACATATGAGGCCGGTGATATCACCATAAAAAAACACATCGCACTGGCACAGGGAAAAAATCTCGCTGCCGTGGCATATGAGATTCAAAACAAAGGCGAAGCGTCTAAGCTTTTTATCACGCCTCTTATGAACTTCCGTGAGCACTCTGAAAGTTCCACCGTCGATTCATTAAAATTCGAGGTCCAAAAGCAGGAGCATGGCTTTAGTCTCATCCCAAAAGCTCATGATGACCACTGTATCCGCATTGCTTTTTCAGGCGGGGAGCTTACTGAAAGAGACGACAAATATATCTGTGACCTTGAGGCTCAGACCGAGGTGGACAATGAAGTGCCTGGCCTCGACTGTGCATTTTGCCCATATGACGTGAGCGTGGATATTCCTGCCGGTGAATCAATGCATTTTTCTGTAATGTGCGATATCGTACCACTTGAAGCCTGTAACGGCAACGCAGGTTCAGCCTTCGCCAAACACCTTGTTTCTGATAACGAAAGTGCTTTTGAAATACTACATGCGCAGCTTGACTACACCGATGAGCTGATTAAAAGAAGCGGCTTCACTGATGACTTTGCCGTGAAGCTTACTGTGGCTGCAAACCAGTTCATCGCACACAGACAGTCAACAGGCTATGACACTGTGCTCGCCGGACTTCCTTGGTTTACAGACTGGGGCCGTGACACTATGATTTCATACACTGGCCTGACACTTTGCACCGGCCGTTTTGAAAAAGCTCACGATATACTACTGACCTTTGCCAAGTACTGTAAGGACGGGCTCATCCCGAATATGTTCCCGGACAGCGGACTTGAGCCTCTCTACAATACTGTAGATGCATCACTGTGGTATTTTTATGCTGTCTACAAATATCTTGAATATGTGTCCACTCCCGATGCCTATGAATTTATAAAGAAGGATATTTATCCATGCTTAAAGGATATCATATCTACTTATAAAAAAGGCACTGATTTTTCCATATATATGGACACGGACGGGCTCATTCATGCCGGAAGCGGACTCGACCAGGTAACATGGATGGATGTTCGTGTCGGTGACTGGGTTGCTACGCCTCGTCACGGCAAGCCTGTCGAGATAAATGCACTTTGGTACAACGCACTGTGCACCATGGATATGCTTCAGGCTAAGTTTGGCGATAACGATGACAGCTACAGACAGCTTGCTTCTCTCGTAAAGGCTTCCTTCAACAAGCGCTTCTGGAATGAAAACACAGGCTGCCTGTATGATGTGGTTGACGAGGATGACGATACAATCCGTCCAAACCAGATTTATGCCGTAAGCCTGCCATTTACCATGCCTGACATGGAGCGTGAAAAAGCAATTGTGGATACGGTAATGGATAAGCTGTACGTAGGCTGCGGACTGCGTTCGCTCGATCCTGACCACAAGGATTACCATCCGATTTACATCGGCTCTCTCTCAAAGCGCGACCATGCCTATCATCAGGGAACAGCCTGGGGCTTTCTGCTCGGTGGTTTTATCAGTGCTTATGTAAAGGTAAACGGCCGTACGAAGGCGACCGCTTTATGCGCTGACAAGCTGCTTGACCCTGTAAGGGAGCATCTGCTCAACAACTGTATCGGCTCAATATGCGAGATATTTGACGGCGATGCCCCTCACACCGGCCGTGGCTGCTATGCGCAGGCATGGAGTGTAGGTGAAGTGCTTCGCTGCTACTGTGAGGATGTACTGCCTATGCTCCCACAAGCTCACTCATAAGCTCGTGGACCGTAGTCATCCGGTTTATGCGGCCCACATTGGCACCGCAGAATACCAGACCGTTTTGCATATCTCCTTTAACCGCTGCAATCAGTGCCTTCGTAATACAGTACGGCACTGTTGCAGGGTTACATTTCTCAAGACAATTGTAGCACTTTGTGATAGGCTGCTTTTTCTTTTCCAAACCCCTGATAAACTCATTTCTGACAGCACGCCCCGGCATTCCGACCGGGCTTTGTATAATCTGCACATCAGACTCATTCGCGTTCAGATAAGCATGCTTATAGGCATCAGATGCGTCACACTCCTCTGTCGCCACAAAACGGCTCGCCACCTGCACTCCGTCGGCTCCAAGCTCCATGCAGTGCATGACATCCTCATGTGTAAACACTCCGCCTGCTACAATTACCGGAATGTGCTTTTTAAACTTCTCCTCATATGCCTTTGCACAGCTGATAATCTCCTTAATCTCGCTGTCATAATCCATATGCTCCATATCTGCAAGCTGTTCATTGGAAAATCCCAGATGTCCTCCGGCCTTTGGTCCCTCGATAACAATAAAGTCCGCTGTGCGGTTGTATCTGTGTGCCCACATTTTAAGAATCAGATTTGCTGCTCTCTTTGAAGAAACAATCGGAGCAATCCTTGTATGTGACTTTTCATCGACCAGCTCAGGCAGTTCCATTGGAAGTCCTGCCCCGCTTATAATAACATCAGCACCTGCTTCAACCGCAGCCAGAACATGCTCCTTGTAATGCTTTAAAGCCACCATGATATTGACTCCTACCATTCCATGTCCACAGGCAAGCTCCTTTGCTTTCTTAATATGCTTCTTGATAGCAATCAGATTAGCCTTTGCCTGGTCCTTTTCAAACTCCGGCTCCTCAAAGCCAATCTGCGCGGTGGAAATCACTCCTACACCACCCTCCTTAGCAACAGCTCCGGCCAGTCTGCTAAGACTCACTCCAACTCCCATGCCTCCCTGAATGATAGGAAGCTTTGCAACCATATCTCCGATTCTCAGTTCTCTCAACATAATATGTACCTCCGAACATGTATAAATTTCATTTTTATGTTTGATATTCAAATTATTTGATAATCAAACATATATACATAGTAGCCCTTTAAGGTATTCATGTCAAGATAAAATTATATCATTTTCTATTTTATATAGTTTTTAATACTACATTCCTTATTTATTGTAACTATCCAAATTTTCTCAATTTTAATATTGACATCAAAAGACAAATCGTGTAGAATAATTTTTGTTGTGAGGCAAGCCCAGTTAGCTCAGTTGGTAGAGCAACGGACTGAAAATCCGTGTGTCTCTGGTTCGATTCCGGAACTGGGCATTATACAACAAATTAAATATTCCTATGCGGGTGTAGTTCAATGGTAGAACACCAGCCTTCCAAGCTGGATACGTGGGTTCGATTCCCATCACCCGCTTTTTTGTTACCCTTTTTTGTTTGTCCACTAAGTATTTATGCATTTAAACTGTCATACAGCTGCTTTTACACATACTTATACACAAAACAAAAGCCGATACACCGTGTCTCCACGAAATGTATCGGCTTTTATTATGCGCTAGATAAAATATGTATTCCCTAATAATGTCTGACTAGAATAAATCTACACGACCTGAAAACTTATCATTTATAACATAGTATGCAGAATACTCTTCCGGCTTGATGTAGATGTTAAGCTTTCTGATGAAGCCTGCCTTGTGTCCCTCAGCAACGAACTGAGCCTTAACACGCTCCTCGACAGCTGCTGTATCAACCTCGCTGTTCTGGTACTGAACAATAATCTCCGGCTTTACCGGCTCCTTCTTTGCAGGTTTTGCCTCTTTAGCTGTCTTTGCAGCTTTTGCTGCCTTTGCTGTTGTCTTCTTAACAGTGTCCTTAACCTCAGCGGCCTTCTCAGCAACCTTCTCAGTTGTCTTTTCAACAGCCTTCTCAACCTTCTCGGTTGTCTTCTCTACGGCTTTTTCTACCTCAGCCTTTACATCGGCTTTTGCATCAGCCTTAGGCTCTGAAACCGGCTGTGCCACTGTTTCCTCTTTTTTAACTTCAACCGGCTTTACTGCCTGCTTAACTGTCTTTGAGTTATTCTTTTTACGCATACTATTTTCCTCCTCATGCTCATTATTCACATACTAAAAAATTTTCAATTGCAACTAAAGCTTCCTGCTCATCATCACCCTTTGTAACAATATCAACAGACATTCCATCTGAAGGATTAAATGCCATAATACCCATGATGCTTTTTGCATTGATTTTGCGATTGTCACTCTCCAATGTAATCTCACTATCGAACTTGCATGCCACTTGAACAAGCTCTGCGATTGGATTATCATGACCTTCACATACTTTTGTAACGACAATACTCTTCTTACTCATACGTTCTCCTTAAACAAAAAGTATTAAACCTGTTTCATACTTATTTAATATATCCCAATTGTAACCGCTTTTCAATCCTTATGAAAATTTCTGTTAAACTTTACCTAAGGAGCTTACATTTTATGTCACAAAATCGGCATTATTACAACATTATTCTGTTTATTTTGTCATGTACGTGATAAAATGCAAGCCACCATTATAAAACATTCTGTCAGCATCCTCATAGCTCATCGATGTTGTTGCGCCATTATCCGGATTATAAATATATAAAGCTCCATTTGAAGAGTATCCTGTCACAAGCACTGCCGACGTATTTCCCGTCATCGCAAATACCGGATTGCCCTGGCTGATATAAAAGATAATATCCTCAGAAGACACTCCCTGTAAATCCAGGATTTCCTTGTCCGGCAGGTTGTTTTTGAGCACATCAACAGCACTGCTGCCTGCTCCAATCAGCTCAGACACACTTACCGTAACATCATTGTAGGTAAGCATTGCACTTACTGACTTCACGACACTGTCAGCATCCTTATCGATTTCATTACATGCAATATTCGCAAATGCATTTACTGCATTTTTTCTTGCCCTCATCCATACATACTGCTGGTTTGAGTCAATTACCACTCCCATACTGTCATTTGCCTGTTTTATGGCATCCGAGATGTTATCAGATGCAAAAATCACATCCCCCTTTGCATAAACATAGAAATGGACTGTATTGTCATCAAACTTTAAATCAACAGCAGTATCATGCGAATTTATAGTCATCTGTGCTGTCAGCTGCTTCAGCTTATCCGGCTTTTTACCACCTGCTATACTAATAGCGCTGACCGTCAGCTTTGTATCGGACTGGCTCGTATCAAGAGCTATCTTCTGCTTCGAATCAGCCTCCCGGTTCATAATGGTATCCTGACCGATTTCTGCATACACACCATTGTTTTGCGCAATCAGATCTATCGTTACCGTATATCCATCCACAGAAATTTTCTCGACATAGCCGCCCGAAGGGGTATATGTCTTAAGCTCCGACTGGTCAGATGTATCAAGAATAATAAGGCCATTCATAGGAAATGTCGTGTTTCCGGCTGCATCAGAGACCACATCAGCAGCATTCGCCTGTCCATATATGAAATCCTCACCTATGAAGCCAAGCGGACGTAGATACTGGTCGTCGCCCTTTTTGACCTCAAAGGTCTTGCCACTCTTTAAATCCATTACTTTTATGGTATTTGATGAGTACTGATTTGCAGAATCCACCCATGCAAAGTATCTGTTACTCTCCGATGCGCAGTAAGAGCCTGTAGACAAGCCCTCAACCACCTTCTTTACTGACATCGAACCTAAATTAATCCTATATAGACTGTCATCCATCATGAGATAGAATTCATTCTTCTCATTAAGATAAAGCATCTTGCCCATCTCAGCCTTTAGCACCTCATATGATGTCTTAGAAGGAATAAACGCTTCCTCATCTATAGTATGTGCCAGACCGTCATAATGGTACACACCGGTTCCCACCTCTCCCTCGTGGGTGCCTCTGTTCATATATCCGTATACTACAAAATCAATACTGCCCGCTTCGTCTACACTGACAATCTTTATATCGTGATGATTCCAGTTTTCACGCTCATCAATGCCCTCAGCGTCCCTGAAGCTGAATACCTTGATTATCATTCCATTGTTGATATCATAGGAGTATAAATCTCCCTCCTGGACAAAGCATATCACACTGCCTGCTTCATTAGCCCTGTACTCTGCCTCACTGCTTCTGATACCAAGCATTACGCTGCCTGAATCCGATATAAAGCTGTTTTCACTGTTAAAAATCTGATTTGCCGTTCTCTCATAGTTGAGCACGTACATACGGCTTTCCGTCTGGCGCAGCCTGAAATACTCTCTCACATTGTAATACTCAGTCTCACCCTTACCGTCCACACAGCTCATCACATAGTCTATTGTAACCACATCATAAGAATCGTTTATTTCCTTTAGGGCTATGACAGGATTCGTATACTGTGCAGCGGCCATTGAGCCCCAGGTAATCTGACTCACCGTAGATGTCAGATCCACATATGCAAGCGTATTTCTGTCACCGGTTGTTGTCTCCATGTATGTTGTAAAGAATGATTTGTCATCCTTTATAAACGTCTCATCATGAAACTTCTTTGCAAACTCAACAACCTTTGCAGCTGCCTTTCCATCGGTCTGCATAATCCTGCTGTAATAATATACATTATCCTGACCGCTTGTGATGGTAAACACCAAAAGATACTCAGTATTTTCATCCATAACATTCGGCATGTTTACGTCCGCCTGAATAGTATTATCCTTATTAGAAAAAGAAGATATCTCGTCATCGGCCACCAGCCTCTTGCCATCCATGCTTCTGATCTTATATGATATTCTGTCAACAGCCATACCATATGTTGAAATGGATAATGAGAGCTTCCTGTCATCCGAAATCGGAATAACGCAATCGCGCATCTTTGTCGGATCCATCTCAGTAGTATATCCATGGAGGGTGTTTATCTTTATTTTATCCAGATTAAATGACATAACCGGCAGCGTTGCATCCGCCTGCTTCGTGGTCATATCCTTATTTCCCTTGTTTGTAGTTATGCAAAATGTAATTAATGCTGCAATAAATACTACTATAAGTACTATCGGCTTTATCACTTTCTTACTCATAAAATCATATCCTTATATCTACCAGAATCTTTGGTACCTTCTGTATCTGCATCTGCGTCTGCAGAGTTCACAGTTAAAAAGTATGCCCGCTATTGTACAGATAAAGCACCTGCTGCTTTGCTCTGAGATAAATCTGCCGGCAATCCTGTCTGCCTCATCGAAAAGACGCTGTCTGTCAGGCACCTCATCATAGATAAAGCTGCCCTCATACTCCAGCTCATCCATGCGCTGCTCTACTGCGGACTGTATCATCGCCGTATCAAGCGGATACATATCCTTTATCATCCCCAGGTCCTTTGCAAATGCCTCCTCATTTTTATAGTAATCCATAAACGGAAATGTTTTATAAAAAGGTAACATCAAAAAACCTCTTTTTAATCATTATATGCTATATTCAGCTATTAGTTGCATGCTATAACAAACAATGCTGCAATAAAAATGCATGCGCCCAGGAATTTCTTTCCCGATACCTTCTCCTTCAGTATCACGCTGGAGCATATCATCATCACAATAATCGTCAAATTAAAAATATACCCTGCATAGCTGCCGGACATTGAAACTGCCCTGCCATAAAAATCATATGCTAACGGGTATGCAATGCCTGCAAGAATCAGGCATATACCATCAACAAATGACATGGATCTGATTTTCTTCATGCCTCCTGTCGCAATAGTAAATATAATAAGCACCAGCGTTCCTATAAATACACACCAGAACGCAATAAAGCCCTTATCCGGCTGTATCCCGCCAAGTGACACCAGAATATATGCTGCCGACGCACAAACTGCAGCAAGAAGCGCAAACAAAATACCGGTTCCATCCAGATTTAAAATAACCGTTCCAGCAATCATGAGTGCAATCGCTATATAGTCAAAAGTGTCAGGAGTGTTATGAAACAGAAAAAATCCCACTGCAAGCGTGATTATATAGCTGCATTTAACTATAGCTGTAACCTGAAATGTGTAGCCCTCATGTATGGATTTAAAAAAACAGATGCCAAAAAGCCCTGTTGCAAGCCCTGCCAGAAGTATAAATATAACGCTCCTTTGGCCGAGTGCAATCAGGCTGCTTCCCATTATATTATCTTTCCTGTAAAAAAATATAGACGCACATAAAACAATCCCGGCAATGCTTCCCGCCAGCGCCGGGTCTGTCTTTTTAGTTCCAACCTTGGCCAAAATAGGCACACATGCTGCAATAAATGTTGCAGCACATGCCCATATAATTCCTGTCATATACATTACCTCACCACGTATCTATTACTGTGACTGTGCAGCACTATCTGCAGCTCCTGTTGTACTGCCATCTGCTGTACCCTGACTGGCAGCCCCGCTATTTGCCGCACCTGATGTGCCGCTGTCTATAGTGCTGTCAGCCATATCTGACTTGACGTAGTCAGAGCTGACATAGCCTGTCTGTCCCTGGAAGATAACCTGTGTCCATCCATTGTCCTCTGATACAAACTCAAGCTTCACATTCTGTCCTATAACAGTAACTATATTTGCGTTTTTATCAGGCTTCTCTCTCATGTTTACACTGCTTGTAGTAGTGACGTAAGTTTTTTCGGTACCCTCTGTAGTCTGCTGTGGCAGATATATGGCGCCTATCTCCGTATCACTATCGCCGGCACTGTCAGTTTCACTTTCGCTAACTGCATTCTGCTGTACCTTGTCCTGCTCCTTTTTTTTGCCGCCCTTTGAATTAACGGTAATCACTATTGTAACAATCAGGGCAATAAGAAAAAGACATATTGCTGCAAAAATCAGTCTGGCGATTATAACATCTTTTCTGTGGCTTGCTTTCATATTATTCTCCTTTTGTATTATCTGTGTTTTGGCTCATTATAGCATAATAATCTAAAAAGAAAAAGGCAGTTAATAGAATGTTTATTGGTAAATTTCTATAAATTACCTTATAATATTTTTAAACTACAGCACATCATATCAGAGGGAGATAAAATCATGGAACAAAAGACACCTTTTAAGGAGCTGACATTCAGTCAGAAAATACAATATATATGGGACTATTACAAAATACCGATATTTCTTGTCATTATCGGAATCATAGCAGTCACAACCTTTATTTGTGGCCGGCTTGCGCAGAAAAATACTGTTTTGAGCGTATTATGCGTAAATGCAGAAAACAGCACCACAGAGGACAACGGCGCCGATATTTTCAATGACTTTCTCACAGATAACGGCTATGATTTGTCAAAGGATGAAATTGCCTTAAACCAAAATGTCTGTGTCGATGTAGACCAAAGCGGCCTAGACTATCAGAACATGGCAGTCCTCACAGCATACTTTGCTTCTAACGAATACGATATATGCTTTATGGATGATAAGACCTTTGATTATTACGCCAAAAATGTCTGCTTTGAAGATATAAGCAAATATCTGGATAAAGCCGTCCTTGAAAAATATAAGGACAAGCTTACATATGTGACAATAGATGGTAAGGAATATCCTTGTGGTATCAGGCTTTCAGCAGATGACAATGAATTTGTCAAAGCCTCCGGCTTATACTCTTCATGTACTGTCGGAGTGTGCTGTGACTCCTCCCACGATGCTATGGTCAAAAAATTATGCGGCTACATATTACAGTAGCCGCATTTCTATTTCTTCTGCTTTTATCTTATGAATTTCTCCTGTTTTTAAGCTTCAGGATTCCACCTATTGCAAGAAGTACTACACTCAGGCATGAAACAATAAATAAATCAGGAACATAGTCCTTTATTACCCAGTATGGTATACCTCCGACAATAGGCGCAATAACTATGCCCACCGGCAAAAACAGATGCAGAAAAATATTCGCTATCAGGTTTCCGCTATTGTCTGTTCTCCATTTGTGCGACTTGATAATCTCCATCAGCGCAACCAATATAAATGCTGCAAAAACAAGGTCATAGAACAAGTGCGCATCAACATAATCCTTTGGGTCAAGCTCGTCTGTTGCATATCCCATAAGTGTCATCACAACCTTTGAGGTTACCTTGTTCATCAGATTGTTTGTGACCATATAGTCATTGGTATTTGCGAGGAATACAACACCCACGCCACTCTCCGGAAGCAGATACATGTCTGAGATATAGTTTTCCGTGAGACCTGTGTGATTGTACACTGTCTCGACATATTTATCCGAACGTACCCAGCCCATACCATAGCCTGTCTCACCTGACTCATCCATAGGAACTGTTACCCGAAACATTGTGCTAAGGCTCTTGTCAGAGAGTATTCCATAGCCGCCACGCAGATACATCTGCAGATATTTTCCCATATCATTTGCGCTGGATGCAATATAGCCCGCCGGTACAGTGGACCACGAATCGCTGAGCGGATACTTCACATCGCTTTCCACCGAAAAACCGAAATAATTGTTGTGACCTGTAATCAGACCATCCTTCTTCGCTTTTGCATAGGATGCACTGCTGTGAGTCATGCCAAGTGGTGTAAAAAATGTCTCTGTCAGATAATCGCTGTAGCTAACACCTGATACTTTTTCCACTATAAGCCCAAGTATGTCATAATTGACATTCGCATAGGTATATTCTCCATTTTTGCCAACAATCTTTGCATTTCCCACATGCTGGTACACGCCAAGTCCGCTGGTGTGATTGAGCAGCTGTCTTATTGTAATCCTTGTCGCATCCTTTGGATTTTTGAATACCTCAGCTGCATCCAGATAAGGATTTACCGGGCTGTCAATATTCAGATGTCCTTCCTCATACAGCTTCATGATGCATGCCGCAGTAAATGACTTGCTGAGTGAACCGGTGATAAACGGTGTGTCAAGGCTCTTGCAATCCCCATATGTACCTGAGAAAAGCACGCCCTCTGCATCTACCACCTCAACAGCCATGCCCGGAATCCTGTAATTGTCACAGGCTGCCTTTAAGGTATCCTCTATCTCTGTATATTTCGGCGAATAATTACTATTGTCAAGCCTTGGAATCACGTCTATCACAAGCCCAACTATGATTGCAACAACTATCCCCATCAGAGCTCTCTGTGGTATCAGTCCGATATAATGTGCATAATTGGTATATGTCTTTTTCGCCATATCCTCGGTGCCCTTTATCCACACCTTCGGTGTATGTGCATACCAGCCACAGTATACTACCAGTTCAAGAAACAATAGGACTGCCATCCATATCAAAAGCGCAAACACAAAGCCCGTTGAAAAGCTTGTTGCCCCTGCTATTGATGTCAGTATGACAAGCGCTATCGTCCAGAATATAAGTGCCGGAAGCTTCTTTACAAACTTCTCCCAGTCTGTCATGATACGGATATTCCGATTTCTGTAGCCGCGCATATGCATGACCTTTTTCTGCAGCTTCTCGGGCATATTGCTTATCTTATATGCCGGATCCCGCTTTATCCTTATTACTCTGTATATGCCAAATATTAAGCAGCAGACTATTATCTCAACTGCCAGTACCATTCTATCAACCACCTTATGTCTTATTTACAGTCGTTTGAGACTGTACTTTACATAAAAATTTATCACATTTTTTGTGCTATGTAAACACAAAATAATATGAATACTGCGGGCCGTATAACAGCTACAAATCAGTTCTGGCCATAGTATGCGTTAGCCCCATGCTTACGGTAGAAATGCTTCTCCTTTATGTTGTCCGGGGCCGGCTTCACGTCAGGATTTACTGACTCTGTGAGTCTGGCCATCTTTGCCACTTCCTCAAGGACAACGGCGTTATGCACAGCCTCAGCCGCATCCTTTCCCCAGGCAAACGGTCCGTGATTCTGACAGAGCACAGCCGGTGTGTATACAGGATTGATTTTTCTGTTCTCAAAGGTCTCTATGATGACAAGGCCTGTGTTTTTCTCATAGGCTTCGTTGATTTCCTCTGTGGTGAGATTTCTCGCACATGGAATTGAGCCAAGGAAATAGTCTGCGTGAGTGGTGCCGTAGAGCGGAATATCCCTGCCGGCCTGTGCCCATGCAACTGCCTCAGGTGAGTGCGTATGTACAATTCCTCCGATATCCGGATACTTTTTGTAGAGCTCTAAGTGTGTTGCAGTGTCTGACGAAGGCTTGTATTTTCCCTCTATCTTATTTCCTTCAAGATCCATGACTACCATATCATCAGGGGTGAGCACATCATAATCCACTCCACTTGGCTTGATGACAAAATAGCCTGTTTCCCTGTCAATTCCACTGACATTGCCCCATGTATATGTGATAAGCCCTCTTCTTGGGAGCTCCATGTTTGCTTCGTAAACCTGTTTCTTTAATTCTTCAAGCATTTTTTGTTCCTCTCTTATTATTTTTTACTGCTATTACAGCGGGAGCGCCTTTACCATGGCACGCTCTGCCTCAATTGCCGCCTTATATGTATTTATGTACTCATCAAAGCCCTTTACATCATCAGGGTCCGGCTGCATTACTATGCCCTTTTCGCCATTAAATACCCTGTCTGAAAGATATTTTTCCAAAGGCTCTCCATCTGCTTTATTCACCATATAAGCTGCGAGCACTGCCATGCCCCACGGACCGCCCTCTCCGGCTGTCTCCATGACCGCAACCGGTGCATCCATGGCTGCTGCAAGTATGCTCTGGCCCACACCCTTTGTCTTGAACAGACCACCATGACCGTAAAGTGTGTCTACCTTTACTTTTTCCTCTTTAAAGAGAATATCACAGCCGATTTTTAGTGTTGCAAGACTTGCATAGAGATGTGTGCGCATAAAGTTTGCAAGATTCATCCTTGCATCCGGCTTTCTGGCAAACATAGGTCTGCCCTCATTGAGTCCGATGACAGGCTCTCCCGAGAAAAGGTTAAAGGCCACAAGGCCGCCACAGTCCTTATCGGCTGTAAGTGCATTGTTGTAGAGCTTTCCATATATGTCATTCATATCTATATCCATGCCAAACAGCTCTGAAAATTCCTTGAATAATCCCACCCATGCATTTAAGTCTGACGTACAGTTGTTGCAGTGCACCATAGCTACCGCATCTCCCGATGGTGTGGTGACCATATCAAGCTCCTCATGAACTGCCTTAAGTGCCTTTTCAAGCACCACCATAGCAAATACAGATGTGCCCGCTGATACATTTCCGGTACGCACTGCAACAGAATTGGTTGCGACCATTCCCGTGCCTGCGTCTCCCTCAGGCGGTGCAAGCAATATACCGCTCTCCAGATTGCCGCTTACATCAAGCCTTTTAGCTCCTTCCTCTGTCAGCGTACCTGCCTTTTCTCCAGCCGTAAGCACCTTTGGCAGAATGTCTCTTATATCCCACGGATATTCTTTTACCTTATCTAATGCTGCAAATTTATCAAGCATTGCCGCATCATAATCCCTGGTCTTCGAATCGATAGGAAACATGCCTGATGCCTCACCTACACCCATGACCTTTTCACCTGTGAGCTGCCAGTGAATATAGCCTGCTAATGTTGTGAAATATGATATCTTTGATACATGCTCTTCTTTATTTAATATAGCCTGATACAGATGCGCTATGCTCCACCTCTGCGGAATATTAAAGCCAAGCACCTCAGTAAGCTCTGCTGCAGCCTCACCTGTGATGGTATTTCTCCATGTCCGAAATGGCACAAGCAGATTATCCTCCTTGTCAAAAGGCAGATAGCCGTGCATCATGCCGGAAATACCGATTGCCGCAAGCTTTTTGATGGTAACTCCATACTTTTCCTTTGCATCCTGCGCCATTTTGCTGTAGCAGTCTGAAATGCCCTCCCAAATCATATCCAGGCTGTATGTCCAGATGCCGTCCACAAGCAAGTTTTCCCAATCATGGGCACCTGTGGCTATAGGAGCATGATCCTCCCCGATAAGCACCGCCTTTATTCTGGTAGAACCGAACTCTATTCCTAGCACAGCCCTGCCGCTTTCAATAACACTTTTTACGTCTGACATAATATACCTCCACCTTGTAATGTAAATTTCTGAATAATTACCTTAAATTATTATACTGTAATTGTACAACGTTTTCCTTCAAAAGTAAACACAAGAAAACATAAATATACATAAATTTTAAAACGTTTTCAAAAGTGTTCAAAAGTGAATATCACTTTTTTTATTAAAATTTCAGATTATATTGATAGAATGTAAAAATTATGTTATGTTATATGTGTTTTGTGTAAACTAAATATGTATAACTGGAGCAAATAGTAAAACAAATTATTTTTACAAACGGAGGTAAACATGAACATTTACTCTATATTGCAGTTATGCGGTGGACTTGCCTTTTTCCTTTTCGGAATGCATGTTATGTCAGGCAGTCTTGAGAAGCTCGCAGGAGGCAATCTCCAAAAGATACTTAAGGAGGTAACCTCAAACCCTATCAAGAGCTTATTTTTTGGAGCAATAGTCACTATTGCAATCCAATCCTCATCCGCACTTACTGTTATGCTTGTCGGACTCGTAAACTCCGGCATCATGGAGCTTGCCCAGACTGTTGGTGTCATCATGGGTTCCAACATCGGAACCACTCTCACCGCATGGATTCTTAGTCTTTCAGGTATCGAAAGTGACAATCTGTTCATCTCGATGTTAAAGCCTGAGAACTTCTCCCCTGTCATCGCGCTTATCGGTGTGATTATGATTATGGGAAGCAAGAAGGAAAAGCGCAAGGACGTTGGAATCATCATGGCAGGTTTTGCCGTACTTATGTATGGTATGCAGCTCATGAGCGGCGCTGTATCACCACTCGCAGATATGCCTGAATTTACCGGACTGCTCACCACCTTTAACAATCCATTCCTCGGAGTGCTTGTAGGTGCTGTATTTACCGGAGTCATCCAGTCATCTGCCGCATCAGTTGGTGTGCTGCAGGCTTTAGCCATGACAGGTGCTATCTCATATAGCATGGCTATCCCGATCATCATGGGTCAGAACATCGGTACATGCGTGACTGCACTGCTTTCGTCAATCGGCGTAAACAAAAACGCCAAGAGAGTATCCATCATCCACATCAGCTTCAATCTGTTCGGTACAGCAATAGGACTTGTAGTATACTGTATCGCACGTTATGCTGTTGATCTGACATTATTTAATGACAGCATCACTCCTGTAATGATTGCGGTGTTCCACTCAATCTTCAACATCGCTACCACTATTATCCTTCTTCCGTTTAGCAATACTCTTGTAAAGATTGCTAAGAAGCTTGTCACAACTGACAACGCAGACGGACAGGTCGTACTCGACGAGAGACTTTTACTCTCACCTGGACTTGCTGTCAAAGAATGTCTTGAAAAGACAAACGAGATGGCTGAGCTTGCAAGAGACAGCTTCAAGAATGCTTTAGACCTCTTTGACAATTACTCAGATTCAAAGTTTGATGATATTGAAGTCATGGAAGAGCAACTTGATTACTTAGAGGATCAGCTTGACACCTTCCTCATTCACTTATCCGGAAAGGATGTTTCTGAGGACGGCAACAACGAGATTTCAAAGATGCTTCATGCAATCAATGACTTCGAGAGAATCGGAGATCATGCGATAAATATGGCAAAGCTTGCCAAGCAGATTGATGACAACAAGCTTGAGTTTTCAAAGAACGCAAGAAAAGAGCTCACGGTGCTCAATAATGCGTTGCGCGAGATTCTCACTCTCACTGTAGAGGCATTTAGCAAAAACGATTTGACAGAGGCAGTCAAGGTTGAGCCTCTTGAGCAGGTTATTGATGATCTCACCAAGGAGATTAGAAATCATCATATCGAGCGTCTTCAGAAGGGCAAATGTGACAGCAGACTCGGCGTATTCCTCACAGATTACATCACAAACTGTGAGAGAGCTTCGGATCACTGCTCAAACATTGCTGTATGCCTGATTCAGACACACAACTCATCATTCGAGACACATGATTATCTCAATGAGCTTAAGGCCGGACAGGAGCCTGCATTTGTAGGTCAGTTCACCATGTATCAGGACAAATATCATCTTGATGAGGATTATAAAAAAGCAAAGAGTAAAAAATCATCGAAATAATATAACGTAATTAAAAAGCAGGATTTCTGATTAATTTCAGAATCCTGCTTTTTTATCATCGTCTGGATATGAAATGCTTCACAATCGTATAAAGCACTATGATGCATGCAAACACATATCCCATCACACCAAGCGCCGGTATGCCAAGTATCTTAGGTGTCATATCTGTGGTACACACTATGCTTGAGCTGATTAGAAGTGCCATAACCCATAAGCCCATGACGATATTTCTCACCAGTCTGTGTAAAAGCCTCGCAAGCTCATCAGAAGCATGCATGTCAAAATTTATGCTTGTCTGCCCTCTTTGATATTCCTCGAGTATCTGCGCCAGCCTATCCGGCAGTTCTGCCATGCGGTGAGCTGATTTGTAGGCTGTCTTCCCGGCTTTTTTAAGCTCGCCCTTCAAATCAAAATTCTTAAGCATCTCCTGTTTAATCCTTGCAGAAGCAATCCCAACCATGTTGATGCCAGGTGCAATATCCGCAAGCACGCCCTCTATCTGAGTGATGCCCCTCGCAAGCATTGTAAAACCGTGCGGCATAACAATGCGGTTGTTCTTCATTACCTCCAAAAGCTCCTGAATAAACTCTGCGACATCTACCTGTCCCATATCCAGACTGCCGTATTTATTTATGATTATTTTGATATCCTTGTACAACTTTGCCCTGTCAGGCTCACCCTTAAAGTCACCAATTGCAAGCACCGCATCCTCTATCATACCGATATCGTTCATGGCGATACCGTAAACAGCATTGCTCAGTTCCTTTTTGTCATGCTCAGAAAGCCTTCCCATCATGCCCATATCAATCCAGACAATTTTGCCATCCCTTATCTTTACATTGCCCGGATGCGGGTCCGCATGGAAGAAGCCATCCTCTATCACCTGCCTGATATAGTTGTCAATCAGCTTGCTGCCTATCTCCTCAAGATCATAGCCATCCTTTAAAAGTTCCTCCTTATCATCGATATTAAAGCCCTTTATATACTCCATGACAAGCACATGTGATGTGGTATACTTGCGGTAAAGCTTTGGTGTGGCTACAAATGCAACATCCCTGTTATTGCCGGCAAACTCCTCAATATTGGATGCCTCAAGCAGAAAATTCATCTCCTCCTGTGCCACAGCCCACATCTCATCAAGCACCATGTCAAAATCCACAATGCCCTTTATAGAGATGGGTGGCACAAGCTTAACCGCCTTGTGAAGCAGCGCCATGTCCTTTGACATCACCTCGTGAATGCCCTTCCTTTGCACCTTCACAACCACCTGCTCACCGGTTTTAAGTGTGGCCCTGTGCACCTGCGCTATAGAAGCTGCCCCAAGAGGCTTTTTATCTATTGAAGCAAAAACATCCTTCCATGAATAGCCAAATGAAGCATCTATGACAGCCTCCACCTGCTCAAACGGCATCGGCTCCACATCTGAGCATAGCTTCATAAGCTCCTCACAATATTCCTTTGGCAGAATATCCGAGTGAAGCGACATTATCTGCCCAAGCTTAATATAGGTAGGTCCCAGCTCCTGCAATATAAGTCTGAATTTTTCGGGTGTAAGTCCATGCGTGAGCTTGTACTTCTTCAGTACCGCTGTCATCTCCTTCAGGCGGCTATCCATACTAGTTCACACTTTCCTCTTTATCGTCCTCAGCTTCTATTTTTATATCCGCTGTCTGTGATTCTCCACCGGAAGCACTTTTTCCATCGGCTGAAGTATCTGTTACAATGTCCTCATCCTCGAAAACGCTTTCATCAGCTTCTTGATCCACGTCAGCCTCATCCATCTGTGCAAGCTTGCTCTTTAAAGCCTGTATCTGTTCAGGTGTCATCTTGTCCAAAAGCTCCTCGAGTTCCTCCGGTGACTGTGGCTTAACAGATACATTTACATTTTTCTTTACTGTGTCCTTAATATTGTGCTTAAGCTCCTGATTGAGCACCTTGCCCTGCTCGACAGTCAGCTCACCTCTCTTGACCATCTCATCAAGCACTTCCTTTGATTTCTCAGCAGTCACTGCCACTGTTCCTATTCCTGCAAGTAAAATCTTCTTTAATCCGTCTGTAAGTCTTTCCATGGTAAAATCCTCCATTTCCTGTTATTTAAAATTGATTGCCGTAATCTGACTACACCTTTAATCATCATAATAGAGAAGCAATCCTTGGCACAAAAATGATAAGTCCAACTATCGCAGCCATTATTGCTGCCACAAGCACTGCTCCTGCTGCCGTGTCCTTAGCTGTCTTGGCAAGCGGCTTTCGCTCTGTCGTTACCAAATCTACAACTGACTCAATCGCAGTGTTGACTAGCTCCAGGGCTATCACCAGTCCAAACAGTGTCAGGCAGATGCACCACTCAGTCGGTGTTATCCCAAGTACCGCTCCTGCTATCACTACAAGTATCGCGACAGTGCAGTGAATCTTGATATTGCGTTCATTTCTGATGCATGTAAATATGCCCTCGAAGGCATAGCCGAAGCTTTTGTACAGAGGTGGTTTCTTTGCTTTTTTCATGTTGATACCTCTCGTGATTTAATTTTGGAATTAGTTTTGATGCCTTTTACTATGGTACTATTGTATAACTTTTTGGTTCAAAATAAAAGGGGATTGTGCAATATTGTTCAAAAAATAGAAGTTACTGACATTTTAAATAATTTTATTACTAACACTTTGCCAGCACTTTAAATATTTCTTATTGACATTACGAATTTATCGTACTAACCTAAACACGTAAAATATACAGTTATAAAGGTAATCAGATATGACAAATTTACATTCAGATAAAATAAAAACAGCAAACCTGCATACTACAACCAATCATATTTATACAAATACTAAACTTCGAAAGCTTTTGGTTCCAATAATAATAGAGCAGCTATTAGCCTCTCTTATGGGAACTGTGGATACAATGATGGTCAGCAATGTAGGTTCTGCCGCTATCTCAGCGGTCTCGCTTGTAGACTCAATCAATATCCTTGTCATACAGGCACTTTCAGCGCTTGCCGCCGGTGGTGCGATTCTCTGTTCACAGTATCTGGGAAGTCACAATACAAAAGGTGCCCGCCATGCTGCAAGACAGGTATTTTTTGTCATGGCATTTCTGTCTGTACTTTTATCTGCTTTTTGTCTGATAACAAGAAAGTCGCTGCTTCGTGCCATATTTGGCGCTGTTGAAGCTGATGTAATGAGGAACTCACAGGTTTATTTCTTTTTTACATTACTGTCATTTCCTTTTATAGGGCTCTATGATGCCGGCGCATCCATTATGCGCGCACAGAATAACAGTCGCAATCCTATGGTCATATCTGTTATTTCAAACTTTATGAATATCGGCGGCAACGCTATTCTGATTTTCGGCTTCGGTATGGGTGTTGAGGGAGCTGCTATTTCCACTCTCGTATCCCGAATATTCTGCGCGGTTGTCGTTATCATACAGCTTCGAAGGGAAAATGAACCGATTTTCATAAAGAACTATATGTCTATACGCCCTGAATGGGGCCTGATTAAAAAAATCCTGCTCATCGGTATCCCATCAGGAATCGAAAACAGCATGTTCCAGTTTGGAAAGCTGGCTATCCAGTCTACTGTATCGACTCTTGGAACCGTGGCCATCGCTGCCCAGGCCATGACCAATATCCTCGAAAACTTAAATGGTATTGCCGCTATCGGAATAGGAATAGGTCTTATGACTGTTGTAGGACAGTGTCTGGGTGCCGGCAGAAAGGATGAAGCTGTCTACTATATCAAAAAACTGTCACTGGTGTCTGAGGTTGTAATCATTGCCAGCTGTCTGATTATTTTCATACTCACAAAGCCCATTACAATGCTTGCCGGAATGGAACATGCCAGTGCAAGGCTCTGCTTTGAGATGGTTACCTTTATCACAATTGTCAAGCCAATCTGCTGGGTACCATCCTTCATCCCGCCATATGGACTGCGTGCCGCAGGCGATGTGAAATTCTCCATGATTGTATCCTGCTGCACAATGTGGCTTTGCCGTGTAAGTCTGTGCATATACCTCTGCCGTGTATGGGGCTTTGGTCCGATTGCAGTGTGGATTGGCATGGCTTGTGACTGGATGCTTCGTTCTATTATATTTACTGCCAGATTCCACTCAAGAAAATGGCTGAATCATCATGTGATTGATTGATAATAACAAGCTATACTATGCTCTATTCACAAATCTGTATAAGTAAAGGAAAAACATGAAAAACTATCAACCGGACTATTACAACAATTTCAAATGTATTGCTGACAAATGCAGTATCACATGCTGTCAGGAGTGGAAAATTGCAGTAGATGACGCTACAAACCGCAAATGGAAGAAGCTTTCTCCTCCGGATACTTTATCTGCAGCCCCTTTTTCTGCTGATAAAGTGTCTGGAAAAAGTGACAATCTAAGCTCATACACATGCCATAAGGATGGCAGTCTGGTTATTAAACTGGACGAAAAACATCGGTGTCCGTTTCTTTCAAAGGATAAGCTATGTCATCTTGTAATGACATACTCAGATGAAGTGCTTTCAGAGACATGTGCACTGTTTCCCAGAGAAATCCACCGGTTTTCAACACATGAGGAACGAACACTCATGCCGTGCTGTCCGGCAGTTATCGACCTGTGGTGCGAAAAACCTGTCACATTTCCTGTAATATCCGAGACCCGGAATAATTTATCTACGGCATTTTTAATCCGTGATAATCTGATTAAACTGATATCTGACCAAGGGCTTTCAGTGGAGCTGGCTTTGCTTGATGGGCTTTACATTTTATTGGAATTATATAAAAACCAGCCTGTCACCAATACACATATACAGGAATATTTTTCCGACCAGACGCTTAATGAACTGAATACCGCCATGGAAGATATCCATATCCCGGACGAAGATACATTTATCGAATGCAATGAGCTGCTTCAGGATTTATCAGTAAATTATCGTAAAGAGGGTTTATACACAGCCTTTCTTCAGCCTGTACTGACCGAGGCTTGTAGATACTCCAATATTTATTCACAGTCAGACAATAATTCCATAAGCCGCACCTTGCAAACATCGCAGAAACAATTTTGCTCAATGCTCACAGATTATGACATTGTTTTTCGCAATTATCTGGCAAACGAGCTGTTTTCCGACCTGATATCGCCTGAAGCAGCATCCACTAAAAAGATTATTGAACACATGATTATCAAAATGCAGTGGATTATGATTGAATACACTGCTATACGTCAAAGTCTTTTCTTGTGGTACAGTCACAATGCCAATAGTCCGTTGACATATGAAACCATCAGAGAGCATATTGTCATCATCTCACGCATGACAGGATATGATGATGATGACATACGCGAATATCTGGAAAACAGCTTTGCAGAGCTCATATGGGATTGGGGCTACGCCGCACTCATTATGGGAATTAGAAAATAATTACAAAGGAGATTTTTACTATGAGAGAAACAATTTTAGGCAATAATATACGAAAGGTTCCTTCAGTTGCAGTTGGATGCATGCGCCTTTCTGAAAAATCAAAGGATGAGATGAATCATTTTATTCATGCTGCGCTGGAACAGGGCGCATATTTCTTTGATCACGCTGATATCTACGGTGGCGGTATGAGTGAGAGCGTATTCGGCGAAGCGTTTGCAGACGATCCATCCCTAAAGCGTGAAGATATGTATCTGCAGTCAAAATGTGGCATCCGCCAAGGCTTCTATGATTTCTCAAAGGAGCATATTCTGAAATCCGTCGATGGTATTTTAAAAAGGCTTCATACAGATTATCTTGATCTTCTGCTGCTTCATCGTCCGGATGCACTCGTAGAACCGGAAGAGGTTGCCTATGCATTTGATGTTCTTTTTGAAAGCGGAAAGGTTCGCCATTTTGGTGTTTCAAACCATAAGCCGATGCAGATTGAACTGCTACAGAAATATGTCCGCCAACCACTCGTTGTCAATCAGGTTCAGTTCAGCATTCCTGTTTCCAATCTCGTTGCAAATGGCATGGAAGTCAATATGGAAACAACCGGTTCAATTGATCACGACGGAAGTCTGCTCGACTACTGCCGCCTCCACAACATTACTCTTCAGGCATGGTCTCCGTTTCAGATGCCGGCATGGAAGGGCTGTTTTCTCGGAAGCGACGAATACCCGGAACTGAATAAAAGACTTCATGTGATAGCCGAAAAATACAATGTCAGCGATACTACTATTGCGGCCGCATGGATTTTACGCCATCCGGCAAATATGCAGATTGTTACCGGAACTTCAAGCGAAAGCCGCCTGAAGGAAATTATCGCGGCATGCAATATTACTCTGACTCGCGAGGAATGGTATGAGCTGTACCTGGCGGCAGGTCATATACTTCCGTAGAAATTATCAGCACTATTTTTCAAAGTGCTGATAATCCTTGGAATGCGTCCAATCGCCTCCCCACTCAAAGCCATGCTCCGTAAACAGCTTATAGCATAAATCATCATGATCAATCTTGTGCGAAAAATCCCTGCTCCGGTCAACATAATCTGCGGCATTTGCAGGCTCAATCGAAAGCTCCCCATCGACTGTTTTGACATAAGGATTGTATAGAGTATTGATATCCACCGCCATTCCCATTCCATGCTTCGATATCTTTGTAGTGTGGGAGATGAATCTGAAATTGAAGGCCGATGAATTATTGTCGCTCATAGATGACTCATCATCTGCATCGTATTCATCAACAAGTCTGACTTTTTCTATTTGATATCCGGACTCATAGAGCTCCTTAAATATTTCAAGTACATCATCTGCGATATCTTTATTTACAACCAGCTCACCTTCATGCACCTGATTGTCAAAGCCCACGTGTAGTACATGTATATATCGCAGATTTTCTCTGGGGAGTGTACAATCTACCTTGTATGATTTGCCCTGCATTTTTTCAAAAATATCATCCGGAATTTCGGATATATAAAATTGCTCTTTATTATTCTCATAGGTCGTATCCAGAATATCTGCTTCAGATGTATTCGTGTCAGGTGTATTCGTATCAGCTACACACGTATCAGATATACTTGTGTCAGGTATATCTTCACATGTATTTTCTGATACATTCGTAGACGATTTATCATTAGACTCTTTCTTATGATTTTTAATGAATTCTCTGCCCGCAAGTGTGACGATAAGCAGAGATGCCACGGCTGTGATAATTATGTTTGTGTGTCTTTTCATATTAGTTTTATGCCTTTCATATTGTTCGAAGCATTTCTAATCTCTATTGTAATAATGATATTTTTTATTTACAATATGCATTGTTAACAAACGTTATTAAACCATTCCTTATCATTTGTTAATCTCCACAAAAAAAGTCTCTTGCACTACGGCAAAAGACTTTTTCAACCCGACCATTTATATACCACATATCGGTCAGTGGTAAACTTTCATTTATATCCTAACAATTCCAGCCAAAAAAGTCAACCTATCTTCAATTTATCTTTAATAATTTCCATTGTCACCTTACTGCAAAGTTTGCCTCCAAACTCACCGGCTTTCTTTAAAATCTCCAATTCTTCCTTCACGCAATCCTCATACACAGCCTTTGGTAAATTTTGTGCAACATGCTTCATATGTTTCAATTCAAATTTCTCCGGTAAAATTCCATCATCAACAAGCTTATGATAGCACTTCATAACCCTTGCATCTGTTACAATCATGCGTATATACTCTTCTGCCTCTGCTTTTTCGTTCAATTTATTCGGATCTTCAAGTTTCTTTTTATGATTCTTCTTCTGCGTTTCCTTGAACTCCGGATTTACATATTTTAATATATGCGGACCTCTCTCCTGCTCCAGTGCAGTCTGATTCTTTATGACGATTCCCTCTTGCTGCGTGCCATATGCTGGGGCATTGGCAAAGCTGAGACAATGGTTCCAGCTAATAAATGGTCCATAGTATAATTCATGCGGATAACAAAAATCATTTTTTTCTGCAAATTTTTTAACAAAATCCTGTGACAGCCATCTGCCTGAAACTGTATCATACACACTAAATAAATACCATTTGTTATAATTGGAATCATCATAAATGACCGTATGGCTCACAAGCCACTCTCCAAAAAATATATAATTCGGATATTTAATAAACGGCTCCCTATCCAGACTCTGAACATAAGTCAAAAAACCTCTCAACTGGTTGCTGAAATCAAGTTCATTTTTACTGCTAAAACATCTCAGTCTATCCAGCTTTTTATCATAATATATACTTGAATTGGCACCATCTATTTTCTCAGTGATACTGATTATATCTCCCTGTATAAATGCATCCGTGTTTTTTTCAAGTGTCAACGTATCATCAACGACCACGTCTTGTGTCCTTAGTCTTTGAATCTCAATATAATGTTTCATTTTATTCCCCTCTATTCATCCATATGTGTAACCATTGGTTATTGAAATAATATCATATCCAATGGTTATTGTCAACGTAAACATTGAAAAACCCAAAATTATAATTTATAATCTTTTATGATTACATTCAAGCACTTGAATATCGATTTTTAAGAAGGAGCTTACCTATGAAATTTCAACCTGAAAGATTAATCCAACTCAGAAATACTCTAAATATAAATAAAGCAGAGGCCGCACGTCGCCTTAACATCTCGCCAATGGTATATGGCCGCTATGAAAATGGACAACGTGAACCCTCTTATCCTACAGTCGGTTTCATTGCGCAGACATTTAATTGCAACATAGATTATCTTTACGGAGCATCTGATAAGACAGATCCTGATTACATTATTGTTTCTTCATCCAATGATCCTGAGCTTTATTCACTCATCAAAATGATCAAGCAGGACAGCAATGTAGAAGGCAGAATACTTACATATGCACGCAAGCTGCTAGAAAAATAAAATACCCTGCCAATCAAAAAGAGCGGTGTATATAAACTACATCGCTCTTTTATCTGATAATCATTATTCATTTTCATCTCATGCATAAAATAATCTATTGAATTACTTGCTGAATTTCACCAACTGCCACATTGCTTACAGTTTCAAAATCAATCTCTTCCCACACTCCTGTTAGCCATACCATGTTACGGAAAATACTAATATAGCTCACAAATATTCTTTCAGACTAAATTCTTTCTGCTCCCCCATTTTCTCACTCACGAGCTCAAATAAATTATCACTTGTTGTAAATAAATTCTTTGGATTTCTTCCTATGATCAAATACTGATTCTTATCATCCAGCGAAATATACTTTCTTGTATCTTAATGGACACTGTTTTGTAACGTGATAAATATCAGCTATCATTCTTTTCCATATCATTCATCAATTTATCAAAGTCACTTTCATATAGTGAATCCTGTATAACTCTGTACTTCTCAAACTCACTTTCTGCAAATTCCTTTGCAATAGCTGCTGTTACTTTTCCTTTATCCTGAAGTACATCCGCATCATTAAATCTAAGAAATGCGTCAAGCTTTGTTTTCCAATCTTCCATAGTCATAGGAATATGTCTTCGTGCCTGTCTTGTTGCATAATCAAGATACATTGTCACAATCTCATTTAATTCTGCAAGTTCTTCTTTTTCCAAGTAGTTTTTTGCAATTGACACATCTGTTTTTACTATTTTACCATCAGGCGCATTTTTCCATGATTTAAGTCCCATATGTTCCTTATTATGATCAGCTCTTGCCACTATCACTTCTGCCGCTGTATTACCATGAACTGCATAATGCATCTTATTCTGAACTGTTGCATAAAACTCTCTTGTCACCTGTGAATTCTTATCATAATCAACTGCTGTTGCATATATATCTGTGATTTTCTGGTAAAATCTTCTCTCACTTGCTCTGATTTCCTGAATCTCAGCAATAAGATGCTCAAAATAATCTTCGTCGAAAATCTGTCCATTAATCAATCTGCTTTTATCAAGAACATACCCCTGCTTTGTAAATGTATCCAACACTTTGGTTGCCCATGTCCTGAACTGCGTTGCCCGTTCTGAATTAATTCGATACCCCACAGCAATAATAGCTGCTAATGAATAGAACTTATAATTGTATGTTTTCCCATCATCCGCAGTTTGTGCAAATTTTGCACAAACTGAATTTTCATCTAATTCTCCCTCTTTAAAAATATTGCTCAGATGTTTTGTAATCACACTTCTATCTACATCAAAAAGCCGTGAAATTGCCTTCTGCGTAAGCCATACATCGCCATTCTGAACCCTGACTTCTATTCCGTCTTCTCCTGCATCTCGTGTGAAAACCAAGAAATCAACAGTGCTATTTCTTATCTGTAATCCTTTGCTCATAAACGCATTCCTTTCTCTATTCTCATGAAACGTCTTCTTTACATCTTATGGAATCCATATGTTTTAGTCCTATTCAGCTCAACCATTATCTCCAAATGTAATTTCCATCAATTCACTAGCTATCTCTTTACTCAAAACCCTCATAATACTGTCATCAACCTTATCCTTCGCCAAAAGATTAATATTTCCATACCAGACAACTTCCTGATCTATAACAGCAAATCGTTCACATGACTCTTCTACTGTTTTAATGTAGAAACCAGCTTTGCGCATTTCTTCATGTAGCTGCATCCAGTATGATGCATCTCCAAATCCATAGGAATCCGGTGCCCATGTTACTATCGTAATCTGAACACCTGATAACTGCTTTTCTTTTAGCAGGTTAATAAGTTCATAAACTTTTGTCCCACTAATTGCAGGGCTTGAAATAATTATATTTTTATTTGCATCCAGTAAATCTTTATGATAATTTTCAGCATAATTATCACCGTCATATATTGCATTAGCTGTCTGTTTATCATTATGCAAACCACCTGCAATCTCATATCCAATCTGTTTATATGCTTTAAGTCTCTTCATATACATGTTATTAAACATTGTAATATGGTTGTCTACATAATCATATATTATTACATTTTCTTTACCAGCATAATCACGATTCAATCGACCAGCATACTGTTCAACAACTCCTCGAAATGATACAGGTGTTGCCATAAAAAGTGTATCCAGTCTTGGAAAATCAAAACCTTCTCCTACCAGTGAACCTGTAGCTATTAATATCAGAGACTCCGCCTTATCAACCTGATGCATCTGTTCCAGAATCTTCTTATGTTCTTTCTTTGAGTTGTTACCTGTCATTAAGAATACATTTTCTGCATAAGCTTTCAAACGCTCGTACAGTTTCTCTGAATGATCCTTGTATCGTGATAAAACAACTGGGGTGCGACCTGCTGATACGCAATTCTTCACATCTTCAACAATCTGTTCGTCTCTGATATCATTATTATGAATAATCTCATAAGCTTCATTTGGATGCATCTTACCGATAAGTACACCTCTTGGTGGAACAGTTCTGGTAAAACGCGGATATACAAGATGTTGTATCCCCTGCTCCATAGCCTTTTCCTTTGCTGTGTAACTATATCTTATAGGTCCTATCAGCATATAATTGATTTTTTCCAGTCCATCTCCTCTTTTCGGAGTTGCTGTCACACCATATACATACCTTGCTTTTACTTCTTTTAGCACATTTGCTATTGTTTCAGAGGCAGAATGATGACACTCGTCAATTATCACAAGTCCATAATCATTCAGCAAATTATGAAACTCTCCCTTTTTGCAAAGTGAGCCGACCATTGCAATATCAACAATCCCAGTCATCGAATCATGTACTCCCTGCAATATTCCAATCAGACTTTTCCTAGTTCTTAATCTTCCAGTTTTCGTTTTGTACTGTGGTAGTTCTTCATCTATAATTAAAAATTTGTTTAAAGCATCTTTCCACTGTTCTATAAGTGCAGATGATTCAAGCAGGATCAGAGTATTCACTTTCTTTTCTGCAATTACTGCACTGCATACAACTGTTTTCCCAAATGCTGTTGCAGCATGAAGTATTCCATTATCATGCTTAGTCAGTTCCTTTAACGCCTTGTTCTGTTCAGGTCGTAGTTCTCCATTGAATTCTACATTAATATTTCTTCCCTGCTGCCTCTTGTCATCAATAGTATATTCAATTCCTGCCTTATCAATATTTGCTATTAATTCATCCTGTAATCCTCTTGGAATCTGTATGTATCCACCAAGATGGTCTTTTCCAAGATAAATCCACCTCGAAGTATCATAATTAGATGTTCCAATCGCACGATTTTTATAAAATACTGGGTTACTAAAGGCTGCCATTCTGCGAATCTTATTCTGCATCGCAGGCTTAAGATTCGTGCTGTCAACATATATACCATTTGATAATGTGATATCCATTTTCCCATCAACATCTGATTTTGCAAAATTTTTCATTCTATCCCATGGCTTTTCCCTATTTTCTTCATCACTGGATGCTTCAAGGTCATCTGCTGTAAATATCCATTCCCTTATTTTATTCTCCAGAAATTCTTCTGAAAGCTTAGGTTTACTTAATAAAGCATTCCATTGGTCAGGATAAGCATTCCAGTTACTATCTACAAATGCACTATTACCATCTTTCAACGCCATTCCCTGTAATGGCAATGCAATCAGGTTTCCTATTGCCACATTTTCTAAGGAATCCTGTGCTGGCAACATTCTATCATAATAATTGAATGACTTTAAATTCACCTGCTCTGCACCTTTATCTAAAAGTGCAAAGCCAAATTTACGAACCAATGCCGCCGATATTGGCTTGTGAAAGAATATCCATATATGTGCACCTTTTCCTGAACGAGAACGTTCTACCAAAGGTTCTATCCCATTTAACGTGCAGATATCTCTCATAGCTTCGACTTCTTCAATCCATGTATCATCTGTATTTGCAAAATCCTTTTTTTCTGCATTCTTCTCATGATTATCAAAGTCAAACACCAGAAACCTACATGTTCCATCACTAAATAATGGATATACACCGATTACATCTTTTGCAGCATAAGAGTTTCCCCTCAAATGCGTCAATATAGTTGATAAATCTAATCTTGTATACGAACAATATTTGCAATCCTTACAGTCTATATGTGTATTTAATTTCCTATGGCAATTATCTGACCAGAAATTATCACACTGCGGATAATATGCCGCCTCTCCGTTTTTATTTACATTTCTTTTCGCATATACATCTGTTCTTCCCCAAAAGAATGAGAAAAAGAGCTTTGCCATCCTGTCTGTAATCTCTTTTGGGTGCACAATCCTTTTACCCTGTTCTGGATCAAAATCCTCTTTCTTTTCCGTTTCCCTTATACTTGCCAGTTCATTTTGATATGACAATCCTGCTTTATCCAATATATTCTTTAATACCTGATTCTCCAATTGCAGATTATTTAGCTGCTTCTGCAATCTCGTCACATTCTCTATTGGATCTCGCATTGGTCATACCTTCCTTTCCGTAATTATCTATACATCTCAAGTATTCTTTTTACTTCATTCTGTAATTCATCACTAAAGTCTGATAAATCATTATATGTAATTACTTTCAGTCTAATAAGACGAACAATATCCCATATTACCTCTGATTTTTTCAGTTCCATGACAACTCCCAGATGACGTTTATCTTCTTTTATCCGTTTTTCAAGTTCCCAGAATTTCTCTGATGCAGGCTTTTTATCATCATTCAGAAAATTTGCATACTCTTTAACAAGACCTTCCATATATTTTTCCTGCCAACCTGATAATCTTTCTCGAAATAGCTTCCAATCTTTTTTACTTATGTCCATGATTTTTAACCTCCTCAGTCTTATGTTAGTCTCAACAAACAATTTCAAAAATGAGACTGACTTGATACTACTACTTTATAATTCACCTGCAAATCCGGGTTTTATCACATTTTGCTATATCATAGAGTCTCACTTAGTCTCAAATCTCGTGAGACTTCGTTGAGACTAACTCTGAAATATTCGTTTTTCAGAAGGCTCTTTAAGCGTCTATCTTAGCTTCTATGTACGCATATACAACTTCAACTGGAATCTGTTCCTTCTGTGCAAATTGATTATCCGAATTCAAAAATCTTAGTGTCGGGTATAATTCTTGGTCATAGGTAATAATATCATCTCCTGCTGTATTACCATGCCTATCCACCACAAATCCTCGGCCGATACCATATTTCAGCGGTAGAAATCTCCTTAAAAACTTACATACACTAATTTAAAATTCGTCGCCATAGTCAAAATTAAAAACTGCCATTATACTGCCCAATTCTCTCTCAAATTCTTGAGCTATGTTCTCTACAATGCCATTATAAATATATTCAATCACTTGGTTTTCCGTCATATACTTAACAATCACCATAATACTAACTGTCAATACTTGTCATATTTTGAATCGTAGAATCATACGGATTTATAACTAAAACATTTTCAATAACATTATTATCCTCATCTCTTATATGTACAAATCGTTTTACCATCAATAAACTATTCAACTTATGATGAAAGCCAACAAGATCATCATATTCAATGTCTATACACATTTTAAAAGGTTCTTCTAGCATTTTATTACTGTATTCCTTCCATTCACGCTCTGATAGTTCCTTGTAAAACATTAAACATATTCCACTAGAAGTAGCAATTTCCTTATATGTCCTTAATTCAGTATCCCATGTACTTCCTTTGGAATCCAAAATCAAAGAACTAATTTTTATATTATTAGCTTCTCCTCTCCCTATATTCAAGACATACAAACTAATACTAATTCTTTTTTTATTAAATTGAATTTCCATCTTACCATTCAACGATAATGTATTTTCTATATAAAACTTTGGACGTTTTGACATCCCAAATTTAATATCATCTATATAATTCGAATCAAATGTAACTGTCAAAATAGGCTTATACTGTGCAGAGAGATTAATTTTCGTATCGTTATTTCTTTTTTCATATTCCTCTTTTAATTCCTGTTCATGCTTTCTAAAATCTTCTTTCCTAGTAAAATCGGTATAACAAATAGTCAAAGCAACACCTAGCAATGTTATTCCACTACCTATTAATGAGGCATAGAAACTAATCCAAACTTCCTGCTTTTCTATTGGTATAAATCCTATAGATGAAGGCGTCGACACCCAATAATTTACAAATGGAGGTATAGCTAGAAACACCACTAATATGCTTACAAGTATTAAGATTTTCTTTTTCACTTTTTATTCCTCCCATATATTTTATTGCACTTTTCCGATGATACTATCTATAAGAATATGTATTAACCTAACCACATTGGTTAAGATGTGGTTAGCTTATTTTCTTACGAAAAGTATTTCTGATTTTTACTTGATGGCTTTTCCGGTATAGTCATCTTTAACACACCATTTTTCAGCATAGGTGTTAAATACTTTCTTCTAAAACTTGTCCTGCTATCAAAATAAAATTCATCCATTATTTCTTGGACCGATTTCGGTTCTTTACAAAAATCAATGATTTGCTTGTTCAAATCCTGACCATTTTGGTTAGGATAATGGTCAGGATGCTGACCATCATTCCTCAACAACCCCAAATACTTATCACAAGCCTTACACAGAGCCATAATTCCAGCCTCATTAATCTCGTATTCCGGCAATGGTCCATCATACAACGCACAAGCTTCCCTAATCTTCTCAAATCCTCTTCCCCACGCTTCAATCATACCGCTTTTGAAAAAGATATTAGCCAATTTCGGATTATAAGGCTTTGATGAATGCTTCATAAACAACTTGTCAGTAGAATCAAGATTTGGAGGCATCTCACCATCATTCCAAATATATATCTTGTCCTTGTAAACGCTAATCTGAATTGGATTGCAACTGCTGTAATCCTTATGAACAATGGCATTCAACAAAATCTCACGAAATGCGTCCTTGTGGAACATAAACTGCTCAATTCTCTGGACACCCTCATAATCAATCAAGGCCTTCATATATTTTGTATAAACTAAATCAACGGTCTTATCTACCTGCTCTATCAAAGGGCCGTGCACCTCATCCTGGTACACCAAATCCGAATCTGATTTTCCAAAATAGCCAATTTTGATATAAGAGCCTGTTACCCACTTCTCTGGATCTTTATAAAATGCAAGCATTGCTGCTCTTATCAAATATCCATCTTCATCAATTAGGTGCAGGTTATCCATCAAGATAGTATCTTCCACACTGACTTCTTCCTTCGTAAGCCTTCCTCTTTTCACTGCCTTATCTTTAAATAACTGTATTGCATCCTGCTTTAAGTCAGATACTGACAGTTTTGGCAGAGGCACACCATCCCATGTTCTTCCCTGCGTTTTTAACAAAGCTCTTTCCAATTCCTTTCCGGTAATCTCACGCATGGTACTTCCGGATCGATAATAATATTTTCCACGAAAACTTATTAAAGATGGGTATTTATCAACAATTATCTGCAGATACTCAAGTTCGCCTTTATATAACAAGTTCACATCTGCAATGATTCCCATTGTATCTGTAATCTTATTAGGAATTCGTTCTAATAAATCTCTTGCATTATCAATACCTACAACATTACCATCGTCATCCGTACCTATGTATATTGTTCCACCGTAGGCATTGGCATATCCACAAATCCATTTTAAATACTCATCCTGCCATGATTCCTTCCACTCTATGGATTGATGTTCTTTTTCCTTCATATATTCACCAACTTTCCAAATTACTACTTGTCCACTTCCGTAAAGAAGTATTCCAATGTATCTACAAACATATTTGCATCAAATAATTCTTTTATCTGCTCCCGATTCATCCATGCAACCTGCGCCACTTCATCTGTTGTGGCATTGCCTAAATCAACCTCTCCATCGTAATCAAACAGCCAAACATCCATAATATCATTATAAATTTTTCCATCTATGATTTTTCGTGTCTTTGTAAAAAGCACTTGTCCATTTTCCGGCATCAAATCAATGCCAACATCTTCCTTTGCCTCTCGAATTACTCCTGATAAACTATCCTCACCTTTTACAACCGAACCGCCTACACATTCCCACATCAAAGGATGTGTTGGTCTGTTTGCAGAACGCTGCGAGATAAGGTATTGTCCATTAGAATTACGGATCCAGACATGCACCACCAGATGGTATCCGTCTATCGGTAACTGTTCTCCTCTGATATGGTCTTTTCCCAGAAGCTCTCGGTTCTCATTATACAAATCCCATATTTCTGCATCCGGCACATACTCCACAATATCCCCAAAATCTGCATGTAAGGTTTTACAGATTTTGCTAAGAATTGTAAGGCTCACCTCTTCATCACGGCGAAGCTTTGTCATTGTGTTAGGAGCAATTTCTGCCTTTTTACGCAAATCCGATTTGCTCATTTCTTTATCCACTAATAATTTCCATAATCGTTTATAAGATACAGCCATGGTAATTTCTCCTTTTTCTTTTCACGCTATCAAACCAACTTATCCAGCATCTCTACAATCTTTTCTCTTTCACCGCTACCATTTGTTTTAAATCTCAGTAATGGAATTTCGTACAGCTCCATTATATGATTTTTCAACAAATCTCTTGAAGCCTGAATGGTATCCTCTTTATGGTATTCATATCCATCAACCTCAATCGCCAACACAGGCTTTTTACCAATTCTGTTATAAATCAGAAAATCTAAATGTGTTGCTGGATTCATTGCATACTGACATTCCTGCTCATTTAATAATTCTGGATTCTTAATCAACATATTCAACTGAAAATGACAAACAACTTCCAAGCTTGAATACTTGTTAGCTGAGATAATGTCCTCTATCAATGAATACATCAGATTTTCCGAATCATATTCTGATACTTTTTTGTGCTTCTGCAAGTATACTCTTCTTTCCTCAGTATACTGCTTGTAAAGGTAATCAAAAATCGAATAAATCTTGCTTTCAGTAACCTCAAAATTATTATACTGAATGTAATCAATCAAATCTGTTATATTGTGCTCTTTTGATTGCACATTTCCAGTTACAACCAACATCAATTTCTTTTTGGCTCTTGATACAGCAACATTGATTAAATATGGATCATCTGCAAAATCAGATATTTCATCATCCACAGTAGATATGATAATATTCTCTTTCTCCTTGCCCTGGAACTTATGCACTGTAGCAGCATCAATATCTGTTATCTCCTTGCTTAATGCTTCTACCTGATTTTTGTACGGTGCAATAATTCCGGTTTCTTCCGGATTTGAAACATATTTTGGTATAATCTCATTTTTAATAACATCTATCTGGCGCTGACTATAATGGTTACGTTCATGATTTCCCGCTACCGTTTTTACTACCGATAAAACATCCTCTTCACCCTTATCCGTTGTCATAATAATCAATTCACCACGATAGAATTTCTGGTTACAGAAATTTATTATTTTTGGGTGACACCTATAATGTTCCCGTAACAATGTTTGTGTTACATTAGGCATAACATCCAAAATGGATTGCAGAAAACTGTTTGTATACTGATATCCTTCACTCACATTAAATCTGTCAAATATAGCTTTTGCTTTGGCCTTTATATCATCTGTAACAACATTAGGAAGTTGCTTGGTATCACCCACAATAACAACATTCCTTGCACAGGACAATGCCAACGCACCGGTTGCAATATCTACCTGTGATGCCTCATCCATGATAAGATAATCATACACCACATCTGAATTCAGGCTGTTTCTTGATGAAAATGTTGTACTTAATATAACCGGATACTCAGCCAGTACATCGTATGGTTCCTTCCACAAATTATCTTCACTAAAAGTTTTTCTACTACTGTTACCTTCATATTTCCTTGCCAGTTTGTCTTTTAGGACAACCATTGACTGTTTGCATAAATCCTCAAGCAATTTCTTATTAACACTATTTGAATACTTTTCAATATCTGCAATTTCCGCAGACAACTCCGCCTGCTTTGCACGATAATACATTGCCTGAAAGGTTGTAATTATCTTTGAAATATCCTGCTTATAAATACTCCAATCGGTTACTCCATATTTAAATAAAGCTTTTATCTTAAACCAAAATCCTATTGCCGTTTTCTCTTCTGAAATCAACTGGCACTCCTGCCACAATACCATCCATTGCTTTGAAGATAGTTTTTTCTTGAACTTAATACTATCTGTATGAACATCTGATTCTTTAACATATTGATTGAAATATTCCTGTTCAGTAACCAACTGTGAAAGTTCCTGCCTTAAACACGCTAATTTTTCCTGCTTAGCAAAAACACTTTTTAACTGACTGGATTGCTCTGCTATTTCCTTCTGCAAAACACTTGGATCTTCTCCTGTTTTCCACGACGAAAAATCGGGATAAGCGGCGTCCTGATGCTCAACAAATAATTTCTTATTTTTAGAACTTCCTAATGTTGCAGCAATAAAACCCAAATTGTATTTTAGAGAAGATAATTTTTCATATACATTTTCCGTTGCCGAATTATTATTGGATACTATCTGTACCGTTTTCCCTTGCATTAATATATTGGCAATAATATTCAATATCGTCTGTGTCTTTCCCGTTCCTGGAGGTCCCTGTATAACACTAATCTGATTCTCCATGGCATTTTTTACAGCCTTATACTGACTGTTATTGCATCCAAATGGGAAAATCGGAATGTATTCGCGTTCTGTTCTTTTCCCTTGCAATGACGATGGATTCAAATACTTTGCTAAGGCCACATCACTACCCACAAAAGAAATCTTGTCAAACTTCTTAGACAATAATTTTTCACCAGTCTCTTCATTCTTAAGATTACTCAAACCTGCAATTTGCTTTATATATTCAAATACATTTGATGACTGACTCTGGGCAAGACATGACTCTATAATATGCAAGTCGTTCCGACGATAATCTCTTTCACTACCATCGCCAAAACAAATGTGCCAATAAGACTCCCTTCCGCTTCTAAATACATATATTGCATTAACATCAAAGAACTCTCGTCCATCTCTGCTAATGCGATACATATTAGGATTTAAAACATCTGGTTCAGTTAATTTTTCCACATTCAAATATGCATAAGAGTATGTTTTTCCAGTATTGAATTTTACATCCCACTTTTGCGTATTTCTATTGTACACACATGACATTATTTCGGATGTCTTTATTTCACCTTTAATAATGACCATATAATATCTTGTATTCATCTATTCCTCACTACTTCTTATCTGCACGCTAATTGCCCTTGAATTCCTTCTCTATATAACAATGTTCCTGTTTGGCAATCAACTTAAAACTGTAAATCGGACATTCAGATTCCATTTCGTTACAGCTGCTTTGAAAGTCCAGTTCGATAATATATGGCATCCAGTCAATAATTCTTAAAAAATCTTCACATCCAAAATTATTGTCATAAAAATTCAATATCGTACTAAGGGCAGTACCATGGGTTCCTATAACAATATCTTTATCCGTATTATCTGATAAAATCTCATTCAGTGCCTCTATGTTACGTTTTTGCACCATAGCAATGGACTCTCCACCTTCTTCATGATAATTATGATCAGCCCATCGTTTTCGGAACATTCCGTGGTTGTTGCCATCAGGACCTTTTTCACGCTCCCTTAATCTCTCATCTGTTATAATTTCTTTTCCGAAAAAAGCTGCTGCATCTGCAATGGTATCCATGCTGCGTTTGTATGGACTACAATAAAACGCATCTATTTTCTTGTCCTTCAAAAATTCCAGTACAATTGCAGAATCTTTCTTACCTTCTTCCGTCAAAGGTCTTGTTCTGTCTTCTTTCCAATCATGTTCCGGCTGTGCGTGACGCACGAAATAAACTCTTGTCATTTTATAAGCTCCATTTCATCTTCCATTTTTACAAATCCATATTTTTCATACAATGGCCGTCCCATCTCTGTCGCCTCTAAAGTAATCTGTGATACGCCCTGTTTCCTTACATCCTTTACCAGTAAATCTAATGTATGAAATGCAATCCCCTGTCTCCGATATTCCGATGCTGTATACATATTCATAATATAAGCCTTTTTACCTGTTGGATTATGGTAGGTCGGCATAACCTGATAAAAGCTGACACCACCAGCGCCAATAAAGGTTTCGTTATCATACACCAGATATGCAACATGCTCACCAGTTTCTAATGCACTCTTATAATACTCATAGGATTCTTTTTCCACTAATGACATATCCACATCATTCGATAGTTTGTTAGCTGCTCGAAGGACGATAATTCTAGTTTTTACAAGTTCATCTATGTCTGCTATGGTTGCTTTTTTATATTTATAGTTTTTTGCCATCACATACTACTCCTCTAAATCTGTTAACCTTTTCGAATCAATTTTACCGCCTATCCTTAACTCTTTCTGCTGTTACTCCATTTCTTACAGGACTACAATTCATTACCAATACTTTCATTTTGACCTCCGTTTTCATGTACCATATTTTATATGATATCATAGAAGCACTACATCATCAATAACAATCGCAACTTCTTGCGATTGTTTCCCGATTTGCAATATATATTTCGGGTGCATAAAGTGAATCGTGGATATGTAGCGGAATCATTATTTCATAGTGCGTAAATGCATGGTTTGGAATCCTTCTTAAGAAGTTATATGAACTGCACAGTTATTCGCCAGTCTACTAAAAAAGTGCAAAAAATTAAAGCCAGCCTTTCAACTGACTCTGCTCTACCCCAAAGCATATTATAATTTACTCTGATAATTCTCTAGCTGGTGGAATATACCAACTACATTCACAACATTCACTCTCACATCAAATATGACAATATAATTCATCTTATTGGGCACGTTTACGAGACAAACTGGAGGATGGAGAAATATCAGAAACGGAATATTATCTCAAAGAGGAAAAATACCCAATGAACCCAACAGCCCCAAATATAGAGTATACTATTTCGTTGAATCTTGATGATGACGACCTGCTACTAGTTCAGAATATGAATGAGGATGACGATGCAGCTGTAACATTTTTATCATCATACCAGTACGTGCATTTTTTGCACATACTGCTTTTATGTCCAGATTATACATATCATTCAAAATAACCTAAACAAATAATTTATATTTTTTGTATATATCAATATCAATGATTTTCTCCATTGCCATCAACATGTGCAAAATTTGCACCTGTTAAATCATTTCCTGCTTCTTCATACATACTCTTATATGTATATATTTCAGATGTAACCATTTCTGGATATAAATATATATACTTTCTACATACACACTTGAATAGCTCTAACATCCTGTCGCTGCTACATATTCCAACCATATAATCCAGCAAATATTCTACTTCTGATTCAGATGCTTTTCTTGCACATATTTCTTCGACTATCGGTTTATATGTAGCATATGCTAAGTCATCAAGTTCTGTTATCATGCATACTATTTTCTTAATTTCGTCATCCATAGCTTGTACTATATAATCCACCTTTCCTGATATTACGCACATTTGTTTATATATAAACGTTTCCAGTACTCAGATAATCTTTTATAACTTGATGTACATACACACATTTCCACCTCTCTGATACTTTCACATTGGGGCACAATCAAATCTTCCATATGTACCTTTAGAAACCTGCTCAATACATAAAGATGATCAACAGATGGCAAAATCATTCCCTTAAACCAACGATATATCGGCTGTGGACATGATAACTGCAATATTTTCTGTATATCCTTTACTGTATAACCTGCTTTTTCAATTCTATATTTTAATAAGATGCCTGTTTTCTTCATATCAATATGTTCATACATATGTTGTCAACTCCTTTAGCAAAATTCACCCTCTGTCCAATCGAATGGATAATCTGGATCTTCCCAACTCTTCTCATCACCCCATATTCTTTCATGCACATGAAAACGTTCCTTCGCCAATTTTTCATTCTCGTTGTATTCTCTATGACAGAATGGCATATATATTTCCGCTTCCTGCTCTGTACATGATGCCATATGTAATCTAGGACCATTATCTGGAAAAATAGGATCAATATCATATATCCATTTCCTTGGCTCTGCCTTACGCTGACTATGATTGTATACTTTTTTGAAATATTGTTTCCATGTGTATCTCCTTCCATATTCATCATAGATACTTACCATGCTCTTATTTTTCAGGCAAAATTCTTCCAATTCCTTAAATGTACTGATAGTCTTATGTCTTTGAAATAGTGGTCGCCAACCTGCACTCAGTTTACAAAGATGTACCTCATACCCTAAATATGGCTCATCTACAATTTCATATTCGATATCCTTGATTGTATATTCTGTTTCAACGGCAAAATACTCTCGCATTAGCTTTTTATTTCTACTCATCAAATAAAAATTAGTTCCCATAAGATATACACCAATCCTCTTCTTTTGATTATATGATATTCTATATGAACTATAATTGCATTGGACTGTTAGTCCAAAAGTTTATCCCACTCTGCTTCAATCCTCGCTTTACCTATGTGCATTGTAACTATTGCATTGGATCTAATAGCCGACTCAACCGGCACATTAGCTGGCTCTGCCGGAACTGGTAATAACATAAACTCAGGCATTGAAAGCGTGTCTGGCATTTCCATAGCCTCTACACAAACGGTTTGAACTTTCTTGTACCAATAGTAATAAGTATCTGTTCCAGGGCACACCACATTATCCTCAAAGGGCAAAATCCAGTATCCTCACTATCCTCACATCCCACTGCAAAACCACACTGCAAAACCCTCCGGCACTGCAGCGCAATTCCACAGCACATTCCGCAGTGGTAATCCTGACAACCCAACTTCTATCACGTCCCATATAACAGTATCATCTTACACAGCAGCACTATCGCAATGTCACTTTCGCAGCATCATCCAAAGCATCACTCACACCCTGCAACACCAGGAAATATCGACGTTTCGCAGTGTTACCCATGCCCTTGTAGTTTCGCCGCAAACTCACGCAGTGATGTTTCGTCTACTTCTATTATATACAGAAAACTGTAAAATTGAACGTGGATTTTTACAGCTTTTGCCGATATCACGTTGCTTATTTACGCCCCATTTTATCTGAGTCAGAATCCTGTGTAACCGGGGCAGAAGTAACAAAAAAGAACAGCAACAGAGGATACGCTGCGGTATTACTCTCTGTTGCTGTCAGGATAATCATTTTTGCCTTTTACAGGATAATGTGGTGTGCCCTGTGATAGTATACTTACTTATTCCGTGGTTTGCAAGCCATTCTTTTGTCTTAAGGCCTGAATGCTGACAATCATGAATCATACCTGCCCAGTATTGTAGTTTCGCCTGTTCAATTTTTCGTCTGCTCAAAATATCTGCCTCATGTTGGAAATTTCGCAAAATTCGTTACGAAAAACACGAATTTGCTACAGACATTTTATTACAGATGAATACTGATTTTAAAGGCACTCACAATGGAGCGTTTACGTAGCAAAATAGTAGCAGAGCAAAACAAAAAGTCTCGGAAGCCGCTTATTTAGCGGGTTCCAAGACTTGTGGCTACTACTCAAATTCGATTTTGGCAACTATATATTGTGTCTAATCAAGTTTTGTGTAATTATATTTTGTATAATTCTTCTTGATATTTTATGTATTCTATATCGTTTTGAGACTTTTTGCAAGCAATTCGCAAGAATATGTATTATCAAGCCGGATGTCTTTTATTTAAATGAATAACTTTAAGAACACTAAAATATGGCAGATACTGCTTCAAACTATCATTTACAAAAGAATAATCTTTAAAATCAATCGGGGGCTGATCATCTCGTGCATCATATACCGCTAAATACCCATGTCTCAAACTTTTTTCTGACGTATTCATTAACTCCTCAATATATTCTAACGTCTGTATAACTCCATCTCGCGCTCTAGAATCTGTATATTTAGTAGAAAATCCGCTACCCTCATCATTGATGGATATTCCAAGCCATTTTATTTCTATAAAATATAACTCTCCGCAAACATCAAAGTATATGTCCAATTCTCTTTTAGATTGACCTAGTTCTGGTTCTATTGTAAATGTATATCGCATATGCTCTGTTAAATAATTGCACAAATGATCTCTCATATAATGTTCTGGTTTATTTCTTAAAATATTTTTATTAACCTTTTGCGGATCAATCTGACTAATGGTTGCCTTATCTGCAAAAAAACACATATAATTAACTTGCTGAGTTATATTTTGCCTTGCATAGTTTTCCATAACCTCATTAATCTGTGAAATATCCTTTTTTTCTATAAATTTGATGCGATCACTTCTTGAATAAAAAATATTGTTTTCATCAACCACTCTTCCATTAATAAATTGTGTTATTCCCTGCTCTCCAAAAAAGAAAATATAATCATTACTTGAAAGTTCTTGTAAACTTTTTTTTATTTCAAATGTATTTCCTTCTAGATATTTCTTTTCTATAATCTTTCCTACATTATCAACCTTTATATAATTAACCTCCGCCGTACTACGAATAGAATTTATTAAGTTATCATGCAAGTTTTCAAACTCTATTTTATCTAAATCATTTGGTGAAATAGCTAATGAGAATAGAATTTGATGATTAATCTGTATATCCCATATTTTTTGTAAAAAACCTTTATGAAACATTTGATATTTCTTATTATTTTCCACAGTACTTTTTGAGGCTTTTACAATTCTACTAACTTCATCATATGAAAATTGTATCATTACTTCTCTCCCCTTAAAATCTTCCCAAATATATACTCAAAATATAATTCTAAGTACTTTCGATTATCCAATGCGTCTTCTTTATTGTATAATTTTTCCTCAAAAGCCATTTTAAAACTATTAAGAAATTTTACAGTTGTATTATCTTCTCCTATATTTAAGTTATATATTGAATTACCTTGTAGTGCCTCTCTATATTCAGGATCTCTAAATATAAAATCATATATCTTGTCTTCACCGTATATGCCAACTATATAAGCAATATCCTCAAACCATTCTGTTTTCCTCAGATCCTGTTTTGCTTTGAAAGAAAAACTCACATTACCTGATACCTTATATCCTTCTTCAGATTGTGCAATTACATCGTTACTTTCTAAATTAACTAACGCATTTTCAATATCTGGATCCTCTGGTCCGCTCAATGTTATAGTAAAAATATAATCTTCTTTAAAAATATTACTTTCATCAGGATATCTAAATGAATATAAAACAGCTGATAAATAAATAATCCTATTTATAGATGTCTCTCGTACAGATTTCCATCCGATATTAGTTAATATTTTCATCAATTTATATATATCTTCACTTTTCATCATCATTACATCATAATTATTCATTACACATCTCCTCTATCTCTCTAGATAACATATTTAACATTTCATGATTTCTTTGAACCAATGAAACTTTCCCATATTTTAATAAATTCAGTACCTTTTTTTTCTTCGCCTTGTTTAAAACACTCTTTATAAAGGTGCTATTATTTAAATTCGATGTCAAAATTAAAACATTGGGATTTGTTAAATACTTCATAAATATATCTGCTGCATTTTCCTCGTATGATATATCCAAACTACTGTCCGGTGTTTCACAAATATAAAATGAAGGACATTCATAAAAATATGATAAAATACTCATTCTAAATGAATAATCAACAAAAAAACGCTGCGATTCTGATAAGGCTTCTTGATCATATCTAATTTTATCATCTATAACTGGAATAAATATCTTTATCTTACTATTTATTGTTTTCTCAAATGTTAAATAACATGGTAATTTCATAAAAGATTCCGCAAAATCAGCAAAAATATTTGAGATATTTTTAGTAATTTCATTCATATTTTCTTCTATATTTTTCATTATTGCCTTACATTCATTCTGATTTTGTTCACTCTTTTTCTGTGCCTTTTCCTTTTCCAATGTCAATTCATCAATTCTATTCATCATAGCTAAATATGATGATTCATTCTGTTTTTCTTCTTTTTTTGATTCCCAAATTCTTAATTCATTTTTCTTTTTAAACAAATCAATCTTATTGCTTCTAAAATCTGAATCATAATCGCTTAATTCAATTTCATAATCGGCAATTTGTTTTTCTATTCTTTTTCTTTTTTCTGTCAACTCAGCTAATTCATTATTAATCGACTCAATTAATGGAGTCATTGAACTATCATAAACGATTTTACTATGACAAAAAAAACACTCGTCTGATTTATCTTCAATCTTTTTATTTTCTAAATTTGCATTGCAAATTGGACATACATGATTGCCAACAAACTGTCTCTTATATACCGCATATTTTGGATTAATACCTGGCCAAAATTCATGTTTAGATTTGCTTTCTAGCCGTGTCTTTTCTTTCTCTTTGTTATTTATATTATACGAAAGTTCTGAAGCCTCTTTATATAAGGCTGCAATTTTCTTTTGACATATCTCTCTATTATTTCCTATTTGCTCTTGCTTACCTTCTAAACTCTCAATTTCTGACAATAATGATATTTTATTTATAGAAACTTTCTTCTCGTTATTATCAACATCGATTTGTTTTAAAACTCTAACTATCGCCTTAATTTCTTCCTGCTTATGTCTGGATACACTGTCATAATATTTCGCTTCCAAACTATGTTCTTTTCTTTGTTTTTCAAGGCTAGCATCATTAAGGAAACTACTAAACAAACGTTCCTGAACACTTTCTGACCATAGAACATTTTCTCTACTTTCTCCAAACAGCAAAATTTGATTGACAAAAAAAATAAAATCCTCAAAATCCGATAAGTTTGCCTTATTAGCAACAGTTTTTTCATACATATATTGCAAAGAATCTTCTCTATCCGTACCGTCCTCTTTATATAATTCTTGTTTCAAAATTTTGCCTGGAATTTTATACTCAATCCCAGCCTTTATATAATTTGCCTCCTCAATTTTTATATCATACAAACTTCTTTTAACGTAAAATTCGGTTTCATTAATATTAAACCATAATTCAACACACCCTTCTTTATCAGACTCTAGCTCCTCAGTTCTACTTCTAAAATAGGTATTGCAATTCGTATACTTACCTCTGATCAGTCTTTTTTCTCCCTTATATACTCTAACATCTAAATCCTTCTTATATAAGCCAATTAAAGCATACTTAATAATACTAATAAACGTTGTTTTACCGACTCCATTTCCTCCAATAATTAAATTTAATCCATCAACAAATTCATAATCTATGTCTCCATTATATAAAGAATAATTTGATATTCTGACTCTTTTTAATGACGGTAAATATATCTTTTCTTCTCTCATTATTATGCCTCACCTTTCTAAAACTATAACTCCTTCTAATAATTTTCCTACTTTTTCTTGCTGCTGAGGACTTGTTTTTAGTTTTCTTGCATCTCGTATCTCTATCACTTTAAATCCTTCTTGTTCTGCAATTGAGGCACATATTTCCAAGGTATCTATAAGAACATTAAAATACGCAGAATTAGAAACATTAAAATACACTCGTCCATTCTGTTTCATTTTTTTATATAATACGCAAAATATTTTTTTCATATCGACAAAATATAAACGTACCATATCAATAATTGAATCGTTCCATTGTTCAATATTTTCCGAAGCACTCTCCAATTTTCTAAGAGTTTCTGTCAACAGTACATTGTTTATTTGAGTATCATCCTCCCACTTTATCTGCACATGAGACCTTAATGTCTTTTCTCTTAATTTACGTATTTCAGCAGCAGAATCTGTAAATCCTAAAGTTTTTAATTCAAGCATATAGGTATCTGTGTAATCACGCGAATTTAAATAAGGAGGTGACGTTATTACCAGATCTATTGTATTATCCTGCACTTCATTTTCTATTCCAACCCTAGAATCCATATTATACAGATGCTGTTTATTATTCTGAGTAGTTTTTCTATTCATTGAATCCCTAATATCACTTATAATTTGTTCTTCTATTTTTTCATCAAATCTTCTAAATACATCATCCTGTGATATACTTCGTTCTTTCCAATTCTTTTTATAAGAAAGACATTTCCCATTTCTATATAAATTGCTAACTTCTAATAGTATAGAAGCTAATGCCACCGTAAATAAGTCTTTATATATATCCTCATCAATATTAGATATAGAGTTTTTTAATTTTTGTATAGCTATACCTACTTCGGTATTATAATTCCACTTTTTTTTATTCTCGTCTTCATAAAGTGTTGAAAATGCTGTTTGTAACACAACTTGCATATTATCTCTACTATTTTTTATATAGTCATGCCAAAATATTATTCTGTTTACATCATAATTATTTTCCAACTTTACACGAGCAATTAAATACATCAAAGGATTTACTTCAAATGCATAACATGGTATATTATTATTTTGCAATTCAAGCGCAGTTGTCCCACTCCCTGAAAAAGGTTCCAGACAGACTAATTCTTTTTTTTTCATTTCTTTTAAAATAGACTCAATAAACTCCCTTGAATATCCCTCCACAAATGGATACCATCTATGGATTGGCTCCTTTTTATTTTTATTAAATTGCATTATTCTACCATATGTTTTGTAATAATCTACATGTTTATACATAACCATACATCCTTTTCTGTATAATAAACCAAAATAATTATATCAATTTCCGCTTGAAAAAGCCACTACTTTTTGATATAATGCACAACTATATTTTGATATAATACACAAACCATATTTTATACAATTCACTCTTCTGCACATTCTCTAAACATACACCACCTCCCTCACCACAACCTCCTCCGCACAAGCAATAATATTATTCAAAAAGCTGCCCATCCTCAACCCAATAATCATAATTAGCCTTTGTACTTCCTCTGACCGTATCAGTATCCTCATCTTCTCATCCCCACTTTCAACCTCAGGCTTACCACACCTAAGATTATGCATATGTTCTGACACACAACAATCTTTATACCAACACTCACCCATAAGAGCACCCTTAACAGACCACTTCTCATTTTGCGTAAATTCCCCCACCAATGACTTAATCACTCGTTCTGTAGAATATCTCTTAAATCCTGCTATGTACTGTAATGTTTTCTCATCATCAATCCTTGATAAATCAATTCTGTGATTCTCAACTGCCCCCAAAACCTTCTCGCGGATTTTTATTTTATCTGTCTTTCCAGTGCCTGTCCATTCTACCAACTTATCAAATGCAATATAGTATTTATCATCCTCTTTAATATTCAAGTCCAATACTGCATCCAATAATCCCTGATTGCTCCCTTTACTCTCAACGGCAAGCTCATTGTCAAAGAAAAGCTGATTAACGAATTTCCAGAAGTGAAGCCCTGCACCGGTATCCTCAGTCCATAAATATCTAATATCACAACTCCTCTTCCAGCGTTATCCTGTTATTATCAAACTTTAGCACCTTAAAGCTCTTATCAGATACATTGAGTCCGTCATAATTTCGTAGAAAAAGCATATACTGATTAGACAACTCAAAATTAATGAATCTCCTGACATCATCATTAATCATACAATCTGCATTATCTATCACAATAAAACTATCTCTACACTGTTTGATTGCTTCTAAAAAATCATCTGATTTGTAGTTAAATAGCTTGATAGCCTTGTATTCGTCTGTCAATCTTATATCTTCCAGCATTTCATAAAGTACTGTTTTACCTATACCGCTATCTCCACCAACAAGAGTAATCCTGTCATCAAATGTCAAATCATATGAAAATGGAGTTGCTTTAAATGTTATATTCTTATAAATCATCTGCTTCTCTCCTTTGATACTCCTTACTCCACCAAGCATTATATCCTCTGCCACCGGTAACTATATCAGAATCATTAAATCTGATTTTGGCATCATCCGGAATATCAAAAAGCGTTGGTCTTGACATATAAATCTTAATATTATCCATAGTAAAAATGATTCTAAGAACATTCGGACCACATTCCTCAACATTTACCACTTTATCGGGATGCTTCACAATATTAAGTAATGTCTTGCAGCCTGATGATAAATTTCGGATTATGCCCAAACCATATTTTGTTTCTATGTGCTTGTTTGGTGTCAGCTTTGCCTCATCCACTTGTTGAATCAAATCAATTTCTTTTTGTGACATATCTTCATTGCCTGTATTCAAGTTGAAGTACAAGTCATTGTAAAAAATCCAGTCTTTTGAATCTTTCCTCTCCGTATATATATCTATCATTACAATGTTCTCCTTCTGCAATATATGTTTAGCATCTGATTTTCCATATCTTACTTGGATAAGGCTTTGAATCAAATTTTCATATAGATATATTCCAGTATACCACACATAAATAAACGGTCCCAGAAGATCTCTTAAAGTCTCCTGGAGCCTTCTTCATTTCCTATTGAAAAATAAATCCTTCTATATTTTATTTTTTAAAAAAATTATTCAAACTCTTGGGCGGAGAGATTAATTTGGTTGTTTCTCGGTACACATTTGTGTGTTTTATTCTTCATATTCATCATATTTTGCATTTTTGTGTACCTCCCCCAGAATTTTTAGAGCCAAAATGGAGCCAATTATAATCCAACAAATACATGATGTAATTATGCATTCACATATCAAAAATGCTTAGCTGTGTTTCTTTTAATGAACCAACTTTTCTGATAGTAATTTTGTCATCTTCTTGGACTTGACCACATAGAAGTGGCGATAAAGGATCATATTTAGCAGCATTTGTTTCTACACTTTTCAAACTATAGTTTGCATAACAATATGCACATCCATTTTTACATGTATTATAAGTACCTATTTCAACACTTTCAACACATCCACATTCTATACGCTGATTCTTATCTTTTTCGACATTTAATTTGCATCCAATAATCTTTTCAATCAATTCTCTATCTATGCAGGAATTATGAACTATACCACATTCATCTAAGTCTATTTTTTCCGCGCAACTTCCAAGCTTTATATTATTATCTGCTGCTATCTTGCTTAATTCCTTAGCAAATTCCCTCAACTCATAATCGCTTAATTCATAACTTAACAGCCCATCCATATTTTTCTTATTCTTAGGATAAATATCCACAAAGCTAATCACACATTTTTCTGTATATCCGCTTAATGCCTCTGCAATACTCTTAAATGCTTTTATGTGATATTCTTTCGTATATCTATCCGAAAAGAATATGGGATCATATCTCCAAACAACTCTTTGCTTACCTATTTTATCAGACAACTTTTGAAATATTGGAATCATGGTAGTTTTTTTATTAGGTAAATTTGCCTCCACATCATTTCCATACCCAGTTAATGTAAATTGAAAATAATAACTATAGTATTTTATCTCATCAAGTCTTTTCATCATTGGCAAAGGATTCTTTGTCCAAAACACAATACAATCTACAATATCTGGTGTTATTTTTATTTCGCTTATCTGATGAGCATTCATCGGATTACGAACATATAGAAATCCCTCTTTTATTCTATTATAGAACCATTCCGAATAATAATTAGGAATATCTGTTCTTCTACTCACACTTAATATCATCTAGCTCATCCTTTCAAACATAATTACCTGATATCTAATATGCTTTACTCTTAAAATAGGCCATCTGCTTAAATATTTCTGACAATCAGATTGATAATTCATTTCTTGAATCTTATAATTCACACATTCCATATTTAGATTTGTCACAAACTGTAATGCACCTTGCGGATACTGAAAATCATTATCTAATGATACAATGCCATCATTGCAATCATAATATGCATATCGATTATACGGCCATTTTGTATAGAAACCATTTTTACTTATTGCTTCAATTAAGCATTTTGTTTTTTGCATATCTCTATCCATACTCCCCTGATCTTCCCTAAGAGATATACAAACAAAAAATCTATTTTTTTGTATCTTCTTTGACGAAAAGCTATTTGCCATAGCATTCAGTTCACTATCAGAGAACTCGCTAATTGACTTTGGGAAAAAATACACATCGGAGATAAATTGACTATTATTTGTGAAAATATCAGCTGCATTTCTAATTAAATAATGTACTTCATCATTTTGCCTTTGGGGAATTTTGTAGTTCCAGTCAATTATATCTATTCCAACATATCTTATGCTACAATCCATTTTACTCTTCATTTCTAATGCATGTACCAATGACCAATAATCTATCATCGAACCACATCCTACTGATGTTACCGAAATATTATTAACATCATCCATCTGAGATAATACATCCAGATACATCCTGCTATATTCAAACGCATAAGCAAATGCATATCTTAATAAATATAACTGCTGAATATTTATATCTTCATAATCAGGGAATGCTCCTGCTTCAAAGTTTAATTCTTTAAACTTGCATAAGCATACATCATTATCAACATATCTTTGCAAATCTTCATATATGTCTTGTAAATATTGTGTTATATTAATCATGAAAAATCCCTCCTCAACTCCATGTGTGCAGTTTTAGAACTTCATTTTATGTACTTCTATTTGTTAACATTATACAATATTTACCCCAAGAAATCCATTTATATCAACTCTCATACCTAAAAAACTCCCTCGCCATCATCTCCGCCGTAGCCCGATTGTACCCTTTCTTCAAATACCCCTGCACAATCGTTCCAAACATCCCCTTAACCATTTCATTCTCAATATCACAATATGCCTGCATTTCCCCGTATAAAGCCATTGCCACATACTCTATCGGCTTATTGTCCAATAGCTTATGAAGCTTTGCTAGCGACTGCTCTGTCCGGCATAAACTCCGCAACAATAAAAAAATATGAATACGGAATCCGTAATCCAAAGCCTGACCAGCTTTTAAAAATCGCCAATGCGCTAGGCATCAGCATTAACATTTTCATGGATTTTGATATAGAAACAGTTTCTGATGTATTATCATTACTGTTTAAACTGGATGATCAGATTGATATGAAATTTGAGGCAGATAAGGACGATGAGGGCAATTTCAAACCTGCTACTGTTAAACTGTCCTTTAAGAACAATCTCATCAATAAAAAACTCTGTACCTATATGAAAGCTTTGGAAATTCGTGAAAATATGATAAATTCTAAAGATGAATATTCAGAAGAAGAGTATGCTGACAATTTGCAACATATCAATGAAAATATCGAAGAAATCAAGCAACACCTGCTTGATGACAGTATGGTTGTCAAAAAAGGCACTGACCGCCTTACTGTAAAAATTTTTCCAAATTAGTGAAACCTCTTGAATTATTGGACATAAGATAATAATATCTAATTAAACAGAAAGTACCCACTCCAAAGGTGGATGCTCCGAGTTTAGGTTAATGAATGTCCTTAAGGACACCGCCTATCCTGTGGATCAGACAGGATAGGCATTTTTATTTTCGCCTGATCTTCCTCGAAGATCTTTTCTCTTTATCGAGAAAGGCAAGCAACGCTACAATCAAGCTACCAAAGGACATCAGCAATGCTAATATCCCAATGAAAATCGAAATGATCTCATAAGCCGTCATCGGTACTAAGCAAGTGCCCCCAGATGCTTAACGCCCTGTCATGGGTACTTTCCTTAAAGAGTACCCTAGCATATATATCATATGTTCTGCAAGAACAATTGTAATTTGAATCTTATTTCATAGACTCATTCCCTATAAATATTTTAATATATCAGATAAGTTATTAATTTCAATATCAGCTTTTTCACTCTCATCTGTTATATTCCACAAACTTCCAAATCCCTGTTTTACCCATATAGTTTTCATACCCAACTGTTTTGCAGGTACAATATCATTATCAATACGGTCACCAATCATAACTGCATTCTCTGGTCTGCAACGGCTTCTTTCCAATGCAATTTCAAATATTCGCCTATCTGGTTTTGAAACACCTTCTTCTGCTGATGCGATGATCAAATCAAGATATTTTCGTACTCCAAGATTTTCTAATCTCTCAGAAGTTCCTAGTGATTGGTTTGCAATTACACCAATTTTATAAATTCTACTTAACTTTTTCAGACAATCTTTAGTATCTGTATACAGCCTCTCGTATTGCGATTCCCATTTAGGTAATTTCACCCCCAATTGCCTTGCTACCTCTAAATCTCCTTTTTTGTTTTCTTTATAAAACGACATGGCATATTTATAAATTTGCTCGTAAGTTAAACCTGATAAATCCGCTATCCTTTTCATCCTGTCTTCATAAACTTTGCTTTCATCAACCAATGTCGACCCAACATCAAAAAATAGCCATTTTATTTCGTCCTTTTTGGGGCAAAATCCTCTTTTTCTTGCTTCTTCTATCAGTTTGGGTTGAATTTCTGGATAAGTCCAATTAATCGGTAGTTCATCCATAATTGCTATTTTTTCAATTTCACTGTGAAGCTCTTTTTCAAATGTATGTATATCTGAGAAGAATAATTTTCCAAAAGTCTCCATTCCATCGAAATTATCTGGTGCAGTCACAGAATATATACAAATTGGAGTAATATCAAAAGTTATTGCTCCTGTTTCTTCATATAGTTCTCGTTTGGCTGTTTCAAGAATATCCTCACCATCTTCTCTATGTCCCCCCGGTGCCTCCCATGTATTTCTTTCCTTGTGCTTGCAAAATACCCATTTACCATTATGTCTGGCAATAATAACTGCAAACTTCAGCATTGAATCATTAATGCTATCATAAAAATTCACTTTCGTCATATAATGCTCCTTATTAGATTTCATCTATTTTCTTGCCATTATTGCTCTCACAAATAGAGCCAAACTAGAGCCATTTGATAAAATAAATGCCTGAAACCCGCATAAATACAGGCTTTCGGCATTTTAATCCGTTATTCAAACTCGCAAAGTTTGGTTTGATGTAGGTTATTTTAATGTGGTTATCTATACTGTTTTGTATTGATAATCTATACTTTTTCCACACGTTATTTTTCGTTTCACATATTTTTAGTACCAATCCAGTACCATTGCATTTTTTCATTATTGTGTGTAGTTCAGGTGGCTTGCAGGTTTCTTTTACTACTCACAGAATAATTTTCTGTCGGTTTGCTTGTCCACCTATGGAAATTATAATCTACATCCAATATTTCTGCAAGAAAAAGTTTTGTGGTACTAATCGTTAGTACCACGATTGTTTTCTATGTACTGAGCAATATCAATTACCTTTGCAGGCTTTCTCTTAGTAGCAATCCCTAGTCGTTCCATGTCTAATTTAAAAAGTTCACTCGGATATCCATACGCATCAAATCCCTCTGGCTGGCAGATATCTCTGTTCAGATACTCACTAAGTTCCCATTGATACTTTGCTTCTTTCTCCAGCTTCTTACCAAAATACTGTGCATCCATTACCATTCTGTTAATGCCACCAACCGATTTCCTACCATGAGTTTTGGTTATAGTTGTATCGCCTGACATTTTAAAATACAGCCCTATCTGCTCCTCGGCATATCCCATTTCCTGCATCATGCCATGAATCACACTGCGGATATACATTGTATAGTAATTCCAGTTTCTTGGTTCAATATCTGTCATTGCTATTGTATAACGATTACTGGCATTCACAATAAACAAGACATTTCTTCCTTTTATTTTCGTCAAATGTGTGTCCCAGCAGAACACAAGTGAAGCACCTTTGCTTTCTTCAATCTTTGTTGTTTTTAGTCGATCTTGAACTGCTTTTGTTGCACCAATCTCCATATGTATCACCTGCTCATCTCAAGTATTCTTTTTACTTCATTCTGTAATTCATCACTAAAGTCTGATAAATCATTATATGTAATTACTTTCAGTCTAATAAGACGAACAATATCCCATATTACCTCTGATTTTTTCAGTTCCATGACAACTCCCAGATGACGTTTATCTTCTTTTATCCGTTTTTCAAGTTCCCAGAATTTCTCTGATGCAGGCTTTTTATCATCACCATCCTTCTACATTAAACAAGTGCCTATTTACATCACATGGGTAACAAAGCTTCTTTTGTAATTCCCTTTTCTTCCAATTGTTTCATTATCACATTTTTTAATCTTGCAGGAATGACCACCTTTACCAAAAAATTACCTCCGTCCAATTCTTTAGGAGCTTCCGGCTCATTCGGGCACAATATATTATTCCCCGCATTAACACTTGTTCTCATTTTATCAATCGGAGTTTCAAATTTCACACCACAAACATATAAACACCCTTTTTGTCTTTGTATTCTCATATTTTCCAAATACGGATTACGTGGTTGCATAATCATAAAGCCGTGGTCCAAATAAGAAACTAAATCAGTATAGAAATCCTTTTTATAAGTATAATTATCTTTCAATTCTGGATATTTCTGCAAAAGTATCTCTGCATATTCACTTACACTTATACGTTGCTTTTTAACATTAACAAGTTCACACTGTATCTTTATTCTTGTCCATTTAGGATCATACGGCGAATATGACCATATAAATATAGCCGCATTTTTTTCAATATTTTCACAACAAGCAAAAAACAATGCTACATTTATATCCATTGTAAAGTCAATTAATCTTGTAGCATGTATATAATGCTGATTATATGCCATTACTTCAAATAGTAAATCTCCATATTCCGATATACTCTCATCCACAGATGTATCTCTGCATATACTTGGAGTGATTTTCCAAGAAGAATCACTTTGTCCTCTATAAAATGCCTGTAAGTAAGTTCGTTCATCACCTGGGTCACCTCTACCTGATCTTGGTAAATCATAGAACGAATTATAATCATTTGCAATTTGATATATCTGCGAAATATCTTCTACCATAATTTCCTGATAATCATATTTTTCTTCAAAATCTGACATATAGCCACCTCTGCTAAAACTTGCTAAATCAATCGTAACGCTCTATCAATCATTTTATATTCTTTTCTACTTATTATTGGCATATATACATCAATATAGTTATTCTCCGCCCATTGAAGTATCTCATCTAGATCAGCATACATCTCATTCTCTTTTTTACTATGTAACATACGATTATTGTTATTCTCAGCAACTGTTTCCTGCTGTCTACATCCAATATATATTTCTCGTGGCAAAACAAAATCTTTTATTATTCCTGATTTTCCAATATTAATATCATCTTTTATTACTATCCGCCATTCCTTTTCATGAATCCACTCATCTGACTTGGTTAATGTATTAGCCAATATATTTTTTTCAGATCTATCTTCTCTGTAGAATATTAATTTATCACTATAGATTACCGGCATACATTGGTATTTCTTAACAAGCTCATAAAGGTTATATCCTAAACATATTCCCTTGTGATCTGCCGCATAATATCCCCACATAGGAAAGGAATTATTAACTTCAGAAAAACAAGCAACAAATAATGAACTTCTCAATGCTTCTGTTTTCCTATTTTCAGTTTCCTGTCTCATATATGTTTCCATAGCTTCTTTTCTCTGGCTCTTCGGATAACTGGCTTTCAATCCGCAATCAACTGTAACTAAACAATCATATGGATCGTTGAAATTAAATGCACTACTTAACCATAATTGATGATTTTCCAAATTTCGCAAATCCCTATTCAAACCTCTGCTATAGCGATAAATCATTTGAGTCTTATCAATATTATCTAATATCACATTTCTTGCTTCTTGCATATTATTTAATGAAATCTGCTCTTTATAATCTGAAAACCATTCTTTGTTCATACACTTAGTCTCCTTTTATAATCTGTCTCATCCAACCATCATAAAATCTTTTGCAATTCAGGTTGAATGAGACCCGTTTAAGTTAAAACTTTGCTTTTCCTTCCATAATATCTGTCCCTTTAAACACAAACACAAAATTTTAAAAGTATCTATTTCACTATTCTTTATCATTTTGCTTCAATACTCCAAATTAGTATATTAGAATCATCATTAATCATGGTCTTTATACTATATATTTTGTATAATTTCCATCATAACTATTACAATACCATTCCCACTTTGTTACTCTCTTAGTCATATTTAACGAATTAATTGGGTCACTTATAAAGCAAATCTCAATATAGTTATCACTTTGATTTACAATTGCAAGATAATATTTTTCCTTATATTGTACCGCTGCTGAGAACTCATTATTTGTCATTGAAAATGGAGCCCCTATATTATCAACGCTTTTCACTTCAAAATACTTATGTGTTCCATCTTTAGTTATTACCTCTATATCATATCCAACATTTTGTGCAGCTACATCTAAAACATTTGCAATTTCATCAAAACCTCTTAATATCTCAATGGTATTTTCCTCAACGGATCTCCATTTCTTTACATTAGATGCTTTACTAATTCTTTTCACTCCTAAATCAAGATTATTTTTTTTATATGAATCTTCGCATTCGTCATTAAATTTAAATGCATAATTTATTCCCATTTTTTTATAAAACTGTTCAACAAAAGATTTTGAATCCACTTTTTCTATTACAGCCAAATTAAAACTTTCTTCTACCAATTCTTTACAATCATAATCATTTAAACTCTTAACACCTGATTCAAATGAAATTATATTAGCATTATTAAAATTATATAATGTACTTTTTTCTAAACCTAATCTTGATCTGTTAATAATTTCAGATAATACACCAATTCTTGTTTCTTTAGATAGCACATTTTTTGCCATAGTATTTAATATTATATCTATGTTTAATATATGCACTCCTATCAATTTAGCAAATTTCATAATACCTTTAATATCTAATTCAAGTTCATTTCCGATTCCAACAATATCGTTTATTTCGCATATTATCTTAAAATCATCATTTGTCATCCACTGTGGTTGAAGAAAAACGCCACCTAGATTTATGTTGTTTAACAATACTATATTTTGTGATTTTTTTATTATTTTTTCAACCAAAATATCACTTATTGTATTGCCTTTTATAGTTCTTAATGGATCTAATGATGCCTGTCCTAAAATGTTTATGATACCATATATATCCGTTTTTTTTTGCCAAATAGGCTCAATTATTTTACCAAATAATTCTACAACATTATTAATAGTATCTGTTGTCTCTGTATCTAATACTATTTTTGTTCTAGATGGATCAGTTGAAAAGTCTCCATTTATTTTTAATGGAATATTTACTCTATTATTTGTTGGCATAAACGAATGAAAAACTGCTTCATTCTCTCTTGCCATAACAGTCTCATTATCATAATACTTAAAAGCTATATATGTAACATTATTTTTAGAATCATTATATACAAGCCAATTTTGATTATCTTCTGTTCCAATCAATTGAACCATTTTTATATTATCTTCAATTTGATTATTTCTTGTTAAAAAAACATTTTCTCTAGATTTACTATCAAAAATGATTTCTTTAATATTTCTTAAAAAGAGCATACAACTTGAATCAAACATTTCAATTTCATCTAGCAAGCAATTATTATTCACTTCAAAAATAAAAATAGTTGTATATTCATTTCTTAAATATTCATAAATATATTTAATATATTCATTTCCTTCAAAATTATGTGGAATTCTAATCAGCGGCACATTTTCTGCCTCTGGTATCTCCTTTTGCGTTAACATCTTTGAAAATGTGGCTTTTATATCTCCACTATATAAATGCACAATATTTGAATAATTTACAACTGATTTAAATCCTATACCTCTATATCCAATTGTATTATTCTTTCTATGCTTAGTTGACGCTCCACTTCTACATAAGGCTTCCAAATCTCTTTCATCAAAAGTTCTTCCATTATTTGCAACTAAATATACTTGTTTCCGAATTTCCTTTATTATTAATTTACTAGCGCATGCATCATCAGCATTTTGTAAAAGTTCAATTAAAGATCTCCCAGTGTAACTTTCTGAAATATATCTTTCCATACTTGCTAAATCACTCATCAAAATTGGAGATTTCTTCGCCTCTTCTAAAAAAATGTCATGTATCTTTTCAACAATTTCCATATTAGTTATCCTCTTGTTGCAAATATTCTACACTTAACCATATTAAAAGCTAAATTATCTTCATTTAAATACATATGTATAGTATCATATCCCGAAAATTCATCTGCATCTATAGTATTATCGTTTGAAAAAATAATTGTGCTATCTTCATCATAAAAATTTGCTTTAATGGCAATATCCTCTGTTAACTTTTCTCCTGGTGTCAGTGCTAATTCTATTAATAGTTCCATCCAACCATTATTCTCTTGTATCCCACAAAATCCATACCCTATAACTTGCAAATTAAATTTATCAAATGTCATTTCCAATATTTCAATACTTTTATTAAGTTGTTTCTGAATCATTTCTTTATCAATACTTGCCATATATTCTTGTCTCCTTTTAGGTTATTAATAATAAATAATTATTTATATAAAATAATATTATCATATAATCTCCAGTAATTCATCTTATTTTTATGTCCATTAAACTATACTAATTTCAAATACTTCCGGTAAACTAATATTTTGCAAAAGAATCACCTCCCTCTGCCCCTATTCCACATCTTATCTTCTGCTTTATCTTTACCAACATCTCTGCTAACTGCTTCATCATAAATCCTCTGAAACTCCTCATAAAGCCCATCTCCATCCAGCTTTATCCCCAGTCGTTTCATTACATCCGAGAACAACCTTATGCTTCCACTTACATCAGCAATATCAAATCCGAATATATCTGCCTTAACAGAATCACTGACATTCTCATAACCTCCTAGCTCTGATATTCTCCTTACAATCCAGCCAACTTTGACCATAGGCTCTTTTTCTTTAGGTTCCACAAATTCACTTTTACCTTTTACATCAGTCTCTTGTTTTCTCGCACTATAAGCTTGCTCTTTCTGTCTGCCTATTTCATTCTGATTATTATTAGGATTCATTACCTCAACATTTGCATCAGGCTTAACAACTGCTGCCGCCACTTTCTCAACCTCAGTCTCTTCATCCATCCCCGGTATCTCAACATCCCTGTCTGCAACGATTTCTTCTTTCCCAGACACCGCATAATAAGCCGTATACAAATCTTCTTTTATAATGTCATCAGCAAGCTGTATCTGCCTCTTAATTTCCCTTTTCTCCTGCTTAAGCTCATCCAGTTCTTCCTGCACTTCCATATGCCATATCTGATATTCCCGGTACTGCTCTTCATTCTTTATACTGCGTTTCCGGCTAGAGCTTTCTCTGTATATCTCCTTCTGTCTGTCCTCAATCTGCTGGATTTTTTCTTCCTGCTCACCTATGAAATACACAAGATCCACAACACTTTTGATGTCATTATTTACAATCAGCAGATATTCGTCCTGTAACTGATGAAACCGCTTCAAATCCTCTGTATACTTTGCTCCACCGACTGCAAAACGCTTCTGCTCCACAATCCTTAACCTGTATAGCTTTGCATAAAACTTCTTCTGGAATGGTGACAGCTTCGCCCTGTGCAGCCCCCTGATATCCGACGAATAAAAGTAAGGCTTTACCATCCAGGGCATATCCACATGATGCCGTAACATATCTTCTGAAAACATCTCGTCCAGCTTTGCCAGTTTATGATAATACCGAAATCCCGGTGCCTGCACCTCCATCCATGCGTCTTTCTTAAATACATATCCAAGTCTTTTCATCAGATATTTAAAATGCTCCACATTTCCGGCTGCATACGCACACATCTTAGCATCACGAAGTATAATATCCTTCATGGACATTTCTTTTTCCCACTTGTCCCTGCTGATATTTTTTGGATTCCTGCTGTACTCTGCCGGCATAATGGAAAGTCCAAGTTCATCACAATATTTATTTGTAATCGGCTGAAGATGATTCTTCCAGTTGCCTTTAGGTGAATTATACTTCTTGCCGGTTGTCATACTCACACTATTCCAGATCAGATGCCCATGCATATGTTCCCTGTCAGTATGAACTGCATACACCGCCTCATAATCATTACCAAGCACATCCTTTGCAAAGTGCTCCAGCACATACATTGCCTGCTCTGCCGTCACTTTTTCTTCCGGTGAAAATGATATGATCACATGATAGCCCTGCCTTTTACCTGTCTTATGAAATATATTCTTTGTCTCTTCCATCTGCTCAAATGCTGTATCTGGCAGGCAGTTAATACCGCCCACCAGTATACATTCTTCTGTCTTATCCGGATTCTGGATATATTCCAAAGCATTCTTCAGGTGCGATGCCGGATTTCTGCCCTCTGACTCCTGTATATTTAAGATCTTTGTAATCGCCATACTTCCAGCACCTCCCCGAATGTTTTCTTTATATCATCCAGACTGCTCTGCAGTTTATCAATATCGCTGTAATATAACTTTCCCTGTGAATTGCCAAGCTTTACCGCCTGATTAATATTATTTGCAATACCTGCTATGATACGGATTGCTCTTGCCCTGTCCTCAGGATAACTTGTATCTATGTTACCGCCTGTCCGGATCAATTCTCTTATATAGGCACTTGCTGTCATTCCAGTCCGATTAAGTGCCGCTTTCAGAATATCCATATCTTTTTCTGACAGTTTCACAGATACCTTATGATCTTTCCTGTCAGACTTGTATCTTCGCTTTCCATCTACCATACGTTTCCCCCCTTTCGTAATTCTTCAATGCTGTATCAAACCAATCTCTTTTTATCTGTACCATTGCTTTTTTCATCCTTTCTAAAAGTAGTGTTCACTGGTTTTGCAAGATGCGGAAAAGGTCGGACCTTTTCCCGAAAAAATATAAACGCCATCAGCGTTTACATAATTTTTCGTCTTGGCAGGAGCACCTGCACCCTGTATATGATATGTGGTGGTTAATATTCCACCACAATTACTGATATGGTGGCGCTTTTTGCCATCACTTTGCTGTTTTAGTGGCGTTTTCCGCCACCACTTTTCCATTTTGATGGCACTTTCCGCCACCATAACTTTTTCTCACTTATCTGAGTGGTGGCGCTTTTTGCCGTCACTTTACTGTTTTGACGGCGCTTTTTGCCCCCACTTTTGCATTTTGACGGCACTTTTTGCCCCCACACTTTTTTCAGCTCTGATTTGTGCGGGGGCGCTTTCTGCCCCCACTTTGTGGTTTTGGGGGCGCTTTTTGCCCCCATTTTCACGTTTTGGGGGCGCTTTTTGCCCCCACACTAATGAAACTGCATCACTACATCCATAATAACGATTTCCTCTGCCATCATCCTGGTCTGTGTTCTTAGCTGTAACTGTTCTGTAAAGGAATTTGGATTCTTTGGCTTATGCTTTTTCAGCCACTTAGCTTCAATATCATCGAGCAGCTCATATGCTGTATCATTGACTTCATCCGCTCTCTCTTCAAGCTCACCGAACCGCACCAGACTCTTATATCTCATTGGATATTCTTCCTTGATATATTTAATCCACATACGCCCATACTTTCCTACATCTATATCTGCCTTCTCTGTTCCTGCGACAAGCACCGGATAAAAGATTCCATCCCTTTCTTCATATGGGATGCCAAGCTTTTCAAATATTGTCTTACTCATAATGATTACCGCCTTTCTCATCACTTTGCAGAATATCAAGCACATGCTTTAATTGAACCAGCAGTTCTTCAACATCTATACCTCTGTCAGATTCATCTAATGTCTGTAATTCTTCCAGTATCGTATCAAGATGCACCTGTACTTTCTTTGCCACCTTCATTCCACCAACAACCCTGATTTCATGCTTCAGAAGACATTGGATGATATAATCCTGTTTTGAAAGTCCGCTGAGTGAAACCTTCACATTCAGCTCCTGTGCTTCCTCCGGTGACATACGAAACGCTACTACAACATTTCTCCATCTGTTCTTGGCATCCAGCCTTTTCTCGCTCATAATAATCTGCTCCTTCCGATATAAAATCCATTCTTTTAATTTCTGCTTCATATATCCAGCAAAACTTGTACCCGCATTATCAGACTGCCTTGTACTTATAAATGCTTATAATCTTTTCCGCAGCCGCATCCATATCAATCATAGGTGCTGTTTCCTCTGTCTGCATGATTTCTACATCATCATCCTGCTCTTCACAATTCTCAAAGCTTGCATTGACAGCATCAAGTCTGTCCGCCATTGCCACCTGCTTTGACGGAAACAGATGCGAATAACGATATGTGATATCAATGCTCTCATGGCCAACCCTGTCAGCTATTGCAACTGCGGAAAACCCGAGGTCGATCAGATGTGAAATGTGCGAATGCCTTAGATCATGGATTCTGATTTTCTTCACACCGGATAATTTGCAACCACGCTCCATCTCATGATGAAGAAAGCTCTTTGTTACCAGAAAAATCCTGTCTGTTGGTGTCTGGTCATATAACATTGCAAAATATTCCTGCATTTCTTCGGCAAGGAACTTCGGCAGCTTGATTGTTCTGTTGCTCTTAGGTGTTTTCGGTGTTGTAATAACATCCTGCCCCTGCAGCCGCTGATACGATTTATTTATTCTGACTGTGTTCTTTTCAAAATCAAAATCTTCCATCGTAAGTGCAAGCAGCTCACCTAATCTCATTCCCGTCCAATACAGCATTTCAAATGCATAAAATGAAACCGGCTTATCAATCACCGCTTCTGAAAACTTCTTATATTCTTCAGTTGTCCAGAAAAGCATTTCCTTCTTTTCTTCCCTGCCCATATTTCCAGCCTGCCTTGCCGGATTTGATTTCAGATTATAAAACCTGCACGCATGATTGAATATCGCACTTAAGATGTTATGCATTGTCTTCTTATAAGTCTGGGAATAACATTTCCCATTCTCATAACGGAATGCTACCATCTCATTCTGCCACTTGCGTACATCTCCCGGTGTAATCTCATTCATCTTAAGATTCCTGAAATATGGAAGTATCTTTGTATCCACAATGTGTTCTTTTGTAAGCCACGTGTTGAGTTTGACATAATTTTTCACATCCTCTGTATACAGCTTCCAGAACTCTCCAAATGTCATATCCAGATTATTCTCCTGCCGTATTTTGTAATTACGCTCATAATCAAGTGCTTCCCTCTTTGTTGCAAATCCTCTCTTCTTTATCTGTTTATTTTCCCCAGTCCAGTCCTTACAATAGAATTTGACAAACCAGGTGCCTGTCTTACTGTCTTTATAAGCTGGCATATTCATCATCTCCTTCTTTCCATATGAAGAAGCAGATGCCTAAGCCGTATCTCTTCTGCACCTGCCTCTATCACAATCTTCTTACCTGTTGCTTATCCTGCATCACTCATACCATAAATGCGTTCTTCAAAATATTTTCTGCTTACTTTTCCACGGATAACAATGTAACCCTTCTTTTCAAGTTCACTGTTGATCTGTCTCATAAGCTTGTATGCTGCTGATCTTGAAATCCCAAGAATCTGCATCACATCTCCTACTTCTAAAAACTTTTCGTTCATGCCCTTTCACCACCTTTCCATTAAAATTTGTTTTGGCGTTTCTCCATACCAGTTCTGCTGATGTCACAACCAGCCTCCTTACCTGAGATAATCTCCTGTAATACCGCCCGCTCCTGCTCGAGGTACTCGGTCCGCTTGGGGGAGTGTCTACATTCGCTCGATTCCTATGAATGTCCTGGCAAATGCCTGTTAGATTTCTGGTACCGCTCATTTAGTTGTTTTTCAATACCATATCGTATAGATAATTGAATTAATATTATTCTATACCGTATAGTATTGAATTGTCAAGAAGTTTTTCTAATGTTCTCGTATAGAAAAACTTCCATTTTCATTTTTTCCGTGTTATACTGTCTTTAACAGTCCATCAGGGACAGATAAACGGAGGTGACTACACTATGACAATTGGTGAAAGAATAAAGAAAATACGGATATTCCGTAAAATGACAATGGATGAACTGGGCGGTGCACTTGGATTTGAGGGCAAAAATATGTCGGTCCGCATATCCCAGTATGAAACCGGTGCACGCATTCCCGGTGAAGATATGATTCTAAAGCTTGCTGATGCATTGCACTGCAATTACAAGGCAATCTCTGATTACAGCCTTGGTGCTGCTGAAGATATCATTGAAACACTTTTCTGGCTTGAAGAAAGTGCCACATCTCTCCCGGCACGTGGAAAAGGTACAAGATTCCCAGAGTACACAGCTCCCGGCAACCTGATTCATCTGACTGCAATGACACCTGCAAAATCTTCCGAGGCTGCCAGACCAACTTACAACGAAGATGATTATGACAGTACAGGCTCACCTGTCGCATTAACTTTTGAATATGGATTGGTAAATGATTTCCTTTCGGAATGGTGTGAAATGAAAACGAAATTAAATAGTGGAGAGATTTCTCCTAATGAATATTTTGAGTGGAAAATAACATGGCCTCAGGCGTAAATGAAACTATTCACGCACAGCTCACTTTAGTACCATTTTAGTACCACAAGACAAAAAACAAGCTCGCAAATGCCCATTTTACTAGGCTTTGCGAGCTTTTGAAAATTATTCAAACTCAATCGTTCCTGGTGGCTTACTCGTGAGATCATAGAATACGCGGTTCACTCCCTTGACCTCGTTGATGATTCGGCTCATCACGGTCTGGAGTACCTCGAATGGAATCTCAGCTGCATCGGCTGTCATGAAATCGACGGTGCGCACTGCACGCACGGCAACGGCGTAATCATATGTTCTCTCATCACCCATGACACCTACTGAACGCATGTTGGTAAGGGCTGCAAAGTACTGGTTTGGCATCCATGATGGTTCCTCGCCGTGGGCCTCTTTGTACTCTTTTGCTGCCTTTTCCACTTCGCTTCTGTAAATCCAGTCTGCATCCTGGACAATGCGTACCTTTTCGGCTGTGACTTCGCCGATGATACGGATTCCAAGGCCCGGGCCTGGGAATGGCTGACGGAATACGAGATAGTCAGGTAATCCAAGCTCCAGTCCGACCTTGCGTACCTCGTCCTTGAAGAGGTTTCTGAGTGGCTCCACGATATCCTTGAAATCGACATGCTCCGGGAGACCTCCTACGTTGTGGTGTGATTTGATGACTGCAGATTCTCCGCCGAGTCCACTCTCCACTACGTCCGGATAGATGGTTCCCTGTGCAAGGAAGTCAACCTTTCCGATTTTCTTAGCTTCTTCCTCGAATACACGGATGAATTCCTCACCGATGATTTTACGCTTGCGCTCAGGCTCTGTGACGCCTGCAAGCTTGCTGTAGTAGCGCTCCTGTGCGTTGACGCGGACAAAGTTGATGTCGAACGAACCGCCTTTGCCGAATACGCCCTCTACCTCATCGCCCTCGTTCTTGCGGAGAAGTCCGTGGTCTACGAATACGCAGGTGAGCTGCTTGCCGATTGCCTTAGCAAGGAGTGCTGCGAGTACTGATGAGTCTACTCCACCCGAAAGTGCAAGGAGCACTTTGCCGTCACCGACCTGCTCTCTGATTTCGTCGATTGTGTTTTTGACGAATGAATCCATCTTCCATGTGCCTGCACATCCACATACGCCACGGACGAAATTGTAAATCATCTGTGTTCCGTTCTTGGTGTGAAGTACCTCCGGATGGAACTGTACTGCATATAATTTCTTCTCAACATTCTGTGTTGCGGCTATTGGACAGTCTGCAGTGTGCGCAACTACCTCAAAGCCCGGTGCAGCCTCTGCAATTCTGTCGAAATGACTCATCCAGCATACTGATTCTGATGGCAGATCCTTGAACATCACGCCATTTGCAGAATATGTGATTTCTGTCTTTCCATACTCTCCAACCTCCGGTGTGATTACCTTTCCGCCTAATTTATGCATCATAAGCTGTGCACCGTAGCAGATGCCAAGCACCGGTATTCCCAGCTCAAACAGCTCTTTCCGGTATGATGGAGAATTCTCTTCATAACAGCTGTTTGGACCTCCTGTAAGGATGATGCCCTTTGGATTCATTTCTTTGATTTTCTCAATGTCTATTTTGTATGAGTAAATCTCACAGTACACGTTGCACTCGCGGACACGGCGCGCAACAAGCTGATTGTACTGACCACCAAAGTCTATGACTATGACCTTTTCCTGATCCATGTTTTCCTCCTAATTGTTTATTCGCTATGCTGCTGTTTTACAATCTTTGAAACGTCACGTAATTGCTGTTTGCCACACTGTGGTGTAAACAATAACAAAACATAACATATGTTATCTGCTGCCATCTCATTGATTACGTAAAAGCAACATGTTTTCTTATGTCATTATAGATTACGGAGTGCTTATCTGCAAGCGATTTTGTTAAATTTCTGTTTTGATTTTATGTGCAATTACGTTATAATGAATTATAAACACTTTTATAGGCTGGGAGGTTTCATCATGAGTTTTAAAATAATCACTATAAGCCGAGAGTTTGGCAGTGGCGGTCGCTTTATCGGCGAGCAGATTGCTCAAAAATGCGGCATTGAATTTTACGATAAAAAAATAATTGAGCATGTGGCAAAGGAGCTCGGTATCTCTGAGCAGATTGTCGCAAACCAGGGCGAATATGCACCTGCCGGAAGTATTTTTTCATATGCATTTGTGGGGCGCGATATCACAGGAGTTTCTCTTTCCGACCAGATTTTCAATATCCAGCAGAAGCTCATCAAGGATATTGCGCAAAAAGAGCCATGCGTTATTGTAGGACGTTGCGCAGACTACATTCTTTCTGACAGGGATGATGTGCTGAATGTTTTTATAGAGGGAAATAAGCCCGAGAAGGCTGCAAGAATAAAAAAGCTCTACCATAAGAGCGATGACGAGGTCAAAAAGCTGCTAAAGGATGTCGATAAGAAGCGCTCTGTAAATTACCGCTACTTTACCGACAAGGAGTGGGGCAGCCGGAAAAATTATGACCTGGTGCTCAACAGCTCTGTGCTTGGGTATGACAAATGCATTGAGCTCATAACTGCTGCATACGCTTAACATACTTAATACACTTAATATATTTAATGAGCTTAATATGATCAGGCAGCGCAACTTTTGCACCAATGCAATACGGAAAATTGATATTATTATTACTATTAAGAAACTGTTTTCCTATTTTATTACGAAAAACGTAAATAGAATTACAACCTGTGTGTAATATTAAAAATACTCCCGCATAAACTGTAACAACAGAATATGCAGGAGTATTTTTTGAAATCATATATTGAGACAAGGGCGGTGGAAATCGCCAACTACATAGTTGAAAACAATGCCACGGTGCGTCAGGCTGCAAAGCAGTTTGGCATCAGCAAATCCACTGTGCACAAGGATATCACGGATGCTGACAGGCTGCTTCGCATTGACCCGGAGCTTGCCGCAAAAGCGCGTCACATTCTCGATATCAACAAGTCAGAGCGCCATATCCGCGGCGGACTTGCCACCAGAGAGAAGTATCTGCATCTGCCTCATGTGCATGCCGGCTGAGTGCATGGATGCTTCTATCCCTGCATTGCCAGGTGCGCAGCTTTTCGCGCATCTGAGGCTTTTCGTTAATTCAAGACCGGTGTCACATGACTTGTGAGCACACCGTACAGCCACTTGCCCTCATCGCTTAGATCCTCATAGGTGAAGCCGCTTGTCTTATCGCAGGCAGTGGTTAGAAGCGCTGATTTTTCGTCCTTATTGGACAGATTCCAGCACACATAGCTGATGCCGTAGCTGTCGAGCAGGCTGATCCAGCTGTTTGCGGAATCTATGTCCACCTGACCGTTTCCGTCGGCGCTGCAGATGCCAAACTCTGATACAAATATCGGCAGTCCTGCGTCTGCCGCCGATTTTAGCTTGTTTTGCAAGTCCTCCTTGTGGGTTGCGGCATAGAAATGCAGTGTATACATGATATTATCATAGCCTGTGACAGGGTCCTTGACTGCCTCATCCACATCCTGGCTCCAGTTAGGTGTGCCTATCAGTATGACTGCATCCTTGTCATAGCTTCTGATTGACGGAATGACCTCGCTGGCGTAAAACTTCACATCTCCCCAGGTCGCACCTTTGCACGGCTCATTGCAAATCTCGTAAATCACGTTGTTGTATGAGGCATACTGCTGTGCCATTTTGGCAAAAAATGTCTTTGCCACATCACTGTAGCGGTTTGGATTGCCCTCGTTTAGCACATGCCAGTCGATGATGACATACATGTCGTTGTTGAACGCGTGCTGCACTCCGTTTTGCACAAGTGTCTCAAGCTGCTGCCTGTCACCATCTGTGCAGTAGCCACCGCTTTCGTAAGTGTACATGGCGAGCCTCACCACGTTTGCTCCAAAGCTTTTCAGCGTGGCAAAGCAATCATTGGTCACATACTGTGGATACCACGCAAGACCGTGTGTGCTGACTCCGCGAAGCTGCACCTCGTTGTTATTTTGATCAACGAGCTTGCTGCCCTCCACATGCAGCTTACCGTTTACTGACGGACAGGCAAGAACTGAGCTCTCCTGTCCGTTTTCTGTGGTGAGCTGCTCTGTGCCAGCCACATTCTGATTTTCTGTACTGTTTTCTGTACTGCTTTGCGTACTGTCCTCAGTATTATTTTCTGCAGAATTCACCGACTCAGTGGCTTTCTCATCTGTCTGTGATTCTGTCTCTTTGTTGCCCTTGTTACCACATCCTGTAAAAATCCCAAGCACCAGCACTGCAGCCAATACCAATGCTATATATTTCTTCATATTGTTATACTGTCTGACTGATTACTGAATAGATGTAACCTTGTAGTCCTCAGCCTCTACAGTCTCCTTTAATTTCTCATCAGAAATGTCAGAGCTTAATGTCACTACTGCAGTTCCGCTCTCATGGCTTACTGCTGCCTCACTAACTGCATCAAGCGCCTCGAGTGCCTTCTTTACTCTTGCCTCGCAGTGGCCGCACATCATTCCTTCGATATTCATTGTCTTTGTCATTGATTTTTCCTCACTTTCATTTGGTTTATTTGTTTTGTTTTTTCTATCTGGTGTTGCTTTTCTGTCATGCTTAGGATCATACACCCTGCACAGATTCAGCCGCAAGGCATTGGTAACAACGCAGAAGCTCGACAGGCTCATCGCCGCCGCTCCAAACATCGGATTGAGCTTCCATCCTAATAAAGGATACCACAAACCGGCCGCAAGTGGAATACCTATTACATTATAGAAAAATGCCCAGAACAGATTTTCGTGTATATTTGTCAATGTAGCACGGCTTAACCGCACTGCTGCCGGTACATCTATCAGGCGGCTCTTCATCAGGACAACATCCGCTGCATCTATTGCCACATCACTTCCCGCGCCGATTGCAATTCCCATATCCGCACGTGTGAGCGCCGGTGCATCATTGATTCCGTCACCAACCATGGCTACCCTGCCCTGTTTTTTCAGCTTCCTTATGACAGCCTCCTTACCATCCGGAAGCACACCTGCGATGACTTCGTCCACTCCCGCCTGCTTTCCAATGGCATTGGCAGTCTGCTCGTTGTCACCGGTGAGCATAACAACTCTGATACCCATATTTTTAAGCTGTCTGACAGCTTCCGGACTGTCCTCCTTTATTGTATCTGCAACGGCTATGATACCGCAAAGCCTGTCATCCGCGGCAAAGAACAGAGGAGTTTTTCCTTCCTTTGAAAATTCGACAGCTTTCGCGCGCATATCATCTGACACTTTTACAAATTTGCTGACAAAAGCAAGATTTCCTGCTTTTATCATTTTGCCTGCAAGTATTGCAGTCAGACCATTTCCTACAACAGCGCTAAAATCCGTCACCTCTGCGACAGCGATTTCATCCGTTTTAGCGCGCTCCATAATGGCTTTTGCAAGCGGATGCTCGCTCTTGGCCTCGACTGATGCGGCTATTGCAAGAAGCTTCCTTGACCACAGTGCTTTATCTGTTGATGAGTACGGGTTTAAATCGTCTGCCTTACGCTGACACTCACCGGCATGCTTGCCGATTTCCTCAAAAAATGCCTCATCTGGCACGATATCCGTCACCTTCGGCTCACCGCTTGTTATGGTGCCTGTCTTATCAAGAGCCACAATCTGTGTGCGGCCTGTTGCCTCAAGGCTTGCCGCTGTCTTGAAGAGTATACCGCTCTTTGCGCCCTTGCCATTTCCTACCATTATCGCAACAGGAGTTGCCAGTCCAAGTGCACACGGACAGCTTATCACGAGCACCGAAATGCCTCTGGCAAGCGCAAAGCCCACGGTCTCACCGGCTATAAGCCATGCTATTATTGTAATGATTGCAATTGTAATAACCGCCGGCACAAATACTCCCGATACCCTGTCAGCAATTTTTGCAATAGGTGCCTTTGTCGCCGCGGCATCAGAAACCATCTGTATAATCTGTGAGAGTGTGGTGTCTTCGCCTACTCTGGTTGCGCGGCATTTTATAAAGCCTGACTGGTTCACTGTGGCAGCGCTTACTGCATCTTTCGGCTGCTTATCCACAGGGATGCTCTCTCCTGTGAGTGCCGATTCGTTGACAGCGGTTGTTCCATCTATTATTTCACCGTCCACAGGGATATTTTCCCCGGGTCTGACCACGAAAATATCGCCCTTTTTCACTGCATCCACAGAAATTTCCTGCTCCACGCCATCCCTTACAACGGTTGCTGTCTTTGGGGCAAGCTGCATCAGGCTCTTTAAAGCGTCTGTTGTTTTGCCCTTTGAGTGCGCTTCAAGCATTTTTCCGACAGTAATCAGTGCCAAAATCATGGCTGCGGATTCAAAATAAAACTCATGCATATATGACATTACCGCATCCATATCGCCATTCACCTGCGCAGCTGTCATGGCAAAAAGTGCATACACGCTGTATCCAAACGATGCCGCAGAGCCAAGCGCAACAAGCGTATCCATGTTGGGAGTGCCGTGAATCAAGCCCTTAAAGCCACTGATAAAAAACTTCTGGTTTATGACCATTACCGCCACTGTAAGCAGAAGCTGCAAAAGTCCCATAGCCACATGATTTCCATTGAAAAACTCAGGCAACGGCCAACCCCACATCATATGTCCCATGGAAAAATACATGAGAACAACTAAGAATATGAGCGATGCTATAAGCCTATTGCGCAGCTTCGGTGTCTCCCTGTCTACAAGCGCATCCTGCGCTGCCTTTAGCTGCTCTAAGCTGTTATTCGCTTTGTCATTTTCTGATTCTGTTGCTGTGCCTTTGGGACTCGCTCCATAGCCCGCCTGCTCTACTGCCTCCACTATCTGCGCATCTGTCGCGCTTCCCTCGACTCCCATCGAGTTGGTCAAAAGACTGACAGAGCAGCTCGTCACACCATCAACCTTAGAGACCGCCTTTTCCACTCTGGCAGAGCATGCCGCACAGCTCATTCCTGTAACTGTATATTGCTTCATACTGTCTGTATTTCCTTCTTTCTAATATTCGAATCTAACTATTCAGAAGCCTTTTCTAAAATCTCTCAATTCCTGTCACCTTGAAATCCAGTCTTTCGATGGCAAATGTGATTTCCTCATCGCTTAGCTCTCTGGTTGCCTCAACATGTGCCACGCCATGCTTTAAATCCACAGCTGCCGATACTCCGCTCATCTTCTGAAGCGAGCGTGTGACTGAGTTCTTGCAGTTCATGCAGTGCATTCCGTCTATGTGCACATCTGCTCTCGTGACTATCTCTCCTGTAAGCTGTACTGTGGCTTCCTCGTCCTCCTTCATGGCTCCACCGCCACAGCAGGCGCCCTCGCCCTTTGAATGCTTAATAGTCTCCTTTAAGCCCACAATCACCAGTGCGGCAATTATTGCTATTATTAATATTGTGATTATTGTACTCATTTTTATACCCGCCTTCTTATAATACTACTTCATAAGCTTCTGCAGTGTGTTCAAAAGCTCATCTATTGTCTCATCCTTGCCGGCTCTTATGTCATCTGCCACACACGTCTTTATATGATTGGCCAAAAGGACTTTATTGAAGCTGTTGAGCGCAGCATTTGCGGCCGCCACCTGTGTGATGATGTCAGGGCAGTAGCAATCCTCATCCAGCATACGCTTGATTCCACGGATCTGCCCCTCTATACGGCTAAGTCTGTTGATGAGATCCTTATATTCCTGCTCTGACCGCTCTTTTTTGCGGTTGCAGCAACAGCATTTGGTTTCTTTTTCTGTCATGGGTACCTCCATTTGTTCTTTGTTCCGCATTATGCATTTATTTTACATGTCTAACCATACCCCTTATGGGTATCTGTCTTCAAGAGCATTATATACCCCAGTGGGGTATATTGCAAGGGCAGATTTCCTTATTGAGAAATTTTCATGTTATACCATACTTTTATAATAAAAACATGCAGTAGCTGCAGCTGCTCATAAATAGCTCTGCCTCATATGAATATATACAACGAAAAAGCCGGTACATCATGCTTCCATGAATGTACCGGCTTTAAATACTTAGCAGTCCGTACGGGAATCGAACCCGTGTTTCCGCCGTGAGAGGGCGGCGTCTTAACCGCTTGACCAACGAACCGTGTATTATAATATCATGGTCAAACGAATAATGCAAGTACTTTTTTAATTTTTTTCAAAAAAATTTTTCCGTTCATTTACCTTAAACATTTTCCCTTTAAATGCTTCTGGCTTTAATTCCATTTTCGTCCCTATGTATGCTCTGTGACAATCTATTATATTCCGGCTCCTTATCTCAAAGCACGCGTTCTTATCCTCATATTTTATTTATACGTTTTCCTCTTGAATAAGATTATACACCTCTTTGGTCACACAACGGTCACACGGAGCCCTTTTCCACGGATTTTGTAAAAAGTATACATTGAAAATGCCGAAAGCTGTACAATTTTAGACAATTTTCGGCATTTACGTATTTTTTGTTCGTTATAATCAACTATTATTTATTATATTTTTTGTATATCTTTTCAAAAGCAGGCATAGAGCGCTTTATCATTTCCCACAAAATCTATCAGAGCTGTTTTGGAAATTTTCCCTCATAATAATATTCTTCATTTTTTCTACATTAGCTTTAATGTTTTTTATAATTCCATACGTTCTACACCTATATAACTCTCACCGTAATTTCTATTGCAACTCTAACATTATCGTTATCATTACTGCCCCTTCACTATGAGGTGCTAATATACCGTATTTAATCTGAAACCAGTGGTATCCTTACCTTGCTGACTTCATCCCCGAATATATAATATGCATCACCCGGTTCGATTTTCTTTTGATTCTTTCTCTTTATAGCCAGCGGTATATCCACTATCTTGCAATTATCCAGGTTATCAAAAAACAGTATGCTTTTAGTCTCCTTCATCATTTTATATATATCAGGCGAACCATATGCTATCTGCGCATTTGGTACTGCCCCAAACAGGAGATACACATTTAATACCTTATATTTGCCCATAATATTTTTAAGAGCATTAAGAGCATCCTTGCTATCTGATATCGCTGTATATACCTCCTGACTGTTTATTATGATCAGGGTGTTTTCTTTTTCCGGATTTTCCTGATGGATGAGTCTCTTATATTTTTCCTCTAAGAGAACCTCTATCATTATTATTTTCTGTATAAATTCATCCGGATCCAGATCATAGCTTACATTTTCCTGACCGATATCAGACAGCTTGCGCCTGAAATCATCAGCTATATATATATGAGTATCTATTTCGCTGTTTAACATCTGCAACGCAAAATATTTTATAAAATTTGTTCTGCCCATATTATCAGCTCCGGAGATAGTTATGATATTGCATTTATTATGATCTGTGTAAACCGGGGCGACTGTGTCGTATGCAATTCCTATAATATTCTCATCATTTTTTCTTCTGAATGTGTGATCCACATAATCCGGTGTGAGCAATTCAGGAATTTCCGGTATCTTGTCAGCAGTGATATTCCCATATACAGCATTTATCTGATCTACAAATGCATGCATATTATTAACACGTTCAATTTCCTTAGTTCCCTCAAACGCTAAAAATGTCTGGCACTCGTATATTTCCCCATCAATTTCTGTCAGGCACCTGCCAGCAGTCTCATCCGGTCTGAGTTTACAGCTTCCATAAAGAGTCATATACTCACTTGATTCATTACAAAACATAGCTATTCTTCCGGAAAAGTTTGCCAGATACTTATATCCCAGTCCTGTTGTCTGTAAATTTGAAATAATGAAACTTATTCCTACAGAGCCACCTTCTCTGCACAGATTGAGCAGTATGTCACTATCCTGCAGATACAGTTCTTTTAATGCAGTATAATTGTCTATGAGTACCACTATCTGAGGTATATCTGTAAATCCCGCCTCACGATATGATGTGTATGAGCTTACTCCCGCTTCAAGCAGTCTTTCACGCCTTTCTTCTATCTGTTCACTCAGATATTTAAACAGATTCTTCAACCTTTCATCGTCAGAAGGGCATACTACGCCTCCTACATGAGCCAGCTTCTCAAAATTTTTAAGTACCATTGATGCAAAATCAATAATATATATGCTAAGCTCTTCCGGTGAATAGTTTTCTGCCAGATTCCTCACTATCAATTCGAGAAGATTGGTCTTGCCAAACTGCGATGCTCCTATGATAATAGTATTTTTGTTACCTATCTCTATTACTGTCCGCCCCTGTCTCTGCCTGTCCGGATCGTCGTATATTCCTATTACAGCAGTCATAGAAAGAGGGGTATCATTATGTGCCAGTTCGGCATCATATACTATCACTTCTTCCAGCGCAGGCAGACATATATCCGGCAGTTTTTTTACTCCATCGGCTTTACAGTATTTATCTACATATTCGACAACCGCCTCCAATTGTGACCTTGACTGCTCTGAATTCTCAAGCTTATGCTTATATACCAAATTCTTTTTTCCCGAAAAATCAAGTTCATATATATCAAACGGTGTATCATCTTCACCATTTATGCTCTCGGGGCTGCCGGAATATCCCGACTGGAACAATTCAAATATCTCATTATTTCCGACCTGCAAATAAGCCCGGCCCGGTTCTTTTATTTCTGCGGCTAAAGGAGATTTCAAGACTTCATTACTATCCTCCTGCGTCTGTACTTTAAGACACAATTTGAACTTTGAATTACTCCAAATCTGGTCATTAACCTGTCCTGCCGGTTTTTGTGTTGCCAGTATCAGGTGAACTCCCAGGCTTCGTCCTATTCTGGCTGCACTAATCAGCTCCTTCATAAATTCCGGCTGCTCTGCCTTTAACTCAGCAAACTCATCTACAATAATGACAAGGTGTGGTAATGCCACTTTTGCTTGTCCCTCTTTATATGCCTTTATATATTTATCTATATGATTAACATTGAGCTGTGCAAACAGATTCTGTCTTTTCAGCAGTTCAGCCTTTATTGACCTGAGTGATCTGTCTATTGCCTTTCCATCAATGTTTGTTATGGCACCAATCAAATGAGGCAGCTTTCTAAACTGATTAACCATTCCTCCACCCTTAAAATCAATTATCACAAAACCTATTTCATACGGATGAAATAACGTTGCTGCCCCAAGTATAAACGTCTGCAAAATCTCACTTTTTCCTGAGCCTGTTGTTCCGGCCACAAGTCCATGCGGACCGTGAAATTTCTCATGCAGATTTAGATAAACAATCTCATTCTTCACATTTACTCCCAACGGAACTGCCATTGTTTCATATATTTTTGATGAATTCCATCTCTCCTTCAAATTCAATGCCTGCACCGAGTTGATTCCAAGCAGCTCAAACAAAGATATGTTCTTACGCAAAGAGCCTGCCAGGCTTATTTCTTCACACTCCACCGGTTCCAAAATGCTGACCGCCTTCTGTACACGCCAATCAGGTATATTCTCATACTCAAAATATTTCTTTTGCGTCTTATTGACCGAATCATATATCATGGCACTCTCATTGTCGAATATATCAATTATTCTGCTACAATATAATGGCAGCAAAGACGGCTTTGATTCAAAAAATATAAAGACAGTATCGAGCTCTGATGCATGCTCTATAAATTTTGAAATAGGATGACTCTTTATGCCATAGTCCTGCATTACAATTATTATATTAAATCTGCCATGTACTTTTTCATCTTTTCGTATAGAAAGCTCTTTATACAAATTTTCAAATACTCTGTTTTTGCTTTCCTGATCGCAAACTATATTTCTATTGCCATTCGAGCTATTCAAAGCTTTTATTCCCCTAAGCCAATTATACTTTCCGATATTATCATCAAGTAATGCATATATACAGATATCACCATAATACTGTCTGCTGATAATATCCATAATCATATTCTTCATCATCGAATACAACGAATCCGCATCTCCGACAACCCCCACCGCATTAGCATCCTTCAGACTCATCACAACCGGCGCCTTTTCAATATCCATATATTCTCCTGCCACATGCTCAGGCAGACTGCTAAGATCATCTCCAACCTCAAGTTTCTCTTGTTTTTTATAGTCTACCTGCCGCAATGACTCAACGTTTCCCCTCCCCAGATACACTTCAAGGAAATCTTCATCTGTAGATATACGATCAAATAATACCGGATCAAAATTCTCTATATGTTCAATATCCTGCTCTATGCTATAATACTGAGCATTTAGACAATCTAACTCCTCTCTTCTTGCAGCTTCTATCTCATTACGTTTTTTTGCTATGTATTCAAGATATGTGTCTCTTCGTTTTACAAGGTCTTTCTTATACTTCTTTTGTTTATTTATAATACCAAATATGGATGTAAAGACTCCAACACCCATGGAACATATACTAAATGCAACAAAAGCTCCATTTGACTTGCTCATCACTCCTCTAAGCAGCACTACCAGAGCAAACATAATAATCGAAGGCATCAATGAAGTAACCAGATTGAGTTCCGGTTTTGTCGGAATAGTGCCCGGATCTAATATTTCTATTGGAGTTTTATCTCTTTTTGCCTGTATTCGCGTATTACGAATAAAGACAGGATATGTTGTATGTATATCCAAGCTCTCCGGTCTGACCTCAACTCCATTTGTTCTGATAGCTCCATAATCAAAGAAAATTTTTCCATTATTGTAATATGCAGTAAAATCTCCTATTGATATGAAATCATGATTTTTTACTGTTGCAATCCTTTGAATACTTTTTCCATTTACTAATGTGTTGTATGACGAACTATATTCCGATAACATAGCACATGATATATCATCTTTCACCTGCAATCCTACTCTCACAGCTCTACCATATGCACTGTCAAGCTGTATATGTGCATCAGGTGCATTCCCTATTATCAGAACATATCCCGGATTTAATTCTATTGACCATCCATAATTTTCCATTTTCATTTTCTCCCAAATATAATTGTCGAACCATTCCTAACACCAAAATCCTCAAGCATCCTGTTTCCTTTCAAAAATGCAATTGGCTGCTCACAGGCCATATAACATTCATTCTCATTGGCTTCATCAATTTGCAGATTATATGCTTTGTTTAATGCAGTCACCAGAGCTTTGGCTGTTATATTCAAGGGGATTTCCAATTCATGCCTTTTTCCATTATTTTCATTCACAAAATTAACAATAACCTTTTCACTATCTTCCATTACTATGCTCCTCTCAGTTGTTTCTTTTTTTTAACTTAATGTTTCTTCATAATAAATTTTGCTTTCCGTATGCGTTGCATTCATGCCTATTTATTGTTATCTCCATATCCATGCCGAAATAATTGGCAGCTACTATCATGTCCTGACTGAAAATTAGTAACTACATCCTTGAATGGGTTCGAACTGCCCTTTTCGTCATTATCGTTCTGTATTTGTTCCCATAATTTTCCAATCGCTTCATCAGAGGCTATATACTGCTCTAACGAATTATTCAATACCTCATATGTATTATTAAATAAATCCTCCACGGCAAATGAAATCGTTGTCAGAAAAGTATTTATGCTCTCTATTTCCGGCACGCTGTCTCCTTTGCTGTATATCCGGGTTCCCTGTGTTTCAACTATCTTATTAGTCAGCTCATTTCCTGATTTTAAACTCTCCATTCTCCCCAGCGCATAGCTAAATTCCTTAAGTCTTATTTCTTTACTGTCTCTGCTTTTTATCATGATCTTCCTTCCTCCTGTTAATGTATAAAATTATGGTCTTATTTTAAAAGCAGCTCTGCTGCTCTTGAAATAAAGCCACAATACAAATACAATACAATTCCACACCACAGCCTGTGGTGTGGAATCCGGCATTGAATGAATTTTACATGCTGAACTGATTTGCTATCTGTGTATCGGTTGACTCTACTGCCTCTGCAGTCTTGTCAAGTGCCATTGCGATATCATCAATCAGCTCTTTTCCTTTTACAAATGAAGGTCTGAGCTCTGCAAACTTGTTGGCATATGCCTCTGATGCTGCACCTTCCCACTCTGTGAGCAGTGTGTCCAGTAATCTGTCCATCTTGTCGATTACATTCTGTACATTCTCTGCTTCTGTCCTGTACTCTCCAGCCCTTCCTCTCATTGTGTCAGGTGTCATTCTGATCTGTCCTGATGCCATTTTCATGTTCCTCCTTTAGGTAAAATTTTATATACAAAAAGGCTGCAGCGTCCGATATTACCGGATGTTGCAGCCGATCTGTCATTACATAAATGTTACTCCGTGTTAGACTCTAGCTTTGCGACCTTACGTTTCCATAAGTGTGCCCTTTTATACACAATATTTTATCGTATTTGCATTTTTATGTCAATTTTTAGGTTAGTAATGTTTTATCATATATTTTCCTTATATGGTGTCCACTTCTGAACAATACAATCTACATCTTTTAATTCTACATACTTATATTGCTATTTTTCCTAATGTTTTCATTTTATTACCTTCTATTCATCATTTTTCAAGTTTTCCCGTGCAGTATGCATTATTTTGATTCAATCATACTTCTATTTTCTTTTTTTCTTGAACTACTTCTATTTTATCCTTGGCAATTTCTTTCTCATACAAGTACTTATCTGTTCTATTCAATCCAAGTATATCAGCAATTTTTCTATCACCTGTACCTACAAAAAAAGTATCTTTCAACTCTTTCCTAATACTAACCTTATAACCATTAATCAAACCATAAGTTCTACACTCATATGCTTCTTGAATTTCATTTGGCGAAATTATTTTACTATATACTCCGCTATTATATTCATCAACAAACGTTGCATCTATTATTTCGCGATTTGTTGTAATTATTATTAAGTTTCCATCATTATCCTCATTTAATTCGTACTCATTTCCATTATATACACAAAATTCACCATTTTTTATCATTTTCTATTTTCCTTTCACTTCTACAAAATGTTTACCATCAAATATTGCAACAACAGTATCTTTTCCATTAACAACTTTATGTAATTCCGCACCTTTCTTAGGTTTTACATATTCACCACTTAAAGACCACTCGGGTATAATTTGCCCATTCCTTGCACCTGTAAATCCATTTAATGTACAAGGAGGACCATCTGTATTTGTTCCACCGAATATTTCCCCATATGGTGTCTTTATTTTTTCTGCATCTGTTGTCTTGAATTTAATATATGCATAAGTATCTCCACCTTCCGGATACGATCTTACTCCATCACCTGTTACATAATCCAGTCGCGATGACTCCACCATTATCTGAGCTCTGCAAACTTGTTGGCATATGCAATCATACCGTATTTAATCTGCAGCCTGTGAGCTTTCCACTCTTTTGTTGCCTGGGAAAACTATCATCTGCTCCAGCTCTTCTTTGGGAACCGCCTGGTATTTTTTAAGGTAATCCACTGTATTGACTGTGGTTTCCTCCGTTCCCGGAGTGTCATATACAAATGTCTTGTTCTCTGTGAATTTGTTGTCCGGAATTATATAATACTTTATCAGATTCAAATTATCTCTTACGCAGAATGTCATGTATGTTTTTCCATCATATGCGCCTATATCATATGTTGAATAATCCACTTTATTATGTATTATGTCACCAAGTCTGGTCTCCCCTCTGCGATTAGAGCTATTTCCATAATCGATACTCATTTTCCCTCTTTCATTTAGTAGCCTAACAGCTGTATTTTCACATCATCTTCTAACTTATCTTCAAAAACTTCCTCATACTCTCTAATTTGTCTCATCGTTTCACCATAATAAGTTACTTCGTTATAAAATCTTTTGAACACAAATGGATTTTCTGTCTCTTGTTCTAATATGTATTTCTTACCGTTTTTATCCAAAAAGAAAATACTATACTGACCATCTTCACTTTTCAATATATTAATTCTCTCTTCTTTTGAATCATTTATGGAATACGTCTTTTCGTCTGCATATTGCTGCATCAATATTCTTAGTTCTTCTACACTGGTAACTTCTCTAAATTTTCCTGAAAATGGATATTTAATATTTTCACTAAAATTACTCTTTACCCATAATGCAAAATTTCTTTTCATATCCACTTCTGATGTATATCTTTTTTCTTCCGTTTCCTTTCCTCTTTCACTAACATACAATATATACTTTTGTTCCTTTTTTCTTAAAAAATATTGAATTTCAGAATCCAAATAGATATGGACTTCATTGTCACTCTCTACCAACTGAATATCTTTACCTACATACTGCTTTAATTTTTCTAAATAATCACGATTAAACATTTATTCTTTTCTCCTATACTTTTTCATATTCATTCACACCCTCCTGTTAATGTATAAAATTATGGTCTTATTTTAAAAGTAGCTCTGCTGCTCTTGAAATAAAGCCACAATATAACTACAATACAAATACAATACAATTCCACACCACAGCCTGTGGTGTGGAATCCGGCATTGAATGAATTTTACATGCTGAACTGATTTGCTATCTGTGTATCGGTTGACTCTACTGCCTCTGCAGTCTTGTCAAGTGCCATTGCGATATCATCAATCAGCTCTTTTCCTTTTACAAATGAAGGTCTGAGCTCTGCAAACTTGTTGGCATATGCCTCTGATGCTGAGCCCTCCCACTCTGTGAGCAGGGTTTCAAGTAATCTGTCCATCTTGTCGATTACGCTCTGTACATTATCTGCTTCTGTCCTGTACTCTCCTGCCCTTTCTCTCATTGTGTCAGGTGTCATTCTGATCTGTCCCGATGCCATTTTCATGTTCCTCCTTTAGGTAAAATTTTATATACAAAAAGGCTGCAGCGTCCGATATTACCGGATGTTGCAGCCGATCTGTCATTACATAAATGTTACTCCGTGTTAGACTCTAGCTTTGCGACCTTACGTTTCCATAAGTGTGCCCTTTTATACACAAAATTTTATCGTATTTGCATTTTTATGTCAATTTTTAGGTTGGTAATGTTAAAAGCAATGTTAAAAGCACATTGCGTGTAACAACATTTTTCAATTATGTAAATACTATTTCTTTTATAACTCGCGTAGTACTTTATCTGCCCGCAACCTTTCTATAAAATCCTCTATTGCTTCCGCTTCCGTATTATACTTATCAACTGAGTTAATAATTTTGCTAGCACGTTCATCCGTCACATATACTATCCATTTTTCATTTTCTTTCTTAAGCACTACTTCATTTTCTCTATTTTCTCGTTCTTCACATAAATTGTAACCTTGAAGACCTTCCTCTTGTATTATTTTTCTTGCATCCTCTATTTTCATATTCTAACCTCCATACTAGTTTATTTCTCTTAATAATCCTAATCTTTCTAATTGTTCTACCGTTAACGAAAGTTCATACTGTATTGCTCCTCCTTTCCCCCATCCTTCAACTGCTGCTTCTCCTTTATATGAAGCCAATCTACTATAATCTCCTTTATAGTATTTCTTAACAATTGCCTCAACTTGTGCCTTTAATTTTGCATCAGGACAATTTTTCACATATTCCTCAATTTTAGAAAAATCTCCAA